>APMI01000196.1_pt1 | contig 116668 bp, 100 predicted proteins | sample 667938 | NCBI WGS metagenome assembly APMI01 (sample SAMN01084076, study PRJNA167559) | wastewater metagenome | biome: Wastewater | place: Denmark: Ejby Moelle, Odense | collected 2011-11-28 | reverse complement strand
TTTCGTCACCGTCGCCCTCATCGTGATCATGCTCCGCTAGCAATTTTGTGAACACGGCCTAGATCGAAGGTGACGATGTGTACCTTGAATTAGAGCTTAACTATTGTGACTTCGCCTTTCGGCGCGAGCGGCACCATTTCGCAGAGCATCGGGACCAGAGGCATCAAATCAACGAGGCGATTCGTACGGGCAACTAACACGATGACAGCAAGTGAAAAATTTGGAATGGTCTGCTGGAAAGCGAGATTCCGATCAACTGTCATGAAAATATCGAAGTCGCGCTCCGCCAGCTTTAAAAGCGCACCGTTCTTGATAGTCGCCCATCCCATTTCCGGCACCGTTCTGACAAAGAATGCTTGCAAGTGCTTGGACAGGCGACGATCCACGCATTCGTCCAGCAGAATCCTCATACAGATTCGGCCATCGCTAACGATGCAGCACGTTCTAGAAAATCTAATACTTGTTGGCGGGTAACCGTTGGAAAACCTTCTAGAAAGTCATTAATGGACTCGCCTCCTTCAAGGTAGTCAAGCAACGTCTGGACGGGTACCCGCGTTCCCAAAAAACAGGGCGTACCTCCCATAATATCCAGCGAACAGGACACCACTTGATTACTCATTATTAACACCATTTACTGATGAGCTTGATCTGGCCGTAGCCACCGACTATGAAAGTTGTAGGTATCTACCCTACAAGCTAAAAAGCGCGAGGTCAAAGCGGAAAATCCGCCGACTCGCGCTTTCTTTTGACCACAACTTGACGTTTAACGCTGCCGTACCACCTGATAGGCTCGCATCGGATACGTCACCGGCGCGCTCCAAATATGCACCAAACGGCTGAACGGGAACACCAGGAACACGGTGATGCCAAGGAAGATATGCAGCTTGAACAGCAGCCCAACCTGGGAGATGGACGCCACCGCGTCGATTGGATCGAAGGTCACGATATTCCGCCCCCAGCCCATCAGATTCAGCATGTTATGCCCGTCGGTGTGCATCAGCGATACCGGGATGGTGATGAGGCCGAGAATCAACTGCGCGTAGAGCAACAGCAGGATGAAAATATCCATGCGGCTACTGGTCGCCCGCACCCGTGGATCGGTCAGCCGCCGCTTGATCAGCATCGTCAGGCCGATGAAGCACATCACCCCGGCAATGCTGCCGGCGACAATGGCCAGAATCTGCTTGGCGCCAGCGGAGACGCCGAAAGCGTGGAAAATCTCCGGCGAGGTCAACAGGCCGATGAAGTGACCGGCGAACAGCAGCAGAATGCCAACATGAAACAGGTTGCTGGCCAGCCGCATGTTTTCTTTATTGAGCATCTGGCTGGAATGGGCCTTCCAGGTGAATTGATCGCGGTCGAAACGCGCCAGGCTGCCGAGCAAAAACACCGCCCCGGCCAGATAGGGATAAACGCCAAACAGTAAGGTCTCTAAGTAACTCATCATCGTAACCTCGTGCTGAAAATCACCCTCACCCCCGCCCCCTCTCCCAAAGGGCGAGGGGTGTTTTTATAGGGATGCTCCTCTCCTAAAGGGTGAGGGGTGTTTTATAAGGAACGGGCGGCGTGCGGCGTCGCGCCGGAACGGGGCAGCCATTGCACCGGCTGCACGGTGGATGGCTTGCCTCCAGTGGCGCAGCCCTCCTGATTGCCCAGGAAGGTCACCACCTCCTCTTCCCAAATCTTGTCCATGTTCACTATCGCCTGATCCGGGCCTTCGGTCGCCGCCTGCTGGCGGATGTCGGCGCTGTCCTCGGATTCGCCGACCAGCGCGGTGAGGGCGTCGAACAGGACGTGATAGTCGTTGTTGCGCTTGGCCAGCCGTGCGCCCAGCAAGGTGATGACATGCGCGATTTCCGCCAGCAATTCCAGCGCTTCCTCGGTGGGCCGCTGCGCCAGATACTCCAGAAACAGCGGCAGATAATCCGGCAGTTCGCGGGCGTCCAGCTCAAAACCGTGTTTGCGATAGACTTCCAACAGGTTGACCATCGCCTGACCGCGATCCCGCGATTCGCCGTGGATGTGCTCGAACAGGTGTAGCGACAGCGCCCGGCCCCGGTCGAATGTCGCCACGTACTGTTCCTGCCATTCCATCAGTTCAGTGCGTGCCAGCCGCTGGATGAGCGCCTGTAACGCGGCACGCTCGGTTTCCGGCAATACCGCTTCTTGCGCCAGCGCTTCGGCCATCTCCGGCAGCGCCGCTTGGATTTCCGGCTGGGGATAGCACAGCAGGGCGGACAACACCTTCAGCGTTTTCATTGGCCGGTCGGCTCCACCTTGATCGGAATGGCGCGGCGGGTGGTGACTTTCTTGCCGCCGAACAGGTTGGTCTTGTCGGTGCCCGGCGAACAGCCGTTGCCGAAGCTGAAACCGCAGCCGCCGCGCTCGCCGAAAGCGTCGTAGGTGGCGCTGGCGTATTCGCGGTGGCTGGTGGGAATGACAAAGCGGTCTTCGAAATTGGCGATGGCGAGATAGCGGTACATCGACTCCACCTGATCGACCCGCAAGTTGACCGCTTTCAGCACGTCCTCGCGGATGTCGCCGTCCACCGTTTTGGCCCGCATGTAAGCGCGCATCGCCAGCATCCGCTCCAGCGCCAGCTTGACCGGCTTTTCATCGCCAGCGGTCAGTAAATTCGCCAGATATTTCAACGGAATCCGCAACGAGCCGACATCGGGGATGATGCCGTTCATGCCGATTTGTCCGGCTTCGGCACGGGCCTGAATCGGCGACAAGCTGGGTACGTACCAGACCATCGGCAAGGTGCGATATTCGGGATGCAGCGGGAAGGCGATCTTCCAGTCAATCGCCATCTTGTAAATGGGCGAGTCTTGCGCCGCTTCCAGCCACGGTTCGGGAATCCCCGCCTTGCGGGCTTCGGCCTGCACCGTCGGATTGAACGGGTCGAGGAACATATCAAGCTGGGCTTGATACAGGCTGTGCTCGTCCAGCACGCTGGCGGCCTGCTCGATCTTGTCGGCGTCGTACAGCAACACGCCCAGATAGCGGATGCGCCCGACGCAGGTTTCCGAGCAAACCGTCGGCTGACCGGACTCGATACGCGGATAGCAGAAAATGCACTTTTCCGATTTGCCGGTGTTCCAGTTGTAATAAATCTTCTTGTACGGACAGCCGGACACGCACATCCGCCAGCCCCGGCATTTATCCTGGTCAATCAGCACGATGCCGTCTTCTTCACGCTTGTAAATCGCGCCGCTGGGGCACGAGGCGACACAGGCCGGATTCAGGCAGTGCTCGCACAGGCGCGGCAGATACATCATGAAGGTGTTTTCAAATTCGCCGTAAATCTCCTTCTGCACGTCATCGAAGTTAGTGTCCTTCGAGCGCTTGGCGAATTCGGTGCCGAGGATTTCTTCCCAGTTCGGCCCCCAGTGGATTTTCTGCATCCGCTCGCCGCTGATGGCGGAACGGGGCCGAGCGGTGGGCATCGCTTTCGACTCCGGCGCGTTTTGCAAATGCGCGTAGTCGTAATCCCACGGCTCGTAGTAGTCATCAATCGCGGGCAGGTCGGGATTGGCGAAGATGTTGGACAGAATCTTCAGCTTGCCGCCCTGCTTGGGCGTAATTTTGCCGTCTTTGCCGCGATTCCAGCCGCCGTTCCACTGCTCCTGGTCTTCCCAGTTTTTGGGATAGCCGATGCCGGGCTTGGTCTCGACGTTGTTGAACCAGGCGTATTCCATGCCGTCGCGGCTGGTCCAGACGTTCTTGCAGGTCACTGAACAGGTGTGGCAGCCGATGCACTTGTCCAGATTCAGGACCATGGCGATTTGTGCGCGTACTTTCATGATTAATGCGCCTCCACGGGGGTGCTCGTTGCGGACACGGTTTCGGCTTCGGCGGACGGTTCGTCATCCAGCCAGTCGATTTTGGCCATCTTGCGGACGATGATGAACTCGTCGCGGTTGCAACCGACGGTGCCGTAATAGTTGAAGCCGTAGCTCTGCTGGGCGTAGCTGCCGATCATGTGGGTCGGCTTGAGCACCGTGCGGGTCACAGAGTTGTGAATGCCGCCCCGGGTGCCGGTGATTTCCGAGCCGGGCGTGTTCACAATTTTTTCCTGGGCGTGATACATCATCGACATCCCTTCCGGCACCCGCTGGCTGACCACCGCCCGCGCCGCAATCGCACCGTTGATGTTGTAGGCTTCGATCCAGTCGTTATCCTCGATGCCCGCCTTCTTGGCGTCCACTTCCGACATCCAGATGATCGGCCCGCCGCGGGAGAGCGTCAGCATCAGCAGGTTGTCGGTGTAGGTGCTGTGGATGCCCCACTTCTGATGTGGGGTGATAAAGTTCAGCACGATTTCCTTGTTGCCGTTCGGCTTCTGGCCAATGATCGGCTCGACCGTCTTCATGTCCACCGGTGGCCGATAAGCGCACAGCGCCTCGCCAAAGCCCAGCATCCAGGCGTGATCCTGATAGAACTGCTGGCGACCGGTGACGGTGCGCCACGGAATCAGCTCATGGACGTTGGTGTAACCGGCGTTGTAGCTGACCTTCTCGTCTTCCAGCCCCGACCAGGTGGGTGAAGAAATGATCTTGCGCGGCTGGGCCACGATGTCGCGGAAGCGGATTTTCTCGTGCTCCTTGGGCAGCGCCAGATGGCTGTGATCGCGGCCGGTGATTTTGGACAGCGCGGCCCAGGCTTTCACCGCGACGTGGCCGTTGGTTTCCGGGGCCAGCATCATGATCATCTCGGCGGCGTCGATGTCGCTGTCGATGCGCGGCCGACCCTTGGAGACGCCCTCTTCCAGCACGGTGTAATTGAGCGCCGCCAGCGCCTCGACCTCGTGCTCGGTGTTCCAGCCGATGCCCTTGCCGCCGTTGCCGAGTTTGTCCAGCAGCGGCCCGACCGAGGTGAATTTCTTATAGGTGCTGGGATAGTCGCGCTCGACCACCACCAGACTGGGCGCGGTCTTGCCGGGGATCAGATCGCACTCGCCTTTCTTCCAATCCTTCACGTCCGGCATGGCCAGCTCGTTGGGGGTGTCGTGCAAGGTCGGCAAGGCCACGATGTCCTTTTCGACGCCGAGATGACCGGGGCAGGTCTCCGAAAACGCCTTGGCAAGACCTTTGAAGATGTCCCAATCGGTGCGCGATTCCCAGGCCGGATCGACCGCCGCACTCAGCGGATGGATGAAGGGGTGCATGTCGCTGGTGTTGAGGTCGTTTTTCTCGTACCAGGTCGCGGTTGGCAGCACGATGTCGGAATACATGCAGGTGGTGGACATGCGGAAGTCCAGCGTCACCAGCAAATCGAGCTTGCCTTGCGCCGCCTCGCGCCATTGCACTTCGGATGGCTTCTCGCCGCCCTCCTCACCCAAATCCTTGCCCTGCACCCCGTGGGTGGTGCCGAGCAGATATTTCAGGAAATACTCGTGGCCCTTGCCCGACGAGCCGAGCAGATTGGAGCGCCACACGAACAGGTTGCGCGGGAAGTTGACCGGATTATCCGGGTCTTCAAAGGCGAAACCGAGCTTGCCGGCTTTCAGCTTCTTGACGATGTGCGGGGCCGGTTCCTCGCCCGCTGCCGCCGCTGCTTTGGTGATTTCCAGCGGATTGGCGTTGAAATGCGGCGCGGTCGGCAACCAGCCCATCCGCGCCGAACGCACGTTGTAGTCGATTTGCGACCCCTGCCACTGCTGCAGGTCGGCCAGCGGCGAGAGGATTTCCCGCATGGTCAATTTTTCGTGCCGCCACTGGCTGGTGTGGATGTACCAGAACGAGGTCGAATTCATGTGGCGCGGTGGCCGGTGCCAATCCAGCGCGAAGGCCAGCGCGGTCCAGCCGGTTTGCGGCCGCAGCTTTTCCTGGCCGACGTAATGCGACCAGCCGCCGCCGCTCTGGCCGACGCAGCCGCACATCATCAGCAGGTTGATGACGCCCCGGTAATTCATATCCATGTGATACCAGTGGTTCATCGCCGCACCGATAATCACCATCGACTTGCCGTGGGTCTTGTCGGCGTTCTCGGCGAACTGGCGGGCCACGGTGATGATTTGCGCACGCGGCACGCCGGTCACTTTCTCCTGCCAGGCCGGGGTATAAGGCACGTTGTCGTCATAGGTCTTGGCGACATTCGCGCCGCCCAGGCCGCGATCCAGGCCGTATTGCACCAGCGTCAAATCGTAGACGGTGGCGACCAGCGCCTCGGAACCGTCCGCCAATTTGATTTTCTTCACCGGCACGTTGCGCACTTGAATGGCGTCGTGTTCGGTGCAGGCAAAATGCGGATGCTTAGTGGAGCCGAAATAGGGGAAGGCAACCGGCGCGACCTCATCTTTAATATCGTTGACCGATAGCCGCAACTGGGTTTCCGCGCCGCTTAGCGATTCTTTGGCTTCCAGATTCCACTTGCCGACCATGCCGTCCTTCTCGCCCCAGCGGAAGCCGATGGAGCCGTTTGGCACGATCAGGTGGCCGCTCTTCTCATCGAAGGCCAGCGTTTTCCAGTCGGGATTGTTGGCCTGTCCGGCGCTATCGGCGAGGTCGGACGCCCGCAGGAAGCGACCGTTGACGTAGTTGCCATCGGCCCGCTGGTCGAGCCGTACCAGCATCGGGAAATCGGTCTTGGTGCGGACGTACTCGGTGAAGTATTCGGATTTGCCGTCGAGATAGAACTCGCGCAGGATGACGTGGCCCATCGCCATCGCCACGGCGGCATCGGTGCCTTGCTTGGGATGCAGCCAGATGTCGGCGAACTTGGACGCCTCGGAATAATCCGGGCACACGGTCACGATCTTGGTGCCCTTGTAGCGCACCTCGGTCATGAAATGGGCGTCCGGCGTGCGGGTCTGCGGCACGTTGGAACCCCACATCATCAAAAAGCTGGAGTTGTACCAGTCGGCGGATTCCGGCACGTCGGTCTGTTCGCCCCACACCATCGGGCTGGCGGGCGGCAGGTCGCAATACCAGTCATAGAACGACCCGCAGGCCCCGCCGATCAGCGACAGATAGCGCGAACCGGCGGCGTAGGACACCATCGACATCGCCGGAATCGGTGAAAAGCCGTAGATGCGGTCTGGGCCGTATTTTTTGGTGGTATAGACATTCGCGGCGGCAATCAGTGGATTCACTTCTTCCCAGGTGGCGCGGACGAAACCGCCCAGACCGCGCTGGGTCTTGTATTCGCTGGCTTTGGTCGGGTCTTCGACGATAGAGGCCCAGGCATCCACCGGGTCTTTTTTCTCGGCCAGCGCCGCCCGCCACAGCTTCAGCAAACGCCCACGCACCAGCGGATATTTCACCCGGTTGGCGCTGTACAGATACCAGCTATAGGACGCGCCACGCGGGCAGCCGCGCGGTTCGTGATTGGGCAGATCGTCGCGGGTGCGCGGGTAGTCGGTCTGCTGGGTTTCCCAGGTCACCAGCCCGTTTTTGACGTAAATCTTCCAGCTACAGGAGCCGGTGCAGTTCACGCCGTGGGTCGAACGCACCACCTTGTCGTGCTGCCAGCGAGCGCGATAGGCGTCTTCCCAGCCGCGATCCTCGTTGGTGACGATGCCGTGATCGCCGGAGAAGGTGTCGGTGACTTTCTTGAAGAAATTCAGCCGGTCGAGAAAATGGCTCATCGCATTAAACCTCTTTGAAAATCAGCACGGTTTCTCCGCCCCTTTGCGGGCGTAGTACCACCAGTTGATGCCGATGTTGAACAGGTAGAACAGTGCTGCGGCGTAAAAGAAAGCGTTGGGCGAACCGGTAGCGGCAAACGACCAGCCGATCAACATGCCGTAAATGAAGGGGCCAAACGAGGCCATCGCCGCCGTCCAGCCGATGATGCCGCCCGCCTGCCGTGGCTCGAAAATCATCGGCATCTGCTTGAAGGTGCTGGCGTTGCCGACGCCGCTGAAGAAGAACACGCCCAGCATCAGCCCGATGAACAGCGGGAACTGGGTCATACCGGTCGCTGCATCGGGATGGGTGTAGAAGGTCACCGCGATGGTGCAAATCAGCAGGCCGATGCCCGACCAATGGGTGACGATAGCCCCGCCCAGCTTGTCGGAAATTGGCCCGGCCAGCACTCGCGCCGCCGCGCCGACTAGCGGGCCGAGAAAGGCGTATTTCAACGGGTCAGGGCCACCCGGCAACACCGTATACATCTGCTTGATCATCAGCGGGAAGGTCGCGGCGAAGCCGGAGAATGAACCGAAGGTCATCAGGTACAGCGAGGTCATCCAGAAGCCGTGCAGGTTGCTGACATGGAAGACATCGAGCTGCTCGCGGAAATTGGCCCGCACCGGCACCGACTTCAACAGGAACCAGGCGGCGATGCCGAACACCACGATAAACGGCACGTAAATCAAGGCAGCGTTTTGCAGCCACATCGGCCGGGGGGGCATTCCCGGTATGCTGGGAACGAAGGTTTGGGCTTCACCGGCCAGCGTGCCGAACAGCGCAAAACCAATGATCCACGGCGTCAGGAACTGCACCACGCTGACCCCAAAATTGCCGATACCGGCCTGAATCGCCAGCGCCGTGCCTTGCAACCGCTTGGGGAAGAACAGGCTGGTCGAGGGCATGAATGAGGAGAAATTGCCACCGCCCAATCCGGCCAGAAACGACAGCAGCAACAGCACCCAATACGGCGTGGTCGGGTCTTGAATGGCGTAGAACCAACCGACAATTGGAATTAGCAGCGACAGGGTGGAAAAGGCGATGACGTGGCGGGTGCCGTATATCGGCACCAGAAAAGTATGAATCGCCCGGAAGATGCCAGCGGCCAAGCCCGGCATCGCCGCCAGCCAGAAGGTTTGACTGGCTGTCAGCTTGAAACCGATATTCGGCAGGCGCACCACCAGCGCCGACACCACGAACCAGACGATGAAGGCCATCATCAGATTCAGGGTGGTGATAGTCAGCGTTTTCCAGGCCAGCGGCTTGGCGGTGTTTTCCCAGAACGTCGGGTCTTCCGGGGTCCAGGTGCTTAACCAGGTGCGGGGGTTGTGTTCGCTCATCGCAAGGGCGCTCCAGATCAAAAATTCTTGTTATGTGCCTGTTCTATTGAAAGAGAGCCAGGGTGAGGGTTCTTCCCCCTCCCTTTGGGGGAGAGGGCCAGGGTGAGGACATCAACACGGCGCTTCCACGTTCTTGCCCGCATACCAGCGCCAGGTGACCCACAGGCAACTGAGATAAAACAGTGCGAACACCATCAGCGCCGCCTGATAGCCGCCGGTCAGGTTGATGGACGCACCGTAGGCGATGGGAATGAAGAAGCCGCCGAAGGCCGCCACCGCCGAACTGAAGCCGAGCGTGGCGGCTGCCTCGGTCGCGGCCAGATGCGATGCTTCCTCCAGCGCCGCACGGTCTTTGCCGTGTATTCGGCGCTGGCGCAAGACACGGAAAATGATCGGAATCATGCGGAAGGTGGAGCCGTTACCAATGCCTGCTGCAACGAACAGCATCAGATACATGGTGATGAAACCGCTCATATTGCCGTCGCCGCCATTCAGCCCCGGCAGGAACAGCAGCGCACCGAATGACGCCGCCGTCATCGCCACAAACACCCAGCAGGTGATGATCGCGCCGCCGATTCGATCCGACAGCCAGCCGCCGAGCGGCCGCACCAGCGCCGCCAACAGCGGGCCAACGAAGGCAAATTTGAAGGTGTTAGCGGTCGGAAAGGCGGTATTGACCAGCATCGGGAAGGTGACCGCCAGCCCGATGAAGGAACCGAAGGTGCCGGTGTAGAGCCAGCTCATCAGCCACTGATGCTTGTGGCGGAAGATCGCCACCTGCTCGGCGAAACCGGCTTTGACCGTGCCGATGTTATCCATGCCAAACCAGGCGGCGACCGAAGCAGCGACGATGAACGGCACCCAAATAAAACCGGCGTTTTGCAGCCAGATTGGGGTGACGATGCCCTCGTCGAAACGGTTCTGCGCATTACCACCGAGAATCCACAGCGCCCCGCCGTACATGGCGATAGGCACGATCAACTGGGCGATGCCGACGCCGAGATTGCCGACGCCACCGTTTAGGCCCAGCGCGGTGCCTTGCAGCCGCTGCGGGAAGAAGAAGCTGATATTGGCCATGCTAGACGAGAAATTGCCCGCGCCCAGCCCGCACAACAGGGCGATAGCGACGAACACCGCATAGTTGGTGTTCGGGTCTTGCACCGCGACGCCAATCCACAGCGTCGGCAACAGCAACAGCGCGGTGCTGAATACCGTCCAGTTGCGACCGCCGAAAATCGGCACCACGAAGGAATACAGCGCCCGGAAGAACGGGCCGGACAAGCCCGGCAGCGCCGCCAGCCAGAATAACTGGTTTTGGCTAAATTTGAAGCCGACCCGTGGCAGTTCGACCACGATCACGCTCCACACCACCCACACCGCGAACGCCAGCAGCAGCGCGGGCATCGACAGCCACAGATTGCGATTAGCAATACGCCGCCCGACCGATTGCCAGAACGCCTCATCGTCCGGCCGCCAGTCGGCCAGCAGATGGCGGCGGCGATAAATCCGATCCACCAGGTTTGCGCCCGCCAGTTCGGCCCGTGCGTCGGCGTGCCGCTCCAGAATCTCCTCGCGCTCGTTCTTTTCGGCCACCCAGGTCCACAGCATGGTGACCACCACCAGCAGGAACATCAGCATGAAACAACTGCTGCGCACACCCACGGCGTCGGCGGCGACCCCGAACATGATCGGCATCACAAAACCACCCAAACCGCCGATCAGGCCGACGATGCCGCCAACCACGCCCATCTGGGTCGGATAATAATCGGCCAGACTGCGGTAGACGCTGGCCTTGCCGAAACCCTGGGCCATGCCGACCACAAACGCCAGCACGGTGAACAACACGATGCCGATGCCGAGGTTGACCGAGACATCGCCCTTGATGCCGTGAATGGTCATGGTGGTCGGCGGATAGCTGAGGACGAACAAGCAGATCAGACTGATCCACAGCACCCACCAAGTGACGGTGTTGCCGCCCCACTTGTCCGAGGCCCAACCGCCCAAGGCGCGGATCGCCCCGGAGGGCAGATCGAAGAAGATAGTCAGAAACGCGGCGGTCGCCAGCGGCAAGCCGTATTCGCCGACGTAGTACTTCGGCAACCACAAGGCCAGCGCCACGAAACCGCCGAACACGAAAGCGTAAGCCAGCCCGAAGCGCCACACCCGCGCGTCGAGCAACGGTTGCAACTGCTGGCCCAGGCTCGGTCGGACGCGGTTTTGTGCCGCATCTTTCTGGTGCAGCGGATCGGTGTAGGTGAAAAACCAGAACAGTATTGCCATCACGATCATGGCGACGGCGTAGACTTTCGGCACCATCTGCCAGGCGCCGAAGGCGGCGATGATCATGGGCGCGACGAATTTGGTCAGCGAGGAACCGGCGTTGCCCGCGCCGAAAATGCCCATCGCCGTCCCCTGGCGCTCTTTGCTAAACCAGGTTGAGGTGTAGGCGATGCCGACTGCAAACGAGCCACCGGCCAGCCCGACGAACAGCCCCAACACCAGATATTGCCAATACTCCGTCGCATAAGAGACCAGCCAGGTGGGAATCGACACCAGCAGCATCTGGATGAAAAACACGATCCGCCCGCCATAGCGGTCAGTGAGGATACCCAGCGGCAGCCGCACCAGCGAACCGGTCAGAATCGGAGTCGCCACCAGCAGACCGAATTCCGTTTCGTTTAAATTCAGTTCGGCCTTGATCTTGATGCCGATGACCGAAAACATGACCCACACGGCGAAGTTCACCGCGAAGGCCATCGTGTTCATGGTGAGGACGGAGATTTGTTGTTGTTTTAATGTCGCCATCGCGGTTCTCGCGCAGAATGCTGCAACCGCAATATACGCTTTAGACGATGGCCGATTCTTGACCTGGATCAAATGATTTCGGCCCAAAACCACAACTTTGAATAGCGTATACCTCTTTGGAGGTATCTGGATGTATTGTCTTAACTATATGTTATTATTAATTATTAATTATTAATTCTACTGTTTATTTGCAGCGGCGCCATGAGGGAAGTACCCCTGTAGAGATAACCTTAAAAATATCGAGATAATTTTCTTCTTACGGGTGATGGAGATACCTTGCAATGGAAATCAGGCAGTCGATTATCGTTCGTGGTGGCTTGGCGATGGGCAGCATCGTGCTGCTGGCGTTACTGAGCATGATCAGCGCGGTGCTGACCGCCAAATCTGCACAGGGCGATGCCGACGCTATCAATCTGGCCGGCTCATTGCGAATGCAGTCTTATCGGATCGCCACGCGCCTGCAAGATACCCAAAGTACCGGGTCGCAACATATCGAGAATGTGCAGGAAGAAATCGTCCAGTTTGAGCAACGCCTGACGCAACTCTGGCAGACGGGGCCAATTGCCTCAGTCACTGATGATCCCATTCGCCATCGCTTGAACAGCATCGCATCGGCTTGGCGCGATACCCTACACCCGCTTCTAATCAGCGCGACCGGTGATGCCAGCCTGTCTCCAGTTTATTTGCAGCAGGTGGATGCGTTCGTTAGCCAGTTGGATCAGTTTGTCAAACAACTCGCAGAGAATACGGAGACCAAAATCCAACGGTTGCGGCTGATTCAGGGCGTCATCCTGTTGTTGACCCTGGCGCTCATTTTGGTCGCTCTGTATCAATTGCATACCCGTGTGGTGGTTCCCCTGCGCAATCTGGTGTGGCTGGCGCGCACAGCCCGTGGCGGCAATTTATCGGTGCGCGCCCGGCATGTCGGCAGCGATGAACTGGGTGTTTTAGGCAATGCCTTCAATCTCATGGCGGCGGATTTATCGGCGCTCTACGCCAGCCTGGAAGAGCGGGTCGCCCAACAAACCGAAGCCCTTCAGATCAGCAACCGCTCCCTGGAACTGCTCTACCAAACCGCTCGGCAACTGAATGACCCGGTTTTGAGCGCCGCCAGCTATTCCTCATTACTGACGGAAATCGAAAAATTAACCGGCCAGGGATCGATCAAGCTTTGCCTGACCGATGCCGCCACTCGGCAAGCCACCCAGGCTTTTTCAACCCAAACACCGGATGTACCGTGGCCGTGGCTCTGCCAGCGCCTACAGTGCCATACCTGTCTGGGTGATGGCGCAACCCACACACTGACCGTAAACCAGGAGTTTTTTTCAATACCCATCAGGGAGCATGAACGGCAATTTGGCGTTTTAATTGTCCGTGCCCCGGCGCTGAGCACAACCGCTGCCTGGCAAATACCACTGCTAGAAACGGTGGCGCGCAATATTGCCGCCGCCTTGCGCGCCAACGAACTGGCTGACAACCAGCGCCGATTGGCGTTGTTGGAAGAGCGCGCCGTTATCGCTCGTGAGCTACACGACTCGCTCGCTCAGTCCCTGTCGTATCTGAAAATTCAGGTCAGCCGCTTGCGGCTGTTACCGGAGCAGTCCAAGCCGATGACCGTACCGCACGATATCGCCGCTGAACTACGCGATGGTCTGAATCAGGCCTATCGGCAACTGCGAGAATTGATCGCCACCTTCCGCCTGAAAATGGAGCATTCTCGTCTGGAAGACAGCTTGAGCGAGACCGTGCGGGAATTCAGTCATCGCGGCCAGCTACCGATTGGTTTAAATCATAGTGGTTGGCACAGCTCGCTTAATCCCAATGAACAAATCCACGTCATGCAAATTATCCGGGAAGCATTGAATAACGCTGTAAAGCACGCGCACGCCCAGGCGATTGATATCCAGTTGCGCAGCACCGAGAGCGGAGAAGCCATCATTGAAATCACCGACGATGGGGTCGGCCTGCCGGTGGCAACCGCGCGGGATAATCACTTTGGCTTGCATATCATGCGCGAGCGCGCCCGCCATTTAGGCGGTGTATTGAGCCTGCATTCCCAACCAGACACGGGCGTGTGCGTGCGCTTGAGTTTTATACCGGCTGCCAGCCGCATTGCTTCGAGCCGGCTGAGCGAGGCATCTCATGGCTGATGAAGTCCAAAGCATTCTAGTGATCGATGATCACCCCTTGATGCGCAAAGGTATCCTGCAACTGATTGCTATGGCTCCAGATTTGCGCTTGGCTGGCGAAGCCGGTGATGGGGTATCGGGTTTGAAAATGGCCTGCCAGTTGTTGCCCGATTTAATCCTGCTCGATCTCAATATGCACGGCCTCAGTGGGATGGACACCTTGAAAGCCTTGAAAGCAGCCGATCTGGATGCCCGCGTCATCATTCTCACCATTTCCGATAGTGAAGAGGATGTGGTGGAAGCGTTGCGGCTGGGCGCTGACGGTTATCTGCTCAAGGATATGGAACCAGAAGATGTGCTGCACGCCTTACAAGTCGCCGCAAGCGGCCAAATCGCTCTAAGCGAACGGGTCGCATCCATTCTTGCGGCCGCCTTGCGCCATGAAAACCAGGCTAAATCACCCGTCAGCATCAAATTAACTGAACGCGAGCAGGCAATCCTGTCGCTAATCGCCACTGGTTACAGCAATAAATTGATCGCTAGAAAACTAAAGATTACCGAAGGCACGGTTAAGGTTCATGTCAAGCATCTACTGCGCAAGCTGGATTTGTCATCGCGGGTCGAGGCAGCCGTTTGGGCTATTAAAAATCAGGACTTCAGCAAAGGGCATTTTGAGGGATGAATCGATACTGCCCCATGATGACGCAAGATCATCATCCATCCTGGAGTTCTGCAACGCAAATCGCTTTTCATCCGCATTGATCTCCCCTTTCAGCTTGGCTTTTCCATCACCTGCCGAGTCAACTCCCAATACAATCCGGCAATCACATCAGATTGCGTGATGATACCGACGAGCTGGCCGCCCACATCGACAACCGGTAACTGATGGAAGCCCAGATCTGACAGCATCGGCACCAGATCAAGCAGGGGTTGATCGTCGCGCACCGTCTGGATATTAGAGGTCATCACGTCTTCAACCAACGGTTTTTTAGCCTGTTTTCCTGATAGCCAAACTGTCATCGCGTGTGCATCCTCCTGCAAGCCTTCGAACGGAATGCGTTTCAGGAAATCCACCAGAGCGATCATCCCCACCAACTGACCGGCGGAATCGAGCACCGGCAAAGTGCGCAGTTTATGTCGGCGCAACAATCGCCACGCCTCCCCCGCCCACTGCTTGGGGGAAACCGTCACCACCTCGCGCGACATCAACGCAGCGCAACGAACCTCACCAAACACCCGATGCAGCGCGGTATTCTCGGCCCGCGCCAGCAACCGCCGCAAATCAGAGGCACCAATATCCGGCATCACCGTTTCTTCAGCCAATACCGCCAGTACGTCATCATCTTGTAAAGCGGTACGGGCGCTCGGTAGCGGATCGCTGGTGCCGTGCGGGTTGGCGGGTGGCGAGTGCTGACGCTGTGGGTACGGACGACCGAGCAGATAATTGAGTCCCCACGCCAGCATCACCAGGCAGAAAACATTGAGCGCCATAGGCGCTAGCAGATGGTTATAGCTGAGCTGCTGCCCTTGAGAATGGGCCAAAATCGGAATCAGCGCCGCTGCACCGCCCGGTGGGTGCAGGCAATGCAGGCGCATCATTACAAGGGCCGCCAGCAACACGGCAAAACCACAGGCTAATAGCGGCCATTGAATCCAGCGCGCTATGGTGATGCCGATGGCAAAACTGATTAACTGACCGCCGATCACTGGCCAAGGCTGCGCCAGCGGGCTAGTGGGTAAAGCCAACATAATGATCGCCGATGCGCCCATAGACGCCACCAACACCGGTCCTAGATCCGCTGGCGCCAGCCAGGCCGACAACAGGCTGGTTAATAGCACGGCAACGCCGCTAGCGGCAGCCGTGCGTAAGGCTTCCCGCCTGGAGGGTAGCGGCGTATCGGGAATGGAGCGACGAAGTAGCGCAAACATCTTGTTGTTATCCCTGAGACCAAACTAATTATGATATAGAGTAACCGGTTGATCGATCTAGTTGGTATAAGGAACGATGTGCTGCGCTGGCTAAACGCCAGGTAGTTCAGACAGGCTTATGAGCTAAGCCAGGGGCCGACAGCGAGCCTTAAGCGTTATCGCTGAATCTCCCCAACATTGGGGAATCGACAGGGGATGAGGGCGCTACTTTGACGGTTCGGCCGTGCGGCCGAACCGATTACGACTTATTTAGTGAAGCGCTTCAAGTTCAGCACGCATCTTCTGCAATTCTGGGGCCGGCAACGGGACCAAACCTTGTTCAAGCAAATAGCCCTTATGCGAGATGGCCTTATCCGAAAGGGCCTCGGTCATATACTCTTTTAAGCCGGTAACAGTTTTGAAATGGCTTTTCTTAACCTGGATGATCAGCGGACTGATCAGCGGATATACGTTGTGACTGATACTACCTGGTAACGGATCAGCATCATCAATAGCTAATTTATTCAAAGCAAATTTGTTGGCAAAAGCATCTGAGAATATACCGATTCCGTCACCAAGCTTAGCCCGAACCGTGTCAAGGCTATCGTATTCGTTGTAGTGACCATCTTTGCGAAATGTAGTACAGGCCGCTTCAAACGCTTTGGGATCAGTGCTTTCCAACGCTTGCAAGCTTGGCATTTGCTTGCAACCCACAGTCATGATCTGCTTCAGCACCACCGGATAGTAAGCAAAAACCGGTGTGGAGTTCCAAATTTGAATCTTGGTATCTGGAAATGCTGGGTTGATTTCCTTCCAAGTTTTATAAGGATTCGGTATTAATTTATTGCCCCCTTGTGGGTCTGGAATATCCTTCGCCATCGCCAGGAAGAGTTCCTTACGAGTCAGGTGGGGGTAATCTTTCGGATTTCCAAGAAAGCCAAGGACGATAGCAGTGAGACCGGTCTTGAATTTTGCAAAATCCTTAACGTCATTCTTCGCACACAACTCTTCCTCGGCGGGCGTCATAGGGCGCAAAACGACGGTCGCGTCCAAAGTATCAGGGCCATCACCAGCACAAAATTGCTTATATGCCAACTCCGGGCTGGTTGATTGAATATTCGGGGTTTTTCTGGTTTTATCGGCTTGAGTGAACTGCTCTGCCATGGCAACCGCCATTGGATAAGGCGCATAACCGGCTGCAATAGTAATGGTATCCCGTATAGCTTGCGCCTGGACAGTCATAGCTATTGAACTCATTAATGCGGTAATCAATGCAACATGCTTTTTTTTCATTTAAACCCTCGTTATCAACAATCTTGATACACCTTCAGTTTATTGAAGGGATCGTGCTTGAACAATCGGAGCGATCCTGAAATCGCAGCCTAAAATTTTAGAGGCCATCTTGACAAACTATACGGCCCCTACAAAGAAGCTTTAAGCTGTTGCGAGAACGCATGGATCAATGGCGAGAAAAACTCAGGTTAGTGGGAACAGCAAGATTTTCCTCATAAAAGTTACTTAGATACTGATTTTTTCCACGAAAAAAATAATATTTACTATACCAGTATTCTTTATATTATACCAAATTGTATATTTAATGTGCAGTTACGTTAAAAGTGACCTCACCGAGACCATTCGACCCCTTGGTGCAAGCCCTACAGAGAGAATAAACGATAGCCACCACCTCCCGTTGAAACTTGCCACTTCCTGCACCTTGGCGATACTGCTGACCCATTTTTTGATTCTGATTTCGCGGCATTCTGCTCAAGGGCAACGGCCTGGATTTACTGTAGGGGCCTATCTGGCCGATTTTGCTGTTTATGGCCGCCGTGCTGGCGCTCAGTCTTAAAACCTTCCACAGAACGCTGGATTAAAGCCTGCCGACCATGACGATTTCACCGTCCGCCGCCCATCCGACAGGCTCGGGCGTCTCACCCCGCACGGCGCTGGTGCTGCTGCTCTTTGTCATCATCTTATGGGGTGCGAACTGGCCGGTGATGAAAGTCGGCCTGCATTTCATCTCGCCGCTGCGCTTTGTCGCCGCGCGAATGGTGATGGGTGCGGTCATTCTGTTCGGGGTCGCGGCCATGCTGGGCGAATTGCGCTGGCCGAGTCGGCGGGACTGGCCGATTGTGCTGGCGGTGGGTGCGATCCAGATGGCGGCATTCATGGCGCTGACCACCGTCGCCCTGCAATTCGTGCCGGCGGGTCGCTCGGCAATTCTGGCCTACACCACGCCGCTGTGGGTCACACCGCTGGCCATCCATCTGCTGGGCGAGCGGCTGAACCAGATCAAGTTGTATGGTCTGCTTTGCGGGCTGGGTGGCGTGGCGGTGCTGTTCAATCCCTCCGGTTTCGACTGGAGCGATCCACATGTGTTGCTCGGCAACGGCTTATTGCTCGCCGCCGCGCTGGCGTGGGCGCTCTTGATCGTCCAAGTCCGCCGCCATCACTGGCAGGGTTCGCCGCTGTCCTTGGGGCCGTGGCAATTCAGCGTGGCGTCGGCGCTGCTGGTTCCGCTGGCGCTGGTTTTTGAAGCGGATCGACCCTGGCAGGGGTCGGTCGAACTGGGCTGGGTACTGCTCTACAACGGCCCGCTGGCCACGGCGTTCTGCTTCTGGGCCATGCTGACCATTAACCGCGCTTTACCGGCGATTACCACCTCGCTCGGCAGCCTGGGCGTACCGGCTTTCGGCCTGCTGGCATCGACCCTGGCGCTCGGTGAACCGGTGACCTTAACCAATGTACTGGGTTTCCTGCTGATCGCGGGCGGCGTGGTGGGCGTGATTCTGGCCGACCGCCGCTGACCTCCCCGCGCCACCTTTCGGGCCGGGTGCTGTCTAATACAATTAGGATAGGTTTTACTCAAAGATCCCGGTTGAAACGATCTGATAACGACGTAAGCCGTTTCTGCTGAAGGGGGCTGCCATGCTAACAACAATATCTGCAACATTACATAAAAACCGCGCGGAGGAACTTTACGCCACCCTGTGGGGCGATCTTGATCGAATCCATGCGCTGGCGGATGACGATGATCGCATCGCCCAATTTCTCGCGGGCCTGCATAATTTGCTGTGCCATCCCAGCGATAAAGACGAGGGTATCCGGCTGCTTCATGCCTCTGCCGCATCCATGTGGTATCCCGCCTTTATTGCCCTGACCTTACATTTCCGTGCAGAGGGTGATGAGCGTAACGCGAATCGCTACGCAAGCTGGGCCGCCGAACAAGGCCACCCGCTCGCCTGGGCGCTTGACTATTCCAAGTGCTCGGACGTGGCGCAATTGCCGTTTGCCAAATATCGCTTTACCGAGCAAGTTGACCGCTATACCCATTTTCAGCAGGCTCGAACCCTGCGGCCCGACGAAGAGTTTGCGGCAGACTTACTTTTAGCCAGATTTTTACTGGCGGCTTGGCGGGCGGAGCACCAACTCAGCCACTCGCATATCGAGCGCTTGCAAACCGTGGCCGGTACTCCTCACTTGCCCTTTACCCGCTATGTGGCTTTTCGCGCAATGGCCCATGATGCACCCAAACTGCAACCGGATTGGCTGACCGATTTATTGCCCTCGCAGGCACCAGTTCATGCAGCGTATCGTGAGGTATTCTACGAAATTGGCTGCAAAGCCTTCCATGAAGGCAGCGATAAGACCAAAGAAATCTGGAAGCTGGCTGAACAATTTGGCGATCCCCTCGCCCAGCGCGTATTACAAGAGTTCGATCTGCAACATGGGCGTCCTCTTACCACTGAAAGGAGGGGGCTGCTAACCATCCTGTTGCCGGAGATACGCTTTGAGGATATCGACTGGAGTTCGCTCTATCAGGACGCTTTACATCAATCGCCCGATGTGCCGTTTCCCGAAGTGCCGCATTGGCACTTAACCGATTGGATTCGAGCGCATCTGCATTTAAAACGGCGGAAGGATTGAACTTTAGGTAGGCTCTCAGAAAACACATTTGGAAAACGCACTTGATTTTATGAAAAAATTTATCTTGGCCTTGGGGTTCATATTGACCGGTTGCGTGAGCGTTCCGGAGGGGATTAAGCCAGTCGATCATTTCGAGGTCGAGCGGTATTTAGGCACCTGGTACGAGATTGCCCGCTTGGATAATTCATTCGAGCGGGGCCTAAGCCGGGTGAGCGCGACCTATCAATTGCGCGAGGATGGCGGTATCTCAGTGCTCAATCGGGGTTATTCCGCCGCTGATGGCGCTTGGCAGTCTGTCGAGGGCAAAGCGTACTTTGTGGAAAAACCCGATCAGGGGTACTTAAAGGTTTCCTTCTTCGGTCCTTTTTATGGCGCTTACGTCATATTTGCCCTGGATCAGGCCAACTACCAGTATTCGCTGGTATCCGGGCCGGACCGGTCTTACTTCTGGCTGCTGGCCAGAAATCCCACCATTGATGAGAAGCTGAAAGACACTCTGGTCGCAAAGGCGCAGACGCTGGGTTTTGCGACCGACCGACTGATTTTCGTCGATCAATCGCCGGCCGATCCGCTGACCCAAAAGCCCTGAAAATGAGCGTATCACCAATGATTCTTGAGCCGTGATGCGCTGCCAAGTCAAAGAAAGTCACAACCATTAGGAGAGATTTGGCCCAAACCAGCGTTTGGGCCATTGAGTTCATGCAAAGGTATCGGCGAACAGATTGCGTGCCCAGTCGAACATATCCTCAAAATTATCCTTAGTGGGCGTGGCGGCCTCACCAAAAGAATCTGGCACAACCTTCATCGTCCCGCTGCCTGCGTCGTAAGCAAAAACGGCTGTGAGCCAAGATGCGGTGGTCGCGGTGATTGGGCTGTAACAGGCTGAATTGGTCATCGGCGCCGGGTCGGGCTGCTCGCCGGCGAAAGCCCGCAAGATGGCGTCTGCGCAGACCTTCGCCTCGGCGTTGGCGATATGGCCGGATTTGGGTTGACCGGTGCCTTGTGAATCGCCAATGACATGCACACCCGGCATCAGAGTCGATTCGTAGCTCAGCGGGTTTACCGAGGCCCAGCGGCTACCCGGTGGAATGAGGCCGGCGTTAGCGACGATGCGGCCTGCGCGATGCGGCGGAATGACATTGAGCACGTTGGCTGCGAATAAACCTTGGTTGGTCTGAACACTGCGGGCATTTGAATCGACCGATACGATGCTCACGCCGGGCCGGTAACTCAACAGACCGGCGTAGGTTTGCGTAAACGCGGTGGTAAAGGTATGGGGTTCGGCGACGATGCTTGGATTCGCATCCAACACGACGACTTTGGAGCCAGGTTTGTTGCGCTTGAGATAATCAGCCACCAGGCAGGCGCGCTCATAAGGGCCGGGCGGACACCGATAAGGCGCTGGCGGAATCGTCATGACGAAGGTACCACCGGCTGGCATCGCTGCAATCTGCTGCTGAAGTAACGTGGTTTGGGGGCCAGCCACCCAAGCGTGTGGAATCTTATTGGGATCGAGACCCGGTATGGGATCAAAATCGATCCCAGGCGCCAGGACAATCCGGTCGCCATATAAGGTCTGACCGTTGGCCAGCGTCACCGAGCGACGGTTGCCGGCCACACCAATGCCCTCCACTCGTCCTTGCACGAACTTGACGCCGTATTTTTGGCCAAGCGCCGTATAGTCGAATGTGATATTCGCTAATTTATACGAGCCATTCAAAACCAAGTTGCTCAAGATACAGGAGACATGAGCAAGGTTAGTATCCACCAGCGTCACCGTGACGCTGTTACCGCCCCAAAGGCGTAAGTACTTGGCGACAGTGGCTCCGGCGAACCCGCCCCCGACGACAATGACGCTGGCAGGGGTGGCGGATTGGGCGCGCAAAATTGTCGAGTTAACGGCCAAGGCGGCGGATGCCCCGGCTAATGTCAGAAAGCGGCGACGAGAGATCATGTTCATGAGATTGTTCCTAATCGCGGATCACGAGGACTTGTGAACGGAGGTGTTAAAGAAACCGCGCATTTCAGTCCTTCTTATCGTCGTCATCGGCGGTTTTTCCCGTACTCTCCTGACCTTGGCTAGTGCTCGTACTGCCCCTGACATTGCTCAAACTGCCGTAGTACTGGGAGATCAACCACAACTGGGATTCGTTATAGCCTTTGGCTTGGCGATGCATGATATCGTTGGTTTTATTGGTGTATTTCATCTCCAATAATTCTTGATAAATTTCCTGAGTGCTTTCGCCTGCCAATTTATCGATGCCGCCGACCGATTGGCCGTTGGTTCCGTGGCATTGCGCACACTGAGAAGCCAGCAAACGGCCCGCTGGCGGCTGCGCTAGCACCGCCATTGGCGGACCTGCTAGCATCAAACCCACCGAAGTGACTAGAACCAAGCGTCTCATTGGTTTACCCCACTGCAACGTATTAACCTTTGGTGTATTGTGACAATCGCTGATCCTTTGCTAGCCCGCATTTTCCTAATGCTTACATAGGACATATAAACCCCAAAGATTAATTCAAGCTGAATTATTATCCGCATATAAAAAGGTGGTTTCGTGCCGTATAAAGTCTCAAGCTTTCCGCAGGCCATTGACCTGCCAAAAATAAACTGACCAAAACTCGCCCGAATCGGCGCCTGGAAAACGTGTCCGGGCCGCTCCTTTGGTGCGCCGCGAGCTGTTATAGCAATGCCAAGAGACCGCTCAAACCCCTGGATTCAGACGCAAGCAACCGCTCGCATCGACAGCTTCGCTAGTTGCAGCCAGTTAAGGTGGCTACGTAAACGGCTGGCTGGGTTCCAGTTGGCGCTAAAGCGGTTGGCCAACGTGATCTACCCTCACCAGAAGCGTATTGCCGTATCGATCCGCCCCGATGAGACGAGCGGAGATCTCGGCCCGTTAGCGTGGTTAAAAGGTTACGGGCTGGCGCTGCTGGTTTCCCTGGGCGTCACCTTAGTGGCGATACCGCTATTACCGTATCTCGATCACGCCAACCTGGTTATGCTGTTTCTGCTGGCGGTGGTCGGTGTGGCAGCGGGCTATGGGCGCGGCCCAGCAGTGTTGGTGGCGGTGCTCAACGTGCTGTCGTTCAATTTCGTGTTTGTGCCGCCGACTTTCGCGTTTGCGTTCGACACCCTGCAAGCCATCCTGACCTTCATCGTCATGCTGATCGTCGGTTTGGTCGTCGGCCAATTGACCGCTCGCTTTCGCTACCAGGCCCACATCGCCCGCGCCCGCGAGGAACGCGCCCGGCATCTCTACAAGATCGCGTGTGGGCTGTCGGGTGCGGTGTCGGTCGAACAGGTGGGCGAAGTCAGCGAACGGTGCATCAAAGCCCGGCTGCGGCTTAAAACCCAGTTGCTCACCCTGGACGATGACGAGCGTTTGCAACAGCTACCCACGCAAGCCGATCCACCGGCGGTGGATTTCGCCATCGCCCAGCAGTGTTTCGACCGCAGCGCGCCCATTGGGCTTGGTACTGACTGCTTGCCCGATGCGCCGCTGCTCTACCTGCCGCTGCGCGCGCCGTTGCGCACGCGCGGGGTGTTGGTGGTGGAACCCGAACGGCGGCAGCCGCCAAGCCTGGAGCAGCGCCGACTGCTGGATACCCTGGCGGTGTTGATCGCTATGGTGCTGGAGCGGGTGCATTTTGCCACTGTGGCGCACCGCACGCGGGTCAAGATGGAGGCGGAACGGGAGCGGAATGCGCTGCTGGCAGGCTTGTCGCACGATCTGCGCACGCCAATGACCGCCTTGCTGGGGCTGACGGAAACTCTGCTGCTGGAATGGCGAGCCGCGCCGCCGTCTTCTCAGGAGTCGCTGGCAACCATTCGCGAGCAGGCGGCGCGGATGGCGTTGATGGTCGATAACCTGCTGGAGATGGCCAAATTGCAAGCCGTGGGCGAGGTGCGCTTGCGCAAAGACTGGCAATCACTGGAAGAATTGGTGGGATCGGCGGTGCGGATGTTGGAACAGCCTTTGCGCGACCATCCGTTGCGGCTGGCGCTTGAGCCGGAGTTGCCGCTGGTGAATTGCGATGCCGTGCTGATTGAACGGGTGCTGGTGAATTTGCTGCAAAACGCAGCTAAATACACCCCGCCTGATGCGGTCATCGGCGTGACCGCCCGACCGGAAGCCGACTGGCTGAAGGTGGAGGTGTGGGATGAGGGGCCGGGCTTACCCTCCGCTCAGGCGCTGGACTTATTTGAAAAATTCACCCGTGGTCAGCATGAATCGCCCGTACCGGGCGTCGGCTTGGGCCTGTCGATCTGTCGGGCCATCATCGAGGCGCACGGCGGCCACATTCGAGCGGAGAATCGGCCCGGCGGCGGCGCCTGTTTCACCTTTAGCTTGCCGCTGGAAGCCTTGCCACCGCTGGAAACCGAGGATGAACCGGAGCTGGAGCTGGAGCCGAGATGATGGCGTCTGCTGAAATGGGGTTGAGCGTGCTGATCGTCGAGGATGAACAAGCCATCCGCCGCTTTGTGCGCGCCGCGCTGGAGGGCGAGGGTTGCCGGGTGTGCGAGGCGGATACCCTGCAACGCGGTTTGTCGGAAACCGGCACCCGCAAGCCGGATTTGGTGGTTCTCGATTTGGGTTTGCCGGACGGGGACGGGCTAGAATTCATCCGCGATGTGCGCGCCTGGAGCACTCTACCGATTCTGGTGCTGTCGGCGCGGGTGGAGGAATACGATAAGGTCGCGGCACTGGATGCCGGGGCCGATGATTATCTGATCAAGCCGTTCGGGGTAGCGGAACTGCTGGCGCGGGTGCGGGCGGTATGCCGACGCACGGCGCGCGAGCCAGGCGGCGCGGCGATGGTGATCTTCGGTGAAGCCACCGTGGATTTGGAGCACCGCCAAGTATTGCGCGGCGACCAGCCGGTGCGCATGACGCCCATCGAGTTCCGGCTGCTGGCAACCCTGGTTTCCCAGCCCGGCAAGGTACTGACCCACCGCCAGCTCTTGCGCGAGGTGTGGGGGCCGGCCTATGTCGAGCGCGGCCATTATCTGCGCATCTACATGGGGCATCTTCGGCAAAAGCTGGAAGTCGATCCGACGCGGCCTCGTTATCTGCTCACCGAAACTGGCGTCGGTTATCGCTTCTGCCCTGCCTGAGCGGGCGGTTTTACCCCACTAAAGCGGCCCGACGTGCTCGCTGATTTTTACGCAATTTTTACACAGAGCGCCGTATTTTTTACGGCTTCTTTACAGGGCTTCCGGTAGAAAGTGGAGGTTTTCAACGTCCGCGATGAACCCCGTAAGGAATCGGCCATGCAACGCCCCCGGCAAGAACAATCCACCGAGCACTTGATACGCCGCCTCGAAACGGCTCAGGATCAGCAGACGCTCCAGGAGGTGCTGATCGAAGTGCTGAGCTTGCTGGGAACGGTGCAAGACGATCTCCGAGCGCTGACGCGGCGCGTCAGAGCGCTGGAAGAAACCGCGCCCGATCTGGCGGTGCTGGAAGAGACGCGGGCCGACATCGAGCAATTGCTTGAATTGGCGACTGGAACGCCCTACGAGCGTTTCGCCATGGCGGCACGGCGCTGCATTTACGATGAAAACTGGCAGGAAGCGGATACCGCCTTGGCGGCATTTCGCGAACCGGGTGATCTGCGCGATCTGGCGTTGCGCATCCGGGGCCGACTACTGGATCTCTCCGCCTGACCGGCTTGATAGACCTGGCCGCTCAGCGCCGCCGACCCGTCACCATCCTCCCCATTTCCGTTAAGGTCAATCCCGATGATTCCTGATTCGCTGTATGGTGCTATCGTCTTGAGTATTATTGATTTCTTTCTCAGCTTTGTGGTGATTTCCGGCATCGGCTTCGTGCTTTCGCTCTTTCCTTATCTGAACCGCTTGGGAGAGATCGACGAGAAAAAATTGCGCGAAGGCGGCCATTGAATGTTTGCCGCCTATCCACGCGGTGTGGTTGCAAAGCGAAAAATCACGGCTGGGGAGATAAGCATTGTTTGAGCAAATTTTATTTTTTTTCGACGCACTGCTGCAACAGACCGGAGCGGCCAACTTTAGTTTTGGCAATCTGGTAATGATCGCCATTGGCGGGGCCATGATTTATCTGGCCATCGCCAAACATTACGAACCTTTATTGCTGATCGGCATCGGTTTTTCCTGCATCGTCGCCAACGTGCCAGGGCCGCCGGATGTGCCGGGCGGGCCGCCAGTTTCGGCGCTGCTCTATGTGGTGAAGGAAGGTGGCCTGTTTCACTATGCCTACGAAGGCGTAGCCAAGCTGATTATTCCGCCGCTGATCTTTCTCGGCGTGGGCGCGATGACCGATTTCGGCCCGATGATCGCCAACCCCAAGTTGGTGATCTTAGGCGCGGGCGCGCATCTGGGCATTTTTGTCGCGCTGATTCTCGCCAAGCTCTGCGGCTTTACCATCAACGAAGCGGGCGCTATCGGCATCATCGGCGGCGCAGACGGCCCGATGGCGATTTTCGTCACGGTGAAGCTGGCCCCGCATCTACTCGGCCCGATTTCGGTGGCCGCCTATTCCTACATGGCGCTGATGCCGATGATCCAGCCGCCGGTGATGAAGCTGTTGACCACCCCTGAGGAGCGCAAGATGGGAATGGCGCAACTGCGCAAGGTCAGCAAACTGGAAAAAATCGCCTTCCCCGCCGTCATCGCCATCATCGTCAATCTATTCTTCCCGCCGGTCGCGCCGCTGATCACCATGCTGATGCTGGGCAACCTGCTGAAGGAAGTGGGCGTCACTGATCGCCTGGCCAAAACCGCCGCCGGGCCGCTGATGAACATCATCATTATTATTTTGACTGTGGCCATCGGCTCCACGATGGCGGCTGACAAATTCCTCACCTGGGACACGATCTTGATCGTGGTGCTGGGCTTGCTGGCCTTTTTGTTCGGCACCGCCTCCGGCGTCATCACCGCCAAGATCATGAACCTGTTTCTCAAGGACAAGATCAATCCGCTGATCGGTTCGGCGGGCATCGCCTCGGTGCCCATTGCGGCTCGGGTTTCCCATATCGTCGCTAATCAGGCCAATCCGCATAATCACCTGATTTTCCACGCGATGGGGCCGAATCTGGCCGGGGTGTTCGGCACCGCCATTTCCGGTGGGATCATGCTAGCGTTGCTCGGCGTGCAATAAACTCCTAACGCAGTCACACGCTTGAAAAAAGGCGGCTACCATGCCGCCTTTTTCATTCGATTCCGCCGCTCTGGCGATGAGGTCGTGCGGCACACCGTCGCGGTGGAAACCGTCGATCCGCTGGTGCGGCAGATGGCACATGTTGGCGAGGTGGTGCGCGGCGAGGCCAAGCCCTCCCTCGGTTAGCGCCCGCGATGGTTTGCAGAATTTGCGGGTGATAGTATTTGCTGGTCATACTGATTATACTTCGTCGGACATTCTTGTATTACAAAGTAGCTCCTATGTCCGTTTCATTAAGACTGGAAAAAGCGCTGGAAGCCGAACTGAGACAGCGACTGGAACGAGACGGTATCCCGCTATCGGAATTCGTTCGCCAAGCCATCTGTGAAAAACTCCAGCGGGAAGCGCAACCCGCCGATCCGTATACCTTGGGATATACGCTGTTTGGCCGCTATGCCAGCGGAGAATCGGATCGCAGCCAGCGGCGCAAACAGATCATCGGCGAGCGGCTCCATGCGCGGCATCGTGCTGGATAGCGGGCCGCTGATTGCCCTATTTGATCGTTCTGACCAATATCACGCGGCGGCCGTGCGTTTTGTCGAGCGCAACCGGCAACCGTTGCTGACTACTCTGCCGGTAATCACTGAAGTGGTTTATGTGCTGGACTTCTCCGGCGAAGCCCAGCACGACTTCCTGTTCTGGGCGCAACAGGCGCTGAGCATCGACACCGGTACGGTTGACGATCTACCCCAGATTCGAGCGCTCTTGGCGAAGTACGCTGATCTCCCCGCTGACTTTGCCGATGCTTCTCTGGTGGCGCTGTGTGATCGGATCAAGATTTGGGATATCGCCAGCGTCGATAGCGACTTCACCCTCTATCGGGGGCGCGATAAACAGCGCTTTCATAATCGGTTTTTCGACGAATAAATCGGCCCGGTGATCGCCAGAATATCCAGCACGTCTCAGCTCGCTGCGCAACGGTCGCCAGTCGGCGGCGCGGATTGATGCTGCGAACCGACCGTCGCGATCACACCGCTGGCGACGATCAGGGCCAACCCGACCCATTCGCTGGGCGTAAGCCATTCGTTCCACAGCACAATTCCCAGCAGGCTGGTGAACGCGACCGTGGAATAACTCAAGCTGCCGACGATCAGCACCTGACCTTCCTTGTAAGCGCGCGTCATCGCCAGTTGGGCCAGCGTGGCGCTGGCGCCGATGCCAAGCAATACCGGCGCTGCGGCCAGGCTGGGCAGACGCGGATGGTGCAACAGCATCCAGCCGCCCGCCGCCACGGTTGCAACCGCCGAGAAGTAAAACACCACCCGCCAGGGCGGCTCGCCATATTGGCCCAATTCGCGGGTGCTGAAAAACGCCAAACCGCCACACAAGCCGCCCATCAAGCCCAGCAGCGCAGGGAACAGCAATTCGCGTCCCAGCGTCGGTTGCAGCAGGCACACCACGCCGACAAAGCCCAGCGCGATCCCGCTCAGCAGCACCCAACCGGGCCGGGTGCGGAAGGTCAGCAGCGTTAGCACGGTCAGAAATAGTGGGGCGGTGTAGGTTAAGGTCACGGCGGTAGCGAGCGGCAACGTAGCGATGGCGAAAAAATGCAGAAACACGCCCGCCGTACCCAGCACGCTTCTCGACAGGTGCCAACGCCAGTACGGCGTGCGCAAGCGCTGTCGTTTGAAGCAGACGCCCGGCAAAATTGCCAGGAAACCGAATAAGGAGCGGTAGAACACCAATTCGACCGAGCTAAAATCGCGCGCGCCCAGCTTGACCAGCACCGCCATCGCCGAAAACAACACACCCGCCGCCAACATCCACAAACTGCCTTTCACCAGGCCAGCGGATACGGCCGGTTCTCGATCCCTCATGGCGCCGTCAACCGCACAGGCTGACCAGCGGCGCATCACCGCGCACTCATTGGCCCTTGAGGGCGTGTTGGAGAATCTGCACCACCGTCTGCAATTGCTCGATGGGAATTTGCCCCGGTGCCGAGCTTTGTTCACCCACCGCGAAGCTGACCGATGAGCCGAACAGCCAGCCAAACAGGCGACTCAGCGAGCCGTAAGCGCCCATCGACATACTGATGATCGGCAGCGAAATGCGATGACGCGCGGTCAGGGTGGCCTCCAGCAAGGTCAACACATCGCGCAGGTCCTTTGGCATCACCGCGATCTTGGCGACATCGGCCCCGGCGTGTTCCATAGCGATGAATTGGGCCACCAGCGTGGGCGCATCCGGCGTTTCCTGGAAATTGTGATACGACGCGATCAACCGGCAGTCAGTGGCCTTGGCCAACGCCACCGCCTGGCGGAAATAGCGCGCTTCGATGCTCAATTCATAATCGAACAAATCAACGCAGCCCGCCCCACAGACGGCGGCATACAACTCGAACACCTGCTCTTCAGTCAACGGGATCGGCTGACCGCCCTCGCGGATCGAGCGGCGGGTAAAAATGAGCGGAATCGAGCCGGCCTGTTGCTGGATCATCTGGCCCAGCGCCACCACCCGACCGCTATCGGCGATGCCGGAAAAGAAATCGACCCGCCATTCCAGCAAATCCGGGCGCTTGGGCAGGATCACGGCCAATTCCCGCGCGACGGCTTCCTCGGTCGCCCCAACCAGCGGGGTGCAAACCAACGGCTCCTGATCGGCGGCTAAGGATTTGCGGGCTAAGTGAATCGATCTGGAAAATGACATGGCAACTCCTCAGATCCCCTATAAAGTCGTTTTATTTGACAAAATTAGATTCTAATATAATGGAATATTATATGAATAGCTCGACAAAGTTATCACCCGCTACCCATTTGATAAAAATAGTTTTTACCAAGCGGTGGTAAGTTGATCGCTGCTGTCAAGCGGGGCTGAAATCTGCCATAATCAGAGAATAGAATTTCATTTTATTATTGAGGCCAATCTATGAGCGACGAGGGGGGTGTAGCTGCGGTTGACCGGGCGCTGACGTTGCTCGATGCTTTCAAGGAAGCGGATCAAAGTCTGACGTTGACCGAGCTATCCAAGCGGGTAGGCTTTTACAAAAGCACCACGCTGCGACTGGCGGAATCGCTGGAGCGATTCGGCTATCTGCGACGGCTGGACGACGGTGCGTTTCGACTGGGGCCGAAACCGCTATTTTTGGGGTCACTCTATCAGAAGCACTTCAAGACGGCGGATTTCGTCCCGCAGGTGCTGCGGAAAATCGTCGATGAGTTGCAGGAAAGCGCGTCTTTTTTCATCCGCGACGACAATCAACGGGTCTGCCTGCATCGGGTGGACTCGCCGCGCGCAATTCGGGATTCCATCCAGGAAGGCGCGCGCTTGCCGCTGACGGCGGGCGCATCGGCCCATGTCATCCTGGCGTTTAACGGCCTCAGCGGCGCCAAATACGACCAGATCCGTGAACGGCTATTTGCGGTTTCGCTGGGCGAACGCGACCCGGAAACCGCCGCGATTGCCTGCCCGGTGTTTACCGTCGAGCAAAAGCTCAGCGGCGCAATCAGCGTTTCCGGCCCTAAATACCGCTTTGAAAAAATCAACACCGCCAAGATCGTCGAGGTGCTGCACCAGCACTGCAAGGAATTGTCTGAGGCGTTGGGGGGTCGTTGGCCCCATAAGGCATAAGCCGTTTTCAGCTCCTGGGAGAGCGTGATGGAATTCGGCCTTCTTCCTCAAGTCACCGGCTGCGAAAGTTGTGCGGCATCGGTGCGAGTGTAGTGGATGAAGGAGGAAATTCATCCCGGCGGCTTTCTTGGCTTTGCCGCCTGCGGCCAATGCGGTTTTGTCAAACTGACGGTGGCGGCCGGAAATCTGCAAGATTTAGCAGTGTGCCGCGCGATGGTGAGGTTTGCCTTCGGTGCCGATAGCGTTGTGCTCTATGCTGAGGAGCGTGGAATTGGTCAATCTCGTGCAAAACCGTTCGCTTAAATACTGGGTCGTGCCACTCCTTGCGCTCCTGCTGAGCAGTGCGCTTCAGGCGCGCGAGTTGTCGGTGATGACCTGGAATCTCGGTTGGCACATGGACAACGCGCTGTTCAGGCAATGGCTTGATGCCTGTAGCGGCCGTTTTGCCCGCGACCGAAACGATGGCCTGTGGAAACCCAGTCCCAGTGGCCCCGCCACCGGCTGGGAGTTGCGATGGGGTCGAGATGCGCCGATCCAGTGGGATATCGCCCGGATTCCTCCGTGCGATGTCTATCAGGAAAATCACCGCATCGTTCCGCCGACCACTGCAGCCTACGCCAAGCGCCGCCAACAGATCGCAGAGGTGATCCAGCGGCAAGCGCCTGATGTCATCGCCTTTCAGGAAGTCAGTGGCAAAGCGGCTGTGCTGGAAATCCTGCCTGACGGCGGTCAGGATTATCAGGTATGTTCTTTTGAAGGCTATGGCGTCCAGCGTCTGGCCTTTGCCTGGCGGCGAACGCTTGGCGAGGCTGCCGAAGCGTGTAGCGCTTATGCGCCGTTGTCTTTGCCCGCGCGACCCCCGGAAGATCGCCCTCGGCCAGGGCTGGCGCTGGGCTTGCGGGTCGATGGTCAATTGCTCCGGTTGCTGAATCTCCACCTAAAATCGGGCTGTGTCTCGCCTCTGGAAAGCAGCGATCCGAACGGCAGAGGGCAACTGGCGGGCAATCATTCCCCCTGTTTGGTCTTGCAGGAGCAATTGCAACCGTTGGAAGCCTGGCTGGAACAGCAGAGCCAGGGAGCCAACCGATTGATGGTGCTGGGTGACTTTAACCGCAATTTGGCCCAGGAAGCTGCACGACCGCCCAGCGAGGCCGTTCGGCCCGTGAGGAATCCCACCGACCCGTATCAACCGGGGATACGCTCTGGAAATTTGTGGCGGGAGATCAACGACGGTCAGCCGCCGACATCCAAACTCACCTTGTTACCTATTCGGTGCCTGGAGGGTCCATCGGCGCCCCTTTGCGAAGCGGCTAAAACCCGGCTACTGACCGAGGATGAAACCAACGTCTTGCGAAACCCCGCTGCGCTGGGTTGCCGCAATCCGGTCGGCTTGGATGGCATCGCCGTCAGCGGAACCACCAACGCCATTGCTGAAAAAGTAGCGCTTGGTCGCTTCGGGCGCACGCGCGCCGCCGACCGCGCCCATCCCGATCCGCTGCTGGCGGTGTCCGATCACTGCCCACTGGTTGGACGGTTTGCTTTCTAAATGCCAGTCTTGGGCGTGTAATCGGCTGATTGGAGGCGGGTGTATAATTTGCTGGCTCAGCCAAGATAACCCAAGTTTTATAGAGTTTTTGAGAAATATGAAGGCTATTAAATTTATAAAAATTATAATATTACGATGTTATGGATTGAGAAATCGTAAATATACTGGAACCGCATAATCATTTGTTCGCCCATCAAAGAAACATGCCACTCTCCCTGGATGACGACCGCTGGAACACATTGAGGACGGCGTACAAGATGCCTGCCACCGATGTCGTCTCGTGGCTCGCCACCGCATACCTGTCTGGCATGAATGACGAATTGCTCGGCGACATTATCAATGACGTTCAGCATCAGGGCGACACTTCAGAGGCCATGTACGCCGTAGCCCCACATCTGTTGGCACTATCGCAGAAATCCAGCGGCAAGATGGCGTTGCTGATGCTCATTCACGCCGGTCTAATTTCCGCGTCTTCCCAATCACAAATCGCCGTACCTTGTCCAGCCGATCTTGCAACTGAATTTCAAGCCACAAACAACCTCGGCAGGTCAATGGTGTTGGCACAGCTTGCACATAACCATGAGTTTGATGATTTCAAATACTTGATCGCCGCGCTAGCAGGTTTTTCAGGACACGGCCGATTTGGTCGGCTTATCGAGGGCTTTGATCTTTATCAAGACCAGTTCCATCATGCGTTGCTCGATACTCCAATCGACGACGAGCGGTGACGAGAGAAGGGCGAACAAGGCGGTCAACCCGAGCGGCGGATCGGGCGTTTTCTGAAATCAAAGGTTCTTGGCCGCCGCCGGGTTACCTTGGTCGTTAGGCATCACACACGAACCGATTCGCGCCACCGCGACCAGACCCCAGATCCACGAACCGCCGCCGCGCCAAGAGCACCTCTGAGATACCGATCATGAAGATGGAAGGCATACCCTTTGGCACCACCGACTGGGAGTCGATTCCTCGCACCGAGCATAAAGGAACCACCGGGGTCGCCTACTGGCGCACAGCGAACTTCGGGAGTATTCGAGTGCGCATGGTTGAGTACTCACGAGGCTACGACGCCGACCACTGGTGTTCCAAGGGCCACATCTTGCTGTGCTTGGACGGGGAACTCGAAACCGAGCTTGAAGACGGCCGCAGATTCATCCTGAAGCCGGGCATGAGCTACCAGGTTGCCGACGGAGCTGAACCGCACCGTTCGCGCACTGAAGTTGGCGCTACACTGTTTATCGTCGACTGAAGGCGATGCGTGCAAACCAGCGCAGTAATGCCTAACAACTCGCTCAACCGGCCCGCTACGGCGCTTGCCGTAGCGGGTCCGGTTAGCTCGAACTACAAGGGCTTTCCCGGAAGTCAAGCAAAAGCCGGCCACGACGAAAAGCGTAGCGATTCGTCGATGAGTGTATTCGGATGTTAAACCGCCGAGCCAGGGTCTTGAGCGCTGAGCAGTGAATCAGGTGCGGACTGGAGAAACTACAACCGGTCATTGATGCGGCTTTGATGCCACGGACCCTGATGAAAGACGCGCGCGGGGGCCTCATTCGTGAATCGAGGATCGCCTAAGCGGCCTCCCAGAGTTCAACAGGTACTCCCCACACAGGTCCAACCTAAATCATCAACGCGAGAGGTCACTGGGTGGCGGGATGATGGGTGAGAAGCTTCTCCTTGTGGGGGCGAGATGAGGGGGATATCGCTTAGGCGCTGTTGTCATCAGGTCGGCAGGGCGAAGCGTTCACCCTGATGGAGCACGGCCCACGCCAGACGCGCATTCTTGGCGGCGATGGCCACGACCGCCTTCCAATACCCCCGGCGCTGTTCCAGCGCCGCCGCCCAGCGGCTGATGGCGTCGGTCTTGGTTTTGGCGAGGAGTGGTGGGCACCCGAACAGGCTTCCATGCCGATCACGCACGGTGGCAAACTCGCGATCAACTCGTGCAGCCTGGCGCGGTACGCTCGGACGCACCAGGGCCGGCTGGCCGTGCTCGTCCACCCCATGTACCGCGAACACGTTCTTGGTAAGATCGATCCCGACATACACAATAGCCATGATTTCCCCTCCCGAGTCCGTTGATGAGATTCGCTACCCTATCTTGGCACTCATTGCCGCTCGCCGCACAGCAACCGGTTCTGGACAGGAAAGCCCCTTTCATTCGTTAGCTTGCACTATGAAAATCACATGCCCCTCATGTAATAGCCAAGTTGAAATTGGCTTCTCCCAGCTTGCTTCTTTAGACTGGCGAAAAGATCGAGATGATGAAATCCTGCTAAAATGCTGCGGATGTGTCCCTATAATGCCGCCTCTTTACAGATTGATCTCTACACTGTTTAGCATTGGAGCAGGAGTACTAACCTTTAAGGTTTGGAATACCTCGCTCGATCAAGATACATTAATCAAAACCGTAGTCTTTTTCTTCACCATGCTCGTAGTAAAAGCAGTCATTGCCATTTGCTACCTTAAGATGGGCGGAAAACTAGAAAGTGCAGGCTAACAAATCGTTCAAACCGAAAATGCTTTGCAGGTCTGACGTTTATGGTAGCGTGTACCACAACGCAATGCTGCTGCGCACTTCTGCTTAACTCAGGTGTTGGGCCTCTTCATTCCAAGAAACTGCGGCGAGATCAGATTCCGAGTAAGCACGATGTTCCTCACTCATTAATTCCCAGAACTGCTAAAACGCTATCCACAACGTGTTTCAAATTCCCTGGGTGGCGGTATTTTTCGGGCAACTTGGGCCAGTATGGGCAGCAATTGGTGCAATATTCGCAATCGCTGGTCTTATGACACACTTCAGAAAAATCCGAGTGGCTACAAGAAAAATCACATGAAAACCAAATTACTCATTGAATGTATTACCTTTCTGATGGTGGCTTTGCTCTCTGGCTGCACAACGCTACAAGGCGCACTAACGGAAAATATCAATAATCGACAAGTCGAGTATGTTCTCGTTAAGCACGATACTGGAACGGTTGTCTTTGAAAATGGCCTTGGGGGAGAAATCAACTGGTGGGAAAAGGTATTTCCAGAAATATCAAAAGACATTACAGCATTTGCCTATAACCGCCCTGGTTACGGGAAAAGTGATCCCGCTTCAACACCTCGTGATGGTACTCATATCGTTAATGAGCTGCGCTCGTTGCTTCGCAGCAAAGATCTAAACCCACCTTATGTATTGGTAGGCCACTCGCTTGGCGGTTTGTATATGCAACTTTTTGCCCGGCGTTATCCAGATGAGGTAACAGCACTCATCCTTGTTGATTCTACTCATCCCGCCCAATTGAAAGGCAAAGGCTCACCTGAAAATTGGCCCACTTGGTTCCGTTTTGTTTTTGGTGTGGCGACATCTTCTGTGGAGAGAGACGAAATGAATGCAATCAATACCACAGGAGAAAATGTATTGAGCTTGCCATCGTTTATCGGTAAACCGGTCATTGTACTCAGTGCGTCACAGCCCATGAAAGAAAAATCAGAGTTGGCGGATGATGCAAATGAAAAACGTAAAGACCTCGCCCGACTTTATCCAGGATCAAAACAAATATGGGTGGATAGCGGGCACGGTATCCCACTAGAAAAACCCGAGTCAGTTATTTCTGCAATCCGCGAGGTTCTACCGCTAAAGCCACAAAAACCCTAACCTTACATTCGAGACGGACTGGCTACACGCCAGCCCCTCAATTAAACGCCAGTTGACTCTTTAATGGCGCCGTCACCCTCGCTCTCAAAAAATTCATCGCTTGTCGTGAACAGCGTCAGATCGCTATACCCGCGCCACGCCCAACCACTTTGCCGTCTACCTGCAACGGCATGATTCCTCACACTAACGACATAGCCCCGGAATTACTGTAAGATCTCGCCATCTTGGGTGCACTCCTAGAGTGTGAAACGGGAAGTCGGTGACGCTGGACAACCAGCCATTCCGACGCAGCCCCCGCTGCTGTAAGCCTGACAACTCCGCGAAACGCCACTGTGTAGGTTCCACGGGAAGGCGCGGACGAGATCGACGGCAAGCCAGAAGACCGGCCCAGGAGACTTGATGGTGCAAGCCCCGGGGCGCGGGTTTGGCCGGTGGGCAAACTTTTGACCCCTCGACCGCTAGCTGCTTCATCCCCGATGGCTTGCGTTCGAAGTCGGTTGAACATAAAAGGGTTGCCCATGCATATCGAACCAGGCGTCGTCGATGGCGCCAAAATCATCCTCAGCTACGCCACCGCAGCTACAGTTCTGACCACAGCCGGTTGGCTCGCTTTCAAAGCCGTGCGCCAGCACGGATTCATCACCTTAACCGTCCGTAGCCTGATCGCGGCCTTACTCACCTTTTGCTGCTTTGAGGTCTTGCCGCATCCGCCGGTTGGGGTTTCCGAAGTCCATCTGATCCTCGGCACCACGCTATTGCTGCTGCTCGGCCCCGCCGCCGCCGCGCTCGGCCTGGCCGCCGGGTTGCTGCTGCAAGGCGCTCTTTTCGCCCCCATCGATCTGCCGCAATACGGGATGAACGTCACTACCCTGCTGGCCCCGTTGTTCCTGATCGCGGCGTTGGCGCAAAAGATCATTCCGGCGCGTACTGCGTATGTTGATCTCGGCTACAGCCAGCTTTTCAAACTGTCACTGGCTTATCAGGGCGGCATCATCGCCTGGGTCGCGTTCTGGGCGTTTTACGGCCAGGGCGTCGGTGCGGGAAATCTGACGCAAGTCGCTACCTTCGGCGGCGCGTATCTGACGATCATTCTCATTGAACCGTTGGTTGATCTCGCCGTGCTGGCTGCCGCCAAGTCGCTGCGGGGCTTGAGCGGCTCGGCGTTGCTCGAACGACGGTTATTCGCCGCTCATGCCTGACACTACGTTTGGACAGGTTTGGTTCGTCGGGGCTGGCCCCGGCGATCCCGACCTGATCACCGTCAAAGGTCGCACGCTGCTGGAACGGGCGGGCGCGATCCTGTTCGCCGGTTCGCTGGTCGATCAGGCCGCAACCCGCTATGCCCCGGCTGGTTGTGAAATCCGCGATTCCAAAGACATGACGCTGGACGCGATGACCGACTGGCTGATCGAGCGGGCGGCGCGGCATGAGACGGTGGTGCGCTTACAGACCGGCGACCCCGGTCTGTACGGCGCATTGATTGAGATGACCCGGCCACTGACCGCCGCCGGGATTCCGTGGGCGGTGGTGCCGGGTGTGTCCTCGGCGATGGCGGCGATGGCAGCGGCAGGCGAAACCCTGACCCTGCCGGAAGTGACCCAGACCGTGATCCTGACCCGGGTGGCTGGACGCACACCGATGCCGCCCGGTGAAGACCTGGCGGCACTGGCTGCGCACCGCACCACGCTGTGCATTTATCTGTCGATTACCCTGTTGCACAAGGTGCAAGCCGCTTTGCGCGAAGCAGGCTGGCCGGAGGATGCACCCATGCTGGTGGTGCAAAAAGCCAGTTGGCCGGGTGAGGAAAAAATCGTGCGTGGCACCCTGGCCGACATCAAACGCCTATGCCAGGCGGAAAAGATCGCCAGCCAGGCCATGATCGTCGCCAGCCCGACGCTGGGCGCTGCCGACTGGCCGGAACTGGCCCGTTCCAAGCTGTATGATCCGACCTTCGCCCATCGCTTCCGCAAGGCAACTCTCGACCCAACCGAGCCGATTTAATCGTCACAGGCCGCCATGACCGTTACTGCTAATCGCATCACTGAACAACTGACCGCCGCTGGTCGCGCCATCGAGCACGATTCCTTCACCATTATCGACGCCGAAGCCGGGCCGCACTGCTACACCGCCGAGCAATGGCCGCTGGTGCGGCGGATGATCCACGCCACCGCCGATTTCGAGTTCAACGGCTTAACCGTCTTCCATCCCGACGCCATGCAGGCCGGGTTACAGGCCGTGCGCAAAGGCGGTACGCCCCTCGTCGCCGATGTGGAGATGATCTGCGTCGGGCTGTCACAGCCGCGGCTGGCCCATTTCGGTTTAACCACCCATCACTACATCGCCGATGCCGATGTGATTGAAGCTGCCAAAGCCGCCAATAGCACCCGCGCGGTGCAGGCGATGCGCAAAGCCTGGCGTCTGGGCACGTTGGACGGTGCGATTGTCGGCATTGGCAATGCGCCCACCGCCTTGATCGAGCTGATCCGCCTGATTCGCACCGAAGGGGTGCGGCCTGCGTTGATCATCGGAATGCCGGTTGGCTTTGTGTCCGCCGCCGAATCGAAAGCCTCGTTGATGACGGTTGCAGAAACGCCGTGGGTAGCGATTGAGGGCCGCAAGGGCGGCTCGACACTGGTGGTGGCGGCGATTCATGCCTTATTGTCGCTGGCGGAAACGGCGCCAGCCCAATCGGCCGCATGAGCGAGGAAAACATCGTCGGCCATGCGCTCAAGCCCGCCAGGGTACGCAAGGGCGATAGCCGCCGCGCCCGTGGCAACCGTACCGGATTTACCACCGGCGCATGTGCAGCGGCGGCAGCAAAAGCCGCTACGGTGGGCCTGCTGACCGGCGCAGTGCCGGACAGCATCGTTTGTCAGTTGCCCAACGGCCAGGCGGTGACCTTCGCAGTGACGGAGGGTCGTCTGGATGGAAGCGGCGAGACTCGCACCGCCCATGCCGTGGTGATCAAAGATGCCGGTGATGATCCCGACGCTACCCACGGCGCGCACCTGACTGCTGACGTTTGCCTCCTGCCCGATCAAGCCGGAGAAATCGCGCTGAAAGGTGGCCCCGGCGTCGGTGTGGTCACCAAAGAAGGGCTGGGTTTGGCGGTCGGCGGCCCGGCCATCAATCCGGTGCCACAACGGAACATTCGCGCCAACCTCCGCGCCGTAGCTGCCGAGTTGCTGGCGACAGCAGGGCTGGAAGTGACGATTTCGGTGCCAGGCGGCGAGACCATCGCGCAAAAGACCCTTAACGCCCGCCTGGGGATTCTGGGTGGTATTTCGATCCTGGGCACGACGGGCATCGTCCGCCCGTATTCAACGGCGGCGTTTCGCGCCAGCGTGGTACAAGCCATTGAGGTAGCGGCGAATCAGAGACAGACCGCTGTCGTATTCACGACCGGCGGCCGCACCGAGAAATTCGCCATGCGCCAGCTACCCGACCTGGATGAATCCTGTTTCGTGCAGATGGGCGATTTTGTCAAAGCCGCTTTCACCACTGCCGTGCAGCGGAATTTCACCGCGATTTATCTGGGCGTGATGGTCGGTAAGCTGACCAAGCTGTGCCAGGGCTTGAGCGTAACCCATGCCTGGCGGGCGCCGGTGGATCGCGTCATTCTGGCCGAGGCGGCGCAGGCGGTGGCTGCGCCGGATGCATTGATTGAGGCCATCCGCGCCGCCGAAACGGCTCGGTTTGCGGCAGAACAACTGGCCCGGTTGGGCTTAACGGTCGCTTTCCACCGGCAACTGGCGCTTAGAGCGATTCGTAGCCTGAAAACTCAATACCCCGGCGGCTATCAACTGACGGTACTGGTCTGCGACTTTGAAGGCCAGTTCATTTGCCGAGTCGCTGAGGAAAACATCTTATGAGTGCGACGGTCACCCTCATCGGCCTGCTGGACGACGGCTGGGCGGGCTTGTCGGAAACTGCCCGGCATAGTCTAAACAAGGCCGATCTGGTCATCGGCGCTGGCCGCACCCTGGAACTGGTGCGCGTCCACCTGGCACCGGCTGCCGAAACCCGCGATCTCGATGGCGGCTTGAGCCAGAGTCTGCTCTGGATCAGAGCGGCGCTGGCGACGGAGCGCGCCGTCGTCGTGCTGGCAACCGGCGATCCGCTGTGCCACGGTATCGCCCGCTATCTGATCGGCCAGCTTGGGGCCGACGCCGTGACGGTGCTGCCCGCGCCTTCGACTCTGCAACTGGCCTTCGCCCGCTTCAAAAAGCCGTGGCAGGATGTCGTCATTGCCTCATGCCACGGCCCGGACGCCGGGGAATGGACGGTAGGCGCAACGCCAGATCATGGCCTGTATCCGGTGATTCGCGCCATCGCCCGGCATCCGCGCATTGCGGTCTTCACCGGCCCGCGCAATAACCCGGCGCGGCTGGCGCGGGCCTTGCTCACTGCCGGTTACCACACCGAGGTCACGCTATCCATCGCCTGCCGCCTATTGTTGGCTGATGAGGCCATCTTCCCCGATTTGAGCCTTGCCGAGGTCGCCGCGCGCGAGTTCCCCGAACCCAACGTGCTGCTGGTCGAACGTGGCCCGACGCTTGAACTGCCCCGTTTCGGCCTGGAAGATCATGAATATCAGCAGCGAGCACCCGATAAGGGCCTGATCACCAAACAGGAAGCGCGGGCGCTGACGCTGGCCAAATTACGCTTGCAACCAGACGCCATCGTTTGGGATATCGGCGCGGGATCGGGTTCGGTCGGCATCGAGTGCGCGCGACTGACCCCACAAGGCCACGTCTGGGCTATCGAAAAGAACGAAGCCGATGCCGCCAACGCGCAGGCCAACGCGCTCCGGTTTCGGCTCAGCAACTACACGCTGTGCATCGGCAAAGCACCGGCGCTGCTGGCTGCCTGGCCCGACCCCGACGCCGTGTTCATCGGTGGTTCTGGTGGCGAATTGGCCGGGTTGATCGACCTCATAGTATCGCGCCTGAAACCAAACGGACGGCTGGTGATGAACTTCGTCACCCTGGAAAACCTGGCGACCGCTACCACGGTTTTACAGGCCGCCGGCGTCGGCTGGGACGTAGTGCAACTGCAAGCCAGCCGCAGTCAACCGATTCTTGATCATCACCGCCTGGCAGCGCAAAACCCGGTGTGGATTGTTACCGCCCACAAGGAACCCGCATGACTATTAAATTTAACAATATCTTAGAATTCCCTATCCCGCTGGGACAGGGCTAGGGTGAGGGATTCTTCGATGCAAAGCTACGGCAAATTAATCGGCGCATCGCTCGGCCCTGGCGACCCGGATCTCATCACCCGCCGGGCCTGGGCGGCCGTCACCTCCGGGGCGCGCTGGCTGTATCCGGTCAAGAAGGCCGAAGATGCCTCCTATGCGCTGTCCATCGTCGAGCGTGGCGGTCTGCCCAAACCCGCCGATGCCGAAGCACTGGTCTTTCCCATGACCCGCGACCCGGAGATTCTGGCCAAGGCGTGGGCACGCGCGGCGACGCGCACGGTCGAGCTGCTGGCCGAGGGCCGCGACCTGGTGTTTCTGGTGGAAGGCGATGCCTCGACCTTTGCCACCTTCGGCCATCTGGCGCGAGTGGTGCGGGAACTGGCTCCGGCGGTGGTGGTGGAAACCATTCCCGGCGTGTCGTCCTTCGCCGCTGCCGCGGCGACGACCGGCGTGGCGCTGGCGGAAGAAGACGAAACCATCGCCGTGATTCCGACCGCCTACGGCATCGCGGTCATCGATCATTTGCTGGATGAATTCGATACGCTGGTCTTGATGAAGGTCAAGCCGCTGATTGATGACGTGATCGAACTGATCGAACGGCGCGGCCTCGCGGCGACCGCCTGTTTCATCGAAAAAGTCGGTGCGCCGGATCAGCGCATCGTCCGCGATGTGACCTGCCTCAAGGGCCAGACGGTGCATTATCTGTCGCTGATGCTGGTGCAGAATCCCGGCCGGGCGCGGGGCGCATTGCACCGGGGCTGCCGTAAACCATCGGCTGCCAAAGCGGTATGAAACTCGCCATCGTCGCCATCACCCGCCACGGCATCGCGCTGGCCGGTCGGATGCTGGCGGTTTTGCCCGATACCCGGCTGTTTGTGCCGGAGAAATTCCGGGCGGACGCTGAGCGCGTCGCCCCTGATGCGAGCTGTAGCTATCCGGGCAAAGTCGGCGATCAAATCCCGGCGCTCTTCGCGGCTTTTGAAGGGATTATCGCTATCGTCTCGGTGGGCGCGGTGGTGCGGCTGATCGCCCCACACTTGCGTGATAAGACACAAGACCCGGCGGTGGTGGTGGTGGATGAAGCCGGGAAATTTGCCATTCCCGTGCTATCCGGCCATCTGGGCGGCGCCAATGCGCTCGCCAGGCAATTGGCCACCGCGCTGGGGGCAACGCCGGTACTGACTACGGCTTCGGATGTGCGGCAAACCCTGGCGGTCGATTTGCTGGGGCGGGAGCTGGGCTGGACCTTGGAGGCATCGCACGAAACGCTGGTCCGAGCCAGCGCCGCCGTGGTCAATGACGAACCGGTGGCGCTGGTGCAGGAAGTCGGTCGCACGGACTGGTGGCCTCATCACGCCAACGGTCGCAGTGGGCCGCTGCCTGCCAACCTGGCGTTATTCGATCAGCTTGAAGCGATTGATCCCACTGCGTTTGCTGCCGTGTTGTGGATCAGCCACCGCGAATTGCCCACCGCGCTGGCGGAACCGTTGCGCGGCAAGCTGGTGATTTACCGGCCAGGCTGATGAGCCAGAATGAAGGGTTTTTTGAGTGCGGTGCTGATCATCCTTGGCATTCTGGCTGGTTTGGCGGTTGCGGGATTTTATTTTCTGGATCGGCTCTTTTCGGATTTATGCGGCAATGAAATTTTTCAGGAAAAAGCAGCGCCGAAGGGCCGTTTCAAAGCTGTGTTATTTCAGAGGGATTGCGGGGCAACTACCGGTTTCAGCACACAGGTTTCTTTAATTCCGGTTGATGCTCCATTACCAAATGAGAGCGGTAATGTTTTTGTCACTAATGGCCACCCGCAAGATACTCAAATCAACTTGCAATGGCGAACGCCGGAAAACCTTCTGATAAGAAATGGTGTGAGCCTGAAAACTATTAAACAGGAAGTCTTTTATCAGGGAATCCGAATTGATTATGAGTAGGCATTGTACGCTTTGCCCTGTTGTATTTATTGGGAAGAAGAAAATAGAAAATACTATACATTTACCTTGTATCCTAACGCTAATTCATCGCCGCACATGCCACGAATACCCCAATTTTGTTTTGGCGTCTCGATTATTGTGATTTCGATGTTATGCGGATCAATTTCTGCCTCGCGGGCGATATTGGCAAACAGAAGGCGTATCAATGCCTTTTTCGCCTCGATTGAGCGACCCTCAAACATTGAAATTTCAATAATTGTGTAATTTTCGCTTCGATCAGACGGGAATAGGAAATCTGACTTATCGAGTCCAATGAAACGGTGAAATTTCTTGTCTGGAGGGTAGGCTAATGCTTCGACAACTGCGCTGTGAATTGCAGATGAAAGTGAAGATGATTTTTCCGCAAGTGACGATTTGAGGCCATAGATTTTGATTTGTGCCATAAAGCGTGTCCTTGTGAAGTCTAACGCAAAGCTCAGCGGGCGAAACGATAGCGAAGCTCTGCTGGAGCGCTGGATTAGCCGATATTGGAATATTAGAACCGACCCTATTCTCGCTCTGTAGCCCCTCAATTGAAATCATAATCTACAAGTACTCTCTGGTATAGATGCCATAAAACGCCTCATTCTCGAACTGGAACCCTACATCCATACCCTTTAGCCACTTGCCTTTAACAGAATCATATATATCTTTATCTGGCTGATTTATATAGTCGAAAATAAAGTCTCCCCAATGTACCATTTCATGAAGAATGGTTGCTGTCATGATAAGGTCATAGGGTTTACTAACGCGGTAATCCGGATCTTGCTTCTCGAATTCTCGACACAAATTCCTGCTGATGAATATCTTATCGCGGTTTCGCTTAAATCTAGGGCGATAACTGCCATAGGAACGCTGAACGGATATGTCTATTGTCGGTGGAAAGCCATTGTAAGAAAGCGCTGAAGCCGCAGCGGATGTAGATAATTGGCTATATTTCAAAAAAGCAGGCCAAATTCTTGCGTCGTAGCGACATTTAGGTATCTCAATAGTGATCCATTCTGCAAGTTTGGGAAAATTACGGTTTAGGCTGGGATCTATTCGCATGTGAGTTACTCCTCTTAACGTTCGAGCTGAGCCGACTGCGGAGGCAGGTAGCGTAAGCCCGGACTGAGAAAATATACCGCGTATCTCAAGCCGGGCTTGCGAACGCGCCATGCGCATCGTGGTGGAGCGGCTGGTTAGGCAGTATCATGGGTGCCTGTTCTGCCTAGCGCGCGTTCTAGCGTTTGCCGAATAAAGCACTGTGGCCATCACGGCGATCAAAAGCGTCACAAGAACAAAAGCTATCCACGATATTCCTGCCACCAAGATCCCTTTGGCCCACGGTTCACGAGGCAGAAGGAGGGCAATAACGATCACTGCCCCCAACACCCAAGGCCCTTTGCTCTGAATCGATACTATTCCCACTCGACAAAGAGTTTTCGTCCAAGAGTCTCGAGGGTGCGAGCGCACCGCTGTCCAAACTGCGCGGCCCCACTCCACGCACGTATTCACGAGCACGAAGCCAAGCAACAAGCCACCGATAATAGCGGCAAGAGTTGGTGCGAACGACATTGATGCTGCCTAACACCTGAGTTAAGCCGCGCCGACTGAGCGGCGCCGATAGCATAAGGTATTTTGCCTTGGTATGCCGACGCCGCGAAGTGGGGTCGGTTTGAACGAACCGTTAGGTGCCTGGCTACTCATGTTCGCCAGTAATTGTTGGCCGCGGCTACGGTTTGGAAATTAATTGCGATCACTTGAGAAGCCCAAGTAAGGCCTTCCGCGGAATTTGCATAATCTGGGCGGAGTTTCTTCAAGACCTCTACATCTGGCTGAGTATATTTGACGCCGCGGCGACTAAGGGTAATCGCCAGCTCAAATCCCTCTTGTGGCGTTGAAGTGATTAGTGAAGGAAGCCAAGTATCTGTCATTTATGTCACCTTTTTCTTGCAGAGTAGTTGATCGGTCAGGCGCTTTTCATATGCTGCGATGATGCTACACAGGCACCTAACGTGGAGGTCACCGGCGCTACGCAGCTTTATCGCGCAGCGTCCGGTGGACCGTAGGGTTAGGTTGCTTTTCCATTTAGAACAAGAAGCCTTTGAGAAACTTCGAGGATGTCTTGCGCTATTTTGAGCAAGATGAAATAGGGAAGAGGCACACCGCCGACTTGATACTGAAGAAGGTGGTGTATGGGGGCGTCAAATGTATTGTCCACGTCACTCCCGCCCGCGGCTGAAGGATGCGACCCGTCCAGAGTGTTTGCAACCCTCTTAATAACCATTTCCCGTGAAATTGCCACAGTTTCGTATTGCCCTTTCTCCTTCGGGTTTTGAAATGCAACACGCACTGCCTCAGCTCCCATCCACTGCATGAATGTGCAGCGTGTAACGGCTACTGAATCGAGAGCCTTTATAAGAGGCTGGTCGAAGGAAGTCGAAACCAAGGCGAACTTTCCGAGTTCGATTTGTGATGCGGTTGGTTTGACGGCTATTCCAAGCGTGAAGTCACCATCGCTTTCGCCCATTCCAGGCCCCGAAGCAAGATGACCTTTGCTTGCATATGTGATGACACCCCCAGGCAAATAGCAGAACACATAGTTGTGCCCACGAGCAGCCTTGAGAACTTTCTTTGCTGGCACACCCGTCTTGAATGCGATGGCATTAGAAAACTTCGGCGCCAACGATTGGAGTGGCTTCTTCAGCTCTGTCCATACACGTAGCGCGTGCGAAAGATCCAGAAGTGATACCTGATCATAGGTACGCACAGCGACTTCATAGTGCCGACGCAGCCGCTCGAGATGTAAGAACACGGTATTCATAGCAACCTAACAATTAATTATATGGTTCTGCATAACCCCACTATAGCGAAGTTATACAGAAAAATCCGCGAACTCCCATCGCATCCGCCAACCATCTTAGCCATTGCCATGTGGGGTTAATGGTACGATTCGCTTGCCTGGCACCAGCCTGGCTACCCGTCATTTTAGAGGAATCACCTATTGAAAATCGCCCTCGGCCTCGGCTGTGACCGTGGCACACCGGCCGCCACTATCGCGCAATGCATCGCCGAAGCGCTGACCGCCTGCGGATCAAGCCTGGCCGAGGTGGTAGCAGTCGCGTCCATCGACCTCAAGGCTGATGAAGCGGGTTTTGCTGAACTGGCTGCCGCTTATGGCTGGCGTATCCGCTATTATTCCGCTGCTGAACTCGCCGCCGTGTCGGTGCCTAATCCCTCCGAAACCGTGCGCCGCTACACCGGCACGCCCTCGGTCTCGGAAGCAGCAGCGCTGCTGGCCGCTGGCGTGGATTCCAGCCAATTGTTGATCGAAAAACACCGGCGACGCGGCCCCGACGGTAAAAACGCCACAGTTTCCATTGCCAGAATAAGCTAATGAATAATATCGGAAAAATCATGCTCATCGGCCTGGGGCCGGGTAGTCTCGACCACCTGACCGCCCGCGCCCGCGCCGCACTGGCCGAGGCCGATACCGTGATCGGCTACGTGACCTACATCCGCCTGATTGCCGAACTGATCAAGGGTAAGGAAGTCATCAAAAAAGCGATGACGGAGGAACTGGATCGTGCGCTTGAGGCCCTCGATCACGCGCAACAGGGTAAAAAAGTGGCGATCATCTCATCCGGCGATGCGGGCGTGTATGGCATGGCTGGGCCGACTTTCGAGGTGTTGTTTCAAGCCGGTTGGACGCCGGATTCACCGATTCAAGTAGAGATCGTGCCCGGTGCATCGGCGCTCAACACCTGTGCATCGCTGGTCGGTGCGCCGCTGACTCACGATTTCTGCGCCATTTCCCTTTCCGATTTGCTGACACCCTGGCCAACCATCGCCCGCCGTCTGGATGCCGCCGCCTACGCCGATTTCGTGGTGGCGCTGTATAACCCGAAAAGCGGCCGCCGGGTTCAGCACATCGTCGAGGCGCAGCGCATTTTCTTACGCCACCGCGCTCCGCAAACGCCGGTCGCCATCGTCAAATCGGCGTATCGACCGAAGCAGCATCTGGAATTCACCACGCTGGATAAGCTGGCAGAAGCCGATATCGCCATGCTGGCGACGGTGTTGATCGGCAATTCCCATACGTTCATCCAACATGGCTTGATGGTGACACCGCGCGGCTATACCCAAAAGTACGAAGTCGCCGATGGCGAAACCAGCGCCAGAAGCGGTGAACGGGCTGGGCGATCATTGACCACAGGCTTAGCGGGCTGGCTGACGGCGATTCACGCCAGCGGTAAAAGTGCCGCCGAATTGGCTGCTGAATATCGTTTGCCGGAAGATTATCTTGCGGCAGTGCTGGCGGATGATCCGCCACCCGCTGGTGAAGTCAGTGACGCCGAGGCTCCTACGGAATGAGCCAGCCAGATACGCGCCATCAGACCCGGATGCAGCGCAAAAAGGCGGTGGTGGCTGAAAAAATCAGCGCGGCTCAAATTCAACGCGGGGTGTTCCTGCTGCATACCGGCATCGGCAAGGGCAAATCCTCAGCGGCTTTCGGCGTGCTAGCGCGGGCGCTGGGCCACGGCTTGCGCGCCGTGGTGATTCAGTTCGTCAAAAGCCGCAGCGATACCGGTGAAGAAGCGTTCTTCCGCCGCCAGCCTGGTGTGCAATGGCAGGTCATGGGTGAAGGCTTTACCTGGGAGACGCAGGACGCCAAACGCGATGCCGCCGCCGCCCGCGCCGCCTGGGAAACAGCGCAACAGGCGCTGACTGATCCCGCCGTTAATCTGCTGATCCTTGATGAATTTACCTATGTTTTCAAATACCGCTGGCTGGAACTTGAACCCGTGCTGGCGGCGATCTGCGCCCGACCACCCATGCAGCATCTCATCGTCACCGGTCGCGCCGCACCGCCGGAATTGATCACCATCGCCGACACCGTGACCGAAATGAATCTAGTGAAACATGCCTTTCAGGCCGGCGTGCAGGCCATGCCGGGGATTGAGTTCTGATGCCGACTTGTCCCGCCTTACTGGTCGCCGCACCGGCTTCGGGCCAGGGCAAAACCACAGTGGTTGCGGCGCTGGCCCGACTGCATGTCCGGCAAGGCCGTCGGGTGCGTGTCTTCAAATGCGGCCCCGATTTCCTTGATCCGCAGATTCATGCGCTGGCATCCGGCCAGCCGTGCGAGAACCTTGATTTTCGCATGGCGGGTGAAGCCGATGCCGCCTGGCGTCTGGCCAGAGCCGCTGCCACGGCCGATCTGATCCTGGTAGAAGGCGTGATGGGCCTGCATGATGGCGAACCATCCGCGGCGGAACTGGCCCGGCGGCTTGGCCTGCCGATCCTGCTGGTGCAGGATGCGGATGCGATGGCGGGCAGCTTTGGCGCGGTGGTGTGGGGCTTGAAGCACTACCGCGACGGTGCGCCGATCAGCCATGTGCTGGCCAATCGGGTCGGTAGCGCTTACCACGCCCAGCTTTGTCGGCAGACTTTACCCGCCGATATTGCCTGGCTGGGTCATCTGCCGCGTGATGCCGCCGCCGCACTGCCGGAACGCCATCTGGGGTTATTGCCTGCTGCCGAAATCGCCGATCTCGACGCCCGCATTGAACGGATGGCCGATCTACTCACCGCCACCGAAGCCGCTACTTTGCCGCCCACCGTGGAATTTATCGCCGCACCCGCGCCGATTTTGCCGCCATTGCTGGCTGGAAAAATTATCGCCGTCGCCCGTGATGCCGCGTTTTGCTTCCTGTATCCGGCCAATCTGGAATGCCTGGCAGCGCTGGGCGCAACTCTGCATTTCTTCTCACCATTAGCCGATGCCGCGCCGCCGCCCTGCGATGCGATCTGGTTGCCCGGCGGCTATCCCGAACTGCACGGCCCGACGCTGGCGGCTAATCGGGCGATGGCTCAGGCGCTGGCTACGCAGGTGGCGGTGGGCAAGCCGCTACTGGCCGAATGTGGCGGGATGATGGCCTGTTTCGACACGCTGTATACGGTGGAAGGCGTCGCCTACCCCACCTTCGGCCTATTACCGGGAGCGGTGCGGATGCAGCCGAAGCTGGCCGGGCTGGGAATGCTGAGCGCCGAACTGCCGGAAGGGCGGCTAACTGGTCACACCTTCCACTATTCCACCACGGAAACCCCGCTGGAACCGACCGGTCATGCCATCAAGTTGAATGGACGCGGTAGTGAGGCGATCTACCGCCGCCAGCGACTGATTGCCAGCTACATGCATTTTTATTTTCCTGCTAACCCGGAAGCTGCTGCGCGGCTGTTTCTATAGGGCATGGTTTTCAGGCCCTTCAATCTTGTTTCTTGAATTCCGTATAGCCCTCAGCCTCCAATTGGTCTTTGGGGATAAACCGCAAGGACGCCGAGTTGATGCAATAGCGCAAACCGCCCTGATCGGCAGGACCGTCGTCAAAGACATGCCCCAAATGCGAATCCGCTTTGGCGGATCTCACCTCAACCCGCCCCATGCCGTAACTGTGATCCGGCAGGCTTTTAATGCTCGCGCTGTTGATGGGCTTGGTGAAGCTGGGCCACCCCGTGCCGGAATCAAACTTGTCCCACGATGAAAACAGCGGCTCGCCAGAGACGATATCCACGTAAATGCCCTCTTGATGGTTGTCCCAATAGGCATTCTTAAATGGCGGCTCGGTTCCGGCCTGCTGGGTCACTTGATATTGTTCGGGTGTTAAGTGTTTTAAGGCACTTTCCTTGGTTTCTTTATTCATAGTCATCTCTCGTGGATAGGCTGCTGTGGCGATTAAAAGCAAAGGGAACCATAGCCAACGCATCGTTTTACTCCTAACTCTCAAAGGTAAAAACAAACAGTCTCAAGCCAGGGTTTTCAGCAATAATGCTGACCCAATTATTTTCCTGGGCCGGGTTGAGGGCGATTTCATACAGTTTGGAGTCATCAACAGTCAGGCGCTTTTCGGTGCTCTTTTGCCTGATAAGAACCGTTCGGGGTGTCTGGTCTTGGCTTTCCATGACCAGGAAAACCTTTTTGGCGCGATAATGAAGGGTCAAGGCGGCGTTTTTAGCCTGGGACTGAATGTATTCACCGGTTCGCAACCATTTCCCCTGTAATGCCCAAAAATGCAGCGGTAGCGCCTCTTTATCCGCTGTGGATTCATGCTCGGATCGGTCTGTTCCCAGATAAGTTTCCGGGGTCTGGCTTGCCGCTACCCTAGCCTCTTTATCAACATCAACCTGGGGTTTCTCTTTAAGGCCCAGCAGTTGGCGAATATTGGCTTCAGTTAATTCGTATTGACCTTCACCAAAATGGCTATAAACCACCTGGCCGGTTCGGTCGATTAAATAATGCGCGGGCCAATAGCGGTTTTTATAATTTTTCCAGGTAGAAAAATCATTATCCATAGCGACTGGATAAGTAATGCCAAATTTCTGGATTGCTTTCTCTACATTTTCGATCTTGGCTTCAAAAGCGAATTCCGGGGCATGAACGCCAATAATGACCAGACCCTGATCCTTATATTTTTCATACCAGGCTTTGAGATACGGCAAGGTGCGGATGCAATTAATGCAGGAATACGTCCAGAAATCGATCAGCACGACTTTGCCTTTGAGCGCGGTCTTGTCCAGCGGCGCTGAATTCAACCAGTGGCTAATACCGCTGATCTCAGGGGCTGGGTAGGGCTGCGCCAGGCCCTCTTGCAACTGGCTTGGCGCGGGCGTGGGTTGTCCAGCCGCACCAGCCGCTGTGACGACCCACTCGCCGAGGTTAAAGCCGGACAGCCCCATGATCGAAAACACCACGATCACGATGCCCATAGCGCGGCGGATGACCACCGCATGGCGGGACAGGGCGCGAATGTAGCGAATGAGCGCCTGGCCAAAATAGCCGATAATCAGCATGGGTAGACCCGCCCCGATGCTAAACGCACCGATGGTGGCTACGGCGTCCAAATTCGTTTGTGACTGAATCACTTGTAGTAACGCAACCGCGAGGATCGGCCCGGCGCACGGCGTCCAGACCACCCCGATCAGTGCGCCAACGATCAAGCCGCCGCCCGCCCGCGTCGAGATTGGCCGATTGCTGGCTGTATTCGCGCGCTCGGCCAATCCACCGGTGAGGGCCGCGAACTTTTCTTCGAGCCGGGGAACGAGCATCACCAGGCCAAAAGCCAACAGCAGCAGGAAAGCGCCGAATTGAATTTGATCCTGCTGGATACCGGTCGTCGCCAGAATTTGTCTCGAAACCAGGGCGAACGCGGTAAAACTGAGGATGAAGCCGCTAACAATCTCCAAGGCCCGCCAACGACCACCGCTAGCGGATGAAGCCAGAATCAAGGGTAAGATCGGCAGGATGCAAGGTGAAAAGGCCAGGCCAAAACCCTCGGCGAGGGCCAGTGCGGATTGAGTCAGATCGATCATTGCTTTGCTCCATAAGGCGTGTTTTCAAACAACCTTACGCTGGCATGGAGTAAGCGGGTTACATCACCATCGAATAAATTTGTCGGCCAGCTTCCGCATAATGACCGATACCAAAAGCACCGGAAGACCGTATGCAATAGTAATAAAGACAGGGCTGTCGATTGTACAATGAAGCGAATAACCCACAGCGCCCGTTGTCGCTGCTGCAAATCCGATGGTCATTCCTGCTTTTTTAAGATCATGGGGCGCATAAAAACGCATCAGCCAGAGCAAAATCCATGACCCCACCGCGCCATAAAGCGTGACGAAAAATAAACACTCTGGGAAATTCACGGTATAAAAAAATCCGGCGATCCGGGATAAAGGCGTTGTAATCAACTCAAAGAAGATTGATCCAAGATATAAAGCCACAAGCAGCCAGAGATAAAGCTTAACGCCCTGATCATCAGGCATTGGTTTTGCAGCATTCTTCAATAAAAACCCCGCCATACCGGCGGCTGCACCCAATAAAATCGTTTTATGAACGACTGCCATACGGGCTATAGCCAAGTCCGGCCGCAAGCCAGGGACGAACACAGTGAATGCGGTCATCATCGCCAGACATGCCAGGAGAACCAATGAAAATGACAGCGGTTTTCTCGGCTGGGGCGATTGCGACAATAGGGTGATCAGATCATCGGTCTTCATTTATGTCGCCTTGCTGTAAGCGATCATTGCAGATAGTTTTTGCAGCCCGCGATGCACGATGATTTTGATATTACTTTCAGTCATTTTATAGCGCGTCGCCAATTCTTGAACCGTTACGCCCTCGACCTTGAGTGCATGGATAATCTCGCCAGCCGGGGGCTTCAATTGCGCCAGCAGCTTCTGGAGATCGTGCCTGACGCTTTGGATTTCCTCGAAATTTTCTGGATCAGCAGGTTCTGCAAATCCTGCTTCCTCCATTGAGGAAACCGGCATTTTGTTACGACGTAAGGCATCGATCACCTTATGTCGGGTCACAGCCCGCAGCCACGCGATGAAAGAGAGACCGGCATCATAGGTATGGAGTTTGAGATGGATGGCGATCAATACTTCCTGGGTCACGTCTTCCGTCATCGCGGTTTGCCCACAGCGCACCAGAAGCGAAGCCGCACTGCGTCGCACCATAGGCGCCAGGGTTTCCAACAGCTTTTTGTAGCTGGCCGCCTGGCCGTGGCGCGTTTCCGTTACCAGCCGCTTGAGCAATTGATCCAGCTCATCGGATTCTCGCTCGCTTAGCATTGATTACGCTCAAAGCCCTCTCAAAGTTACAAATGCACCTTGTAACCTATGGCACCGAACGACCGTAAGACCATCAGAAGGCCAATCCGTCCTTCTATCCCTCAACCTGATTTTTGAGTTAAAAATGAATAAAATCAATAGGTTATCAATCATAGTCGGCGCGGTGCTCACCATCGGGACGGCGGCTCTCAGCCCCGCTTCCGCCGCCGAGGATAAAATGATGACCAAAGAAAGCTTCATGTCGATGGAGAAAAAGGAAATGAGCCATGAGATGCCTTTTAAAGAGGGAGCTTTTAGCGATGCGCAGGCCAGTGGCAAACCATTCCTGGTCGCCTTTCACAAAAAAGGCTGTCCCGTATGCGCCTCGCAAAAGCAGGCATTAAACGAAATTTATGCCAATCCGCACTACAAGGATCTTAAGGTGCTCGTTGTCAGTTATGACAACGATACGGCAAGCTTGAAAAAATTCAACGTCGGTATGCAGGGCGTGTTAATTCTGTATAAGGAAAAAAATGAAGTCAGTCGATCCGATGCTCTGGTGAAAGCTTCGGATATTGAAAAACAACTTCAAGGCTAAACTTAGCCTCATGCCCCAACCGTACCCGGCTCGCGCCGGGCATGGTTGCTATTCAAGAGGTATTGTGCCGCTTTATTACAGATAATGTTCATATTATTTAGAGGTTTGCTACAGCGGCAGACTGCTACGTTACAGACAAACCGATGTTGCGATGAATTGCTTTGGGCTGGCCCGGAAGCTGGCGACTGGTTTTTTTGCCGTAATTGGCCAGTGCTAAAATTTGCTCTGCTTTGAACTACCCTGCTTTCGGCTGGGAATAAACCATAGGAGTAATGATTTTTTCCTAAATGTATTAGAGAAGGCCACTATGATCCACCGTCGCACCATCAAAGAGAGTAACTTTGATTCGGTCTTGCATCCCGCGCTCTCGAATCAACCAGCAAGACTCATAATCCGCCTAAAAGTCCGCCTTTTTGCGCGCGATCCCTCAGTATCTACCATCACCGCTGGCCTTGTCCGTCATGAACATCTCGCTCGCGCTATGTCTGAAGTTAGAAGAGGTGATGTATTGGATGCGGATGGACGTCGTTGGCGCTGCCGGAGTTGGCTAGAATCCGAGTTCAATGCGTTCTGTATCAAATTCAAGAAGGTTGTGGAATTAGCGTGGAACAATCAACTTATTCTTATACCGCCCGATGGCAGCGATCCTAGTGCCGATATCAGCGATGAGGTCTATAAGGAGTTCATCAGCGTTCGCAATGTGCCCGCTCATGCCCGCTGTGGGCTGGAGATCGCGCTCGTGCCTTTTGGCAACACCAGTACTGCCCATGCGCTGATTGAAGCTGTAAAACTGGCAGAACCTTCCGGTCATCAATTTCATTCCTTCCAACTCCGCCTTACCGACGAAGATGTCGATTTTGACCGAACTATTGATGAGATCGGTCACTCGCATTACCAAATTACAGCGGCTCACGAAGTCGGGCACTGGCTGGGCGCTCCAGTCTCCATCACGGACTCAGGGCGCTACTTCAATCATGTCGATGCAGCAAGCTGTGCGGCTGATGCGCATCATGAACGGAACGCCGACTGTGAATATGGTCGCACCTTGAGCAAACGATTAGCGATTATGGGGCTAGGTACGTTAGCTACGGAATATGAGGCAAGACCCTGGGTAACACGCGCCCAACGGCATACTAGAGTTTTATTTGGCTGGACGGTGGTCCATCGGCTCCCATTTGAGTGGGGAAAAATCCCCGTGTCGGCACGTCAGAAGCGACTCATTAAATGAACACGGGGTAGAGCTAGAGGCTGTTTCAGCTGTGGTATCGTTGTGAAACATGGTAGTGGGACGACATCAAGCCTGCAAAACTAATGATCAAAAAAGCCTTAATGGTACAGGGCTGCACCTCCGACGCGGGTAAATCCACCCTGGTTGCCGCCCTGTGCCGCATCCTGCACCGGCGCGGGGTGCGGGTCGCGCCGTTCAAATCCCAGAACATGGCCTTGAATTCAGCGGTGACGGTCGATGGCGGTGAAATCGGCCGCGCCCAGGCCCTGCAAGCGCAAGCCGCTGGACTTGCCCCGCGTATCGACTTCAACCCGGTATTGCTCAAACCCAGCAGCGACCGCCGCGCGCAGGTCATCATCCACGGTCACGCCATCACCGATCTCGACGCCCGCGCCTATCACGACTACAAACGCACTGCGATGGCCGCCGTGCTGGAATCCTGGAAACGGCTGACCGCTGAATTTGACTGTGTGCTGGTGGAAGGCGCGGGCAGCCCGGCCGAGGTCAATCTGCGCGACCGCGACATCGCCAACATGGGTTTTGCCGAAGCGGTTGATATTCCGGTGATTCTGGTCGGTGACATCGACCGGGGCGGGGTGCTGGCCCATCTGTCCGGTACGCTAAATTTACTCGCTCCCACCGAGTGGGCGCGAACACAGGGGCTGGTGATCAATCGGTTTCGTGGTGACATCGGGCTGTTGCAACCGGGCCTCGACTGGCTGGAGCAATACACCGGAAAACCCGTGCTGGGCGTATTGCCCTATCTGCACGGGCTGTTTCTGGATGCCGAGGACGCGATTGCGCGTCACTCCGAACGAGTGGGCGAGGCCAAGCTCACCGTCGTGGCGCTGGCCTTGCCGCGCACGGCCAATCACAACGATCTTGATCCGCTGCGGCTGCATCCTGAAATTGATTTCCGCTGGATTGGCCCCGGCCAGCCGCTGCCGCCGTGTGATCTGATCGTGCTGCCCGGCTCGAAAGCAGTCCGTGCTGATTTGGCCTGGCTGCGTGCCCAGAACCACGAAGCCGCCATCAAACGTCATCTGCGCTACGGCGGCAAAGTCATCGGCCTGTGCGGCGGCTATCAGATGCTGGGCCGCGCGCTGCACGATCCAGCCGGTCTGGAAGGCCAGCCCGGCAGTACGCCCGGTTTGAATCTGCTGGATTGCGAGACGACACTGGAGCCGGAAAAGCAGCTACGCAATGTCAGCGGCTGGTTGACTATTGATGCAGGCCGTCCGGCGATGCGCGGCTATGAAATCCACATGGGCGTCACAGAGGGGCCGGCATTGCTTCGACCCGCTGTTTCGCTCGACGACGGACGCACCGAGGGCGCGCTATCCGAAGATCATCAGATTCTTGGCAGCTACTGCCACGGTCTGTTCGAACATCCGCAAGCCCTGGCGGCGTTGCTGGCCTGGGCGGGCGCTCAAGACATCGCGCTCGTTGACCTCGCCGCACGACGCGAAGCCGATATCGACCGTTTGGCCGATGCCACCGAAGCGGCACTTGATTGGCAGAAGCTCAGTTGCTGGCTTTGAGGGTCGCAACTTGATCAACCACGGCCGAGATGGCCTGTGCGATATCCTTCATGGTGATACGCTAGCGGGATTCTCTCTTTGACCACTGAGGAGCACGCGCTATGCCCGAAGTCACCCTATACGGTACTCAACTTTGCCCGTATTGCCGACGTGCAGAACAATTGCTGACAAATAAAGGCATCACGGATCTAAAGAAAATCGCGGTCGATAGCGATCCCGCTCAGATGGATGTCATGATTGCTCGCACCGGCCGTCGTTCCGTACCACAAATCTTCATTGGTGAAACGCACGTCGGCGGCTATGACGACCTGGCCGCTCTGGATCGTGCAGGTCGTCTGGATGAATTACTGCAAGGTTAAGCGCTTACACAAAATCGAATACCCTCACCCTCGACCTCTTTCCCAGAAGGAGAGGGTTTCTCGCATAGGCCCTCAAGCTTTTTTGGTAGCTTTCAGTGCTGCGCTGCAACCTGCCAGACCATCGCTAGCTGCTACCTCTAGCCGGATGATGGCGGGCTATCGGCTGCGGCCATCTGCCGACAATAGGTTTCGTGGAAAAACAGCGCACTGACCACCGCCAGTCCAGCCCCAGCCAGCATCAGCAAAAAGCCGGTTCGATAATCACCGGGACCGTATAACCGCACGCCGTTGGCGAGCGTGCCGTTCCAGGTCAAATCCATTACCCAACCCAGCAACGGTTGTAAGATGGCAGCGCCCAGAAAGGCGCCGGTGTTCACCAGCGCTACCGCCATCCCGGATAAAGCCGGCATCACGCTCTCCTTGGCACAAGCAAACGTCAACACGAATGCCCCGGCGCCGAAGCCAAGTAACCCGAACCAGGCCATCCCCGCTGCTCCCGGCGCCCAGACACCTGATTCGATCACTCCCCAGACCAGTACATACAGCAAGGTACCCACCATCAATGGCGGTTTACGCCGGCCCAGCCGGTCGGAAAACCAGCCATAGAACAAAGCGCCTGACGCAAAGCCGGCCAAGCCGACGCTGGTGTAAATCGAGGCGGCCGCTCGATCCAAACCATGCACATCGCGCAAAAAGGGAATCGCCCACAGACCGAGAAAAGCCAGCAAACTACCCGGCATCCCCAGGTTGACCCAAAATCCCGGCCATAGCCGTCGCGTGACCAGCACACCGGCTAGATCATGCCACCAAGGTTGGCGACGACTGGCATGGCGTGCGTGTCCCTCTTGCTCGCGCAGCGAGGGAAAACCGGCCTGCTCCGGGCTATCGCGCACCGCCAGCCACGTCAATCCGGCCAATCCCAGGGCCACTACGCCCAGACTGATAAACACCGTGCGCCAGGACCAGATCGTCAAGATTCCTGCCAGCGGTCCTGCCGCGAGAATGGCGCCGACATTGCCGAGCAACACGGTTAACCCGCTGATGAATCCGTAATCCCGTTCCCGAAACCAGACCGAATTGCTTTTCATCAACCCGACAAAGACCACCGACACGCCCAAACCCACCAGCGCTCGGCCGATGGAAGCCTCGCTGAATGTGGCCGCCAAGCCGAACAGGATCGAACCGAGACCAGAGACGATACTGCCCAGCGTCACCGCCAACCGCGTTCCCACAGTATCCGCCAGTACACCCGCCGGAATCTGCATCACCGTATAGAGGTAGTAATACGTCGCCGCCAGCGATCCCAGCGCCGCGCCCGTGGTACCGAAGTCCCGCATCAAATCGGCGGAGACTACCGCTGGCGCAATTCGATGGAAAAACACCAAAAGATAGGACGCCATCAGGATCGCGTAGATCGACCAACAGGCACGGGTGAAACGGGCGCGATCAAACGGTGCGGTGGAACCGCTCATACAGGAATTCTCCTGGCTTGGGGGCGATGCCGTGGTTCGGTTCCGCCGACCTCAGCCTAACGCGACGGATTTCAGGCGGCGTCGGAATTCCGACGATCTCTCTGCATGCACTGTTGGAAAATGGCACGCAATTTCATTGAATTTATTTGTTTTTCAACAAGGTAAATTCATTGGCCCGCAATATGTATATGCCCTGCTAAGACATCTAAACCCTTTTCTCACCCATCATCGTCTTTCGGTTCAATTCATGATCGAAAATCAACATGCTTCATTTTACTTGCAATCCGTCCCTGTTTCCGATGCCTACGTTGGCAAATCACGCCTGGAGGTTTTGCGGAGTTACTGCGAGAACAAAAAAGTCCTTCATATCGGCTGTGTCGATTATCCCGTCACCCAACTCGCTGACAATCTGCATGTTCAGCTTGCGCCATTTTGTGCGATTCTTGATGGGTACGATATTCACACTGAAGTCTACCCAATTCTAAAGCCTTATATTCAGAATGGGCGGTTTTTATATTCTCTGGAAGAATCGGGCGACTATGATGTCGTCATCATCCCGGAAGTTCTCGAACATATCGGAGACGTGCCAAAATTTCTTGATGAAATGGCCAAAATCTCCACCAAAAAATTCCTTATCACCGTCCCCGACCTCTTTCAGTGTTTCAATCGGCACTTTGAATATTCAGGCAACAATCAGGTTTTTCTCGAAGCCATTCATCCCGATCACAATTGCTGGTACTCGCCTTATACCATTACCAATACCATAAAGAAATACACGCCTTGGCAAATCGCCAGCATTCATTTCTTCAATCGAATTTCTTTATTGGTCGTTGCAGATTCCGCAACATCAAAGCAAAGCCCTGCCAATGAGCCAACATTCCAGATACAGCAGCTAACACAGCCCAAAAAAATCCTGTTAGCAGTGGATTTTTTTTGGCCCTCTGTCGGTGGCCTGGAAAAACAAACGCAAGAAATAGCCACGCATTTGAGCACAAAAGGCTATCAAGTCACTATCGCCACCGGCGAATTGCCCGACCGCAAGGAGCACAAATACCAAAACAGCCCTATTATTTCGCTCAGCCGCGCCAGCGTAGCGGGACAACCGTATCCCAAGGCAACCGACCAGTTAAGGCATCTCATCGCCTCCGGTGATTACGACGCCTGCATCTTGTTGGCAGATCCGCTGAATTGGGTGATTTGGTCGCTGGAATCCGGCACCTTCCCACCGCAGACCCGCATCATCGTGCAACCGATCATCAACGACCAAGGTTACGCCCTATGGCGCAACCATGCCGCCTTCCGGCAACGCTTAAGCAGCACGCTTAAAAAAGCCGATCACCTGATCGCTTTCAATCCGCACGGTCCTGATGCCCATTTCTTATCAGAAGAGCATTTACCTGTTGAGTATATCCCGAATGCCTGCTCACCCATTGAGTCAACCGAAGATTTTCGGCTTGAAATGGGTATAGAAAAAGAGCGATTTTTATTACTGCATATTGCCAATCTGTTTCCAGTTAAAAATCATTTAGGATTAATCGATGCATTAGCCGGAATGCCCGATGATTGGTTATTGGTGATGATCGGCCATCCCGCCGATGCTGACTATAGCCAGGCGGTAATCAAGCGCATTGCGGGCATTAAAAATATCAAACTAATCCTCGGTCTGCCACACGCTAAGGCTCAAGCGGCCATTAAAGCTGCGGATGTTGTTTTGTTATCGTCTTTGGGAGAAGGTTTCCCAACAACTATTCTCGAAGCCATGGCTGGTACCAAACCCTGGTTAGCGACACCAACCTGCGGTGCAGCTAATCAGTTAACCGGTGGGCTGATTGCCCCAATGGATCAATTTCTTAACCGATTGGCTTGTTTAGAAAGATCGCCTGATCTGCGCCGGCGCTTGGGCGACATTGGCCATGCTCACTGGCGGCAGTGCTTTAACTGGGAAACCGTCATCACCCGCTGGGAAGAAATCATCCAACAAGGACGGATCAAAAAAGCTCTTTCGCCATCGGCGGAAACCGTCAGGGAGCAGCAAGCCATCCTGGATGAATTGCAGCAGCTGCTTGAAAAGGCTCATCACGAAAACCCGCTGGTTTCCGTCATTATCACCACCTTCAATCGGCCAGCGCTGCTGCTTGATGCCATCCACAGCGTGTTGGCGCAAACCTACCGCTCCATCGAAATCATCGTCGTCAACGATTGCGGCCAACCGGTCGAATCGGCGCTGGCTACCCTGGAGACTCAAGTTCCGATCAGCTCAATACGCCATGGCGTTAACCGGGGCTTATCGGCTGCCCGCAATAGCGGCATTGCTCTGGCGCGTGGCGAAATCATTTGCTTTCTTGACGACGATGACCGTTTCCTGCCCCATCATCTACAAACGGTGGTCGCGGCCCTGCAAGAGCCGGGCGCTGATCTGGTCTACACCGATGCCGTGTATGTGCGCGAGCAGCTTGCAAACGGCGAGCGTCACGAGTTGGCGCGCGGCGAACCCTTCAAAGGCATTCCCTACGACCGTGCACACCTGCTGGTTGAAAATTTTGTTCCGGTCAACACCTGGGCTTTGCGCCGAACATTAGCGTTGCGGGCCGGGCCTTTTGAGGAAAGTTACACCGCGCTGGAGGATTGGGAATTCCTGCTACGGCTAACGGCGCTGACCGAGCCGAAACCCATCGCTCAAACCACCGTTGAAGTGCGCATTCGCACCGATCTTAGCGAGCACATGTCGGGTCGGGAAAGGGAGCGGTTTTTGCCGCTGTATCGGCAGATTTATCAACGACACCCCACCCTGTCAGCCAACGTGCAAGCGGGCCGTGAACAGATGCTCACCGCCCTCGCTGGCGAGCAGGCAAACGCCAATCGCCCCGCACCAGCCGCACCAGCCCTGTCTTATCCGGCATGGCGCGAACGCCAGCGCTGGCCTGCTACCGCCACAGCCCGGCTGGCCGAGCAGGTCGCGCCCCTGGTCGAGGCCGGAGCGGGCGTTCATATCGTGCTGGTAGCCACAACCAACGATAACGCTGCCGTCGCCGATACGCTCGATACTCTGGCCACGCAAGCCACCCCAGGTTGGCGGCTGACGGTCATTTCACCCTACCCCTGCCCCGATCCGCTTTTCACCACGCTACCCGCGCTGGCATGGCTTCAGTTAACCACTGCTGAAGCATTGCCGGCGCTGCTTAATCAAGCCGTTGCCGCTGCATCGCTGGATTGGCTGATGGTCTGCGTACCTGGTATCCGCTTCGAGCCGACATTTGCCGCGCTGACGTTGGCTGCCGCCGCCAAGCATCCAGCCTGGCGCTGCCTGTATTTCGATGAGGATCGGCTGGACGGCACGGGTCAACCGAGTGACCCACACTTGAAACCCGATATCAATCCAGAACTGCTGTACGGATCAGCGTATGTCGGGCACGCCGTTTTGGTGCATCGGGCGCTGTGGCCAACCCTGGATCATCGGCTGGCCGCCTGGCCGCGCGCGTTCGCCTTCGATGCGGCTTTACGGGCTTTGGAAATGGCTGGGGAAGCTGCTATCGGTCACATCGACGAACTGGCCGTGAGTTTACCCGTGCAGACCGATGGCGAGACCGCCGACTGGCTGCCGATGGCCCAAGAGTTGCTGAGCGCCCATCTCGCGCGTCGGCAAGAACCCGCCGCCCTCTACCCCGGTTTGCTGCCGGATACGCTGTTCGTCGATTACCCGCTCGCGCGCCATCCGCTGGTGTCGATCATCCTGCTGGCGACAGTGCCGCTTGAGCAGCTTAGGCTGTGTCTGGATCATCTGCTGACCAAAACCGAGTACCGCAATTTTGAGGTCTGGGTCGCGGGCAACGCCGCCGACGAGGCCGCCACGGCCGCTTATTTGGACGATTTATCCTCGCAGGATGCACGGATTAAGCATCTGTCCGGCGTCGTAGCCGACAATCCCTCGACAATCCGCAACCAGGTTGCCGCGCTGGCTACTGGTGAGTTTCTGCTGATGTTGGACAGCAATACGGTCGCCGTCCAACCGAACTGGCTCGACCGGCTCCTTGCGCACGGGTTGCGGGCAGGCATCGGCGTGGTCGGTGGCCGACTGCTGTCGCCGCAGGGCCGCGTGCGACAGGCCGGCCTGATTCTCGGCCTCTCTGGGGGTGCCGAGCCTATCGGCTGCGATACACCAATAGCAACCCTCGGCCACCAAGGTCGAGCACAGCAGACACAGAATTTTTCCGTCGTCAGCGCCGCTTGTTTGCTGATTCGGCGCGACCTTTACCGGGAAATCGGCGGACTGGATGAACACCATTTCCCAGACCAGTACGCTGAAGTCGATCTGTGCTTGCAAGTCCGGGGGCGTGGGCTGCAAGTCGTCTGGACCCCGTTTGCTACCCTGCTTCAGCAGACCGGCAACACGCCATCCGCCCATCAGGACGCGACCGAGCGGGCGGCTTTGGCGCTCACACGGCGCTGGTTGGCCTGGCAAGTCGCTGATCCTGCTTATAACCGCCGTCTGAGTCTGGCGCAGCCTGACTGGTCGCTCGACAACACGCTCATGGTGCCGTGGAACCCCCAGTTCGAGACGCTACCCTGTGTTTTGGCCGCGCCTTACGATGGGGAAAGCACCAGCCATCACCGGCTGCGTGACCCGCTGGCGGCATTAGAGGCGAGCGGGCAGACGCGCCATGCTTTGCTACCGGATTATGATCGACTCAAACCCGAATTTCTGGACCCAGTGGCGCTCGAACGCACCGGCATGGCGGTCTTTCTGTTCCAAGATGCCTTCGGTTTCGACCGGATTGCGAAACTGCGTGCCGCCCTACCGCATCGCCGGATCGTACTCACGCAAAACGACGCCATGGCCCGGATCGCCGCGCGGACTCACATTCCCTGCACACCGGAAGATGCGGACACGCTCCAGCAAGCCGAGCAATATCTACGTCAGACTTTAGCCTTTTGCGACCGGTTGATCGTCGCCGATGCTGACCTGGCCGAGGCGTTCCGCGACATGATCGGCGATATCCGCATCGTGCCAAACTATCTGCCGCGTCAGCGCTGGGAAAACCTGAGCAGCCGTCGGGGCCGGGGCAGTAAACCCCGCATCGGCTGGGTAAACGGTGTTGGGCAAAGCACGGCGTTTACGTTGCTGCGCACGGTAATTGAGGCTACCCGCGATGCTGTGGATTGGATCTTACTGGGATCGTGTCCAGAAAATATCCGGTCACTGCTGAGCGAACACCATCCGGTAGTGCCATTCCAGGATTATCCAGCTCGTCTGGCTAGCCTCGATTTGGATTTAGCCGTGATCCCACCGGCATCCGATCCGTTCACTGCCACCGACAACCGTTTACGCCTGCTCGAATACGGCGTCCTGGGCTGGCCAACGCTCTGCTGTGCGGATGACGGTTACGATTCGGATGCGCCGATTAGCCGGCTACCTAACCCGATACCGGCGTGGGTCGATGCCATTCGTGAGCGAGCGCACGATCTGGCCGCAATCTGGCGCGAAGGCGATCTGCTGCAAACCTGGGTCCGTACTCACCGGATGTTGGAAGATCATCTGGGCGAATGGCACGACGCTCTGTTTGCTGGATTTAACGCACCACCGCCCAGCCTATCCCTCATTCCTCACCCTGCTGAGTTAGGCCAAATTAAGGACCGCAACCAGCCGCCTCAAGAAAAGCAGGAATCGTCCGTTGTGTCATCAGCGCACTTGCCCGTCTCTACGGTCGCATCGGCTCGGCTGGAGGAAGCAGTACCAGCCTCACCGGTCACGGTAACGATCTCGGTAGTGATTTGTAGCGTTGATAACGCGCGCTTTAGTCGAATCGCTCGGCAATATCACGAGCTATTGACCGACATTCCCCACGAGATCATCCGCATTGACGACGCCAGTTCGTTATGCGAGGGCTATAACCGCGGCATCGCTCGCAGTCGCGGCGACTACCTGATCTTCTCCCATGACGACCTGGAGATTTGGACGCCGGATTTTGGCCAGCGCCTGCTCAAGCATTTGGAGCGCTGCGATGTGGTCGGTGTCGCCGGCACTAATCGGCTGACTGATACCGGCGGTCAGACCGCGCTCTGGAAATACACCAGTTGGGGCGCGGCAGGATTGGGGCATGTCTTCGGGCGGATCGTTCAGCGCCAAGACGACGCCTACGCCGTGGTGGTTTACGGCACGCCGACGACGTTGGTTGAAGGGATTCAGGCGCTGGACGGCGCTTTCATCGCTGCGCGCCGTCCAGTGGCCGAAACGCTCGGTTTTGACGCGGAAACGTTCGACGGTTTTCATCTATACGATCTCGATTTCAGCTACCGTGCCTTCCGACACGGCTTCCGGCTCGGCGTGTTCACCGATATCGCCATCCTCCATGAATCGGCCGGGGACTACGACGCTATCTATTTCAACTACCACCGGCGTTTCTTGCAAAAATTCGCCGGTGAGTTACCCAAATTCCGGCCACGGCCCTGGCAGCACGCTTTCATGGTGTTTGAATGCCCGGAGGAGGTGCTGGCCTTTTATCAGGGCGCGGGTGAAGCACCGCCCTTGATGGCCACCACGACCACTAAAACCGGCGAGCCATCCGGGGAAACCGGCCCTCTATCGGACAACGCTCTCTACCGCCGCTGGTGCGAACGGCAGCAGGTAGGCGAAGGCTGGGCTGAAATCGTCGGTGAGCGGATGGTCAAGCACTGGCAAACCCAACCGATATTTCACCTGGTGATCTGGTGCGAGCCGAGCCAAACCACCGCGTTGGCCGATACGCTGGAATCGCTGGGGCAACAGCTTTACGGCCACTGGGGCGCCAGTGTGCTCGCACCTTTTGATTGCCCGGAGGGCGCCTTCACCGAGTTGGCCCATGTCGAGTGGGTCAAAGTCGCAGCCGATGCCGACGCCGCGCTACGGCGGGTGCTGGATGCCTCTGCGCTGGACTGGTTTGCCCTGCTGGAAGCCGGCGACCGGCTGGCACCGCACGCCCTGTTAAAGATTGCCGATTACAGCAATCGCTATCCCGACTGGCGGTTCATCTATCTGGACGAAGATCAGCTCGATTTGCGCGGTGAGTGCCGCGATCCGCTATTTCGACCGGAGTTCGACCCCGACTTATTGCTGGGCACCCATTATCTGGGGGATTGCTGCCTGATGCGGCGCGATAGCGTACTGGTGGACGGCGATTTGTCCTACTTGCCGGGCGTCACCACATTCCAGGCGGCGCTGACCGTTTGGCAACGCCACGGCGCAGGGGCCATCGGTCATCTCGCTGATGTCCTTTACCATCGGGCGGCCACCCGACTGCCGGCAGCCGATCCTGATGCGATTGCTAGCGTGCGGCGGCGGTTGGTGATGGACTATCTCACCCGCCACCACATCGCCGCCACCGTGGAGGCAACCCTGCTGCCCGGCGCCTGGCGAGTGGTGTATCAGCACGCGCACCGGCCGAAAGTCTCCATCATTATCCTGGCGAAAGATGCACTGGATCGGCTCGACCGCTGCTTGCGCAAACTGCTGGCGAAAACCGCCTATCCCGATTACGAAGTGGTGGTGGTGGATTGTGGTAGCGAGGCGGAAGACACCTTCGATCTCTACGCCGAGCTGGCGGAATGTTACCCCGACCGCTTCCGCTACACCGTGGCCAGCGGGCCGCTGTCAGTGGCGGCCTACCGCAACCAGGGGGCGCGGGAGGCACACGGTGACGTTTTGGTGTTTCTTACCGGATCGGCTCTGGTGGTGCAAGCCGACTGGATCGAGCGGTTGCTTAACCATGCCTTGCGTGCCACTGTGGGCATCGTCGGTGCGCGGTTAACCACGCCCGATGCAACGCGACCGTTTGTGTACGGCACTGCGCAATTGCTTGGCCTACACGGTTTGACCGGGCCACTGTTTGCCGGCTTGGGGCTTAAAGCACCGGGTCCGCTGGGGCGGGCACAAGTGGACCAGACCGTCTCCGCCGTCAGTGCGAATTGTCTGATGATTCGGCGTGAGGTGTTCGACACGTTGGGTGGTTTCGATCCCGCCTTCACCCTCGCCCACGCCGATACTGACCTGTGTCTGCGGGCCGCTGCACAGGGCTATCGCACACTGTGGACGCCGTTTGCCAATCTGGCCTGGCTGGGTGAATACCCTCTGGCGACCGGTGGCGGCGATCACCATTCCGCTGTGGTGGTACAGGCGCGCAGCGATGCCGAGCGTCTGTTTGAGCACTGGTTGCCGCAATTGGCGACCGACCCCGCCTACAACCGAAACCTGAGCCTGGTCGAACCGCACCGGGTCGAGGTCGATCTAGCGCCCGGCTGGGATACCGTCTTCCATGACCGGCCGCGCGTGCTGGGCTTTCCAGCCGATGAAACCGGCTGTGCGCTTTATCGCATCTATGCCCCTCTCTGGCTGCTAGAACATCAGGCCCAGGCGGAATGCACTCTGATCAGATCTGGCGCCCGCCCACCGGAATTGACCGAATTGGAACGGCTGGCACCAGATACCGTGTTTTATCAGGGCATGATCGCCGATCTTGGCATTGCGGCGATGCGGCAATACCGCCGTTTTCACCGCTCATTCAAGGTATTCGACCTTGATGACCTCAAACACAACGTGCCCGATGCCAACAGCCTGAAGGAACGTCTGGTGCGCGATGTCAAGCACCGTCACCGCCAGGCCCTGGCGCAATGCGACCGGCTGATCGTCTCTACCGAGCCACTGGCCGAGGCATGCCGACCGTGGATTGCCGATATCCGTGTCGTGCCCAACCGTTTGGAACGAGCACGCTGGGGACACCTGCAAAACCGGCGGCGTGTTGGTCCCAAGCTACGGGTCGGCTGGGCTGGCGCCCAGCAACATCATGGCGATCTAGCCTTCATCAGCGAAGTGGTCAAGCAAACCGCTACCGAAGTTGACTGGATTTTCTTTGGCATGTGCCTGGACGACGTTCGCCCCTATGTCAAGGAAGTGCATGGCTGGGTTCACCTTAACGACTATCCGGCCAAACTCGCCTCTTTGGATCTCGATTTAGCGGTCGCGCCGCTGGAGTTGCACCCATTTAACGAGGCCAAAAGCAATCTGCGCATCCTGGAGCACGGCATCTTAGGACGACCCATGGTCTGCACCGACATTTATCCATACCAGAACGCACCAGTGCAGCGGGTTGCCAACGATACCGCTGCCTGGGTGGCGGCCATCCGCGAGCGGGTTCACGACCTGGATGCCGCCGAGCACGAAGGCGATGCCCTGCGCGCCTGGGTGCTGGCGCACTACATCCTGGACGATCACACCCACGATTGGCTGAGCGCATTACAACCGTAAGCACCCTCACGCACCGCACCCGCCGCACGCAAAACATTTTTCACGCAACACTAAAGTTCGTGCGGCGGGGGCCGATAAGAAAATCAAAGCCCGGATGATCCGGGATTAGCCCAGAACCTCATTAACTGTTTCTGCTCAGGAGAATCACCATGGCACTCGTCGTCAACACCAACGTCGCTTCCTACAACGCTCAAAACCAACTGTCGAAAACCAACAATGCGATGCAGACCGCGATGGAGCGGTTAACCTCTGGCCTGCGCATCAATAACGCCAAGGACGACGCGGCCGGCATGGCGATCAGCAACACGATGAACGCGCAGATCCGCGGCATGAGCCAGGCGATGCGCAACGCCAACGATGGCATCTCCCTGGCGCAGACGGTCGAAGGGTCGCTGAACGCGACCAACGACATCCTCCAGCGGATGCGTGAGCTGGGTGTGCAAGCCGCCAACGGCACCAACACCTCCTCCGACCAGCAGAAGATCGCGGAGGAAGTATCGTCAATGGCCCAGGAAATCAACCGCATCGCCGACTCAACCACGTTTAACGGCAAAAACATCCTCAAGACCAGCGGCACCTATACGATGCAGGTCGATGCCACCATCGCCACCACCGGTACCGGCACCATCGACATCTCGGTCGCCAGCGCCGGCACCCTGAGCGGCTTGGGCGGCGCCTCGGCCGCCACCCTGGCGGGCATGACCTCAATGGCCGGTGCCTCAGCGCAGCTCAATTCGCAAGCGTCTGCAATGAATTTTGTCGCTATGGTTGATACCGCGCTTAGCAACATCAACACCATGCGCTCTCAACTCGGTGCAGTGCAGAACCGCCTGGGTAGCACCATCAGCAACTTGCAGAATGTTTCCGAAAATATGACGGCCGCCAAATCCCGTATCACGGACGCCGACTTCGCGGCGGAAGTGGCCAACAACAGTCGGGCACAGCTCCTGCAACAAGCGGGTACTGCCATGCTGTCGCAGGCGAATTCATCACAGCAGGGCGTGCTCTCGCTGTTGCGGTAATCGGCTAGCCTTTAGGGGCAGCGCGGCACGGGGTCCAGAGGGGTTCAAACCTGCTTGCGGACCCCGCTGCCACGCGGGGAGCAAACGCTATGAGCGATCTCACTATACGCGGCTTTTCCGGCACAAACCCGGCATCCCTACCGCGCTCCGCGCCGCTGGAGCTTCCCGCCGTCCACCACGCTGCCATTCGCCCCTTGGTCGATCCACAATCCGCAGTCGCACCATCTGCCGATGCCGCTGGCACGCCAGGGCGCGACCGGCGCGACGCAACGACTACTGTCCAGTCGTCGCCGACCGAGCAAAAATCACCAGCGGCTACCCCTGAAAGCCGTGGGCGATTAGAGGACACGGTAAACGGCCTCAACCGATTTTTGCAACGCTGCGACACCGCATTACGGTTTGAGGTGGATGAGCGGAACGACAACAAAATGGTCGTGCGCATTGTTGACCGGCAAACCGAGGAAGTGGTCCGGCAAATTCCTTCGGAAAAAGTCCTCGCCTTCGCCAAATTTTTTGCAGATCTCGAAAAGGATCAACACCTGGCGGAAGCCCCGCAAGGTGTGGCGACGAAGGATAGCCGGCGGCTGAAGGTCGAAGGGCTATTGCTCGACACCAAAGCCTAAGCCGCAAAAATCCGTTTTTTGGTACACGATATCCAACGGAGCGCAGACATGGCAGGTATTACAGCCTCCGGGCTTGGTTCCGGAATCGATATCAAAAGCTTGGCTTCTCAATTGGTGGCCGCCGAACGCGGCCCGGCGACCAGCCGGCTTGACAGTCGGGAAAGCAAGCTCAAAGCGCAAATATCGGCTTTCGGCTCTTTCAAAAGTGTGCTGGCCAATCTGCAAAGCGCACTGACCAGCCTTAAAAAAACCGATACCTTTCAAAGTCTGAAAGCGACCGTTGCCGATGATAAGCTGCTTACCGCCACCGCCAGCAACGGCGCGCAAGTCGGCGAGTACGCCATCAAAGTCGAGCAACTGGCCCAAGCGCAGCGGCTCGCCACCGCCGCCGATCATACCTTCGCCGGCACCAATGCCACCGTGGGGGCAGGAACCCTCACCTTTCAATTCGGCACGGTCGATAGCACGGCCGGCACGTTTATCGCCAACGCGGGCAAAACCGTTAAAACCGTCACCATCGATCCCACCAACAACACGTTGGCTGGGGTCCGCGACGCCATCAATAAAGCCGATATCGGGGTGACGGCCAGCGTGGTCAATGATGGTAACGGCTATCGCCTGGTGATCGGTGCCAAAGAGAGTGGCGCGGCCAACAGCCTGAAAATCACCGTCAGTGACGACGACGGCACGCACGATGATCAAGCCGGTTTATCGCTATTGGCTTACGATCCTATCGGAGCGACCGGCAAGAACCTGACCGAAACCGTGGCAGCGCGCAATGCCCGGATCAACCTCGATGGCCTGACGGTGACCAGCGCCAGCAACACGATCCAGGACGCCGTTCCCGGCGTGGCTTTGAATCTCAAGAGCCAAGGGGAGACCGCTACCCGTCTGACGGTCGCCGAGGACGCCTCGGTCACCACTAAGGCGCTGGAGACGTTCGTCAATTCCTACAACGATTTGATGAAAACCACCAAGTCGCTGACGGCTTACAACAAGGATACTAAAACGGCAGGTACCCTGGCCGGTGATCAAAACGTCCGCGCGACGCTCAACCGGATTCGTGATGTTTTCACTAGCAGTGTCACCGGCACGACAGGAGCCTACCGATCCTTGGCGGATGCTGGGATCAGCTTGCAAAGCGATGGTACGCTGAAGCTGGACAGCAGCAAACTAAAAACCGCCTTGAGTGCCGATCCTCAGGCCGTCGCCAGCCTGTTTACCCGCACCGGCGCCACCACCGACCCGCTAATCAGTTATAACAGCGCGACCAGCACCAGCAAACCGGGCCAGTACGATCTTGCGGTTAGCCAGTTACCGGCCCAGGGCAGCTATGTCGGTTCGGTCGTGCCCACCACCGGTTCCTTGGTGATCAGCGGCACCGACAACACCTTTGCCCTGAAAGTCAATGGCACGCAATCCAGCACAATCACCCTGGCCGCCGGAACCTATACCTCAGCCCAGTTGGCCGCCGAGCTGCAAAGCCGAATCAATGGTGATCCCGCGCTGCAAACGGCCGGTGCTTTGATCAGCGCCAGTGCAGGTACGAGCGGATTTACCCTGACTTCTGCGTTGTACGGCGCAAGCTCCAGTGTCGAGTTCACTGCGGTGGACGCAAATATTCAAGGGGTGCTTGGGTTCGCGGTGGGCGCTGGAACAAGCGGCCGCGATGTCCAAGGCACATTGGATGGGGCGGCTGCGACCGGTTCTGGACGCAAGCTGACAGGCGCATCTGGCGATGCAACGGGCGTTTCGGTGGATGTGTTGGGCGGTGCCACCGGCGCGCGCGGTAAGGTTTCGCTCTCGGACGGTATGGCACAACGGCTGGATAGCTTGCTTAGCGATGTGCTCGGCGGCGATGGCCCGCTACAAACCCGTACCGATAGCTTGAGCAAACAAATCGATCAAATCGGTGACGAGCGCGACCGCCTCGACCTGCGCATGTCAGCGCTAGAAGCGCGCTATAAAACCCAATTCGCCGCCATGGATAAGCTGGTCAGCCGATTGACCAGCACCGGCAGTTATTTGACACAGCAGTTGGCCAGTTTATCGGCCCGTTAAGAATGCAACCCAGACCGTGGAACGATAAACGGGTCGGCACCAAGTTTGCACGCTGGGTTAATGATCGGCAAAGCGCCAAATTTTTAGCTTAATTCTTGACTTTCAAGGGGCATTGGCCCCCTCCACCGTAAAAGAGAAGATCCACCATGGCCATACCAAACGCGCATCATGCCCTGCGCCAATACCATCAAATCAATACCGAATCGGCGACCGCCTACGCCAGCCCGCATCGACTGATTCAGATGCTAATGGAAGGTGCGCTGGACAGCTTGACCAAAGCCAAGGGGCACATCCAGCGCGGCGATATCGTCGCTAAAGGTGAGCAGATCGGCAAAACCATCGGCATCGTCGGCGGCTTGCGTGAGGCGCTGAATCTGGATGTCGGCGGCCCGTTGGCAGCTAATCTGGCAGCTCTTTACGACTACATGCAGCAGCGATTGGTGGAAGCCAATTTACGTTCCGATATTGCCATTCTGGATGAAGTCGCTGAGTTACTGCGCCCCATCAAAGATGCCTGGGATGCGATAGGCGCCACTCCAAATGCGGAAGAAACACTGGCTGCGGATGCACCGGTGTGATTGAGACTCCGAACGACTGGGAGCAGGCAATCACGTTGCTGCGCCTGCTCAGCGTCGAGATGGTCGAGCTAGCCGAGGCCGGCGGCTGGGATGAAGTGACGACTTGGGAAGACAAGCGCCGGGCGTTGCTTGATGAGATGTTCCAGAAAAAGCCACCCGCTGCTTTCGCTACCGCACTAGCCGAGACCGTGCGCACGGTGCTCGCCAACGATGCGCGCTTGAAGGCGTTAGCGAGCCTGGAGATGAGCAAACTGGCGGGATATCTTAAATCATTCGACCAGGGGCGTCGCGCCCGAAATGCTTATCAAACGCTTTGATTAATTTAAAAATCTCTGGAAATCATTATCGTAATCATAAAGGACGCCCATCACCCAGCCCATAGCGTTGGTTGCGAGGCCGATCCTTTTGCTCATCGATATGAGCGGCAAAGGTGGCAAAGGCGCTCGGATTGTGGCGTGCATTTGCGGCGGACTGCGTTTCGTACTCCGGGGTGAATTCCGAGATATGGGTGTTATCGCTGCCAGATTGGCCATCAATCACATGGGTTGCCTCATGGATCATCATCGCTGCAAGCGAATTGGGGCCAGTCTTATCGATATTGGTCACGTCAACTGGGTCGAGCTTAAAATCTGAGTACGGCGGGCCAAACAGAATAGGACCGCCAAAAGCCGCTTCAGCCGCCACATCCAGGCCGAGCGTACAAACCGAATGTCGGATCATGTTGCTATTGGCAAGGGTACGCTGAATACCGCGAAAATTGTTTATTAGCGGGATGATCGTGGCAAGATTGATGAAATCCTTGCGGGCCGGTTTGGTACCGCCAGCCGGAATGAGTTTAAAATGTGTATCAAGGGCGACCATCGTCACACCGTCAGCAGTCACAAAATCGAAGTGCCCGCTGACGTTCAACATGGTTTGTATATCAGTCAACGCCCTCAGAGCAGCCGTGATTTTGCGCTGGGCAATAGGGACAATCGTCCTGGCGATAAGACCACCCCAATGCGCACCAGGAGGAGGCTTCCAACCCCGCAACGCCAGGTCGAGTGCTCCTAGAACCTCGCGCCCAGCAACCCCAGCATCTGTTTGAAATCCATAAAATCTCTCTGCATCAACCACAGCTTTTGCAGTTTGCGGCCCAAAAATCCCATCGGCGCCAGCCACCATGGGAAAACCTGCTTGAATGAGCGCTTCTTGCAGCAGCTTGACAGCCACAGAATTGCTCTCATGCAGACGCATGGGTGGGTTATTGTTGGCCGCACGTTGAATACGCGCATTGGCTGCCCAGTGTGGTGAAATCAGAGCAACAGTCATTACAAATCTCACCTTTCCAAAAACCGTTTATACCAAACGCAAATTCTCTGTCGAAAGTGCGGAAAAATCTTTGTGATTCCCTACGAGGGTAGGTAAAGCAAATATAATGCCACATTATAAATTATTAAAATTATATTTAAATCAATAGATTATAATATAACCCATGGAACTGATCCAAAACAAAGCGCTGCTGGCAGGCCAATTTGGCTCGGTTCAACCTGAATTGGAGGCTCTAAATGAAATGATCGGCGCCCGGCACCATCCGTAGACCGGCCGCCGAATGCCAGCGCGACAGTCGTTCCCGCAACAGCCCCCCCTCAAATCATCTGCCGCAGCACATACTGCAAGATGCCGCCGTGCCGGTAATAGTGGGCTTCCTGCGGCGTATCGATGCGGGCAATGGCGGTAAACGCCTTCACCGAACCGTTTTCGGCCGCCGCCTTCACGGTCACCTCGCGGTGATCGGCCAGACCGTCCGCCAGCAGGGTATCGACCCCTTCGACCCCGAACACCTCCTGACCGCTCAGGCCCAGCGTCGCCGCAGTTTCGCCGGCTTTGAACTGAAGCGGCAGAATGCCCATGCCGATCAGGTTCGAGCGGTGGATGCGCTCGTAGCTTTCCGCCAGCACCGCCCGCACGCCGAGCAGCATCGGCCCTTTGGCCGCCCAATCGCGCGATGAACCCGACCCGTACTCCTTGCCAGCGATAATGAGCAGCGGTACGCCCTCGCGCGCGTAACGCTCGGACGCATCGAAGATGCTCATGGTTTCGCCCGATGGCAGATGCCGGGTGACACCGCCCTCGGTGCCGGGCGCGATCCGGTTGCGCAGGCGCACGTTGGCGAAAGTGCCGCGCACCATGACTTCGTGGTTGCCGCGCCGCGAGCCGTAGGAGTTGAAATCCTTCGGTTCGACCCCGTGTTCGATCAGATAGCGCCCGGCCGGGCTGTCGCGCTGGATCGAACCGGCCGGCGAAATGTGATCGGTGGTGATGCTATCGCTCAGCAGCGCCAGCACCCGCGCACCGCGGATCGGTTTAATCGCATCCGGTTGCTTGGCCATGCCGACGAAATACGGCGGCAGCCGGACGTAGGTGGAATCTGGCTCGAACTGGAACAGATCGCCTGCCGGAACCTCCAGCGAACGCCAGGTCTCATTGCCGGTGTAAACATCCGCATAGATCGACCGAAACATACTGGCGTCAAGCACTTGCTCGACCGTTTCCGCCACTTCGCGCTGACTGGGCCAGAGGTCTTTCAGATAGACTGACGTGCCGCTGGGATCGTGACCGAGCGGCTCCCTGGTCAGGTCGATGTCGATGCGGCCAGCGAGCGCATAGGCGACCACCAGCGGCGGCGAAGCCAGATAGTTGGCGCGCACTTCGGGGTGCACCCGCCCCTCGAAATTACGGTTGCCGGATAGCACCGCCGCTACCATCAGATCATCCTCGGCGATGGCTTGCGACACCGCCGACGGCAACGGGCCGCTGTTGCCGATGCAAGTGGTGCAGCCATAACCGACCGTGAAGAAATTAAGTTGCTCCAGCGCCGTCAGTAGGCCGGAAGCCGCCAGATACTCAGTCACCACCTTGGAGCCGGGCGCGAGGCTGGTCTTGACCCAGGGCCGGGCCGACAGGCCCCGTTCGACCGCCTTTTTGGCGAGCAATCCCGCCGCCACCAACACCGACGGGTTGGAGGTGTTGGTGCAACTGGTGATGGCGCAGATCACCACCGAACCATCCGTGATGTCGGAATCGGCGATGGTGCCAGCGGGGGCGGGTTGGTCATTGCCGACCTGCTTGCCCGCCGCATCCAGTTCGCCCAGATTGGACGTGGCGCGTACCGGCGGCTGATCCCGCGTCGCGCTGGTGGGCGCTGGCAAGGGCTGATGGGCGCGGTAATCGGCCAGCGCCGCGTCGAAGGACGATTTCACCGCACTGAGCCGCACCCGATCCTGCGGCCGCAAGGGGCCGGCCAAGCTCGGCTCGACGGTGGCCAGATCGAGCGCCAACACCTCGGTATAGCTCGCTTCGGGCGCATCCACCGTCAAAAACAGGCCCTGCTCTTTGGCGTAGGCTTCGACCAAAGCGACCTGTTCCTCCGGCCGACCGGAAAAGCGCAGATAGCGCAGCGTCTCGGCGTCAATCGGAAAAATGCCGCAGGTCGCGCCGTATTCGGGAGCCATGTTGGCAATGGTGGCCCGATCCGCCAGCGGCAACCCCAACACCCCATTGCCGAAGAATTCGACGAATTTGCCGACCACGCCGTGCTTGCGCAGCATTTGGGTGACCGTCAGCACCAAATCGGTCGCGGTCGCGCCTTCAGGCAACTGACCGCTGAGGCGCACGCCGATCACCTGCGGCAACAACATGCTGACCGGCTGGCCGAGCATGGCGGCTTCCGCCTCGATACCGCCTACCCCCCACCCCAGGCAACCCAAGCCGTTGATCATGGTGGTGTGCGAGTCGGTGCCGACCAGCGTGTCGGGGTAGGCTTGGCCGTCCGCCGCCATGACTACCCGCGCCAGAAATTCCAGATTGACCTGATGGACGATGCCGGTATCCGGCGGCACGCAACGGAAATTGGCGAACGCCTGCTGGCCCCACTTGAGAAAGCGATAGCGCTCGCGGTTGCGGGAAAATTCCAGTTCGGCATTCTGTTCCAGCGCGTGCGGGCCGCCGAAGAAATCGACCTGCACCGAGTGGTCGATGACCAATTCGACCGGTTGGAGCGGGTTGATGGTTTTGGGATCGCCGCCCAGTCGCACCATCGCCTCGCGCATCGCCGCCAGATCGACCACCGCCGGTACGCCGGTGAAATCTTGCAATAGCACTCGTGCCGGGGTGAAGGCAATTTCTTGGGTCGGTTCGGCTTTGGCCCGCCAGCGGGCGACAGCTTCGATGTCATCGGCGCGGACGGCGTGACCATCCTCGGTGCGCAGCAGGTTTTCGAGCAGAATCTTGATCGAGAACGGCAGGCGCACGGCATCGGGATGCTGTGCATACACGGCATCGAGCCGGTGAATGTCGAATCGCTGGCCGGACACGCTGAGATGGGCTTGACTGCCGAAGGAATTAAAACTCATGACAAAATCCTCGCGGTGAGTGTGGGAAGCCGCCGATCTGGGTTTAACGCCGTCGGATGCGTGGCAAGCGATTTAAGGCGACACCATCCGTTCGGGGCGGACGTAGCGGTCGAAATCCTCAGCGCTCATAAAGCCAAGCTGCACGGCTGCCTCTTTCAGCGATAGATTCTGCTCGTAAGCCAGCTTGGCGACTTGGGCGGCGCGGTCGTAGCCGATGACCGGATTGAGCGCGGTGACCAGCATCAGCGAATCCGCCAGATGGCGCGCGATGGTTTCGCGGTTCGGCGCGATGCCGGCCACGCAGTGGCGGGTGAAGCTGTCGCAGGCGTCGGCCAGCAAACCGACCGATTCCAGCAGGTTATAAATCAAGACCGGCTTGAACGTGTTAAGTTCTAGGTGGCCGCTGGCCCCGGCGATGCCGACGGTGACATCGTTGCCCATCACCTGCGCCGCGACCATCGTCAGCGCCTCCGCCTGGGTGGGGTTGACCTTGCCCGGCATGATCGAGCTGCCCGGTTCGTTGGCCGGCAGGGTGATTTCCCCGATCCCGCAGCGCGGCCCGCTGCCCAGCAGACGGATGTCGTTGGCGATCTTCAGGCACGCCACCGCCAACACCCGCGTAGCCCCGCTGGCTGCAACGATGGCGTCGTGGGCCGCCAGGGCGGCGAATTTGTTGGGCGCGCTGACAAAGGGCTGGCCGGTCAGCGCGGCGATGTGCGCGGCGGCTTGGCGGGCGTAGTCGAGATGGGTGTTGAGGCCGGCGCCGACGGCGCTGCCGCCGAGCGCCAGTTCGTAAAGTCCCGTCAGCGCCGCTTGAATCTGCCGTTCCGCGAAGCCGATTTGCGCGGCGTAACCGCCGAATTCCTGGCCGAGGGTGAGCGGGGTGGCGTCCATCAAGTGGGTGCGGCCGATTTTGACGATCTCTTTGAAATCTTCGCTCTTTCGTTCCAATTCCGCGCGAAGTTGGGCCACCGCCGGCAACAGTCGCCGCTGAATTTCTCCGGCAGCGGCGACATGCATCACGGTGGGAAACACGTCGTTCGATGATTGGGAATGGTTCACGTCGTCGTTGGGGTGGATCGGCTGCTTCGAGCCGAGCGGCTGACCGGCCAGCTCGTTGGCGCGGTTGGCGATCACCTCGTTGGCGTTCATGTTCGATTGGGTGCCGCTGCCGGTCTGCCAGACCACCAGCGGAAACTGGTCGTCGAATTGGCCCGCGATCACCTCGTCGGCCGCTCGGACGATGAGCGCGGCTTTCCGCTCGTCGAGTTCACCAAGCTCGCGGTTGGTCAGCGCCGCCGCTTTCTTGACCAGACCGAAAGCGCGGATGACCGCTGGCGGAAACCGCTGACCGCCGATCCTGAAATTTTCCAGCGAACGCTGGGTTTGTGCGCCCCAGTATCGGTCGGCGGGCACCTCTATCGAACCCATGCTGTCGCTTTCGCGCCGAAAAGCCATGATCGCGCTCCTTGCCCGCTGAGGTGCGGGTGTCGGGTTGAAGGGCAGTGAGTCGCTACCGGGTCGGTTGAAGGCGCTTGACCAGGCTATTGGCGGTTAGGCTCTCTGGCCCCAGCGTCGCCGACGAGTTTTCTCTGCTTCCACCCACAGTAGGAGCACCGTACCGGCCAGCGTCACGATCAGCCAATCGGCGGCGCTGATCGCGGCGGTTCCCATCAGCGTCTGCACGGGCGGCGCGTAGGTGAACAGCAGTTGCAGCAATAAAATTAGCCCGATGCTGACGAGTACGGCGCGGCTACCCAGCAAGCCATCCCACGACAGCACCGAGGCATCAATCCGCCGACTGTTCAGCAGATAGAAAATCTCGCCCACCACCAGCGCGTTCACCGCCAGCGTGCGGGCTTCGGCCAGCGGCCGGTCATGCCCGATTTCCCACAGAAACAGGGCCAGCGGCGCGACCACCAGCAGCCCCGTCGCTAAGCCGATCCGCCAGACCAGCCAGCCGGGAATCAAAGGTTCTGCCGCGTCGCGCGGCGGTCGGCGCATGACGTTGGCTTCGGTCGGCTCGAACGCCAGCGCCAGCGCCAGCGTCACCGCCGTCACCATGTTGACCCACAGAATTTGTACTGGCGTGATCGGCAGCGGCAGCGAAAACAGGATGGCGATGACGATGATCGCCGCCTGGGCGCCGTTGGTCGGCAGCAGGAACAGCAAGGCCTTGCGCAGGTTGTCGTAGACGGTGCGGCCTTCTTCGACGGCGTGGGTGATCGAGCTGAAGTTGTCGTCGGCCAATACCAGATCGGCGGCTTCCTTGGCCGCCTCGGTGCCGTTCATCCCCATCGCTACCCCGATATCGGCGCGTTTGAGGGCTGGCGCATCGTTTACGCCGTCGCCGGTCATCGCCACCACATGGCGGTTGGCTTGCAAAGCGGCGACCAGACGCAATTTGTGTTCGGGGCTGGCGCGGGCGTAAACGTCGGTGTCCCAGACCACGGTTTGCAGCGTGGCATCGTCCAGGGCTTCCAGTTCCGGGCCGGTCAAGACCTTCACGCCGTCACCGATGCCGATTTGGGCGGCGATGGCGCGGGCCGTGACGCCGTGGTCGCCGGTGATCATCTTGACCCGAACCCCGGCTTCTTGGGTTTGGCGCACGGCGCGGATGGCTTCCTCGCGCGGCGGGTCGCTGATCCCCAGCAGGCCCAACAGGGTTAAGCCCACCGCAACATCGTCAACCCGAAGCTCGGTTTGGGTCTCGGCGGCGGGTCGGGAGGCGACCGCCAGCACTCGCTGACCCTGCGCCGCCAGTCCTTCAATGTGCTGGCGCCAATAAGCCGGTTCGAGGGCTTGCGTCCCAGTGGCCCGCCATTCGCTGGCGCACATGGCCAGCACCCGTTCGGGCGCGCCCTTGACGAAAATGCAATGTCCCCCCTGCGGGTCGTGCTGCAAAGTCGCCATGAAGCGGTGTTCGGACTCGAAGGGAATGCTGTCCAGCCGCCGCCACCGCACGGCTTCCGTGGCCTGATCGAAGCCCGCCTTGCCAGCGAAGGCCAGCAGCGCACCTTCGGTGGGATCGCCCGCCAGGCACCAGGCGCCGTCTGCGTGGCGCAAGACCGCATCGTTGCACAGCAGCGCCGCGCGGGCGATGGCTTGCACATCCGCCGCCGCATCGGGTGGCAGTGACGCTCCAGCGACGCTGAAGTCACCGCTGGGCGCGCAGCCCGCGCCACTGACTTTGATCACCCGGTCGGCGGTGATGACCCGCTGCACCGTCATCTCGTTGCGGGTCAGGGTGCCGGTCTTGTCCGAGCAAATCACCGTGACCGCGCCCAGCGTTTCCACTGCGGGCAGGCGGCGGACGATGGCGTGGCGGCCCGCCATCCGTTGTACCCCAATCGCCAGAATGACGGTGAGGATGGCCGGCAAGCCTTCGGGAATCGCGGCCACCGCCAGCGCGACCGCCGCCATGAGCATGTTGTCCGCAGGCAGGCCGCGCCAAAATACCCCGATCAGGAAAGTCGCCACCGCGACCAGCACGATGGCGAGGCTAAGCCAGCGGCCGAATTGGGCGGTCTGGCGCAACAAGGGGGTGGTGACTTCCTCGACCTGCTCCAACAGCGTGCTGATGCGGCCGATTTCGGTGTGCTCGCCGGTTGCGATGACGATGCCCGTACTCTGACCGTAGCTGACCAAGGTACCGGAATAGGCCATGTTGGCGCGGTCGCCGATAGCGGCGTCGGCCGCAACCGGCGCGGTAGCTTTCTCGACCGCCTCCGCCTCGCCCGTTAACACGGCTTCCTGGATACGGAGGTTCTTGCTGTCGATCAAGCGCAGATCGGCGGGCACCTTGTCGCCAGATTGCAGCAGCACCCAGTCACCGGGCACCAGTTCTTCGGCGGTGATCTCCCGACGCTGGCCGTCGCGCAGCACCAGCGCACGCAGCGACAGCATCTTGCGGATGGCAGCCAGCGCCGATTCGGCCTTGCCTTCCTGCACGAAGCCGACAAGGGCGTTGATGAACACCACGCCCAGAATCACGCCGGTATCGACCCAGTGACCCAGGGCGGCGGTGATGGCGGCCGAAGCCAGCAATACATAGATGATGACGTTGTGAAATTGCAGCAGGAAACGGAGCAGGGGGCCACGTTGTGCCGGAGGATGGAGCCGGTTGGGGCCATGCGCAGCCAACCGGTGGGCGGCTTCGGCTCCGCTCAAGCCGCCGGGCGCGGTGTCCAGCGCTTGCAAGACCTGTGCGGTGTCCAGGCTGTGCCAAAGCGGGGGCTGAGGGGATGGTGAAATAGTCAAGAAATTGATCCCATTAAACTAAATCGGCGTGAAGCTGTAGTTCTGCCCCCTTAGTCAGGTGACGATTTGGAGCCAGAATCTGCCGGTCGCCCACATCGAAGTCGAGACGCTCGACCAGGAAATCGATGAAGGCGCGCACCTTGGGCGATTCCACCCGCCCACGCGCGAACACCGCATTGAAATCGAGCGTCGGCCCGACCCAGCTTGGCAGCACACGCCGCGCGTACCCTCTCACTTCCTCCCCCTTGATCGTGACATCGCTTGCCAACATCAGCCCCTCACCGCAGAGCAGCGCGCTCTTGAGCGGACTGGGACCGTTGGCGACCAGCACCGGATCGATGACGAAATCACCGCCGCCCACGCCATCGCTCAGCGTCCAGAAATAATCGCCGCCGTTGCGGCGGGCGGTGTTCATCGCCAAGGCGCGGTGCTGGCGGAGATCGTCGGGATGCCGTGGCTCACCGTGGCGAGTGAGGTAAGCGGGACTCGCGTAAACATGGCTGCGGAACACCGCCAAGCGCCGCGCCGCCAGACGGGAATCGGGCAGAGCGCCGACGCGCAGGGCCAGATCGAGACCCTCGTCGATCAGATCCAGGTCTTCATTGCTCAACACCATGTCGATGCGCACTTCGGGATAGAGCGCATAAAAATCACCCAGCAGCGGCGCAATCCACGTCACCCCAATCGCGTAAGGTGCGGTAAAACGCAGCCAGCCGCGCGGGGCGCCCTGAAGTTGGGCGACCGCCCGTTCGGCCTCGTCCAACTGGCGGGCAATCCGCTGACAGTGCTCAAAATAGAGGCTGCCGGTCTCGGTCAAGCTGAGCTTGCGGGTGGTGCGATACAGAAGCTGCGCGCTGAGCCGCGCTTCCAGGTCTTGCACCTTGCGGCTGACGGTGGTTTTGGGGAGACACAGCGACTTGGCCGCGCCGGTAAAACTGCCCTGCTCGACCACTTTGACGAAGATGAGGGTGTCGTTGAGATCTGGCATCGCCAACCTCCGATGAAAGCGGATATCCGATGAAAGCGTATAAATGATTAGACCGGCTTTGGGATAATGATTCCCTATAACTAGGACTAATTAAGTCCCTTTTAGCAGCGTAGACTTTACGATGATGGAATTGTTATTCCACGCTGACTGCAAAGGAGGTCACATGAATGATACCCAGAAAATTGCCCTGGTTACCGGCGCCAATCGTGGCATCGGTTTCGAGACCGTGCGCCGACTGGCCGAAGCCGGCGTCTACACGCTGCTTTCCGGGCGCGACTATGGCCGCGCATTCGAAGCGGTGCTGCAATTACAAAACCAAAACAATCACCTGCCGGTTAAAGCCATCGGTCTCGACGTGACCGATGGCGCCAGCATCGCCCTCGCGGTTGAATTCGTCGCCGAGCGACACGGCCGCCTCGACATTCTGGTCAACAACGCCGGCATCCTGATCGACGAGATTGGCCTTGCCCCGTCGCAGCAGTCTGAGAATACCTGGCGGCGGACCTTCGACATCAACCTGTTCGGGGTGGTCGCGGTCACGCGCGCCTTCTTGCCTCTGCTGCGGCTGTCGAAAGCGGGTCGTATTGTCAACGTCTCCAGCAGCCTGGCGTCGTTGACGTTGCACAGTCAGCCCGGATCGCCCATTTACGATACCAAGTTCGCTGCCTACGACACCTCAAAGACGGCGCTAAATGCTTGGACCGTCCACCTGGCCCACGAGCTGCGCGATACCGGCATCAAGGTCAACGCGGTAGATCCCGGCTACGTGAAGACGGATATGAATATGGGTCTGGGTGAAATCGAAGTTGGTGACGGCGCGGCGGCCTGCGTGGCGATGGCGCTGCTTGATTACACCGGCCCCACCGGCAGCTACGTTCAGCACGGGGAGGCGTTGCCGTGGTGAGGCGTATTAGTGCCGGGCTCCTGCGGCGGGCGCAGGATTAGCAACTCCATGTTGGTTAGTGTTTTTCGCAGTACGGAGGAATCGCTATGAACATGCAATACACTCACTCAACGTTCACTTTTATCACGGGTCTAGGGACCATGATCCGCGCCATGCAGTACGCTTCGAGCGCAAACGATCCGCTTTTTCATCGGAGTAACGCCATGAAGGCGATTCCTGATGAGGAAGATTGGCTTGGATCTTTCAACAGTAAGATCGCTACGCCACAGGCATCCAGCGTTGGGACCATTCAGCCAGTGGGCGACCTTTCATGACCACTTTTGCGTAAGCCCCATGATATGGCTTGCAGTTTTAAAAACTCTTTGGGGCTTACGCAGTTTGTTCATAGGGCAACAACCGAGTTTGGTGCTCAAGATTGCCAGAAACGCTCACCACTCGTCTCTTATCGGACCACGAGATTGTTCAAGTAAAATCGACTGGCTCGGTGAAAATGACAAACCATCACGGCGAGACAGCCGATAGCGCCTCACCTGCCAACCGGGCACGATCTCGCATCAAAAGGCTCTGAAATTCCAGCAACGGCACAGGTCGGCCAAAATAATAACCCTGGCCTTCATCACAACCGTGAGCACGCAAAAACTCCACATGCTCGACGGTCTCCACCCCCTCGGCGACCACCAACAAACCTAAGCCGTGCGCCAAGGTAACGATGGCATCGACGATAGCGACATTACTCTCGTTGCTCGGCAACTCGGTCACAAACGACCGGTCGATCTTGAGCACATCCACCGGAAACCGTTGCAGATAGCCCAGCGACGAATAACCGGTGCCAAAATCGTCAATGGCCAGTCGCACTCCCATGGCTTTAAAAGATTTCAGCGCGGTAATATTGTCTTCGGTGTGGTGCATCAAAATGCCTTCGGTCAGCTCCAACTCCAAGGACCCAGGATCGAAGCCGCTCTCAGTCAGCAACCCTTGCACCAACGTGGTGAGATTACCCTGATGGAATTGTCGAGCGGAGACATTGACCGCCACTCTTAAGCCAGACGCCCCGTTTTGGTGGAGCTGGCCGATCTCTTGGACGGCAGCGCGCAACACCCATTCACCGAGCGCCAGTACCAGCCCGCTGTCTTCGGCGATAGGAATAAACCGGGCCGGGGGCAATAGTCCGAGCTGCGGGTGATTCCAACGGATCAATGCTTCGGCACCGGTGATGGCGTTGGCGTGAAAATCCCACTTCGGCTGGTAATACAACTCCAGTTGTTGCCGATCCACCGCATAGCGCAAACTGTTTTCCAACGTGAGCCGCTCGCGGGCCACCATCGTCGCGCCCGACTGGTAGAACTGATAGTTATTCCGTCCCAGATCTTTAGCCCGATACAAAGCATTATCAGCGTTCTTTAACAGGATTTCGGCGCTGCGACCGTCACGAGGATAGAGGCTGATACCGATGCTGCAAGTGATGTGCAAATCATGATCACTGAACCGGTAAGGCTCAGTCATTGCCCCCAAGATCCGCTCGGCGATCCGGGGTGCCTCGTCGTTGTTGATGAGGTCAGGCAACACAACCGCGAATTCATCACCGCCCTGGCGGGAGATGGTGTCACACTCGCGTACACACGACTGCAAGCGATGGCCAACCTCGCGCAAGAGCTGATCGCCGACGGTATGATCCAACGTATCGTTGATCCGCTTGAAATGATCCAGATCCACCAGCAAGATGCCGACTTGCGTATGATCGCGCGCAGCGCGCAACAACACCTGTTGCAAGCGGTCACCTAGCAAAGTCCGGTTGGGCAGGTCAGTTAAGGCGTCGTAGTGGGCCAAATGCTGGATGTGCTCTTCCGCCTGTTTACGTTCGCTGATGTCTTGTATGAGCGCCACGTAATAGTCAACCATCCCATTTGAGCGCCGGATGCAGCGAGTGGAAACGCTGGCATATAAGAGCGAACCATCCTGGCGCATGAACCGTTTATCGACCGAGTAACCATCGATTCGACGGCTGGCTACCCGTTCGAACTGGGCAAGATCAGTCGCCAAATCCTCCGGATAGGTCAATTCGGCCCACGTCAGTTGCAGCAGTTGGGAACGCCGATACCCCAGCATCTCACAAAGGCGATTATTGACTTCCCACCAACGCTTGTCGGGACCAGTCAGGGCGATGCCCACCAGGGGCAGCTCGAAATAGCTGCGGAAACGAGCTTCGCTGGCGCGCAAGGTTTCCTCCGTGCGCTTAAGCTCCGCGATATCGGTATTCGCACCCAGGTAATAGACAATCTGACCGGAGCGATCCCGCAAGGGCACCGCGCGAGTATCCATCCATACATCGCGGCCAGTCGGCGTCTTAAAGCGGTGATCGACTACGAACTCGCTCCCCTTGTCGAGCGCTTGCCGCCAGATTTTCTCGACCTGATCACGGTCGTCCGGGTGCAAAGCGTGCGTCCATGGCAAGCCGACGGTTTGCTCGGCAGCCAACCCGGTCATCTGGCACCAGCGCTCGTTGACATAACGACACTGACCCTGAAGATCGGCCATGAAGATACCGACCGGCAGTTGCTGCGTGAGGGTCCGGAAGCGCTGCTCGCTATCGCGCAGGGTTTCCAAATTCTGCCTCAGCCGACGGATTTCTTCCTCCAATTGTCGCTGGCTGGCGGCCTCCTTGCGCAGTTGCTCGACCTCGACCTCTAGTTCCCAATGGCAGGCGAGATCTTGCCGCAAGCGCTCGGTCTCGGCCTCCAGTTTCTGTTTGCCGGCCAGATTTTGGCGCAATTGCTCCACTTCGATTTCCAACTCGCGCTGACGAGTGGTGCCTTGACGTAGCCTCTGAGTCTCCGCCTCTAACTCGCGCTGGCGAGCGGTTCTCTGACGCAGGCGCTCGATTTCCGCTTCAAATTCACGACCAGCACGCCGTAATTGCTCGATTTCGATTTCCAGCCCGCGCTGGCGAGCGGCTCCCTGACGCTGGCGCTCGATCTCCGCCTCCAACTCCTGCTGGCGGGTCGTCAGGGCGAAAAGGCGGTCGCTCAACCGCTCCCGCTCTAGCATGAGCTGGCGGCGCTGGCCCGCAAGCATGACAACCGGTATGCCAAAAAGCCCTGCCAGCAGCAAGCCACCGCCGACGAAGTAACCCCAATAGAATCGATCTCCGGCATCATTGGGGGTGATGGGTTGGGCCCCGACCGCCACAGATAGCCACCAGCAGCCAAGCAACGCCATCACTGCCAAAGCCCACGGACGTCCGATAATCTGCGTTATGCTGCCCAGTCGATCCGACCGACTCTCAGCCTGGCGATTTGATCCCTTCCGATACTCGCTCATCGGATTTCTCTCCTATCGTCCTTCCGATTCAGCACGTCAAGGCATTAACACCGCCCGTTCACCAGCCACTCTATTCGTTCTTGTCCGCCACGCCAGCGACAATTTCGGTATCGCTGACAGAGTTTAACAGGCGCTCACGCGCAAAAGCCCGAAAATGACTTTCCACAATTTTGCTGTTCAGGCCGTTTTTACGATACAGCCCCAAAATTAGCTGGGTTTCAAACCCATCGCCCTGCTCCAGTCGGGTAATGTATGCAGCTTCAAGCGCTTCCCGGTCGGCAGTGCTAAGCCGGTCGAGTGCCGCTTGCAAGCGTGCCGCCAAAAATCGCGCATCGGAAACCTCTACTGCCACCTGCTCCGACTGCAGTTGCTGCGGCAGATCAGCGCTGGGGTTCGGTGTGGCAGGCGGACTACGGCTCGGCTCCGCTGCCGGTCGGTAATCCTCCCGCAACGCCGCCAACAGATAAGCTGGCAAGTTATGTACTTTCCCGGCAGCCAAATCGCGTTCGACCACCGTAAGATTACCTTCCAAATAGCTCGGCGGGTGGCTAGCCAACGCAATACGGATCTGGCGGGCGCTCAGCCCAAACGCCGACAGCCGCGCGCGCAATTGCTCCTGATGTTCGAGGCGCTGCTCTGGGTTATCTTCGACGGGCAGATCTTCCGCCACGGGAGCATCTCCCGCCATGGCAATCGCGGCCTGATGCTGGGCAAATAACAGCATCTGCGGGTTATCACTCACCCGAAACCGCACCGCCGAGACTCTGCGCCGGTCGCGCTGATAATCGATTTCTAGCAGCAAATCAGAAGTATCGTTTACTTGCCGTACCGCTGGCTTAATCACTTTATCGTTGAACTTGCGAAAATCTTGATAATAGCCGTCGGTATCACCGATCCCCAACAGTCGTTTCAGGATATCCAGGCCGATCCAGCCCGTGGTCCCGATCCGCCGGTAGCGCAGACAATTCTCGTAGAGAGCCAGCGCGTAGCTGCTACTGAACTTGCGCTGGATGCTCAGATTGAGGAGCGCGTAAATCTCTGGCCGATAGAGCTTTTCGCACAGCTCTGGACTGTAGGCATACACGCAGTAACCGCCTTTGATGACCGCTTGCGCCAGCAAGGTGGTCGCGCCCCATTCTTCTTGGCGCCCCTCTTCGTCCAGGATGTTCCATTCCAGTATGGTCCGAGCCAGTGTCTTCAAGGCTTCCTTGAGGGGGTCTAGATTGTGGGTGTTAAACCCGATGGCTTCGGCTAAATCCTTCACGCGAATCCGATGGACGCGCGCGGTCAACAGGCTTTCGTAAGCATTGTACAAAAGCACATTCGAGGCTTTGCGCTGGGTCAGCGTTAGCCTGTTGTTGATGTGGATGGCGGCGACATGCTTTTTGAGATTCTGGTCGGCCAAATCGGTCACGACCATCCTACGTGCCGCATCCACGCTGCCGCGTCTTTCTCTGCTGCGTGCCATTGAGTTAGTTTACCAAAAATGTCCCCTGGTTGAAAAAAATCAATGGGGACATTCTTATCCCATAAACGGGGACATTTCGCTGAGCATCAAGGGCAATCCCGACCCACGACGGCTGAGCAACCCTTTCATCCATCAAGGCCACCGCTTGATTCATAGGTTTCAATGGCACGCAGAGTCAATAAAAGAATAAAAAATTGATTAAAAAAGAAATAATTTAAAATTCGCGTGAAATTTTGGGAAAAAATCCCATAAACGGGGACATTTTAATTTTTATCCCATAAACGGGGACATTACGTCCCATAAACGGGGACATTACGTCCCATAAACGGGGACATTACGTCCCATAAACGGGGACATTACGTCCCATAAACGGGGACATTACGTCTTATAAATATATGATTTTTAAAGTAAATTCGCACCCTAAACATTCTTTAAACGTTCTTTTAAACATATTTAAACGACTTAAACGAGCGTCGTCGTCGTCGTTTTTCGGAAAAACCCAAAACCCAAAAACCGACGCAACCGACGGAAAATGTCCCTGCAAAACGGTATCCGGCTACCGGAAAATAGCCAACGAACCGAACCGATCATAAAATTTCCGAAGATTCCCGCATCCAAATCAGCATCCATCACGTAAACCATCAAGCCGGATCAATCGAATCGGTATTTCCCAACCTTGAAGGAAACTGAAGATGACGAAGACCACTTTCAGCCAATTCGCTCTAGCCGCTGCCGTCGCTGGTGCCTTAAGCCTAGTCGCCACCCCTGCGCTAGCCGCCAAAGACGGTAAAGACCAATGCTACGGAGTCGCCAAAGCCGGCGAGAACGACTGTGCCAGCGCTGCGGGCACACACGACTGCGGTGGTAAAGCAACCGCTAACTACGATGGCCAAGATTGGAAATACGTCGCTAAAGGAACCTGTGAAAAGATGGGTGGCCAGACGAAAGCGTTTAAGGGACAGGGCAAGCCGGCGGCTAGCTGAACGATATGACGCCAACCCGCAATCGTGCCGCCCTTCCCAACCAAGCGGGAATCGGACTGCGCCATCCGCATCTACCAGAATTTCTGGCCGCATCCCAACCGGTGGCGTGGCTGGAGATTCACAGCGAAAACTATCTTGCGCCTGGCGGTCCCCGCGTAGCCGCCTTGGAGCGACTGCGCGGCGATTATCCGCTGAGCTGTCACGGGGTGGGTTTATCGCTGGGTTCGGCGGAGGGTCTGGATCGGGCGCATCTAGCACGATTGCGGGCGCTTTACGACCGTTTCGAGCCGGAACTGGTCTCTGAGCATCTGGCATGGTCAACAGCCCCGGATGGCACGTTTTTGGCTGATTTACTGCCATTGCCCTACACCCACGAAACTTTACAGGTGGTCGCTAACAATCTGGATCTTGCCCAAGAAGCGTTGGGTCGGCGCTTATTGCTTGAAAACCCGGCGACGTACCTACGTTTTAGCGAAGCTGACTGGGATGAGGCCGATTTTCTAGCTGAGCTGGTACACCGCACCGGCTGTGGCCTGTTGCTTGATGTCAACAACCTGTACGTCAGTGCGCGGAACCACGGAACCGATCCGGTAGCGCCACTGGCTCGATTGCCACTCAAGGCGGTCGGTGAAATTCATATTGCTGGCCATGCACGGGTAGTTATCACTGGCAGTGAATTACTGATCGACGATCACGGTTCGGCCGTCGCTGAGCCGGTTTGGGATTTACTGGCGGCGGCGTTGAGCCGCACCGGTCCCAAGCCGGTGCTGGTGGAATGGGACACCGATATTCCCACGCTGCCCGTGCTCATAGCCGAGGCTGAGCGGGCGAATGTCTACCTCCGCGAGATCAATCATGCGATGGGTTGAATTGCAAACCAGCCTGCACCAGGCAATGCTGGCTCACAGCCCCGATCCTGCCTTGTTAGCCTTGTTAGCCGGTCCGACTGGAGAACGTGAACGACGGTTGGCCGTCTATCGCAATAACGTCCGTCATGCCCTACTGAACGTGCTGGAAGCGGCGTTTCCTGTGAGTCGCCAGTTAATCGGCGAGGCATGTTTTACTGCAGTCGGCTTGACCTTCGTGGCCCAACATCCACCCCAGCGGCCGGTCTTGTACGCTTATGGTGGAGGGTTCCCTGGGTTTCTGGCCGCATTTCAACCCCTGGCCGATTTACCTTGGCTGGCGGATATCGCTCGACTGGAGTGGGCGCGTAATGAGGCGTTATTCGCGCCTGAAGCGCCGCTGTTAACCCCTACCCGACTGGCCGCTGTGCCACCTGAGCAATTGCCTGGTTTATCGATCTGGCTACACCCTTCAGTTCGCTTACTGCAATCACGGTGGCCGATTCACGCAATTTGGGACGCTCACCAGCCTAACGGCGGGCCACTGGATGCTGTCGATCTCAAACACGCGCAATCCGTCCTAGTATGGCGGCTAAAGAACGCAGTGGTTCAGCAACCATTATCTGCCGGAGAATTTGTGCTGTTGACTGCGTTCGCAGCGCATCGCCCGTTAGCCGAGGCGGCGGAAACGGCTGCTGGGGACGATGCAACCTTCGATCTCGCCACCGCGCTTGCCCGATTTCTGAACCAAGAGGTGCTGGCGATCTCCGACCAGCATAATGGCAATGCGCTCGGCCATTGAGTCTGAGTACATTGCGAGTACCATCCTGGAAAAATCGGCTTTATGGCCGATGGTGGGATTGGGCGGCGAATCGGGCCGATCCCGCTTATACTGCCTCGATAAGATCCCCGTAACCGCTCGAATCTCTTGTATGGCCACTCCCGATTCGCTGGTTGACCTGCTCGCTCGCTGTGCCTTGCGTGATCGCCACGCTTTCGAAAGGCTTTACCGGCAGGCTTCGCCAGTCTTATACGGCTTGCTGCTAAAACTGACCCATGACCGGGAATTAGCGGCTGATCTGTTGCAGGAGGGTTTCGTTCGTATTTGGCAACGCGCGGGTGATTACCGACCTGCGCTAGGCCAGCCGCTGACTTGGATGGGCAGCATCGTCCGCCATCTGACCATCGACCGGTTGCGGCGGGGTGAGCATCGCCACCATGCCGAATTGGACGACGCAGGTTGGGAGCATGTCGCGGCTCCCGGCTTAAGCCCTGAAGAGCAACTGCATCTTGAGCAGGGTGACCATGCGCTGGTCCGCTGTCTGGAGGGGCTGGAGGCAGAACCACGCCGTGCCGTGCTGTTGGCTTACTTTGAAGGTCTGACCCACGACGCCATCGCCCAGTCACTGGATCGTCCGTTGGGAACCGTCAAAGCCTGGGTGCGGCGCAGCCTGCAACGCCTGAAAATCTGCTTGGGGGAAGCGGCATGAATTATCTGCATTCCTTTTGGCGCGACCAGTTGGCGGCTGAATATGTGCTTGGCACCCTGCATGGCAGCGCCCGTCGTCGGTTTGAGCGGCTACTACCGGCACATCCGGCGTTGCAGCGAGCGGTGACGGACTGGGAGCGCCGCTTGAACCGGCTGGCGGTCGCCAGCTCACCCGCTTTACCGCCGACGGACGTTTGGAACAACCTTCAGCAGCGACTGTTTCCCAGCGAGCAGCGCCCTTCATGGTGGAATAGCCTAACGTTTTGGCGCGGTTTGGCGGCGGCTGGGGTGCTAGCGGCGGTTGGGGTGCTGGCGCCGCAACTGGCCGACATACCGCAAGAAGCCGACATGAGGTTTGCCGCGATCCGGGGCAAGCAGCAAGAATTGCTGTGGACGGTGGCGCGGGTGGACGATGGCCGTTTGTACGTCAGCAACCCGCGACCGATGGCGATGCCGCCCGACCAGCGCTGTTTCCTCTGGCTAAAGCCCGCCGATTCGCCGCCGATGATGCTCGGTGTCTTACCGGACGACGGCAGCGCCCGCACCTTGCCGATGCCAGCGGGTGTGACGGAGCCGGCTCGGGGTGAACTGTGGGTCACGATGCAGCCGATGGCGCCCGAACCGCAACCGCCAGCCGAGCCGTTATACCAAACGCGCTGGAAGGCGATTTAAGCGATTTTTACGGTGACCCGCCTCTTGGGTATGGAAAATCCGTAAAAACGCTTTTATGAGCTTCTAGCGTGATTTTAGAGGCAGTTTCGAGTGGGGTTTGAAAAGATCGGATTCTTCTATGGGCTGACCGATTCAATTTCACTCCTTTCCGCTCAATCGGGAGACCACTGTCCATCCGCCGCTCCATCGTTTGTCAGTCGGGGCCATCGGTACCGCTTTGGCGCAGCAGCACTTGCGTAATATCCTGGCTTATCTGAACATGCCGACACTGGGCCAGCCGGAAACGTTTATCCAAGCCAAGGACGGACTGTTTGACGATGCGGGCAACATCGGCGAGGGCAGCCGCAAGTTCCTGCAAGATTGGATGAATCAGTACGTCGCCTGGGTCAAAAAACACGCCGGTTAAGTTGCAAAATCAGTGAAGAACCGTTGATTGCTCAGCAAACCGTGACTCTTTCTACGCCAAACGATACTGAAAACGCAGGTTCTGCACCTACCTTGATCGACGGTTTCGGCCGTCGGATCGACTACGTGCGGTTTTCAGTGACGGATCGCTGCGATTTTCGCTGCGTCTACTGTATGAGCGAGCAGATGAAATTCCTGCCGCGCGCACAAATTCTGACCTTGGAAGAACTGACAGCACTGGGTCAGGCGTTCGTGGAATTGGGTGTGCGTAAAATCCGCATCACCGGTGGCGAGCCGCTGGTGCGACACAACGTGCTGTGGCTGTTCCAGCAACTGGGCCGGTTGCGGGAGCGTGGTTTGGCGGAATTGGTGCTGACCACCAACGGCTCGCAACTGGAGCGCCTGGCCGTCGATCTCAAGGCTGCCGGGGTGGCGCGGCTGAACATCAGTCTGGATAGCTTGGACCCGGCACGGTTTCGGCGTATCACCCGCAATGGGGACTTAAAAACCGTTTTGCGCGGTATCCAGGGCGCACAAGCCGCTGGCTTTCAGCGCATCAAGCTCAACACGGTGATATTAAAGCATCGCAACCACGATGAAGTGGTCGATCTGGTGCAATTTGCGCTCGATAACGGCTTGGACATCAGCTTTATCGAGGAAATGCCGCTGGGCGAGATTGGCGATCATGACCGGGCTGAGGCGTATTATTCCAGCGATGAAATCCATGCTGATCTCGCGCAAGTTTTTGAATTGATTCCGACCACGGAAACCACTGGCGGGCCGGCGCGGTATTACCGCATTCCCGCTACTAATAGTCGGATTGGGTTCATTTCGCCCCACAGCCACAATTTTTGCGGCGACTGCAATCGGGTGCGGGTGTCCGCCGAAGGCCGATTATTGCTCTGTCTGGGACAGGAAAATTCGGTCGATTTGAAGCACACCTTGCGCGCGTATCCCGGCGATCAGGAACGGTTGAAACAAGCAATTATCTCAGCGATGGCGCTCAAGCCTCGCGGTCACGATTTTCAACTCGATGGCCAACCGGTCATCCTGCGCCACATGAATCATACCGGCGGCTGAGCCAATATCTGGCTAGCTATCAGGTGGTTAGTGGCACGTTGCGCCGATACCGCTATAAAAAGCTTCTGACGGAGCTACCGGCCGATACCGCAGTGCGGTGATTTCCAATGCACTGATACCCTCCAACTTGTTTGACACAACAAGTCCGCGTTTTCCCATTCGCTGAAATTTTCTCGCCTGGCGTGTGGGCTTCAAATAACAATTTTTCGCATTTCTCCAAGCCTGCTGACGCTACTTACCACCTATTTGGCCAAAGCTGACTAATAAGGCCATATTAAGACATTATTTAGCATGTTATCTGGCATTTTTTGTCCAAAAAAGTTCTTATTTTCCTAAATTGTCACATTTGTTACTTTTTAAAGACTATTAATTTGTACTATAAATGACCTAAAAAATTAAATTAATCTCTATTTAATTTAATTTTTTATACGAATGTCATAAAAATATTTATAGGCTGATTGCCCTAGAAGACTGGTGAGTTGGAAGAATTTGGCGGACAACAAAAGCCTACCATCGACGATCCACGAAGAAAAAACACTCAATCTAAATGGTAGAATATTTATATAAGGTATTAATAATAAAAAATTAATAAGAAGGAAGTGGCTAAAAGGTCTATTAGGTGGCTTTCAGAGAATCGGTCAGCGAATCGCTCATCAAAGCCGTAGAGTGTGATCGGCTTGGCTCTATCGATAACCGAATTCACAATGAAGAAATTGAATCATGGTATGACAATTGCTATCTGCTGCTCAGCAGCCCAATGTCATTTATTAGTTATATTGCATTGCAAAAACTGCTGAACCGCGATCACGCAAGTCTTGAAAGACCCGGTTCTAAGAAAGTGCAAGGCCTACCAACACATACGGTTAAATATCCTCGAATATAGCGTCTCGGAGAACTAACGCCCATGACAGCCCTAGCCACCACCCCTACCAACATCCTATTCGTTGATGATGAACCGTTCATTTTGCGTTCACTGCAACGGTTATTTTCATCCCTCTACAACGTGTTTACTGCTTCCAGTGGCCTGGAGGCGATTGATATCGTCAGCAAAAACCAAATCCATGTCGTGGTCTGCGACCAACGGATGCCGGAAATGATTGGTGTCGAAGCGCTGGCTGTGATCAAGGAGATCTCGCCGGCGACCATGCGCATCTTGCTTACCGGATATTCCGATATGAGCGCCCTGGTCGATTCGATCAACGATGGGGAAATCTTTCGCTACATTCTCAAGCCTTGGAACAACAAGGAATTAAAGGAAATCGTCGGTTACGCAGCCGATATCGCCCGTGAAAGCTTGGTCGAGGGCACCCATTTCGTTGCTGAGCGAGCCGCTGATCCCAACTCCGGGCGTAGCGATCTTCCCAGTACGGCGCTGGTCAACGCCATTGAATCCGCTGTCGATTTATTGGTGGTGGACGATGACAAAGCAACATTCGAGCTGATCTCCAAGGCTTACGACAGCCCCGGCCGGGTTCATTACGCCAATACCATCGACAAAGCCTTCACTCTCCTGGAAGACAACCCAGCGATCGGCATTCTCATCACCGATGTCAAGGCCAACCGCGAGCCGGTGGCCGAGATGGTCGCCGCGTTGAAATACCACTATCCGTACATCGTCACCATTGCCCTGACTTCGCTTGGGGATAGTGAGCTGCTACGGCAACTCATTAACCAATGCCAGATATTCCGCTTCATGATCAAGCCACCGTCACGGCCTGTCTTGATGGGATCAATCCAAAAAGCGCTGGATAAGCACAACACGCTAAAGAGTAAGGCCAGCGAAGCGAAACGCTACCAGGTCGATGTGAGCGGGCTTGACACCGAGGGTGCCATGTTCAAGCGCATGGGCGGTCTTGGTGCCCGTCTGAAAGCTAAAGTTCGCGCCCTGTTTGGCTGGCTCGTTCGGTAATCAGCTATAGCGAACACGAGGTAACTATCATGACATCGACAACCACTATGGCGTTGCCTACTCCCGTAGACGCCTCCATTTTTGAGAAATCATCTGCCCTAAACTGGGAACGCATCGTGCGCGGTTGGCTGCTTGGCTTGCTGATCGCGATAGGCATCGGCGGCTCAATCTGGGGTTTTTACCAGGAAATCCACAAGGAGAAGGCTCGGGCTGAACAAGCATTTGAAACACGTTCCTTGCAGCAGGCCGATGCTATTAAATCCTATCTGGACGGCACCTTGTCGGCCATGAAATCGTCCATCACGGACAACCAACGGGCCACCACCAGTGTCATTGGCGAAGACGCCAGCACGATATTGCGCAGCAACATTAAGCAACTGTTGAATAGCCAGTACGTGTTGAGTTCCGCAGCATGGCTGCCGAACGATCATAGTGGTCAGTTCCGGGTTAACTCGGTTTTCCATAGCCCGTTTTACGGGGCGCGCACGGATGATCTGACTGTAGGGCAGGATTTGACGCTTGTGCCATCGGTCCAACGCACGATGAGTGAGATTATCAACCACGGCCGGCCTGCCCTGTCTAGCCTTGGGGAGCAGAAGCAGGTCATTGCGCTTGCGCCAGTCTACACCTCAAGCCAGCAAGCGACTCGCCAACAACGTGCGGAGAATTTGGCCGGTTTTGTGGTCGGCGTAGTCGATATCGCTGCCGTCATTGAAGTGGGTCTACAACGCGCCAATCTTTACGACACGTATACCGAACAGACCTTGATCGACACAGCAGCCGACAGTGCCGGTGAGCTTTATGCGCGGCGTATTGCCAAGGTGGAGGGTGCTGGTTCGCTCGCTCATGTGACTGATGTCACAGCGGGTGGCGCATCCTGGCGGCTGCGGTTCGTCGCCCCTTATGCGGTATACGGTAAGGAAACCCCAAAAAGCGCCTGGGTGGTATTGGTCATTGGTCTGGCAGTCACCGGAATCTTGGTGGCCTTCGCTGCCAGCCTAACCCACAGCGCCCGTATCGAAAAAGTCGTGCATAAGCGCACCGCTGAACTGAAAGACGCGCATGAGAAAGTCCGTGAATCAGAACTGATGTTGATTCAAGCTGAAAAATTATCCTCGCTGGGCGAAATGGTGGCTGGTGTGGCGCATGAGATCAACACACCACTCGGTTTTATCCGCTGTAATCTGGAAATGATGAAAGAGCAATTTGTCGATTTGCAAGCTGCCTACAGCCAACACGCGGCTGTGGATGGAGCACCTGCCGACGCTGACCCGTTGGCACTCTATAACAATGGCACCTTTGAGGATCTATCGAGCATGGTGGTCGAGAGTGCCGAAGGTATTGAGCGCATCTCGGAAATCGTGGTGAGCCTAAAAGATTTTAGCCGCATGGACCGACTGAACTTCGATGATGTCGATTTGCACCGTTGCATCGACAGCACCCTTAACATTGCCCATAACCGGATCAAGCATAGCGCCAAGGTTATCAAGGACTACGGCCAATTACCGCTGGTGAGCTGCGCTTCAGGGCAAATCAACCAGGTGTTGCTCAACATCATTGTTAACGCCGGTCAGGCTATTGAGGGCTTTGGCGAAATTGTTATCAGCACTCGTGCCCATGGCGATAAGGTGAGCATCTCTATCCAAGACAATGGCCGGGGTATGTCGGCAGAGGTGAGGAAGAAGATTTTCCAACCCTTTTTCACCACCAAGGATGTGGGCAAGGGTACCGGTCTTGGGCTTTCCATCTCCGAGAAGATCATCCGCCAGCATAATGGTGAAATCCTGATCGACAGCACCGAGGGTGTTGGTACGACCTTCACCATCATCTTGCCGGTCCAGCAAACGCTTTCCAAAGCGGCCTAATCTGAACGGGAGATTATAAAATGAAAATTCGCAAATCAATGGTTTATGCTGCCGCCGGTCTCGCCATGGCCCTGGGTGCCTTCTATGCTCTGCAAGCTCCGCTAACCCGCGATGCAGTCGCCAAAAACCAATCCCCGATCAAAATCGGCGTACTCCATTCGCTGACCGGCACCATGGGTTTTAGTGAAAAGGCCGTCGCCAATGCCACGTTGATGGCGATTGAGGAAATCAATCAACGGGGTGGCGTCCTCGGCCGTCAAGTTCAGCCAGTTGTGGCAGACGGCGCTTCTGATTGGCCAACCTTCGGGCGGGAGGCTGAGCGGTTGATCTCTGACGAGAAAGTTGCCACCGTGTTTGGCTGCTGGACCTCTGCCAGTCGTAAAACGGTCAAGCCGATCTTTGAGAAGCACCAGCATCTATTGTTTTATCCGGTGCAATACGAAGGCTTCGAAGCCTCGCCTAACATCGTCTACACCGGAAGCACACCCAACCAGCAACTGACACCTGCCGTGCAGTGGAGCTTCGATAATTTGGGGAAACGTTTCTACCTGATCGGGTCTGATTATATTTTCCCCCGCATGGCCCACGAGATCTTCAAAACCCAAATCCAGGCGCTCGGTGGTGAGGTGGTGGGCGAAAACTTCTTGCTACTCGGTAGCGGTGATACGGACGCTGTGATAGCCGACATCCTTGCCAAAAAGCCTGATGTGATCCTCAATACCCTCAATGGTGCTAGCAACGTGCCCTTCTTCAATGACTTAAAGATGAAAAACGTACGCGCACCGGTCATGTCGTTCAGTATCGGCGAATCTGAAATCAACGCCATGGGTTCAAAACTGCTTGCCGGCCATTACGCGACCTGGAGTTATTTCCAGAGTATTGATAGCGTTGCCAACGAGGATTTCGTGCGGCGCTTTAAGGCTAGATATGGTCAGGACCAAGTTGTAAACGATCCCATCGAAGCGGCTTACACCGGGGTTTATCTGTGGGCGCAGGCGGTTGAGAAAGCCGGTAGCCCCGATGTGGGCGCGATCCGTCAAGCGGTGAAGCAACAGATATTCAATGCCCCGCAAGGTCAAGTGATGGTCGATCCGCATAATAACCATACGTGGAAGACAGTTCGTATTGGGCAAGTACGTGATGATGGTCAATTTTCAATCGTCTGGGCATCTTCCGATCCGGTTCGGCCCATACCCTACCTGGCTTCACGCACGGTCGATCAGTGGGACCAAAAGGTACAGGAATTCTATACCCAGTGGAATAATGGCTGGGCGAATCCGACTATTGATCCCAACCAGTTCTAAACATTGAGTATGGGCGATACCGGCAGGAAGCGACGGGTGCCCACATTGCTCGAACCTGAGCAATGTGGGTATCCTGTCGCTTCAGTTCAAGGCCGGGGAAAGTGCCGCTACGCTTGGCTTCACCGGCGAAGACCTGTTCGATATCGACTGGCTGGTGGCCTGACTGGCGAATGGTCTGACGGATAAGCGGGATGTGGCGGCCAAAGCAACGGCTGCGGATGGCTCTGTAAAAATTTTTGCCGCCATCCCCCGCATTGATACACCAAAAGAGGCGCTGTATCACAGGCGCCGCAATATCTTATCTGACGTGTCGCGGCAGATGATTTGAGAGTTTCGGCTAAATCGATCCGTATCTCTTTTTCGACTTGGAGTCTCCGACGATGCTGAAGCTTAACGACCCCTCACTCTTACGGCACCAGTGCTTCATTGACGGCCAATGGCGCGACGGCACGGCCCAGATCGACGTGACTAACCCCGCCAACGGCCAGCTTGTTGGAACCGTACCCCGATTCGGCAACGTGGAAACACGCCAAGCCATCGAAGCTGCCCACCGCGCCTGGCCGGGCTGGCGAGCCAAGACCGCCAAGGAACGCGCCGGGTTACTGCGCCAATGGTTTGAACTGATCATGGCCAATCAGGAAGACTTAGCCCTGATCATGACCGCCGAACAGGGCAAGCCGCTGGCCGAGTCACGCGGCGAAATCGCTTACGCCGCTTCCTTCATTGAATGGTTTAGCGAAGAAGGCAAGCGGGTCTATGGCGATACCATTCCTGCGCCGGTCGCCAACCAACGCATCGTCGTAATCAAAGAACCCATCGGAGTGTGCGCCGCGATCACCCCGTGGAATTTTCCGGCGGCGATGATTGCCCGTAAGGCCGGGCCGGCGTTGGCAGCCGGTTGCCCCATGATCGTCAAGCCTGCCTCACAAACGCCGCTATCCGCGCTGGCGCTGGCGGTGCTGGCCGAACGGGCGGGAATTCCAGCGGGCGTACTGTCGGTGGTTACTGGCACGGCCGGTGAGATTGGCACCGAACTATGCACGAATCCCCTCGTGCGTAAGGTTACCTTCACCGGTTCCACCGAAGTTGGCCGGGTGTTAATGGCGCAAACGGCCGCCACCATCAAGAAGGTCTCTATGGAATTGGGCGGCAATGCGCCCTTTATTGTCTTTGATGACGCCGATCTGGATGCGGCGGTCGAAGGCGCATTAGCTTCTAAATATCGCAATGCCGGTCAGACCTGTGTCTGTGCCAATCGGTTGTACGTGCAGGCAAAGGTCTACGATAGTTTTGCTGAAAAACTGGTTGCGGCGGTGAAAACGCTGCAAGTGGGCGACGGTAGCGCTGCTGGTGTGCGGATCGGCCCGTTGATCGACGAGAAGGCAGTACGCAAGGTCGAGGAGCATATCGCCGACGCCAAGGCGAAGGGTGCTACGGTGCTGACCGGCGGCACACGGCACGCGCTGGGCCATTCGTTCTTTGAGCCGACCGTACTGGCCGGGGCGAGCCGCGACATGCTGGTCGCGCGTGAGGAGACCTTCGGCCCGTTGGCCCCGCTGTTCCGCTTCGAGACGGAGGACGAGGTGGTGGCGATGGCCAATGACACCGAATTCGGCCTTGCCAGTTATTTCTACGCGCGTGATCTTGGTCGGGTTTGGCGGATAGCCGAACGACTGGAATACGGCATGGTTGGCGTTAATACCGGACTCATCTCCAACGAGGTGGCACCCTTCGGCGGTGTTAAGCAATCAGGTATTGGCCGCGAGGGTTCGCACTACGGCATTGAAGATTATCTGGTGATCAAGTACATCAACATGGCCGGTATTTGAATCATCTTGCAAGACGACGATATCCTGCATAGCCTTAAGTAGCCATGCTTTTTTTCGGCGTGGGTTGCTCACTCAGATATCGCTATGGAGGACGGAAACTTGCGTATCGTCGCCGCTCCCGATTCCTACAAAGGCAGTGTTTCCGCTGTCGCAGTTGCCCAGGCGATGGAACGCGGTATTCGGCAGGTATTCCCAACCGCCGAGGTGTGTAAAGTACCCATTTCCGACGGTGGCGAGGGCACGGTCGAAGCACTGGTCACCGCCACCAACGGCCAATTCCGCCATACTCAGGTTATTGATCCGCTGGGCCATCCGGTCACCGCGCAATGGGGCATTCTCGGCGATGGTCAGACCGCCGTGATCGAAATGGCCGCTGCTTCCGGCCTGCCTCTGCTGTCCCCCGACCAACGCAATCCTCGCCTGACAACGACCTTTGGCACCGGCCAGTTGTTGAAAGCGGCGCTGGATGCTGGTTTGCGCAAGATCATCCTCGGCATCGGTGGCAGCGCCACCAACGACGGCGGCGCTGGGATGGCCCAAGCGCTCGGTGTTCGCTTCACCGGCGAGGATGGCGCGGAATTGCCTTACGGCGGTGCGGCGCTGGCTCGCCTCAGGCAGATTCATCTGGATGGTCTCGATCCACGCTTGTGGGAAACCGAGATAACAGTCGCTTGCGACGTGGACAATCCGCTGTGTGGGCCGTGTGGTGCTTCTGCGGTGTTCGGGCCGCAAAAGGGCGCAACCCCGGCAATGGTCGCCGAACTGGATGCCGCCCTCGCCCACTTTGCCGCTTTGGCGACGGCAGCGACCGGGCGGCAGGCGGCGGATCAACCGGGCGCGGGTGCGGCGGGTGGCCTGGGCGCGGCCATGCTATTTTTCACCCCGGCTCAGCTCCGGCCTGGCGTCGAGATTGTGCTGGACGCCGTGCATTTCGCTGAGGTGGTTCAAGCGGCGTTCTTTGTTCTCACCGGCGAGGGCCGCACCGATTTTCAGACCGCATTCGGCAAAGCACCGGTCGGTGTCGCCAAAGTCGCCAAGCAATTCAACGTACCGGTGTTCTGCCTCTCCGGTGCGCTGGGCGAGGGCACCGACACGCTGTTAAGCCACGGCATCGACGCGCTGCTGAGTATCTGCGATAGGCCGATGACACTGGAACAGGCGATGCGCGAGGGACAAACCCTGATTGAAGCCGCTGCCGCCCGCTTGTGTCGAATCATCCACGCGGTACGGCCCTAACCCGAAAAATTCTTTTGATCTGGCAGACTCTAAAACGTGCCAGCCGTAGCGGCGGCTGATCCGCCACGGCGCATCGTCTACACTTCAAGCCAGGTTGATCCAATGCGCTGGGTGCTTTTGCGCGCAGCGCCCCCACAAGGAGTCGATTCGATGTCCCCTACTCTGTCCGATTACGCTTTAAACCGCCGCCGTTTTCTGACCACCGTGCTGGCGGGTTCCGCCGTACTGACGCTGGGTGATTTAGTGCTGCCCCGCGTGGCGCGCGCCGCCGCCGCAGGCCCCTTTACCCTGCCGCCCCTGCCCTACGCCAACGACGCCTTGAGTCCGGTGATTTCGGCCAACACCATCGGTTTCCATTACGGCAAGCATCATCAGGGCTACGCCACCAAGCTCAATGAATTGGTCGCCGGCAGTCCGATGGCCGATCAATCACTGGAAGCGATCATCAAGGCAACCGCTGGCAAAGCCGACCAGGCCGCGATTTTCAACAACGCCGCGCAAGTGTGGAATCACACCTTTTACTGGAACAGCCTGAAACCCAAAGGTGGCGGTAAACCGACCGGTGCATTAGCCGAATGGATCGACAAATCCTTCGGCGATTACGACAAGTTCAAAGCGGAATTCACCAAAGCAGCGACCGGCCAATTCGGCAGCGGTTGGGCCTGGCTGATTAAAGACGGTGACAAGTTGGCGGTGACGAAGACCGGCAACGCCGATACGCCCATCGCTCACGAGCAAAAACCGCTACTGACCGTCGATGTATGGGAGCACGCCTATTATCTCGATTACCAGAATCGGCGGGCTGATTACGTGGCGGCTGTGCTCGATAATTTGCTGAATTGGGAATTTGCCGCCAAGAATCTGGTCGGCTGATTTTCGGTATTGGGGGAATACTCTACCCATAAAAAAACCCTCTCCCGCGAGCGAGAGAGGGTTTCGGTCAGAGACCAATAGCCAGTTACTGAGCTTTAATGATCACGAAGTTCTGATGGGCTTCTGACCAGCGCAGGGTGGCGGTCTTACCGGCTTGCGGGAAGTTCGATAGAGGAAACTCACCGCTGGCGCCTTGCAAGTACTCTTCGCCCAAAGTCGTCACTGTAAACCCGACGTTGGCGAATTCCGTTCCGTCCGCAAACGCCCGCAAAACGTGACTGCCATTGCCGATGCGGTTCCAGTTGACGGTGTAGCCGAACCCGTTGTTGGCGTCACCACACACCGGCGCTGTGTCGAGCCGTGTGGTGCCGTAAGCGACTTGCTCGCGGGCACCGTTATCGATTTGCACTTCCACGGTTTTCGCATTGCAAATCCAGCCACGGATCAAGCCGATCCCACTTTCAAAAGAGCCTTGCTGGGGACTTTCCAGATGAGCGGGCAACGTCGAATTCACCGGTGTGCCGCCAATGGGCTGGGTGCTGCCACCCACGATCACAAAATTCTGGTGGGGTTCCGACCAGCGTACCGTGACGTTTTTCCCCGCCTTGGGGAAGTTGGGCAATGGATATTGGCCTTGGACGCCTCGCAAATACTCCTCACCGAGCGTCGTCACATTAAAGGTGGTGCTGGCAAATTCCGTTCCGTCTGCGAACGCCCGTAAGGTATGGCTACCGTTGCCGATGCGATTCCAATTCACGGTGTAACCGAACCCGTTATTGGTATCACCGCAAATGGCCGCCGTGTCTTGGCGCGTCGTGCCGTAAGCGACTTGTTCGCGCGTGCCGTTATCGATTTGCACTTCCACGGTTTTCGCATCGCAAATCCAGCCACGGATCAAGCCGATCCCGCTTTCAAAGGAACTTTGCTGTGGGCTTTCCAGATTCGATTTGCGATTTCCGCCACAAGCCTGTCCGGCATACGGCAAAACGTCTGGAGTAATATGCACGTCGGTCGAATAGACTTGATCCGGTTTAAGCACGCCAGTGCTCGGAAAGGTGACTTCAATAAAAAACGCTTTCCAGCCGCTCGTCGGCGCTTGCACTTTGCCGGTATAGGTGCCGTCGGCGCTTGCGGTTAGCTCTTGGCTAGTCCACATCGGGCCGAGAGACTCAAGCCGAAAATCGCGCGCTTTGGCATTGGTGGCTTGCCACAGACGCACCTGTTTTGGCTGGTTGGTCGGCGAAACCCGCAGTGTATCGCTGCCTTCCACAGTCCAGGTGATTTGCGGACTGGTCTTGTTACCGAGAATGTTGTCGATCCACGATAAAGCGTTGACGATGGTATCGTCGCTTTGTTTGTGATCGGTGTTTGGGGTATAGCGTAGCCACTTGGGGCCGGGCAAATCGCCGTAATAGAAGCGAGACGAGTCGGTAACAAAGAACTGGTCGCCGGTGGCATTAAGGATTAATTTCGGCATTGTGTAACGGTCGCGGTAGGCGTAGGGGTCAACGACCCGCAACAGTTCTTGACCTTGTGGGGTCTGTAGGCGACAGGGCAAATCAAATTCCACATAATCCTTTAAGGCCGGTGCGAAGAATCCGTAAGCTTCCCAGTGATGGATAAACTGGCGACCCAAATTCAACATATCGATGGAGGCGGGTATGATGGCTTTCACCCGCTTATCTACGGCGGCAGTTAGCCATGTTGTCCAACCACGCTTAGATCCACCCAGGACCAGGAAATTTTTAACCGTTTTGCCTTTACCGGCGGCGAAGGCTTGCACGGTATCCATGGCGCGAACAGCCGCCTTGGTCATCGCCAAATGGACTGCCCATTCCAGGTCACCCGTGTCGAGGGCTTTATCAAGGCTGTAGCCAAGAATGGCATCCTCCTGGCGTCCATTGGTCGGATCATCAGTGAAGTAAAGCGGCTGATTGGGGATCTGGCGCACCACCGCCAAGATGGCGCCGGTGGCAACAGCCGCCGCACCGGCTATCTGGCTTACGCTGCTGAGGGCTGCCCCTTCGTTATCGCCGCCGTCGATCAGCAAAATTGCGGTATCGGTGCTATCCAAGGCCAATTGAGGGATGACGACAACGACCTCATGCTTCCAGATCGGTTTATCAACTTCGGCCGCTGAGCGCCATTGCTGTGAGGTCATATCAAGAAAATAAGCGCTATAGCCGATCTCGTGCTTGGTCAGGTACTCCCTGAAGCTATAGTTGGCATCTGGCTTGGCCACATAACGATCCAGAGCGGTTTCCGCCGCCGAGGCTGTGCCGGCGAACCCAATGAGCAGAGCAGCTAGCCATGGGGTATAACGCCAGGATTCCTTGGGTTTGAGCATGATGAACTACCTCTAGTCTGCACAATGTAACTGAGTGAATAACCAGCGATTGTCGAAAACGGTAAGTCAGCGTTGACCGTTAACGACAGCCGAAAATTCGGGTCAAGCCTACAATATTCCATGTGGAATATCGCCCATTTAAGAAAGGCGCACTCACAGCGCCCACTGTCTAGGAGAGCGATGTGTCCCTAATCATTACCGAAACCGAGAACCGCATCGGCACCATCATCATGAATCATGCGACTAAGCGCAATGCTTTGAGTGAAGCGCTCATTGAAGAAGTGACGATTACCTTGGACGCTTTTAAAGAGCAGAATATCCGTGCAGTGGTGCTGCGCGCGCCGACCGGCACCAAAGTCTGGTCCGCTGGTCACGATGTTAGCGAGTTGCCAAACCGTGGCCGCGCCCTTTGGGTTGGGCGGATTCGTTGCGGGTGCTGACTCGGGCGATTCAGGAGTACCCAGTCCCGGTTCTTGGTTTGATCGAAGGTGGAGTCTGGGGCGGCGGCTGCGAGGTCGCTATGGCTTGCGATATTTTAGTCGCTACACCGGAAGCGACTTTCGCCATTACGCCGGCCAAGCTCGGCGTCCCGTACAATCTGGGCGGCTTGCTCACGGTGATGAACATGATCCCATTACCGGTCGCCAAGGAAATGCTGTTCACCGTGCAACCGATCCCAGCGGCCCAAGCCCTGAATCTGGGTGTTGTCAACTACATCAAGCCAGCCGAAGAAATCGAGATATTCGTCTATCATCTGGCCGGCCAAATCGTCGCGAATGAGCCGTTGAGCATTTCGGTGATGAAGGAAGCGCTGCGCTTGCTCTCCAGCGCTCGCTCAATTACCCCCGAACTGTTCGAGCGAATCCAGGGGTTTCGGCGTACCGTGTACGATAGCCAGGACTATCAGGAAGGGTTAAATGCGTTTTTGGGGAAACGCAAACCCCAATTTAGAGGTGAATAAGCAGTTCGGGCCTATTGAAATATTCCACATGGCATATTTTGGGATGGTGCGGAATATGCCATGTGGCATATTCCGCACCGGTGTAGATTGATCAGGCGGCCAAACTGGGCGTGGCTGACGCTTGCCGCGCCAATTTGCGGGCAGCTTGTTCCATATGCCCGAACATTTGCTGGTATAGGGCGCAGTAGGGATCTTTTTCGAAGAGGCTGCCGTGGACGGTGTAGGTGCGCACGGGACAACCCCCATGGCAAAGGGATAGGTAGTCGCAGCTTAGGCACTCACGCTGGATCAGTTGAATTGGGCGTTCGTTGAACTGCTTGCGCACTGGGCTGGTCTGTAACAGCTTAGCAAGGCTGTCACATTCAAAAATATTGCCGTAATGATAATCGGGGTAGCTGGTGACCCAGCAATCACATTGCGCCACATAACCCCGCGCATCAATGGAGATCAGGGAGTTGGCACAGTTATCACTCCAAATGCAGGGAAGGGTGGCTGGTTGGTGGCCGAAGTGTTGCAGCAGGGCATCCAGCGGCCCGACTCGCACGCCGCAATCACGGCCGCGCGCTAGCCAGACATCGGCCAGCTCGGTATAAAATCGACCCAGCGCTGCCACTTCATCGACAGGCAATGCTTTTTTGGCAGTGCTCCCTGTGCCGCCGGGGAAGGGGGTGTTGACCTGAAAATCGGTAATACCTAACTCATCGACGAAATGGCTGTAAAACCGTTCCGCACCGAGTTCCAGCGTCGCCCGGTTAGGAACAGCGATAACCTGGATCTCAATACCGGCCGCCCTCGCTTCGCTCACCCGCCGTGCCCAAATTTGGTTATACGTATCCGGCTCATGTCCGAGCAACTTACGGTGCAGGTTGGGATAGTCCAATGAGGTGCCCACGCTGTTGCCGAACATGTCGGCGATCACCTTGTTCCAGCGAGAGCTATAAGCCAGCATGTTGCTTTGCAGGCTGTGTACGACGGTCTTGCCACGCGCCTCGGCCTCACGGCGGATCAGATCATTAGCCTGTTCATACCAACTGGGCGGTAGCAGCATCGCCTCGCCTCCCTGCCAGTAAATCTCCAGCGATCCTAGAGATTTCTCCACCATATAGTCCAAAACCTTGCGTATCATCTCGCCAAGCCGATCTAGCGTCAGCCGATCACTCGTTTTATCTTCAAAGCAGTATTCGCAATCTGCGTTGCATTGCAGAGTCGATAGAAGAATCAAAGAAATATGGCTTTTCATGCCGCTCAATACCTAAGCTTTGGTGAAAATGAAAAAAGGCGTGTAAGACGATGGCGATCAGCCTGCTAAAAGCGCTCACCGCCGCTCGGCAAAGCGACGGCGCGGCGGCAGTCCTTATGATAATCTATGGTAAGACCAAGATTTTGCGAGAATATCCCACATTGCGGAAAGAATCAGCATTGAGAAAATATGCCGGGATACTGCTTTTAAGGGTGCGGGGCAATAAAATGATTGCGGTAAATTAACCGACATTGCGCAACCGAACACGTACCCTCCGCCAGATCGGCGCTACGCAACCTTGATGCCCGCTCGTGCGTCATAGCCTATTTATTAGGGGCTTAACAGGCAACCCAAATCTATGGACCCGACATTTAAGTTAACAGCGCTTGGTATCCAGCCCCAGCAGGATTCACAGGCAGTCCGGCGCAAACTTGCCAATTTTTTTCAAGGCGGATCTAGGGAAATAGACGCGCTGATTCAGCGCATTCTGACCGATGAGTATGTCGTGCTTGCTGAGAATCTCCCGCTGAATACCGGGCAAAACTTGCTACGAATGCTCACCGATAGCGGTTTGAAATGCCGTCTGGAGCCGATGAGGCTTACCTTGGCGCCGCTTGAGAAAGATACTACGCATTATCAATGTCCCGCCTGTGGGCACAGGCAAGCCGTGGCTACCGATGGTACGGACATTTGTGAGCGTTGTGGCGTCGTCGGTCATAGTTACCAGGCCTATACGGAGAAAAAAGAGGCTTTTGAGCGCGAGCGCCTGCAAGGATTGTTGACCTCAAAAAATAGGGTTAGAACGGAAGCGCTCAAGGGTAGGATCAGCAAGCAGCAACAGAAAGCCGAGATGGAACTGCTCACGCGAGTGCTGCGTCGGGCTGAAAAAAATATAGGCATCAGTCCATGGGTCAAACTTAAAGCGGCTCTCAAGTTCAGAACATTGGGATCTGCCCTGGTAGCGATAGGTATGGGTTTCCTGGCGTGGCAACACTGGGGAATCGATGAATCGATCCGGCCCAAAACAGCCGTCAAACCCCTGTTTGAAATCTCAGCCAGCTCTATCAGTGATGCCGTGCTCAAAATGGAGCCTGTCGCACCCCAAGAAAAGCAAAGAACCGATACCCGTTCAGTATCGGCAAGTCCGGCCACCAACGTGGCCGGTGAGCCTGCGGCAGGTGCAGCTAAGCCAACCGCACCTCTCCCGGTCCCCACGCCCTCAGGCCGAAGCGAGCCTAGTCCAGTTTCAGCACCGTCCAGTACCATCGCTGTTTCCCCAAGTAACGATACGGGGTTCGGCAGCAAAAGCGCGGCGCGTGTTGGTACGCGCACTCAACCGGAGACAAGTACCGCCGGCGCGCTCAGTACTCCTCAAATGGGTGCCGTTTCTACGGTGGAAAGCTCGCCGGATGCAGGTCATTCCGCTAGCAGAATGGATAGCGCGACTAACTCCAGCTTGTTGATCGAACCTGACAAGCTTGCGCCCAGCGAACCACAATCGCCGAGCACTGCCTCAATAGGTCCGAAAACCATTACCCCGGCGGCGACTGTGACTGCAACACCGATACCGGTCACACCCGACAACGCCCGCTTGATGGTGGAATGGGCCCGTTACCAAACAGAAATCGGCGATACAACGACCGGGTTGGCAACTCTTGGCCGTGTTGCTGAGCTACTTGAGGAGCAACCGAGTCGTTTTTCGGCCGAACAGTTGGATTCCATCAATCATGCCCGAGTCGTTGCGATGGGAACAATCGCCATGGAGCGATACAAAGAAAAAGCAATGACTGTTGCCCAAGATCAGTGGCTGCAAGCCGCCAGGATAACCAATATCATCGGGTCTGCCAGTGAGCGTTCCCTGGCCTACGCCAGTCTTGCGCGCTCCTTAAACACGAGCAATGCTACCAACGCGGGCGACTACTTCAAACGCGCCGGAGAAAACGCCCGCACGATCACTGATCCGGCTACGCGGGCTGTGACGTTGAGCGCCTTAGGGCGGGATCTGGCCGCGACCGGGCGCACCGATCAAGCCGGGGAGGTCTTCGCTCAGGTCAAAAATATCGTCGCCGATTTGTCCAGCCAGCCCAGCCACTTGGTTGCGCTCAGCACCGTGGCACAACACTTGGCGGAAGCCGGTGCCACCGCTGCCGCCAAAAACCTGTTGCAGCAGCTTGCAGGTATCAAGCTCCAAGTACCGCCGCCGGCGATGCTCCAGCATCGGTTGCAAGCACAGAGCGCGCTGGCCCACAATCTTGCGGTCAATGGGGATGCCGACACCGCCCGGAGCGAGTTTACTGCGGTGTTGAGCGCGGCGATGGCCATTAAAGATCAGGCCATGCGCGATGCCACCCTGTTGTACCTGGCCCAAATGCTGGTTCGTGCTGGGGATCTGACCTCTGCGGATCGAATTGTCGCTGATGTCTTGCAAAAGCGAATACCCCCTAGCTCCGCTCGCTAAAAATGATCATCGGTATCGTCGCTAGGGGCCTGGATCGGCGTTATGGTCGCCGCGCGTGGGAAATTCCCGCTCTGTTGGAAGGGCTGTTATAGTATCTTTCCAACAGCCTCGTCTTATCTTAATTCGTCGGCCTGCCTAGCTCGAACGGAACCAGTCGCTGTTCATGACCATTCGCAACCTGGATTATCTTTTTAAGCCGAATGCCATTGCGCTGATCGGCGACGGTGGTGATGCCGAGATCATCATCGCCCGCAATCTGATGCGCGGGGGTTTCAAAGGGCCGATCATGCCAGTTGACCCCAAGCGTTGGGCCTTGGAAGGTGCGTTGGCTTATCGCGATATTGCCGACTTGCCGGTTCCACCGGCCCTGGCCATCATCACCCGACCCTTGCCAAAGATTCCGCCGTTGATTGAGCAACTGGGTAAGCGTGGGGCGCGTGCGGCAGTTATTTACAGCGATGCGCGTGATCTTGCGGAAAAAGAACGCGCAGCCTTGTGCCAAGCCGTGCTGGATGCCGCCAAACCCTACCTGTTGCGGGTACTGGGGCCTAATTCTCAGGGCTATAACGTGCCGCTGGCCAACCTCAACGCCAGCCTCAATCACCAGCGGCTGTTGCCTGGTCAAATCGCGTTCGTTACCGAATCCGGCACTATTGGACAGACCGCTGTCGATATCGGCAACCACTATGGCTTTGGTTTTAGCCATCTGATTCATTTGGGCGACGGCCTGGATGTCGATTTAGCCGATATCCTCGATTATCTGGCGGGTGATTACCGGGTGCGGGCTATCCTGCTTTATCTAGAACACATTGGTGATGCCCGGAAATTCATGTCGGCGGCCCGGCGGGCGGCGCGCGTTAAACCAGTGATCGTGCTCAAGCCGCGCCGCTTTCCCGATACTCCCGACGATACGGTTTACGCGGCTGCGTTCCGCCGCGCCGGGCTGTTGCGCGTGGATGATAGCGATGAACTCTTGCGGATGGTCGAGGTGCTCAAGGCCGCCAGATTGGTGAATAGCGACCGGCTAGCAATCATCGGCAATAGCGCGAGCATGAGCTTGCTGGCCACCGATATTCTCTATGATTTCGGCGGGCGCTTGGCACAGTTTTCCGAAGCGACCCAACGTGGCCTGGAAAGCCTCATTGAACCGAACACCTCGCCCAATCCACTGGATCTTGGCGATCAGGCCGATGAAAAGACTTATGGGAAAGCTCTGGATTTGCTATTTGCCGACCCCGGCGTCGATGGTGTGCTGGTCATTAAAACCCCCAGCACATTCGGTGATACCACAGCAGTCGCCGAGGCTCTGCTCCAGCGACTGACCAGCCACCGCTGTGTTATCGCCAGCTTCCCCGGTTCGCTCACGGGTGCCGAAGCTCGGCAGCGGTTGGGGCGAAAAATACCGACCTATGAAATGGCCGGCGATGCGGTACGAGCCTTCATGCGCATCGTCCAGTACAAGCGCAACCAGGCGTTGTTGATGGAGACACCGCCCTCGTTGCCGGAAGAATTTACTGCGGATGTTGCGCTGGCGAAAACCATTATCGCCAAAGCGCTGGCCGGTGGTCGCCACCAGCTCAACGAATACGAAGCAATGCAACTGTTGGGCGCCTACGGCATTCCGGTGGTCGAGACCCTGACCGCGCGCTCACCGAATGAAGCGGCCGAGATCGCTGCTCGCCTGGATCAGGCGGTGGCTCTGAAAATCATCTCACCCGATGTCGTCAACAAGTCGCAGATTGGTGGAGTCGCGCGCTATTTGATCAGCCCAGAAGTGGTGCAACAAACGGCCACTGCAATGCTGATGCGCTTGCGCACGGTAGCGCCGGCGGCGCGGTTTGATGGCTTTGTGCTGCAACCGATGGTGCCACGAGATGGCGCCTACGAGATAGCCTTGGGCGTCCGCCCCGGTGGGGGTTTTGGACCGGTGATCTATTTCGGGCAAGGTGGCACTGAGGCGGATACTATCGACGATTTCACCTGCGGTTTGCCACCGATCAACCTGCATCTGGCCCGCGAGATTATGGGGCAGACTCGTATTTACAAGCGGCTACGTTACAGTCTCCTGCGCCGGGCCGATCTCAACGCGCTGGCGCTGACCCTGGTCAAGATTTCGCAGATGGTGGTCGATTTGGACGAGTTGACCGAATTGCACATCAACCCGCTGTGGGTCAATGCGCAAGGCGTGGTGGCGCTTGATGCCAGGGTACAACTGACGCCTGTCACCAGCACTTCAGGCCCGGCGCAGCGCTTGGCGATCCGCCCCTATCCCAAGGAACTGGAGGAGGCTCTCAGCCTGGCGAACGGTCGGGAGATGTGGCTGCGGCCGGTTTTGCCGGAGGACGAGCCAGCGCTCCATGCGCTGGTCTCGCGGGCTTCCCCCGAAGACTTGCGCCGCCGGTTTTTTCAGCCGATCCGCGAACTTTCCCACGAAATGGCCGCCGGTCTCACCCAGATCGACTATGACCGGGAAATCGCGTTGGTGGCCGCCGGCCCAGGTTTGCCCGGTAAAGCCGAAATTTATGCCATCGTCAATTTGAGCGCCGACCCGAATAATGATCGCGCCGAGTATTCCATCTTGGTGGATCGGGCGCTGATCGGTTTTGGACTCGGCAACCGACTGATGCGCCGGATGATTGACTATGCCCGTACAAGGGGAATCGGGGAGATTTATGGGGAAGTGCTCAAGGAAAACAAGCCGATGCTCCAATTGAACCAGGCGTTAGGCTTTGCCATCCTTGCCGACACCGACGATACCAGCTTGTACCATGTTATTCTGAAACTCCATGATATCGGCTCTTCGGCCGGATGAAGCCCAAGCGAGAACTGATGAGCGAGAAACGTCTGCTGGTCATTGACGATGAGCCTGAAATTGGTGAATTTGTCCGCAAAGTTGCCACCGGCCTTGGCTACGAGGTGCAGGTGACGACTGACGGTCGTGCTTTCCAAGCGGCCTACCATGAAATGCGGCCAACCACCATTGCGATGGATATGGTGATGCCAGAGATGGACGGCAACGAGCTGGTGCTGTGGCTGATGGAACAACAGTACGATGCCAACCTGATCATCATGACCGGCTACAATCCCGATTACGCCAAGGACGCGCGCCTGCTGGCGGAGTTCAAGGGTCTGCGTTCGGTGATCACGCTGATCAAGCCGATCCGGCTGGATAAACTGCGTGAAGTTCTGAGCGCTTGAATCCTCCACTCCGCTAGCTGGCACTCAGCTCGCCGCTGGGGTGCGAATCAGGTAATCGAAGGCGCTGAGGGCCGCTTTTGCCCCATCACCTGCGGCAATGACGATCTGCTTGAACGGCACCGTGGTGCAATCGCCCGCCGCAAACACGCCCGGCACGTTGGTGGTGCCGCGTGCATCGACCACGATTTCCCCGAACTTGCTTAATTCCATGGTCCCCTTAAGCCATTCGGTATTAGGGATCAAACCGATCTGAACGAAGACGCCTTCCAGGGGCACCTGCTGAGTGTCACCACGTTCCCGCTGCTTGAAAACGATACCGTTTACCTTACCGCCCGCGCCGGTGATTTCGGTGGTCTGGGCGTTGGTATGTACGGTCACGTTGGACATGCTGTAGAGCTTTTTCACCAGTACGGCATCGGCTTTCAGTTCGGGCATAAACTCCAGCACGGTGACGTGCTTGACGACGCCAGCCAGATCGATGGCTGCCTCAATGCCGGAATTGCCGCCGCCGATCACCGCCACATCCTTGCCCTTGAACAGCGGGCCGTCGCAGTGCGGGCAATACGCCACACCCTTGGTCTTATACTCCTGTTCACCGGGAACATTGACGTTGCGCCAGCGTGCGCCGGTGGTCAGGATCACGGTACGGCTTTTCAGCGAGGCTCCGTTGGCCAGCTTGACTTCGATCAGGCCGCCGGGTTGAGCGGCGGGAATCAGTTGCTCAACTCGTTGCAGATTCATGATTTCAACGTCGTAGGCCCGCACATGCTGTTCCAGACCGGCGGCGTATTTCGGGCCATCGGTTTCGGGCATGCCGGGGTAGTTCTCAATGGCTAGGGTATCAAGTACCTGGCCGCCGAAGCGTTCCGCCACCACACCGGTACGAATGCCTTTGCGTGCTGCATAGACCGCCGCCGCTGCACCTGCCGGACCACCACCGACGATCAAGACCTCATAGGGAGCCTTGGCGTTGAGTTTCGCGGCGTCACGCTTTGCTGCGCCGCTATCGACTTTGGCAATGATCTCCTCGACGTTCATCCGGCCGGAACCGAAATACTCGCCATTCAGGAACACGGTCGGCACGCCCATGATCTGGCGGTCTTCGATTTCGTTCTGATACAGGCCACCGTCGATGACGGTCGCTTTCACCCGTGGGTTATTCACCGCCATCAGGGTCAGCGCCTGCACCACATCGGGGCAGTTATGGCAGGAGAGGGAGATATAGACCTCGAAATCGAGATCAGCGTCCAAGCTCTTGATCTGTTCGATCACCTCTGGCTCAACCTTGGGCGGATGGCCGCCAGTCCACAGTAAGGCCAGTACCAATGAGGTGAATTCGTGGCCCAGCGGAATCGCAGCGAAGTGCAGCTTCATATCACTGTCGCTGTGGTTGATGCTAAAGGACGGTTTACGTGCGTCGGCCCCATCGGTTCTGAGCGTAATCTTGTCGCTCATGGCCGCGATTTGTGCGAGCAGGGTGCGCAGTTCCTCGGATTTTTCACTGCCGTCAAGCGAAGCCACCAGTTCGAACGGCCGAGTAACGCGCTCCAGATAAGCGGCTAATTGGGTTTTGAGATCGTCATCTAACATCGGAAGGGTTCCTTATCAAAAAAACAGCTCAAAAAAAACCGAACGGGAGGGCGTCGTCGCCCTGGCACCGTCCGGTTGAGGCGCACGCTGCGCGTGCGCCGTGATGCCGGAGTCCGTTGCTTAGATCTTACCGACCAGATCCAGCGAGGGCTTGAGGGTTTTTTCGCCTTCCTTCCACTTGGCCGGGCAGACTTCGCCCGGATGGCTAGCGACGTATTGCGCGGCTTTGACCTTACGCAGCAGTTCGGACGCATCGCGGCCGATCCCCAGATCATGGATTTCGCAAACCTTGATCTGGCCTTCCGGGTTGATGACGAAGGTCCCACGCAGGGCCAGTCCTTCTTCCTCGATCATCACGTCGAAGTTGCGGGTCATGGTGCCGGTGGGATCACCGATCATCACGTAATTAACCTTCTTGATCGCCGGCGAGGTATCGGCCCAAGCTTTGTGCGAGAAATGGGTATCGGTGGAAACAGAATAAACCTCGACGCCCAGCTTCTTGAACTCTTCGTACTTGTCGGCCAAATCTTCCAGCTCGGTCGGGCAGATGAAGGTGAAGTCGGCCGGATAGAACACAACCACTGACCACTTGCCTTTGAGTGACTGGTCGGTGACTTCGATGAACTTGCCGTTCTGGTAAGCCTGAGCCTTGAAAGGTTTGATCTGAGTGTTGATCAAGGACATACGTAGTCTCCTGTTGCAGATGAATGGTGGCTTGATGAAGTTGATGACCCAATCATAGATGGTGGCTATGGGTTGAATCCAATTTATTTTATCTAAACTATCGTTAGCTAATTTATATCAGGCACGCGCCAGGAAGAAGAGGGCGGGAATAGCACCGTATACGGGTGATAAGCTTTTCCATATTCAGTCACAAGAATGCTATGCCCTCAAGATGACATTTAGGCGATGCTGGCACGCAGTCGTTCCTCGGCGAATAGCGCTGCCCCGATCATGCCAGCCTGATTGAGAAATTGCGCGGGGGCCACGGGCGCTTGCACGCTGATCTTCTCCGCGAACTTTGATAGCTTTTTGCTGGCCCCGCCGCCTAGTATGATCAAGTCAGGCCAGAACAGCTTCTCCATGGCGAGCAGATAGCGATTAAGACGGTTTCCCCAGTCTGTCCACTTGAGATTCTGAGCGTCGCGCACGGCTTCGGAAGCATAGCGTTCGGCTTCCTGGCCATTGTCGAGCAGGATATGACCCAATTCGGTATTCGGTAGTAGGTGGCCATCGCTAAACAGCGCTGTCCCAAGACCCGTGCCAATCGTGACGATGAGCACGACGCCAGCGACTCCCCGGCCGGCACCGAATCGGATTTCGGCCAGGCCCGCAACATCGGCATCGTTGGCGACATAAGCCGGGCAGCCGGTTTGTTTTGAAAAATACTCGCCGACCGGCAGGCCGATAAAGGACGCATCAATATTGGCTGCCGTGCGGGCGACGCCGTGCTGGATAGCAGCGGGAAAGCCGATACCGATAGGACCCGTCCAATGATGTTGTTCGGCCAGCGCTCGGATCGTGACGCCGACGGTTTCGGGTGTAGCGGGGCGGGGCGCGGCGATGCGTACCCGTTCCCCGGTGAGTTCCCCGGTCTCTGTTTCGATCACGGAACCCTTGATCCCCGAACCGCCGACATCAATACCCAAAATTTTCATACGTTGCCTCTGCTCCCCTGGAAAAACTATCGGTGCGGCGTCTGCACGATGGCCGCTGTGGACGGTCTGCTAATCGTGCGTTTCTGTGTGATCTACGCCAGATTTTAGCTACTCGCTCACCGCGTTCGCACACTGCCCCGTTTTTTCGAACTCGGCGAAATTCCCCAGCGTGGTTTCAGCGATGTTGCGCAGCGCATGATCCGTCAGAAAGGCCATGTGCGATGTCACCAGCACGTTGGGAAAGGTCAGCAGGCGGGCCAGTTCGTCGTTGGTCGGCACTTTATCGGAAAGATCGCGGTAGAAGTAATCGGCTTCTTCCTCGTACACGTCAATGGCGAGCATTCCAATCTTACCGTTTTTCAGGAACTTGATTACGGTGTTGGTATCGAGTAGCGCGCCCCGGCTGGTGTTGACGATGAATACGCCGTCCTTCAAATACGGCATGGTTTCCTGATTGAGGATGTGTTGGGTTTCCGGGGTCAGCGGGCAGTGCAGGGTGATGATGTCGGATTCGCGGGCGAAGGTCGGGCCGTCCACATAAGTCGCCCACTGTTTCACCGCCTCGTTGGGATACTTGTCATAGGCCAGAAGCCGACAGCCGAAGCCGCTGAGGTTCTTGATCACCATTTGGCCGATCTTGCCGGTGCCGAAGACGCCGACCGTTTTATCGCGCAACTCGAAGCCTTCCAAGCCCGCGATCTCGAAATTGAATTCGCGGGTGCGGTTGTAGGCTTTGTGGGTTTTGCGCCCCAGGGTCAGGATCAGGGCCAAGGTAAATTCCGAGACGGCGTTGGGCGAATAGGCCGGGACGCGGGCTACCATGACGCCATGCTGTTTCGCCGTCGCCAAGTGGATTTGGTTGTACCCGGCGCTGCGGGTGGCGATGATTTTGGTGCCGTGTTTGGCTAGGTCGGCGACCACCTCGGCGTTGCAGTTGTCGTTGACGAAGATACAGACACCGGGAAAGCCGCGCCCCAGCGCCACCGTTTCCGGCGACAGGCGCGGTTCGAGAAAGGTCAGTTCGTGGCCGAACGGCATGTTGTAACGTTCCAGCGACTGACGGTCGTAGGATTTGCTGCTGAAGATGGCGATTTTCATGAGGTCAACTCGTGTTTTTGATGCTTCTGAAATTCCGGGACAAAGGCCCTGTGACTACCAGACCGTTTTGGAATAAAAGGCTTGGATCGCGTCATCTTTGCTGATGAGCGGTAAGTCGTGGCGCTGGGCAGTGGCTACGATAGTGCGATCTGCCGGATCACGGTGCGCCCAGGAAAGATTCAGGTTGGTCAACCAATGTTCAACATCGACGGCAACCAATTCCAAACCCTTGAGTGCCCGCAGCCGCTGTACATATGCTTCCAGACTCAAGCCAAGGTCCAGATGGCCGCGCTGAATTTTGATGCCGATTTCCCACAGGGAGATGGTGCTGACTTTCGCGCCGGTCGTCGGAATCTGGTCGCAGAGATGCCTGGCCGTTGCTGAGAGGCGGACAGGATCAAGCGTCCACCACACCAGGACATGCGTGTCCAGCACGATCATCAGCTCTCGCCCCATTCCGCCAGAGTCGGTTCCAGTAAATCCCCATGTTCTTGAAGGCGACCGCGCACATCGGCAAACACGGCCTCTACCGTTGCTTCCGGTTGATAGGGAATCACTTTCAGCACCGGTTGCCCGTTGCTGGTGATAATCAACGCTTCTCCAGTAGTTTCGATTTCCCGAAAGTACGCCAGCATTTTTGCTTTGAGCACCCCTTTGGAGACGGTCTTCATCATTCGGCCCTCTGTAAAACTATAGTCATGATACTGGTCATGATAGGGTTCTGAGGTAAAAAATACCAGATTGAACCGTCCTGAAAACCTTGGAGGCTGTATGTTGCAAACCTTCTATCAAACTGCATTTACAATGAATCACCTGTACTTTTTTAGGGTGTGTTGACCTATTCTAATGGACGCTACGAGGGTGAAATCCAGAATGGCCAGCCAAAGGGTCGAAGTGTCATGACCTTTCTCAACGGCGAGCGCTACGACGAGTGGCGGAATGACCACCCCACCGGCAACGGTGTCTGGACTAAACCGTAACCCGCTGCACTACCGGTTGTGATGAAACGCCCCTCTCCTTTTGAGGGAGAGCAACTGTGTTGTCATCTCATGGCCTGCACTCTGCGGGAGGCTGCCAAGGGGAG
>APMI01000395.1_pt1 | contig 118383 bp, 112 predicted proteins | sample 667938 | NCBI WGS metagenome assembly APMI01 (sample SAMN01084076, study PRJNA167559) | wastewater metagenome | biome: Wastewater | place: Denmark: Ejby Moelle, Odense | collected 2011-11-28 | reverse complement strand
CGTGTCCAATAGTACCAATGTTACAATGCGGCTTGGTACGCTCAAACTTTTCCTTAGCCATTTTAAAAACCCTTTATATATTAAAGTGCAATATGTTTCATCGCTCGCTGTATGACAGACTCCGCCATTCACAAAAGCGTGCCGCTCTTTAGGTGAAAAATTATTTTGTTGCAAGTGCGGTTGACATAAATATTAACCTAATCGGCATGGGGCGTCATATTATGCGAATTTTTCTTCCAAAACTCCAACAATATCGCCCATTATTTCGGTAATTTTGAAGTCTTTTGGTGTGTAAATTTTCCTGACACCAAACTGCAATAATGCTTGTTCATCCTCTGGCGGAATGATTCCCCCAACGACAACAGGAATGTCTTGAAGCCCTGCTTCACGCATCCGCCCCACCACATCACGCACTAAATCAAGGTGCGATCCCGACAAAATTGACAAGCCAACAATATGAACTTTATTTGTCTTGGCAAGGTTTACGATTTCTTCTGGCGTTGAACGAATGCCTTCATAAGTGGTTTCAAACCCTACCGCGCGGGCACGGGTTGCAATTTGTTCAGAGCCATTAGAATGCCCATCAAGCCCCGGTTTACCAACCAGCATCGCAAGTTTTTCGCCAATTTTATCTGATAGTTTTTCAACACGGGTTTTAACGGCGGCAATGTCATCGTCATCAATTTGAACTATTAATGAAACCCCTGTTGGTCCACGATATTCGCCCAAAATCTCGCGCAATGCCTGCCCCCATTCACCGGTGGTTACGCCTGCTTTGGCGCATTCGATTGACGGCTCCATAATATTATCGCCATTTTTAACCGCATTTTGAAGTGCGGCAAGGCTTTTGGCAACACGCGAATTATCGCGGTTTTTGCGCCATTCATTAAGGCGGGCGATCTGATCTTGTTCTGCCATTGGGTCGGCGGTTTGGATTGCCTTTGTACCCGCACCAAGTGGGGATTCTTCGGATTCGGTCCATTTATTAACACCAACAACAATTTGTTCCGTACCTTCAATACCCAAAAGACGGTCACGATTGGCATTTACCAATTGCTCTTTCATATATGAAACGGATTTAATTGCCCCGCCCATTGCCTCAATCTTGGCAAGTTCGGCCTTGGCGCCATCAATAAGTTCTTGAGTTTTGGCTTCGATAACGGTTGAGCCGTTGAAAATATCTTCAAATTCCAAAAGGTCGGTTTCATATGCCAAAATCTGCTGCATCCGTAGTGACCATTGTTGATCGAATGGGCGTGGCAAACCCAATGCCTCATTCCACGCTGGAAGCTGCACGGCGCGCGCACGGGCATCTTTTGACATTGTTACCGCCAATGCCTCTAGTAAAATACGATAAACGTTGTTTTCTGGCTGTGGTTCAGTCAATCCCAAAGAATTTACCTGCACCCCATATCTAAAACGACGGTCTTCTGGGTTTTGCACACCATAACGGGTTGCACATAATTCATCCCATAATTTTGTGAAGGCGCGCATTTTACAAGTTTCGGTAATAAAGCGCATACCAGCATTAACAAAGAAGGAAATGCGGCGCACGATTTTATCAAAGTCTTCGATGTTTAGGCTTCTCGATTTAACCTCATCGAGGATTGCAATTGCGGTCGCAAGGGCGAATGCCAATTCTTGTTCTGGTGTCGCCCCCGCTTCTTGCAAATGATATGAGCAAACATTCATGGCATTAAATTTTGGCGAATTGGCAAGACACCATTCAATTGTATCAACCGTCAATTTCAATGACGGTTCAGGCGGGAAGACATAGGTTCCGCGTGAAAGATATTCTTTGATAATGTCGTTTTGCGTTGTGCCTTGTAATTTATCACGTGGCACACCCTGCTCATCTGCCAAAGCAACATAAAGCGATAATAACCATGCCGCAGGAGCGTTGATGGTCATAGAAGTATTCATAACCCCCAAATCAATCCCGTCAAAAAGGGTGCGCATATCGCCAATGTGGCAAATTGGAACACCGACCTTGCCCACTTCACCTTTTGAGAGAACATGATCAGAATCAAGTGCGGTCTGGGTTGGCAAATCAAAGGCAACAGAAAGCCCGGTCTGACCACGTGCAAGGTTGGCACGATAAAGCTCATTAGATTTTTTCGCAGTTGAATGCCCTGCATAGGTTCTAAAAATCCACGGGCGGTCTTTTGCGTGTTGATATTCCATTTTCACTCCCCCAGACGGCCATCATTGCGACGGCATTTTTTCAAACAAGGTTTAAAACCACATATTTTTATATTTTATGGCTTGACACTTTCAATTTGCAATGCACCATATATTTTGTGCGGCGCAAAGTAAATAAAATTTTTTTGCACCGTTTTGGCAATTGCACTTTGGTATTAGTTGCCAAATCATCGTTTAAAAACTATTGTAAGATAAAGAAACTTGAGAAGTTACATAAATCGGGAGCGTGAAATGAACACTAATGCTGCAGCTGCGAAAGAAGAATTGTTGGATTTGTACCCAATGGGTAAAATTCCACCTAAATTCCACGTCCCAGAAAAGATGTGGGCATGGGCAATTCGCCGTGAACGCCATGGTCGCCCAAACCAAGCGATGCAGCTTGAAGTCGTTCCAACCCCAACAATCGATAATGATGAAGTTTTGGTTTTGGTTATGTCTGCCGGCGTTAATTATAACGGCATTTGGGCAGGTCTGGGCGAACCTATGAGCGTGTTTGACGTTCACAAACAAGATTATCACATTGCGGGTTCTGATGCCGCCGGTATTGTTTGGGCGGTCGGAAAAAATGTTAAACGCTTTAAACCCGGTGACGAGGTTGTAGTTCACTGTAATCAGGATGATGGCGATGATGAAGAATGCAATGGCGGCGACCCAATGTTTTCGACTTCACAACGGATTTGGGGCTATGAAACACCTGATGGCGCATTTGCGCAATTTGCCCGCGTTCAGGCACGCCAACTTATGCCGCGTCCACAACATTTAACGTGGGAAGAATCTGGTTGTTATGTTCTTACCCTTGCAACCGCATATCGAATGTTATTCGGTCACCGCCCGCATGTCTTAAAACCTGCTGATAATGTTTTGATTTGGGGTGCATCCGGCGGCCTAGGCGTGTTTGGTGTACAGCTTTGTGCAGCGGCGGGTGCGAATGCCATTGGCGTAATTTCCGATGAAAGCAAACGTGACTTTGTCATGAGCATGGGCGCAAAAGCAGTTTTAAACCGTAAGGATTTTAATTGTTGGGGACAGCTTCCAAAAGTTAATTCCGAAGAATTCAATTCTTATATGAAAGAAAGCCGTAAATTCGGGAAGGCTATTTGGGACATTACCGGCAAAAAAGACGTTGATATGGTCTTTGAACATCCAGGCGAAGCGACATTCCCTGTTTCTGTTTTCGTAGTTAAACGTGGTGGCATGGTGGTTATTTGCGCGGGTACTTCTGGCTTTAACCTTACTATGGATGCGCGTTTCCTTTGGATGCGCCAAAAACGGGTTCAAGGTTCACACTTTGCCAATTTGAAACAGGCATCGGCGGCAAATGAGCTTGTGATACAGCGTCGTATCGACCCATGTATGTCCGAAGTATTCTCATGGGAAGATATTCCGTTGGCGCATGAGAAAATGCTTGATAACAAGCATTTACCGGGAAATATGGCAGTTCTTGTAAATGCGCCGCGTCCTGGCCTTAGAACCTATGAAGATGTTTTGGAGGCCTGTGGGCAGGTATAAATCACTCAAATTCCCGTCTTCGCATATTTTTTAAAGGCTTGGCGATGCCAAGCCTTTTTATTTTTGCAAACTTTGATTATAAGGTTATTAGCTTTATTTTGCGGTAAATATGAAATTTAACCTTAGTCTTTCAAAAATCTCACCACCTGGTCTATTTGCGCGATCTTTATTGATTATCGTGTTGCCGATTATGATTATGCAAGTGGTGGTGACTTATTTGTTTTTTGATATTCATTGGTCCCGCGTAAGTCGTTCACTATCGGAATTTACGGCAAGCGACATTTCATACATTACCAATCAATATATTGCGAACCCAAGCGAAGCAAATTTTGAGCATTTAAAAAGTGATGCCTCTAAACACTTCCGCCTATCTGTTGCATTGCGACCAGGTGAAAAACTTCCGCAATCGGTGCGCAAGGCAAAAATCGCCGCCTATGACCGCACATTAAACCGCGCATTATCGCAGCAACTTTCATATGATTATTGGTTCGATACCACACGATACCCAGATTATGTTGATATAAGGGTGCAAGTACCAGAAGGGGTTTTGCGTTATCTTGCCTACCGCGACAGGGTTTTTGCATCATCTGGTGGCTTATTTATAACGTGGCTATTGGGGGCAACCCTTATATTGGCAACAATTTCTGTATTATTCATCCGCAATCAAATTAAACCCATGGAACGCCTTGCAGAAGCGGCAGAGGAATTTGGTAAAGGGAAAACCGTTAACTTGCGACCTCATGGCTCGCGTGAGGTACGCAATGCCACCCGCGCCTTCCTTGAAATGCGCAACCGTATCCAAAGGCATATTGAACAAAGAACCCATATTCTTGCCGGCGTTTCGCATGATTTACGAACCCCAATCACCCGCCTTAAATTAGAGCTTGCGATGATGCCGCAAGATGAAAATATAAAGGCCGCACAATCAGATTTAAAGCAAATGGAAGAAATGCTTGAGGAATATCTTGATTTTGCCAAAGGTGAATGGGCGAATACCAACGAATATATTGATATCTACAAACTAGCAGCAGGCGCATATCATGATGCCCGCAGAATTAATAACAATATCACCATAGAAACCGATGGGAATGAAGCAATTGTAACTGGTAAAGCAACATCGATTAAACGTTGCTTTGACAATTTAATTTCAAACGCTTTGCAATATGGCAACAATGTTAAACTTGGTGTTAGAAGCGAGGGGAATTTCGTATTTTTCATGGTTGAAGATGATGGCCCTGGCCTCAAACCCGAAGAGTATGACAAGGCATTAAACCCCTTCTCCCGCCTTGATGAGGCGCGCAACCAAAATAAAAAAGGGGTTGGTTTGGGGCTTGCAATTGTGCGCGATGTTGCACGTTCGCATGGGGGGGAATTACAACTTGCACCTAGCGATATGGGCGGCCTTAAGGCAATTATTAGATTGCCAAAATCCTAATTCTTACCCAGCTCTTTAGAACGGTGTGCGGCGGCACGGATTGCATTGCGCATCAACTCAAACAAAGCCGCATTCGCAGTTAGAACATCCAAAGCAGCAGCCGTTGTTCCATTGGGTGACGTCACAGCTTTTCGTAATTCCTGCGCGGATTGACCCGATTCTTTTAATAATTTTGCCGACCCTAAAATAGTCTCAATTACCAGTTTTTCACTGGTTTCTTTATCAAGGCCTTCGTTTTGGGAGGCGGCAATCATTGCCTCTGCCATTAAAAATATATAGGCAGGGCCAGAGCCAGAAACCGCAGTGACCGCATCAATATCATGCTCGGCATAAACTCTTACAACTTCGCCAAGCGGTGATAATAATTTTTCAACATACGCAAAGTCTTCGGATGCGCAACCACTATTGCCAATATAGGCGGTTATGCCCGCCCCAATTTGCCCAGGTGTGTTTGGCATGGCGCGGATGATGCGCCCGCACCTTGATGCAGATTGTAACGTGGAAAGATTTATTCCAGCCATAATAGAAACCACCAAGGTTTCATCACCACAAAGCTTTTTTAAATTCTCACCAACCAATGGGAAAATTTGTGGCTTTACGGCACATATAACAATGTCGAACACACCTTCGGTGGTCGGATTAATTTTCCAACCATTAGATAAAAGAAATTTTTGAAACTCATCATTAATAACAGGGTCAAAAAGAGAAAATTCAAAGTCGAGACCAGCTTTTATCCAGCCGTAAATCATGGCCTGCCCCATTCGTCCACCGCCGATAATAGCGACTTTTTGGGTCATGCACGTCTCCTACTTCCAATCTGTTATAATTATGCCTCGCCGGCGGTTTCAAAAAGTGCGGCTTCGGCAGCTTCACGTGGGGTTTTACCGGCCCAAAGCAAAAAGTTGAATGCCGGATAGAATCTTTCGCACGCCTCAACGCCAGCCGCCATTATTGCCGCAAACTCTTGCGGTTCTGGATCAGGACGACCAATAAGCGATAAAGTATGACGCCAAATAATATTGTCTTCCATTGAATTGATTTCAAAATGGCCAAGCCACATAGACTCGTTCAAAAGACCAATTAATTGCAAAACTTCGATAAATTTTGCCTTTGGCACTTTTTGTTCAAAGACATAGGCAACGCCCACGGAAGACTTATCTTCACGCATGGCAATATGACCGTGCATTTCAGTATAAGAAATCGAAGTTGCAAAGTGCAGCTCATTATTAAGTCGTTCATAAGGGCGACTGTCAGAGCATAATACCGCCTCGGCACTATCTAGAACTTCACCGAATTCGTATGTATCTTCTTCTAAATTCATTATATAGCCCAAACACCCAAATTCTTTGTTATTAATTAACCAGTTAGTCCCAGTTAGTCGTTCCCAGAATTTGCAAAGATTCCGAGGATTCTCTTTAAAAGCAAAGAGGCTGCCACATCAACGTGCGTTTATTATATTGATTCCAATTACTTGACGGTCTTTTTTGCCGCAGTCTTTACAGTAGCCTTCTTAACTTCTGGCTTATCGGCAAGCTTGGCCTCTAAAGCAGAAAGCTTTTCCTCAACCGCTTTCAGGCGATCAAGCGCATTTTCGTATTCATCGCGCCGAACCAAATCCAAATCTAGCAGTGCCTGTTCGATTTTTGATTGCCAAAAAGTCTTCGCCTCCTCACCCATTGTTTGGGCAAAGCCTAAAGCACCATTTGCAATCTTGGAAATATCGTCAAAAATAGGATTTTTTGTTTGCATTGGTTTCTTATATCACAACATTGTCAAAAAATCCACAAATTTAAACTGCGAATTCATGCTATAAAATTAACTTCTGCTAAACCTATTATCAGGTTTTGACAAATCACATCGCGATATATAGAGATTGATACATGATTTTGCTTGCTATACCATTTCCCGAAATTAGCCCTTTTGCGTTTCAAATCCCGCCATTTGATTTATTTGGATTTCACATTGGCCCATTGGGCATAAGATGGTATGCGTTGGGCTATATTACGGGCATTATAATTGCTTGGAATATTCTTTTAAAACTTGCCAAAACCCCTGATTTATGGCGCGATAATAAGCCACCTTTTACCGGCGCAAATATCGATGATTTTGTTTTTTACGCCACATTGGGCATATTGATTGGCGGGCGGTTAGGTTATGTTTTATTCTATCAACCAGTGATGCTACTTGATCCTTTAAGCATTTTGCGAACATGGGAAGGTGGAATGTCATTCCATGGCGGCATAAGTGGGGTTATCCTTGCGGTGCTTTATGTATCATGGCGCAACAAAATCAATATTATTAGTTTTGCTGATGCCGTGGCGCTGGCATCACCATTAGGAATCGGAATTGTTCGGATTGCCAATTTTGTTAATCAAGAATTATGGGGGCGCCCAACCGACGTGCCTTGGGCATTTATTTTTGACACCGATCCACTTCGTTTGCCACGCCACCCAAGCCAATTATATGAGGCAATGTTAGAAGGCTTTTTATTGTTTGCAATATTATGCTTTGCGGTTTGCAAATTAAAAAGTTTAAAAAACAAAGGTTTAACCGCAGGAATTTTCTTGACAGGTTACGGTTTATCAAGAATTATACTTGAGAATGTAAGACAGCCGGATGGTTTCATGCCTGATTTCCCGTTTGGCTTAACAATGGGAATGATGCTTTCCATGCCTATTTTGGCTTTGGGAATAGTGTTTTTAACTATTGGTATAAAAAACCGCAACCAAGATAAAGTTAATGAGTAACTCAACACCAAGTAACAATAGTGTCGAAAAACAAATTCGTGAAATAATAGGTCTTCAAGGACCTATCGGTATTGATGTATTTACCCAATATTGCCTTTATGACCCCAAAAACGGTTATTACATCAATCAAAGCCCAATCGGCGCCGAAGGTGATTTTATTACCGCACCAGAAATAAGCCAGATGTTCGGGGAAATGATTGCGAAGTGGGTTATTTCGTGCTGGGTTAATCTTGGCTCACCCGCCAAATTTAATTTGATTGAAATGGGCGCTGGTCGTGGAACTTTGTTAAAAGATATTATTCGAACATTATGCAAATTCCCGGAAATCACCAATGCCGTTAAAATCAATATTATTGAGAGTAATAAAAACCTTGCAAGAATGCAAAAAGAAACAATCGAAAACTCGATTACATCTGATAAAAATATAGGGGTGTTCTGGTACCAAGATTTGAACAAATTATTCAAGGATAATGATGATTGCCCATTCATAATGATTGGCAATGAATTTCTTGATTGCTTACCAATTAAACAATTTATCAAAACCCAAAAAGGTTGGTGCGAAAAGCTTGTTGGCATTGGCAGGGATGACAAACTTACCTTTGGCCTTTCCGCACCGATGAATATTAATTTCGATAAGAAAATCAAAAATGATGACATTGGGTCAATCGTTGAAATTTCCCGCCCACTAGAAGCCTTTATTGAAAATGTTTGTTTGTATCTTAAAGATAAAAAGGGTTATGCGCTTTTCATTGATTATGGCTATGATGATTATGAAAATGGTGACACGTTCCAATCACTTTATAAACATGCAAAAAACCACCCACTTGAAAACCTTGGGCTAGCAGATTTAACCGCCCATATTGACTTCATGGAATTGGCGCGAATTGCTTATAAATATGAAATTGAATATGAAGGTCCAATTACACAGGCGGATTTTTTAACCAGCCTTGGCATAAAAGAACGGGCGCAAAAACTTGCTTCATTAAACCCAGAGAAAACAAAATCGATTCTTTCAGATCTTCACCGATTGATTGGCGACACACAAATGGGTACATTGTTCAAAGCATTTGCATTCAAAGTGATTTAATATGGATACCAAAGTGAAACCCTTCAAATCCACAAAGTTTGATACAATCCCGAATATCGCGCATGGCTTTTATGGCCGTGAAGGTGGCGTTTCCGATGGCATTTATGCGGGGCTTAATTGTGGATTTGGCTCTAATGACAGTATTGAGAATGTCGCAAAAAACCGTGAATTGGTTGCCAAAAACCTTTCTGGTCACGCATTGAAATTGAATAACCCCTATCAAATTCATTCTGATGTTTGTGTATATATCGATAAGGATTTACCTGAAAATACACCGCGTGCCGATGCAATTGTAACCGACAAAAAGAATGTAATAATTGCTATTCTTACTGCCGACTGTACGCCGATTTTATTTTGTGATTCTCAAAATGGTGTAATTGGTGCGGCCCATGCGGGCTGGAAAGGTGCGATTGGTGGCATTATTCAGGCAACCATCAAGCAAATGGTTGCACATGGCGCAAATATTGAAAATATCACATGCGCAATTGGCCCCTGTATTGAGCAAAAATCATATGAAGTTGGCGAAGAATTTTTTGATGAATTTGTCAAACAATCCCCAGAAAATTCGCAGTTTTTTAAATCTGGCAAGCCACAAAAATATCATTTTGATTTAAAAGGTTATTGCGCGTCAATAATTGCCGGTGCGGGAATTAAAAACATTGATATATTGCCAAACGATACGTGCGCCGAAGAAAGTGCATTCTTTTCAAACCGCCGCCGCAATCATTTGGGTGAACCCGATTATGGGCGCAATGTATCGGTAATTATGCTTAAATAGTTTTATAAAAACCCACTTGTCAAAAAACACTTTTCGTTTTAAGAACAAAGTATGAACAAAGATTTTTTAAAACTATCCCCCGAAATGGCTGATTTGCATAAACGTTTTGGTGATTGTCCAATCCCGAATGAACGCGGTTATTCGATTTATGAATCACTTTTCCGCGCCATTGTTTTCCAACAGCTTTCTGGAAAGGCTGCAAGCACAATATTGGGGCGGGTTTTAAAGCTGTTTGATTTAGAAATTTTGGGCGATATTGTCACATTCCCAAGCCCGCAAGCTGTTTTGCTTATGGATGAGGATGCATTACGCGGGGCAGGCTTATCATGGAATAAAATTCGCGCCATAAAAGATTTATCGCAAAAGAAAATTGAGGGCATTGTCCCTGATAATGATGTGGCACACACCCTTACCGATGATGAATTGGTCGAACGCCTTATAAGTGTACGCGGAATCGGGCGTTGGACGGTTGAGATGTGCCTTATTTTTACATTGGGGCGCGAAGATGTTTGGCCCGCCGATGATTTGGGCGTGCGCAAAGGCTTTGCCCATGTTTATGGCCACAAGGAAATGCCAACCCCCAAAGAAATTATGGGCATGGCAGACCATCTTAAACCCTTTCGCTCTTATGCCGCCTGGTATTGTTGGCGGGTTTGCGATGAACTAAAGCCACAAAAGCCAACCAAAGGCCCGCCAAAGGCAAAAGGTGAGAAATAAAAAAGACCCCTGCTTTGCAACAGGGGCATTTTGCTATTTAAGAGGTTTCAAAAACTAATATTATTTACAAGCTGTTTTATTTTTATTTCCGGCTTTTGAACAATCATATGTGATTTTCTTGCCAGTGGTTGTCATTGTTGTAACCATATTTCCAGACTTGCTTGCCATCATGGTCTTTGAAAGTGCGGCGGTCTTTACAGCTTTTGTTTGCGGTTTAGCTGCACTTACTGCCGCAGGTTTGGCAACCAATGGCTTGGTAACATTGGCCTTCATTTTTGCATTAGTATTGGTTTTTACAGTATTGGTTGCGGCAGTTGTTGGCGAAGTTGTTGCTGCTAAAGCAGAACTTGCAATAAATAAAATTGCCACAGATGCAGACAAAACAGATTTATTTACATTTTTCATACTAGCTACTTTCTATAAAAATAGCCCCCGCATGAATTAGTATTCCAATATTTAATTTTTACAAATAAATTATAATTTATCTTTTGCTATAAAACTACATCCGTTCAGGAACATTAATTCCCAATAATTCCAAACCTTTTTCAAGTTGCTTTAATGTTGCAACCGCAAGTGCCAAGCGACTTGCCATAACTTCTGCACTATCAGCCCCCAAAATTGGGCAATTGGCATAGAATGATGAAAATGCACCCGCCAAGGCATAGACATGATCTGCCAAAATATGCGGTGCACGTTTTTCATACGCCCCCAAAAGCGCGTTTTCAAAACCATCAAGCGTAAAAACAAGTGCGCGTTCTTGTGGCTCATTAATTTGGATTTTGCCAGGTTTTAGACCTTTTTCATCAGCCTTGCGCAAAATTGCTTTGATGCGCACACAGGCATAAAGCAAATAAGGGCCAGTTTTGCCTTCAAAGGATAAGAATTTATCCAAATCAAAGACGTAAGAAGTGCCACGGAAATTTTGCAAATCGGCAAATTTCAATGCCGCCATACCAACATAATCGACAATTTGCGTGCGTTCATCTGCTGGCAAATCAGCAGCAACCCCTGCCTCATTAAGTTTTGCAGCCGCTTTTTCACGCACCATTTGAATCAAATCATGAAGCTTTAAAACGCCGCCTTCACGGGTTTTAAATGGCTTGCCATCTTTGCCATTCATTGTGCCAAAACCGATATGTTCCAGTTGATCACGGCGCAAATATCCCGCCTTGTCAGAGGCGCGGAAAACAGATTCAAAATGTTCAGATTGCCTTTGGTCAACACAATATAGAACCAATTCGGCATTAAATTTTCGCTTGCGATCAAGGATGGTTGCCAAATCGGTTGTGCCATACATTGCCGATCCTTCAGAGCTTACGACCAATAAAGGTGGCACATTCGGACGCTCACCACCATCACGAGCGGGAACCATTTTATCATGCACAAAAATAACACGTGCGCCCTGATCCTCAACCAACAATCCCTTTTGTTCAAGGTCTTTAATCATATCAGGGATTAATGGGTCGGCATCAGATTCGCCAAGCCATAAATCAAACTCAACGCCCAATGCAGCAAATTCACGCTTTAACGCCTCACGCGATACATTCACAAAATGTTGCCAAAGTGCGCGATACCCTGCACGACCAGACTGTAACTCCGCTGTCGCGCGGCGGGCAAGATTACGATAATCTTCATCAGTTTTGGCACGTGCCGCAGCAGATGGATAAATACGTTCCAAATCCGCAAGTGTAACCGGACTTTGGGTTGGATATTCACCAACATAATTTTCGTCAAAATAAGGTAAATTAGGCATTTCTTCGGAAATAGTTGAAATCAACAATCCCATTTGGAAGCCCCAGTCGCCAAAATGCGCATCGCCCAAAACGTCATCACCACGGAAACGGAAAAGGCGCTTTAAAGAATCACCAATAATGGTGGCACGCAAATGCCCAACGTGCATTGACTTGGCGACATTTGGCCCCGCATAATCAACAATAACTTTACGAGGGTGTTCAACAATTTCCGCACCAGCCCGTTCATCGGCAAGTATTTCAGCAGCACGAACGCAAAGCACATCATCTGTTAGGAAAATATTCAGAAAGCCAGGGCCCGCAATTTCAACCTTGCTAATAATTTCATTACCCGCGACAAGTGCCGCAATCTCTGTCGCAATTTCACGCGGGTTCTTACCCAGCTTTTTTGCGCCCGCCATTGCACCATTACATTGAAAATCACCAAATTCAGGCTTTGTTGCAGGTACAACCTGCCCCAATTCTGGCGGCAGGCCCGCAGTTTCAAATGCCTGTGATAAAATCGCGCTAAGTTGTTTTGTGAGATTCATTGCTATTGACCCGTTGCATAGGATGAAACAGGCAAATAGCCAAAATAGGCATAAAAAGCAAATTTAAAGATGTTATTTATTTCGCGCCGGAATTAATACGGAATCTTTTACCATCGCGGTTAAATTCAAGTTCTTTTGGCGTTAAGTCATAGCCAACAATAACTTCAAAATTCGTTCCAGAAATACCGGAATTAACACGTGGAATAGTAATTGAAACCGGCGGCATCAACAATCTTTGACGATCTTCGCCAGGTTTGAAATATACGCGGTTTGTAAATTCTTGCTTTGAAATTGGGGCGATATCAGTGCGGACAACACTAACCCAATATTTCACATCTTTATAATCACCGACCGCTTTTGGCCCTTTGCCAAGTGCCATATCAACCTGAAGATCAATTGTAATAGGCTCATTACCATAATAGCGGCAGCTTGAGGTAATATTTTGGATTTCGCCAGTATAGCCAACATTTTCAAACTTTTCTGCACCATCAATTTCAACAAAACGTGATGCATCATACAATGTGCGAACAGCCGGACAAGGGCCAGCATTGGCTGTGCCAGAATCGCCATTTAATTTTTTGGAAAGGTTGGAAAAGAAGCCTTTTTTCTTAGGTGGTGCTTGTGTTGGATCAACCTTATCCACACCATCATTCGTCTGTGGCACAGGTGGCGGCGCACTTATGTCTTCCGGTGGCATATCCGGTTTTGGTTTATGGGCGCACGATGCCAGTGCAATTGATGATACGGCAACAAATAATAAAGCAATTGAGCGCATTTAACTTCCAATTCAATCCGCAATACGGCATTATGCTTCTAATGCTCGAAATTTTAGAAATATAGTCTATTAAGCAGAAAAACCAATAACGTGAACCAATGCAATGAGCAAGTGCGGCTTGCAACGGGGAGATTAAATCTTGGCAAGAAATGCTCTTGAAATACTTTTGGCGTCACCTCGTGGCTTTTGCGCGGGGGTTGACCGCGCAATTCAGATTGTAGAACAATCCATTGAAAAATGGGGCGCACCGATTTATGTCCGCCATGAAATCGTACATAACAAGCATGTTGTCAAAAGACTGTCTGATTTGGGTGCGATTTTTGTTGAAGAGCTTGATGAATGCCCCGATGATCGCCCTGTAATTTTTTCGGCGCATGGGGTTCCCAAATCTGTTCCCAAAGAGGCGGCAAAACGTAATATGATTTATGTTGATGCCACCTGCCCCCTTGTTTCCAAGGTTCATGTCGGAGCCGAGCGTCATTATTCCGAGGGGCGTGAGATTATTCTTATTGGTCACGAAGGTCACCCAGAAGTTATTGGCACAATGGGGCAATTGCCAGATGGCGTTATATCACTGGTACAAGACGCCGAAGATGCCCGCAATTTCATGCCCAAATCTGATAAAGGTCTGGCCTATGTAACACAAACCACGCTTTCGGTCGATGATACTGTTGAAATTGTATCAATCCTTGAAAATAGATTTCCAGACATTGCCAAACCACATAAAGAAGATATTTGTTACGCCACCACCAACCGCCAAGAAGCCGTAAAAACCCTTAGCCAACAGGCGGATTTGCTTTTGGTAATTGGTTCAAAAACCTCATCAAATTCACTGCGCCTTAAAGAAGTTGGTTTGCGCGAAGGTATAAAGGCCGCACATTTAATTGATGATTATAGCAATATTGATTGGAATTGGTTTGCTGGGGTTAAAACCCTTGCCTTAACAGCAGGTGCAAGCGCACCAGAAGATTTGGTCAAAGGCGTTATCGATGCGTGCAAAGAAAAATTCACTGTCACCCTTACCGAAGTAAATATCCGCAAAGAAGATGTCGTTTTCAAATTGCCCCGCGCGCTTGAGCAATAATTTTATTAAAAATTAGTCTTTATTAACTATGAAATACAAATAACTAAACCGCAATAAATTATAATATGAAAAAAATACTTTCTGCTCTCTTTATTATTGGCTTTTCGTCATTACCCCTTGTGGCAATGGCGCAACCACTGCTTAGTGGGATAGGAAAAGAAGCGGTTGAACGTAATCGGAATCGACTTGATTTTTATCTGGAAGACCAAGGGGGTGGTCTTGGGCGCCCTGTATTTTTGCGAAGTTTTATTGATTCTGAGAAGTTAGAGCTTTGGCAAATTGGCAAAAACGGCAAATATAAACATATACGCACCTATAAATTATGCAATGATGCCAATAATTTAAAAATTCGCCCCTCAACCGGCGTCTATAATATCAATACCACAAATTTTACCACTTATTTGCCAAATGGTCCGGTATTATTAACCAATTATCCCAACGCTTTTGATCGGAATAATAAACCCATAAAAGCCTCGCTTAATATTGCCCCATCTTGCCGCACAACTTTTGGGCTTGGTCTTACCGATACCGAAATGGGGGAATTATTTACAATCCTCTATTTTTCTGTGAAAAATGGGCAAAATAATATTCAGCTTCATGTCTTTCCATTTGAAATGAACTGGATTGCAATGGTTGGTGCAAAATTTGATAAAAATTACAAAAAATACCAACAGCTCGCCCCAATTTATAATTATTTTGAGGGACACAAAACAATTCCCAAAGTATCAATTACCAAAAATGGCTATAAAATTATAAAATAGGCAAAATAAAAGGGCTGTAAAAACAGCCCCTTATTTTAATCAAGTAATTTGATATTTATTGCCTTTGGCCCTTTGCCAAATTTATCCGGTAGCAATTGGAAACTTACCTTTTGATTTGGTTCAAGCTTCTCAATACCTGCGCGTTGTAGTGCAGAAATGTGGATAAACACATCTTCGCCACCGCCATTTGGTGAAACAAAGCCAAAGCCGCGTTCACCATTATAAAATTTAACAACACCCTCGATAATCGGTAAATCTTCACGTGGGGCATCATTTCTTGGCGGACGATCGCCAAAATCGCGGCGCGGCGGTCTATCACCGAAGTCGCGGCGTGGTGGACGATCACCAAAATCCTGACGTGGTGGTCTGTCACCAAAATCACGACGTGGCGGACGATCACCAAAGTCGCGGCGTGGCGGACGATCGCCAGAATCTGTACGAGGTGGTCTATCACCAAAGTCACGACGCTGAGGTCTATCACCGAAATCTGTACGAGGTGGCCTGTCACCAAAACTTCTGTCGCCGAAATCACGACGTGGCGGCCTGTCACCAAAACTCTTGTCACCAAAATCTCTTTTTGGGCTTTCAAAACCTTGACTGAAACTCACTTCAGGAAACTCATCACGCTTGCCGCGTTCATGGGTCTTTTTTTTCTTTTTAGATGAACGAAAATCGTCATCATCTTCGTCGTCGAAACGCATTAACTACCTCTAAAGCCGCTCATAAGCGGGTATTTACTCCAAAAAAGTCTGTGTGGTGGTCAAAGCCAAAAAATTTCACCTATCCCTTAACTGTTCGACGACCTTACAGACAAGTACTTATTACAAACAAATCATGCAAAAGCAACTGTCTAAACAGTTTTTACAAGGTTTTTAGTTCAAAATTTGTATATTCATCAAATTTTAGTGCCTTTTTAAGAGTTAAAAGCGCCGGTTTAATCATCTGCTCTATGTTAAAAGGCGGGTTAATTATACTTAACCCCATTTTTGTAAGACCAGATTTACCTTTTGAATCACGAAGCGTAAAATCAATATAAAGCACGTCTTTTTCAAATTCACGCAATTTATTTAAATAATGCCCAACTTGCTTTTCATCTTTTATCGCAAGCCATACAGCAAATACGCCACCCGAAAATCTTTTCAATCCTTCGGCAAGACCATCGATAATAAGGTCATATTCATCGGTTTTTTCAAATGGTGGATCAATGAATATCAAGCCCCGTTTTTCGGCAGGAGGCAATTTAGATTTCAAAGTTTGATAACCATCACTATTTTCAAATTGCCACTTACGGCACCTACAACCACGGCGAAATTCAATAATATTTTGTTTTAGCGTTGGAAAGTCTTCGGGGTGAAGCTCATTAAAAATCGCCCTATCTTGTTCACGCAGCGTTTTTGCAATTATGAAGGGTGAACCTGGATAATATCTTTGGTTATTATCACTTATTTGTTCCAAAAGTGTAAGAAAATCGCTTGTTAATTCATCAATCTGATTATTCTTGGCATAATCCCATAGCTTAACAATCCCATCAAGATATTCAGGGCTGCGTCCCGCAAAGGTCGAATGTAAATCATAAACCCCGATACCAGAGAAACAATCAAGCGCAAGAAAACCCTTATCCTTACGCTGCATAGATTTTATTAATGCCAATAGCACAATATGTTTTACCACATCTGCAAAATTTGCGGCGTGATACGCGTGGCGATAATTCATTTATTTGTGCCTTTTGACTTTTTTGCTTTTAAAATTACGTAGCTACCACTAATCATAATCAATATTCCAATTATAATTGTTGGCGTACGGTTGGGGTAATCACCCAAAAGGCGCGCTTTAAACGGCTCACCTAAATGCCAAGCGACCTTGCCATTTTTCGGGATTTTTGATTTTTCATCGTAAATGCTTTTGCCACTTACCTTGAATGTGCCGTCACTTGATGTAAATTTATAGACACCAACCAAGCGCTTTGGGCCAGAATTTTTATATTGTTGGGTTTGGATAAGGGTTGCATTGGCACTATCACCATTTAGCTGCCACATTAAATCGCGGATTGGGTCGAATGCGGCGGCGATAAAAACCGCAAGCCCAATTAAAAATAACGCAACCCCTTGCTCGATGCGCGATTCCGGCATCGGGAATTTATTTCTTAGACCAGTTGATATTTTTATTTGCGAATACATAAGATGCTAATTAATCTGTTCAACGCAATAAGTGAAGTGGTTTGACATGAAATTAAATAAATCAATCATTATCGGCATTGGCGCGGTTGCGATTGCGGGCATTGGTGCATATAATTACCAAAACCCACAAAAAGTAACGGCAATAAAAACCAGCCTCCAAAAACAAGAAAATTTTGAACCCGCAGCAAACAATAAATCATTTGATTTTTATGTTTTGTCGCTTTCATGGTCGCCAACCTATTGCATGCTTAATGATGATAAATCCACACAGTGCAAAGAAAAGCATAATTTTGTTGTGCATGGGCTATGGCCCCAATATGAGCACGGCTATCCGCGTGAATGCCCAAGTAATGTTAAACACCTTGATTATAAAATCGTGCAATCCATGCTTGATATCATGCCATCCGAGCGACTTATAAATATTGAGTGGGACAGGCACGGGACCTGCACTTCATTAAGCCCTGATAAGTACTTTAAAACCGTACGTGCGGCATATAATGCGGTTAAAATTCCTGAACTTACCAATAACAGCAGCCGTTACAAAGTCGGTGATATCGAAGCTGAATTTATCAAACTTAATCAAGGGCTTGGTAACAACATGCTTGCGGTAACGACAAAAGAAGGCAAATTAAACGAAGTTCGGATTTGCATGACCCAGAATCTTGAATTCCGCCCGTGCCAAGAAGTTGATAAAAACGCTGCGCGTGAAAATTATCGTTTATTAGTTCCTGCGCCATGATTTTACTTTAAATAAACAAAAATTAATGTTATTGTCCCCTTAAATATGAGGGGGTTTGGCATGAAAATACAATCTAATAAATTTCGCTGGCTTTATGTTTCCACATCCGTGATTGCAGTATTCGTACTGATTGGTGGTGCAAGTTTCGCACAAAGCAAAAAAGCAACTAATCAACAGATTGTGCCTGCCCCCGTTCATTATTGGGCGGATATTTCTAATGGTGGCTCTTTAATGGGTTTTGGAATGCCGAGCTTGCCATTTGGGATGGGGAAATCAAACAACAATAATTGGAGTGATGCATATCATGGCTTGCCTGGCAAACATGCTGATTTAACCATAAACCACACCGCATTTCCAAATCAGATAAAGGCAAACCAAGCTGTTCCAAATGGCGCGGGGGTGGGCAAATCAATAAACCTTTTGCCAACAACGCCAACCAAAACCACCACCCAACCACCAGAAACGCAAAACCCAATTGAGCGTTACAAACTAGAAAAAAAGGACTTTAAAATTAGCTTTTACTGGGGATGTGGTGCAACGGCAAAAGCTGGGCAACCCAAATTTATCCAAATTAAAGACGGCAAAATTATAAATAACGGCTTTAATATGCAACATCGCGGCGATACGCCTTGGCCACAAAATAGCGAAGCATATTCGCGTTGGCCCAATGCCAAAGATAATCGCGGCTTTGGCGGTAGTGCCTCATTATCCGGTAATCATAAAATTTCTGGTGCAAATATTCCCGCAAGTCTTTCATTCAATATCGCCGCCGCACAAGATTTCATGGATGATTTAAAAATCTCATCAACCGGCGATAAAAGTGGCATAATATCATTAAGCTGGAACAATGATCAGGTTGCAAAAGCCTATTTCTTTAGCGCCTTTGGCATGAGTGGTAATAAAAATGAGCTTGTGATTTGGACATCTGCGGACGTTCCCGATGATGGTAGCGGTCTTTTCAACTATCTAAGCGCCGATAAAATCAATCAATATCTTAAAGAAAAGGCATTATTGCCAGCAAGTCAAAATAAATGTGATGTTCCAAAAGGAATTTTTGCAAATTCTGATATGGTTATGGTTCGTGGAATTGCCTATGGTCCAGACACCTTTCTTGTTTACCCCGAAAGACCCAAAGACCCTGCGGTTACATGGGTACAGGAATGGACCGCGCAAATCCGCAATAAATCACTTGGCATGCATATGGTTGGTATGAGTGGCATGATGATGGGCGGTAGCGCCACCGCCGGTATGACCGAAGAGCAAAAACGCCAAGCAAAATGCGATGCTACAAAAAATAAATCCGGCAATGTTGGTTCTGCCATAGGCTCGGCACTCGGTGGCGGCGTCGGTGGCTTGATTGGCGGTGCAGTTGGCAAGAAAAAAGCAACCGAAAATCCAGATTGCAATTAAAGAAAAGGCACGCCGTGGCGTGCCTTTGATTTTACATAAACTATCTTATTTCTTTTGCGCTAATAAATCACGAATTTCGCCTAATAATACTTCGGTTGCAGGCGGCGCGGTAGGTTCGGCTGTTGCTTCTTCTGGCTTTTTCAATTTATTGATTGCTTTAATCATCATGAACACGCCGGCAGCAATTGTAATAAACGAAATAATAGAATTCACAAACATTCCGTAACCAATTGCAACCTCTGGCGTTTTGGCAATTTCATCAGCAGCTTTTAAAACTAGCTTCATTTGCGAAAAATCTATGCCGCCTGTTAATACGCCTGCAATCGGCATAATGATATTTGTAACAAAGCTATCAACAATTTTGCCAAATGCGCCGCCGATAACAACACCAACCGCCAAATCGACAACGTTGCCGCGTGAAATAAAGGTTTTAAATTCAGATATAATACTCATAGAAATTTCCCAGTTTATATTAGCTTCTAATATAATATATATTAGAGGACTGGGGAAATACAAGAAAAGACTAAACAAACCAACAATAATGGTGCAGTTTAATCTAAATATTACTCACAAATCTAATGACAGGACACACTTACTGTCTTTGGCCCTATTTTGAAGCCGCCTAAATTCATAGATTTTTCAGATCCAGTAAAGCTAAAAGTTGTGCTTTTAATTGCTTTCGCCGCATCAATTAACTTCTGCGAAGCAGGATAAATTAAGGCATAATCAGAATTATTTGGAATTGATTGCGCCGCACGTATTGCCTGGTCAAAATCACCACAATATGACGGATTTCCTCTTATAAGGGGGTTATTATTTTTCTGTTGCATTTTTGCTTCTTTTTGCAAATCACGCGCACCGGCACAAAATGACATTAATTGCATTACAACATTATTTGGCGCATGCATTGACATGGTTTTACCTGTCATCCCATCGCACTGGCTTACCATAAAATCAGTATATGAATATGCGTCATCTGATTTTGAAATTTGTGATGCAGAAACCAAATTATCTACTTCAGACACAAATTTATTCTGCGCCTCAACAGTAAACTCACCCGCCATTGACTTTATTTGTGCCCACGCCGGAACGATTAAGCAACTTGCAATTAATGCGCCCAGTAAAGTTATTGTTTTTATATTCTTCATAAATTACCTCCCTGTTGGAGGCAGCATTATTATTTAGTAAAATACCATAAAAATCGTTTATAAATAAAACCCGCCACCCAATTACCTGCGGGAAACATAACACCTGAAATTATGGCATGCAACAAATTATATTTAATATTTTATCAATCGCTATAAATTGTTATAAAATAACAAAATAAAAGAATAAATACAAAATTAGCCAGTGCCCGCCGGCAACTGGCCATCGTCTTTGCATTTTTAAAGAAAAAAACGTCTATTCGCCGAAATCAACGCCACCATTAAGGCGAGCACGCAACTCTTTTCCGGCTTTAAAGAATGGGGCACGTTTACCTTCAACTTTAACTTTTTCACCAGTACGTGGATTACGACCAAGTCTTTCACCGCGTTCACGCGCAGAGAATGCGCCAAAACCACGCAATTCAACCCTGTCACCACGTTCAAGCGCAGCAGAGATTTCTTCTAAGACAGTATCAACAACACGCTCCACTTCCCCAAATGATAAGTCTGGGTTTTCGGCAGCTAGCTTAGCAACTAATTCTGAACGCAACAATATTCGCTCTCCATTGATGAGCTTCTAATTAAAATTTACATGTAATATACTAATTTTACACCTTAAACTATAATATTATAAACACTATACAACTAAGGTATTAGTAATTACGAGAGATCATCCCCCATCCCCTTCATCGTTAAATTAAGAGAATTGCCTACTATTAATGGCAAATATTACTCAATTATCAAGAGTTAATTCAGCATAAATTCCATATTATAGGCGTTTTACTTGGATTATTACAAAAAAATGAGCCAGACTCAAAAGTCTGGCTCATAATTTCTAGAATAAATTAATGCAGTTAATTAAGCATCATTTTCTTTTTTCTTCAAAGCGGCACCTAAAATGTCGCCCAAAGATGCGCCAGAATCGGTAGAACCGAATTGTGCGATTGCATCTTTTTCTTCTGCAACTTCAAGAGCTTTGATAGAAAGTGATACTTTGCGGCTTGCTTTATCAATAGCAGTTACAACAGCATCAACGCGGTCACCAACAGCAAAACGCTCAGGACGTTGTTCAGCGCGATCGCGTGACAAGTCTGATTTACGGATGAATGAACGCATAACATTATCAGCACCGAAAGTTACTTCGATGCCACCAGATGCAACTTCAACCACAGTACAAGTAACTGATTGGCCTTTTTTGATTGCAACTTCAGATTCCATAGGATCTTGAGATACTTGTTTAATGCCCAAAGAAATACGTTCTTTTTCAACATCAACATCAAGAACTTTGGCTTCAACTTCGTCGCCTTTTTTGAATTTCTTGATTGCATCTTCACCTTGAACCGCCCAATCGATGTCAGACATGTGAACCATGCCGTCCAAATCATCAGCAACGCCAATAAACAGACCGAATTCAGTGATGTTTTTAACTTCGCCTTTGATTACAGAACCAATTGAATGCTCATCAACAAATTTCTGCCAAGGGTTTTCTTGTGCTTGTTTCATGCCCAATGAAATGCGGCGTTTGTCGGTATCAACATCGATAACGATTACGTCAACATCTTGGTCTTGTGAAACGATTTTAGAAGGATGAACGTTTTTCTTGGTCCAAGACATTTCAGAAACGTGAACCAAACCTTCAACACCGTCTTCAAGCTCAACGAATGCACCATAATCAGTGATGTTTGTGATTTTACCAGAAAGTTTTGCGCCAAGCGGATATTTGCTTGCAGCAGCTTCCCAAGGATCGTTGTTAAGTTGTTTCATACCCAAAGAAATACGTTGTGTATCTGGGTTGATTTTAACGATTTGAACTTTAACCACATCGCCAACATTAAGAACTTGGTTAGGGTGCGTAATACGTTTCCAAGAAATGTCTGTAACGTGAAGAAGGCCATCAACGCCACCAAGATCAACGAATGCACCGTAATCAGTGATGTTTTTAACAACGCCTTCTTTGATTTCACCTTCTGCAAGGCCGGCAACAACTTCACCGCGTTGGTCATTACGTTCGTTTTCAAGAATTGAACGACGAGAAACAACGATATTGCCACGTTGACGATCCATTTTAAGGATTACAAATGGTTGTTCAACATTGATCATTGCACCGACATCGCGCACTGGGCGAACATCAACTTGTGAGCCAGGAAGGAATGCAATCGCGCCACCAAGGTCAACGTTAAAGCCACCTTTAACACGGCCAGTGATAACACCAAGAACCTGAACAGCATCAGCGAATTGTTTTTCAAGACGCGCCCAAGCTTCTTCACGGCGTGCTTTTTCACGAGAAATAACCGCTTCGCCAAGGGCGTTTTCAATACGGTCAAGATAAACTTCAACAGTTTGACCAGCTTTAAGGTCTTTTGCTTCTGTGCCAAATTCACGAAGTGGAACGCGGCCTTCAGTTTTCAAACCAACATCCAAAACAACAAAGTCATTTTCAATGCTGATGATAGTAGCGGCCATTACTTTACCTTCTTCAAGGCGGCCAGAACCGAAAGATTCTTCGAATAGTGCCGCAAAATCGTCACGGCTAGGATTCATATTAGTCATGTGTACTCCAAAATTCTCCTTTGAAATAAAACAAAAATATCCGCCGCAAGCGCACGCCCACGTCGGTAAAACATTAAATAATTTTAGTTTGCAAATTTCAAAGGCTTAAAAACAACTATGGGTTTGGAATTTACCTATTGGCATGACCCACAGCCTTTTCAATGCGCGGGTCTATACAGGAAAAATATGCGATTGCAAGCCATTTTGAATGATATTTAACTTTTAAACACTATTTCAAACACTATATGTGGGGTAAATAAGAGGCATAATGCAAACTTTCGGCGCGACCCAGCTTAATCTTATCTATTTTATCAAAAGCACAATGCTGGATGGCAAGATTTCTAATCGTGTTGCATCGTGGCTATTTTGGAAAGTTTTGGTTCTGGTTTATTACACGGCGGTTGTTTATACATTTAAACAAACCACGGTTTTTCATAATAAGGCTCTACATTACTCGCTTTATGTCTTTTCGCTTTTTGTAAACCAAATTTTTCTGGCGACAGCTCTTGAACTTATTATAAGATCCCAAAAAATTTATCTTTATTTGCCACAAAGCCGCAAAGTGTTTTTTAATTCGATAATAATTAATTGCGTGGTGATTTTGCTGGCGAATATTGTCATCTGTTGCATGCTACCGCTGCATTTTAAAATCAGCCCCCATGAAATAGTCGCACTATCTTTTATACAATTATTCCTATCACTGCCTGCCGCATTAATAAGCGTGATGCTTTGTGGAATATTATTGGCATTTCTAAAGAAATCGAGCAATGCAAGCTCCAAGCGCTCCGCCCTTATAATTGGCGGCAATCCGTTATTGGCTACAAAATTTTTGGTATGGCGGCGGAAATGGATTGAATTTAGTGTAATCATATCGCTTTCGTTCATTTTCATTGTCGGCATTCTTGCCAATATTTATTTCAAAAGCCTGCAATTCATTATCATTGCATTGGCAATAGATTTTCTTTTGCTGCAATCATATGTCTATCAATTAAGCATTAGCGATTTAACCGAAAAACTTGCATTAAAAACAACGCCGTTTAAAACAATATTGTTTGATTTTATGCGTTTGGCATTATGGCAATTGGCATTGATATTTGTCGCATTAATTATTGCCCTTTTTAAAGGTTGGGAATATTTCCCAACGACAATTATCTTTATCATTACGAGCGCATATTTATTATTTGCCGCGATGTTATATCATAACCGTTTTGGTAAAAACCTAAGCCTTGTTGCAATGACCGGCGAGACAATCGTGCTTGCCTTTACTGCGGCGGCATTATTACCTTTGATGCCTTTATTTGCGGTGTTTTTTATGTATCAAAATTTCAAAAACCAGCCAAAGGGATTTTATGGATTATCTTGAGGTTAGCAACCTATCGGCATTTTACAGCAAACGCCAAGTTTTGTTTGATGTTGGTTTAGAAATAAAAACTGGCGAATGGGTTTCAATTGTTGGGGCGAATGGCTCTGGCAAGACCACGCTTTTAAAATGCCTTGCAGGGTGGGATATTAAAAACCACGGTGAATACTCCGATGGCACAAAAAAAATCGCGCTAGTTCAAAGACGAAACACCATAAGCCTTGTTCCAACCCCATCCGATTTGCCAGATTATCTAAAAGGACGCGAATTAATCGATATAATTATTCGTGAAAAACAGGGGAAAATTAATCCTAAATGGGATGAAATTTGCAATGCACTTGATAGCGATATTTGGCTTAATAACGAAATATCATCGCTTTCATGGGGAACGAAGAAAAAACTATGCCTTGGAATAGGGCTATGTGTTAAGCCCGATTTTTTATTCCTTGATGAAAGTTTTGATGGGCTTGATGCCGCCGCATCTTTCCGCACGCGGCAAATGCTTTTGCAACTATGCCATGAGGAAAAAATCGGCATTCTTTCGGCATCGCATTCATGGGAAAGCGTTTTTGCCTATTCCGATGAGATTTATTTCCTACAAGAAGGACGCATCGTAAGACACCTTGGCAAAGGTGAATTTAAAGAAACCAAACAACAGGCCAAAGATATGGAAAAAATTATTGTGACGGCGTTTGGGAATTAACAACCCCCACCGCTTTTGCAATCACCTCATCAATTCCCATGTCCGAAGTATCAAGAATGATTGAGGTTTCGGTTGGTTTTAGTGGGGCATCGGTGCGGTTGGCATCGCGGTAATCACGCTCTTCGATTTGTTTGGTAAGTTCTTGTAGCGTGATATTATCACCCGCTGCATGAAGTTCTTTTAGACGTCTCATCGCACGAATTTCAGGACGCGCAGTTATAAAGAATTTAAAATCGGCATCAGGGCAAATAACTGTGCCAATATCGCGCCCGTCCAAAACCGCACCTTTGGGATTGGCGGCAAAATTGCGTTGAAAATCAAATAGTGCCTTGCGCACTTCGGGAATTGCCGCGACAACGGATGCCCCCGCCCCCACCTCTGCGGTGCGGAGTTCAGCATCAATTATGCCCGACATATCAAGATTTTCCGCCGCAATTATCGCCGCCTCTTTATCATTTAGGCTTTTGACATTTTTTATCAAAGATAGTGCCACTGCACGATAAATTGACCCCGTATCAAGATGTGGCAGGCCAAAATGCGCCGCCAATGCGCGGGCAAGAGTGCCTTTTCCAGATGCCAATGGGCCGTCAATTGCGATAATCATATTGCCTTGGTAAGACGAGGGAATTTAGTTTGCAAGCATTAAATCATTCACTTGTAATCACCTTGATTCTGCGTGTATAAAAGACGCATGGAAAAGTTTAGTGCCGCCATAAAATATGAAGTGCAAGATTTAATCGATGCACAAAATTTATTTTCCGAACGCTATTTCAACGGCTATAAAATGTTTCGTACCGGCCTTATGGTTTTGGTTGCGGTTTTTATGGTTTGCAGCCTGATTGAATTAATGAGCCGATCTATGGAAAAGAGTGTGGCATTTTACGTTATTATAAATGTTTGTATTGGCGTTTTGGGTACGGTTGGCTTTTATTTTAGCACCATGTTGGTTGTCTATACCAATATCCCAATCAAACAAAAACGTGCCTATGAAATGGTCAAGGATTACGAAGACGAAATCACCTTTACCATCGAGGGGGATGAATTAAACATTCACACCATTGTTATGTATGGCAGCATTGAATTTGCCAATCTCTTCAAATGGCTTGAAAATGATAAAACCATAATCATCATGCAGCGCGAAGATATTATGAATTTCTTCCCAAAGGCAAAAATCACCCCGGAATTTTTAGGCGCACTTCATGCCACTCTTGCGCGCCATCAAATCCCGAAGGCTGATTTTCAAAATAGCTAGAATTGTATCAAGGTACCCATAACGATTGTACGCGATACATAATAGCGGTTTTTATAATCCGAATAATCCGAATTAAACTGCACCCCTGCCTGATTTTTTGTATTAAAGAGGTTATTGACATTTAAATAAAAAATCGGGTCGGTCGCAAGATTTTTAACTTTGATTGATTTTATATAACTGAAATCAAGGCTATTATAATCCTTTAGTTGATATTGGTTTTTAAGCCCGTAAATTGGCCCCGTAACCTCATCAAATGATATGGGCTTTGAATAATATGCCCCACTCATACCAGTATAAATCAGATTGATATTTTGAAACCCTGGAAGTGAATATTTGGCTTTTAGTTTTATAAGATAATCAACCTTTTCATTGCCATTTTGCTTTTCACCCCCAACCATTTGATATGGTAAAGAGCGGGCAAAAACACCATCTAATTCCAATTTATTAAATGTGGCATTTATTGTGGCATCAACCCCATTTATTTTTGTATTTTCCCCCACCATTAAATCATTTTTGTGATAGATGCCGATTGTAAATTTATTATCACCCATAGTTAGCTTATAATCGAGTGAGACTTGATCACTACGCACCGTATCAATTGCTTCTTGGGCAGAACGAATTGGCAAAACCACCGCACCATAGCGCCCAAAAGCAAGGATTATATTTTGCCGTGAATTGGGAATATTGAATGAAAAATTCAAATGCGCAGAATTTGAAATATGCAAATCATTTTGCAAATAATCACGATAACCCGCCCCAAGTGTAAATTTAGAGTCTGGGTTCCATGTCATAAAGCCATAATAAGATAGATAGTCGGCATTTCTCTTTATACTTTGGACGCCATTCCCACTTTCAAGGTCAAAATTTTCATAACCCAAACCGATGCGGTATGATAATTTTTTATCCTGTAACCGCCCGGCAAGGTTTAAATCAAGATAATCATATTGATTTTGATTGCGATAATCATTCCCACCAATATAGATTTTTTCATCGGTAAAAGTTTTGGCAATATCAAGTTTGACCCGCGCATTGCCAACCGATTGTTCAAAGGAAAATAAATTATAATTGCGCGCTTTTTTGTCGGTTAATTTATTGCTTTCATTATATAAATCATACGGATGACGGGAGTTTTCAGTATCACCAATCACATAAAGCCTAAATTCCGTACCATCTTTTGGGCGAAATAATGTATTTACCCCCACCGAAACCCCTTGTGATTTTTCAACCAATGACTTCAGATCGGGGTTTACAGCCAATAGTGGCGCAAGGTTTGAATAATCAACATAGGTCTGAATGAACCCTTTTGAACTATCCTTAAACGGTCTTGAAAAGACAAAGGTTGATTTGGCAAAATTGGTTTGCAGGCTGGTTTCTTTTGCTCCGCTGTCATCGGGTAAAATACGTACCGCACCACCGGCATTATTGTTGAAATAAGCAGGTGCCGCAGTGGCATAGGTTTCAACATCACGCACGGTTGATGTATTGAATATTGAGAAAGAGCGCGTGGTTTGCAAAACCGATGTCCCCCTCACCGCCTCATAAATCGGAATATCATTGAAATAGATACGGGTAAGGCGCGGTGAACCACCACGCAAAGAAATGTCGGCATCATTATTGTTATTGGTCGAAAATTGTAAATCGCTAACCGCCAAAAGTGCGTCTGCCTTTGCCGCCGGATTGGTATAAATATCCAGGCGGTTCAGTTTAACCTGTGCAAAGGGGCGGGAGATTATTTTAGCCTTGACAATAACCACATCACCATCTGTTTTTGTAGCTTTGGGTTTTTCTTGCTTTTTTTGGGTAATTACAATTTCTGTCGCAGGGGCAGTTTGCGGCATAACATCAATCGCATCATATAATAGAGCCAACATTTTATCACCCTATTCGATAATGATTTTGGTGGTGGTTGCGCCATTCACATCAATTGCGGCATCATCAAATTTTGGCGGGCCAAAATTACCTTTGGCATTATTGCTTGCGGCCCAAGGTTCTTTGGGAATTCCCATTGCATTGGTATCAAGCTTCATATTGCCATTTAAATCATGAAAAATTCTAATGGCATATTTGCCCTTTGCAACATTTTCGATGGTGAATTGATTGTCTTTTAAATCTTCAACCTTGACTGCCGCGCGGTAATCACAACCAAATTTATCGTAATTTTCATGTGTACTTACACACGCAAGTATCATTCCCTCTTCGCTTTCAAGACCGTTTAATTGTATGGTCAAAGGAAAGGTTGCATCTTGGGCAAATGCCGAGGCGGCCAATGTCGTGAATGCAAGCGCCAGAATCTTTATGGTATTTTTCATTTTCAATTCCTTTCAATAAATCGAATGAAATTGTCTTATGAAAAGTTTTAAAGCGCTGCATCACGGTTTACGTGAGAGCGATGTTTCCATTCGTGAAATGCCTGTCATTGCATTTCACGAAGCGTGAATGTCATTTATTTCCATATTTTTTAAACCAAAGAAGGGCATTCTCTTCATTTGGGTCGAGTTCTAATGCTTTTTTGAAAAGTCCAATGGCCTTCTTAGTATTTTTCTCTTTGGTTTTATTTTCGGTATAAACCGCCCCCAAGTTTGAGCAACCAAGCGCGGTTCCAAGATTGCACGATTTTTCAAACAGCTTTTTACCAGAAATATAGTCATTTATATTTTTGCCATTAAAATATTTATCTGCACCAAGATTATTACACCCAAGACCCGATCCATAATTGCATGCCATTTCATAATATTTAACGGCATATTTCATGTCTTTTTTAACGCCATGCGCCTGTTCATAAATTAACCCAATTTCCGAACAAGAATCACCATCTTCTAATGCGCATCCTTGTTCAAAATATTCGGCGGCTTTGGTGAAGTCGGTGCGATTATATTGTGGGTCTGAAAACATTACTCCCAAATTTTTACAACCAACCCCAATTTCATGGCTACAAGCATCTTTAAAATACTTCATTGCCATGTCGGTGCTTTTTCCAATGCCACGACCATGTTGATACATATAACCAATGCCAGAGCAAGATTCGTAATCACCTAAATCACACGCCATTTTATAATATTTAACGGCCATGAAATCATCTTGGGCAACACCATCACCTTTAAAATAATTTACCGCCACATTGGTGCAGCCAGTTTCATCTTTATGGTCACATGCTTTTTGATAAAATTCACTTGCACGCTTTATGTCTTTTGCAACGTATTTTCCTTTATCGTACATAAAGCCGACATTAACACACCCACCGCCATCACCATTTTCACAAGCAGTTTGATATAATTCAAACGCCTTTTTAAAATCTTTGGGATAACCAGTGCCATCTTCATACATCAAACCAAGATAGGTGCAGGATGTGTAATCTTTGTGATTACACGCAAATTCAAGCAAGTCTTTTGCTTTGTCATAATCTTTGTAAAAAAGATAAACCGAGCCACGTTCAGCGGCGGATCTCACCTCTTCTTGGGGGTCATTTTCATCGGCATACGCAAAGTGGGGGATAAAAAACACCCCCGATATAATTACAAGTAATTTTATTAATCTGTGAAATTGCATTTTTCATAAACACCAAAAACAATTATTGTTTACCGAATTTGGCAGTCCATTTTTTTGCAAGTTCATTATCACTATCTATATCATTTGCTTGCTGAATATAGGTTTTTGCAGCTTCCATATTTTTCTTGGTATAGACGTCATCACTATAAACCCATGCCAATTTTGCACATGCCTCATCGGAATAAAGGCTACAAGCATAATCCAGCATATCTATACCGGTTTGAACTTTTTCTTTGTCTTTTAGGTATAATTCACTGGCCTCAAGGCATGAATTAATATCATCTTTTTCACATGCGATACCGAAATAATCGGCCGACAAAGCGGGCTTTTTATCCATACCATAAAGTCCATCACGATATGCCTCGCCTAAAACCACACAGGCCTCGGTATAGCCTTTGATGCAGCCAGTATGAAATGCGGCTTCTCTATCTTCAACTTTGGCATTTTCATCATCATTAAGGACAAGGCCATAATTGTAGCATCCTGTGCTGTCCTCATTATCGCACGCCAATTTGTAGAATGCCGTTGCTTTCTTAATATCTTTTTCGACGCCATAACCATTGTCATAAAGATAACCCAGACCACTACATGCGGCGTAATATTTCATGTCACATGATTTTTGGAAATATGTATTTGCCTTGGCATAATCTTTTGTGGTTCCCACACCATCTTGATAGACAGAACCCAAGTTATTACAAGCAAGCGCCGAATTTAAAGAACAACCCTTTTGATAAAGTTGAAAAATTGCGGTTTCGCTGCCCTTTAATTCTTCATAGTTTTCATACAAGAACCCAAGATTGGCACAGCCATTACCGTCTTTTAAATCACATGATTTTGAATAAAGGTCTTTGGCTTTATGAACATCTTTATCCGTTCCTTCACCATCTTCATACATTAATGCGGCTTGCTCACATGCCTCACCATCGCTTTTTGAACATTCGGCTTCAAAGAGCTTTAATGCCTTGTCATAATTTGAATTATCATATTCTTCATATGCTTTATCAAGCGCAGGACTTGTGGCTGCTGCCGAGGCAACCCCTGGAATTGCAAAAAATGCAACAATAAAAAAGGCGCGAAAAATTCTCATACTATCCCCCCATATTGGCAATAGTAATAAGCAAATATTTGGCAAATTAAAGGCAAAAAAACTGTTGGTTAAAAGATTTATTTTGCACTACTTAAATGGCGTGATATTTTGAATTGCTCTCGGGTCGGTCTATGGTCGAAAGCTTTTCCATTGATGGTCAATCTGTCCTTCATAAGGTGGCGGCAGCACCACTTCGCCAATGAATTTCGCACCAATACGCTCGGCAAGTTTGGAAGATGCAGGGTTTTCCGGTGAAATCGAATGCACATATTCATCAAATGGCAAATTTGAAAAACACCAAATTAATGCTGCCTTTGCTGCCTCTTGTGCATAGCCTTTTCCATCGGCACTTTCTGTCAATGCCCAACCAAATTCTTGCCCAACCCAATTAAACATATTTACTGGGCCGATATTACCAATCCAATCGCCGTTGGCTTTTTCAATCACACTAAACATGCCAAAGCCATACATTTGCCATGCACCGACCCAGGTCATAAATTTTATCCAAGCACCAGCAGGGTCAAGCCCACCACCGGCATATTTTGAACGTTCAAAATTGCCGCGCATTTTAGTGAACGCTTCTAAATCCTCCAAAATAGGTGGGCGAAGCAGCAGGCGCTCAGTTTCAATCATTTAGCTTTTGTCTCTAATGCTAAGGCATGTAGTGCGCCGCCCATATTCCCTTTTAGTGCAGCATATACCATTTGGTGTTGCGCCACACGGCTTTTGCCAGCAAATGCAGAAGTTGCAACCACTGCCTTGAAATGATCGCCATCGCCGGCAAGATCAATAATTTCAATATCGGCATCTGGAAAAGCTTCTTTAATCATATCGTGGATTTCATCAGGGTGCATTGGCATTTTGGTATCTCTCTTTTTATTTGTAACAATCTATATAGATTATGCCCCCTTAATTTCAACCTTTTTGCAACGTCATAAAAATATCATTTGACACAACATTTATATATCTATATTTCTCGATATATGGATATTAATAAAGCAACAAACGCCTTTGCCGCCCTTAGCCTTGAAACACGCCTCAAGGCAATGCGCCTTTTGATAAAGGCAGGCAAAGACGGAATGCCAGCGGGTGCAATTAGCGACACATTGGGTGTCAAACAAAACACCATGTCTTCACATTTATCGGTTTTGCAAAATGCAGGTTTGATTTATTCCGAGCGTGATGGACGGATAATTCGCTATTTCATGGATATGGGTGAGTTTAAGTCGCTATTGACCTATTTATTGGAGGATTGTTGCGGTGGCGAAGGTGCGGTTTGCCGCCCACTGGTTAATCAAGTTTTGAATGCTTGCGAATGGGAAAAATGCAATGAGCCTGTTTGAGAAAAATTTATCAATTTGGGTTGGTTTATCAATTATTTTGGGCGTAATTCTTGGCAATTTATTCCCAAGCCTATTCCAAGGCATTGCCGCATATGAATATGCACATGTTAATCTTGTTATTGCAGTTTTAATATGGGTAATGATTTACCCAATGATGGTAAATGTTGATTTTTCGACAATTACCAATGTTGGCAAAAACCCAAAAGGTTTAGTCGTTACTTTTATCGTAAATTGGCTTATAAAGCCGTTTAGCATGGCATTTTTTGGCATAATATTTTTGCAATTTGTCTTTGCCCCCTTCATCCCCAAAGAGCAGGCAAAAGAATATATTGCTGGCTTAATATTACTTGGAACCGCGCCATGCACGGCAATGGTTTTTGTATGGTCTCGCCTTGTTAAGGGGGATGCCAACTATACCCTTGTCCAAGTATCGTTGAATGATTTGGTGATGATTATTGCCTATGCCCCAATTGTTGCATTATTGCTTGGCATTGCAAATGTTACCGTCCCCTGGGATACACTTATCCTATCGGTGGTTTTATATGTAATTATTCCAATTGTGGCGGGTTATTTCACGCGCAAAACCCTTGATACGGCGCGGCTTGAAAGCCTTCTTAACCACCTAAAACCTTATTCAATAATTGGCTTGCTTGCGACCGTGGTTTTATTGTTTGGCTTTCAAGCAAAAACATTGATTGCCAAGCCCGCGATCATTGTAATGGTTGCCGTTCCAATTTTTATACAAAGCGTCTTGATGTTTTTCCTTACCTTTAATTGGCTTTGTAAAATCAAAGTTCCGCACAATATCTCTGCCCCTGCGGCATTAATTGGTGGATCTAATTTCTTTGAATTGGCGGTTGCGGTTGCCATTAGCCTATTTGGTTTAAATTCAGGGGCATCACTAGCAACGGTAGTCGGCGTTTTAGTTGAAGTTCCAGTAATGCTATGGCTTGTAAATATCGCAAATAAGAGGGTTTATTAAATGAACGTCAAAATCTATCACAACCCCGATTGCGGCACGTCAAGAAATGTCTTGGCAGTCATAGAAGCGGCGGGATATAAGCCCGAAATCATCGAATATATTAAAATTGGCTGGGAAGAAGAGCAATTGCGCCAATTATTAAAGACCTGTGGTTTGACACCCAAACAAGCCCTTAGAACATCAAAATCACCCGCCAAGGAATTGGGATTAATGGAAGATGGCGTTTCAGATGAAACCATATTTGCGGCAATGCTTTTGCATCCAATTTTGGTTAATCGCCCAATTGTTGTCACGACAAAGGGAACAAAACTTTGTCGCCCTTCCGAAGTAGTTCTCGATTTACTTGATAAAATGCCGCCTGCCCCATTCTATAAAGAAGATGGTAGCCTTATGATTGATGAAAGCGGAAACCGTGTTTAATAAATTCGTACAAAAACAGCCAATATTGTTTTTGGTTTTTGCCATTATAATTTGGTTTGCAATTTATAAAGGTTTGGTTGGTTTTTCACATTTGGTTGTGAATACACTACCGATTGAACCCAAGTCACATTTGGGTGGTGCGATTGAATTTTTCTTTTATGACGCACCCAAAGTTTTAATGCTTTTAACAGGCATTGTTTTCATTATGGGCATGATAAATTCATACTTCACACCCGAAAGAACCCGCGCCCTACTTGCGGGCAAAACCGAAGGTGTGGCGAATGTCGCCGCAGCAAGCCTTGGGGTGGTAACACCTTTTTGCTCTTGCTCTGCGGTTCCTTTATTCATTGGTTTTGTACAGGCAGGCGTACCATTAGGTGTAACATTTTCTTTTTTGATTTCTGCCCCAATGGTCAATGAAGTTGCCCTTACTATGCTCTTTGGTCTTTTTGGTTGGAAAATCGCAATTTTATATCTTGCCCTTGGCCTAAGCGTGGCAATCATTGCCGGATACGTTCTTGGCAAGCTAAAACTTGAAAACTATCTCGAAGACTGGGTGCGCGATATGCCCAAATATGATGCCGACAAGGTTTTCGCCAAAATGACATTATCTGACCGTATCGAAAGTGGCTTTGCATCGGTCAAAGACATTGTCGGCAGGGTCTGGATATACATCATTGCCGGGATTGCGGTTGGCGCATTAATCCATGGCTATGTGCCAGAGGGTATGATGGCAAGTTTTATGGGCAAAGATGTATGGTGGGCAGTTCCGCTTGCAGTCATTCTTGGCGTCCCGATGTACACTAATGCAGCGGGTGTCATACCAATTGTGCAAGCATTGCTTGGCAAAGGGGCGGCATTGGGAACCGTGCTTGCCTTTATGATGTCGGTTATCGCGCTTTCTTTGCCAGAAATGATTATTTTGCGCAAAGTTTTGAAATTACGTCTAATCCTTACTTTTATTGGTGTGGTCGCAAGCGGGATTCTGCTTGTTGGTTATGTATTTAATGCGGTTTTATAAGGGGAAATGAAATGAAAGAAGTGAAAATCCTTGGCACAGGTTGCGCAAATTGCAAAAACACTGCCAAATTGGTTGAAGAAGTTGCAAAAGCAAAAGGTACGGAAATCAATCTTGAAAAGATTGAAGATATTCAAAAAATTATGAGCTATAAATTAATGTCCACCCCTGGCGTGGTTATTGATGGTGAAATTGTCCACGCCGGTGGCGTACCTTCAAAATCAAAGGTCGAAAGCTGGTTTTAATATTTACAATTAAATGAGAAGACTAATAAATGGAAAAATGGCTTATATATGCAATAATATCAATGGTATTTGCTGGCTTCACATCAGTTATTGCAAAACTTGGGCTTAAAGGAATTTCGGGTGATATTGGCCTAGCTATCAGAACTATTTTTGTATTTATTATAATTACTGGCTTCACCATATTTTCAACATCGGCCACTGAATTAAAGGGGGTATCCTCCAAAAATATAGTTTGGTTGGGTATTTCTGCGCTAACCACTTCATTATCTTGGATATTTTATTATAGGGCAATTAAAATTGGCGAAGTTTCAAACGTCGCCCTAATCGATAAAGGCAGCGTATTAGTTTCACTTTTAATGGCGTGGCTTATTCTTGGCGAAAATATAACCATGAATAAGGGAATTGGTGCAGCCCTTATTATCGGCGGGCTATTATTCATTATGAAGGGATAAACGCCACATATAATAAATACGTGGCGTTTTAATCATTCAAATCATTCGCCAAATACACGTTTGAAAGAAACATCAACATTTTTAAGGTGGCGACTATCGTCAAACAATGCTTCTAATTCTTCGTTTGAAAGGCGTGAGTTTACGTCAGGATCGTTTTTAAGACGGCTTATAAGTGCGTCTGCAGGGCGACCACCACGAAGATTCCAAACTTCCATCGCATTACGTTGAACAATACGATACGCATCTTCACGCATACAGCCTTTTTGGGTAAGCGCCAAAAGCACGTTTTGCGAATTATGTAGGCCACCAAGTAAATCAAGGTTCGCCTTCATATTTTCTGGATAAACCAGTAAATTCTCAACCACACCAGCCAAACGATTTAGGGCGAAATCAAGGGTGATGGTTGCATCTGGGCCAATGCCGCGCTCAACAGAGCTATGCGAAATATCGCGTTCATGCCATAATGCCACATTCTCAAGCGCAGGAACCGCCGCAGAACGCACAAGGCGCGCAAGACCAGTTAGGTTTTCAGTCAATACCGGATTGCGTTTATGCGGCATTGCCGAAGATCCCTTTTGACCTTTTGAGAAGAATTCTTCGGCTTCCAATACTTCGGTACGTTGCATATGGCGAATTTCGATTGCCAAGTTTTCAATTGATGATGCAACCACTGCCAAAGCGCAGAAGAATGCGGCATGGCGATCGCGCGGGATTACTTGGGTTGAAATTGGTTCAGGCTTAAGGCCCAATTTTTCTGCAACGTGTTCTTCTACTAATGGGTTAATTTGCGCAAATGTGCCAACCGCACCAGAAATTGCGCAAGTTGCAATCTCTTTTTGCGCAACAATCAAACGCTCTTTGGCGCGGGTAAATTCGGCATAAAAACGGGCCAATGTTAAGCCAAATGTGGTTGGTTCGGCATGAATACCATGCGAACGACCAATACGAACAGTATATTTATGTTCAAATGCACGTTTTTTCAAAGCCACCAAAACACGGTCAACATCATCAATAAGCAAATCCGCAGCGCGATTTAATTGCACGGCAAGGCAAGTATCAAGAACATCTGATGAAGTTAGACCTTGGTGAACAAAGCGGCTGTCTTCGCCGATAAATTCAGCCAAATGGGTCAAAAAGGCGATAACGTCATGTTTTACTTCGGCTTCGATGGCGTCAATTTTTGCAACGTCAAATACGGCCTTTGAACCTTTTTCCCAAACATTTTTGGCGGCTTCTTTTGGCACAACGCCTAATTCAGCAAGTTTCTCGGTGGCGTATGCCTCAATCTCGAACCAAATACGGAATTTCGATTCTTGGGACCAAATATCAACCATTTCTTTGCGGGCATAACGTGGGATCATGACAAAACCTTCCTATATGCCACGCGCTTTAAACCACATGCAAAAGATTCTCAAGGCGTATGCCAAGAAATTATTTGATGATAATTAGCAATATTTGACAAGTAACATCGGAATTATAATGTTATCCCAATGGTATGAGCATTATGATAAGCACCAAAGAAATAATCGCAAAAAGATTTCGGCAAATTGTCGAAGAAATCTGCAACGCACCTGAAAATGAATATCGAATTGAAAATCTTGCCAAACGTGCAGGGGTTTCAAAATATCATTTTCATCGTCTTTTTGCCCTATTTTATGGGGTTAATATCTATGAATATGTGATATTAAAAAGGCTTGGGATTGCATCAGTAAGGCTAAAAAATAGTGATGAAAACATCACCGATATTGCATTTTCATCTGGCTATTCATCATCTCAAAGCTTTGCCAAGGCATTCAAAAACTACTTTGCCCAAAGCCCATCCGAATTTCGTAAAGCGCCAAATTTACAAAAATATCTAATGCTAAATAAAAAGATTAATTTAGTGGAGAATTTATCAATGTCCGATGCCAAAATGCCAAATGTTGAAATCATAATATTTAATGAAACCAATATCGCGGGGCTTCGCCACAGAGGCAGCCCAAATGCGCTTTATGAAACTATTGAAAAATTTATTGCTTGGCGCATTAAAAACCATTTACCACCGAAAAAATATGCAACATTCAATATTTTTCACAATCCGCTTGAAAAAAGTGAATATGATTTCGAAGTTGGTTGTGAATATAATGAAAATATAAAACTTGATGATAGTTTTGCAAAAACTACAATTCCATGCCTTAAGTGCGCGTCAATGACTTATGTTGGTGACCCCGATGATATTGGGATACCGGCAACCCAATTATATAAGTGGGTTGTCGATAATGGCTATGAACCAACCGACTACCCACTTTTTTGTAACAGGCTATCTTTCCCACCATTCGTAGAGCCGAATGAGGCAAAAACAATCATTTATCTGCCGATTAAATAATTATTCGGCTTCTTTTACTTCGGCACCTGGGCCATTTTTCTTGATTGATTCAATGGCATTTTTTGCCGCCGCTTTGGAAGAATAGCCTTCAGTCCAGAAGATGCTTTCATTATTGTATTTGAAATAAACAACAAACTCTTCTTTTTTATTTTTCTTGATTTCAAAATAATGTGCCATGTATAAAACTCCTTGCGCTAAGATTAGAGTGTAAGACTAAAACAAATATATAGTAATGCGTTACCTAGACTCATGCAATACTTTAGGACTAAATACTTTTTATGTAACTTAAATTTTGGTTAATAAATATTTTTTGCTTAAACGTTCAGTCAGCGCAAATAATGCGGGGTTAAGAAGGATTGATATGATTGCGCCGGCAACCAAATAATCCTTTGCTTCGTTTGGCACAATTTGCAACCCAATCCCAAGCGTGATTAAGATAAACGAAAACTCCCCAATCTGGGCAAGGCTTATAGAAACGGTTGCGGCTGTATCGTGATTATATTTGAACATGCGCACCAAACCATAAGCAACCACGGATTTACCAATTATAATCACCAATAATGTCGCCAAAACTTTGAATGGCGCGGTAATAAACACCATTGGATTAAGCATCATTCCAACTGAAACAAAGAATAAAACCGCAAACGCATCACGAAGCGGCAGAATTTCTTTTGCTGCCTTGGAGCTTAAATCAGATTCAGCAAGCACAATGCCCGCAAAGAAAGCACCCAATGCGAAGCTTACGCCAAAAAACTTTGTTGCGGCATATGCCACTCCAAGTGCAATCGCCAAAACCCCAAGGCGGAATAATTCCGGTGAATTACCTTTATCTAGGCGCGTTAAAATCGCGGGAATAAGTTTCTGCCCCAAGACCAACATAACCGCAACAAAGGCAATCACCTTGCCAATGGTTAGAAATATTGATGAGATAATCGGATTTAATCCCAATATAGTGACTGGTTCTGTTGTGTGGGATAAATCCGCATGGCCACCCAGCACGGTTGCGAGTGGTGGTATAAGCACAAGCGATAACACCATTATCAAATCTTCGACCACGAGCCAACCAATCGCAATCTGCCCCTTTTCGGTCTCAAGATAATTTTTATCTTGTAATGCCCGCAGCAAAACCACGGTTGATGCCACCGAAAGCGCAAGCCCAAAAACAAACCCTGCCCCGATGCCCCAACCAAAGAGGGTGGCGATACCAATTCCCATCAATGTTGCGAAAAATATCTGAATTATTGCGCCGATAACCGCAATATTGCCAACTTTTAAAAGATCATTGATTGAAAAATGAAGCCCAACCCCAAACATTAGGAATATAACCCCAATTTCTGCAAGCTGTGATGCAAGACTTGCATCGGCAGTATAACCAGGGGTGAAAGGGCCAACAACAATGCCCGCTACAAGATATCCGATAACAATTGGCAGGCGTAAACGTTGTGCCAAAGCGCCAAAAATAAACGCAACAACTATACCAATTGCAATTGTCGAAATTAACGGAACATCATGCGGCAATATAAACTCACTCCCCTTTTATATAAAATATCAATGGTATTAAAATATTATGGGCAGTAAGCGCGGGTTTTCAACCGCCAGTTCAAAATTACTTATAAAGATTCCATAAGGATTAGCATAATCCAATGGCTTTCATTGAAACCGAACCTTCAAAACCAACAATGATATGATCAATGACTTTAACCTCAATTTGTTCGAGCGTGGTTATTATTTTCTTGGTCATAACTATATCCTGCGGCGACGGTTTCGCATCACCCGACGGGTGATTATGCACCAAAACCACAGATGATGCCGAAAGCTCTAATGCACGGCGGGCAATTTCGCGTGGATAGACGGGTGCATGATCGATTGTGCCATCGCCCATCATTTCATCTTTTATAAGACGCAGTTTTTTATCAAGGAATAAAACACGGAACTGTTCACGCTTTTCGTGTTCTAAATCTAGTTTTAAGTAATTTAAAAGACTTGCCCAAGAGCTAAGGACAGGTTGTTTAATTATGCTCTCTTTTTCCCCACGCAGTAAAAGCGCATGAACCGCCTTGAGGTGAATGGCAATAGATTCCCCGACCCCTTCAACATTCGTAAGTTCTGGAATACCCGCCGCAATAACCGCATTCAAAGTACCAAAGCGCAACAAAAGCGCCTTGGCAATTGGTTTCACATCGCGGCGTAAAACCACCCCCATAAGCAGAAGTTCCAATAATTCATGGTCAGCAAATGCGTCATGACCGCTTTTTAAAAAACGGGCACGCAAACGTTCACGGTGACCAGAATTATCCATCCCCTCTCCTTATAATTTGCCACCTAAAAACGGCTCTAACTCAGAATTATGGGGGGTGTAAAGCCCCTTAGGGCTAAGGGTAAAGATTTCGATGCCATCTTCAGTAACGCCGAGTGCATGTTCAAACTGTGCCGACAAAGAACGGTCTTTGGTTACCGCAGTCCAACCATCGGGTAGGATTGTGGTTTGCCATTTACCAAGGTTTATCATCGGCTCGACAGTGAAGAACATCCCAGGAAGGATTTCAGGGCCAGAACCCGCAACCCCATAATGCAAAACGTTAGGTTCATCATGGAAAACCCGTCCAAGGCCATGACCACAAAAATCACGAACCACAGAGCAATGTTGGCTTTCGGCATATTCTTGAATTGCCGCACCAATATCACCGAAATGACCACCAGGCTTAATTGCCTTTAGTCCACGTTGTAAACTTTCCCATGTAATGTCCATAAGGCGCATTGCCTTGCGGTTGGTTTCACCGGCAACATACATTCTTGAAGTATCACCAAACCAGCCATCAACAATCACAGTAACGTCAATATTCATAATATCGCCGTTTTTAATAACCTTATTGCCCGGAATACCGTGGCAAACCACGTGATTAATCGAAATACAGGTTGCGTGTTGATATCCACGATAACCAATCGTTGCCGAAACCCATCCTTTTTCATTAATATATTCGCGCACAATATCATCAATATATGCCGTAGTTACGCCGGGTTTTACATGATCAACGAGCATATCAAGGATTTCTGCCGCCGCCTGTCCGGCAATGCGCATTCCTTGGAAATCTTCGGGAGTATGGATTTTAATTTTTTTATTCATTGTTTATTATTGTCTCAGGTTTTGGTGTCTCAGATTATTATTTGCTAAAGTTTGTTGTCACTTCTGGCAAAGCAAAATATTAGTTTGTGACTATATAGAAATATTTTGTGGTGTTAGCAATGGTCGAGGCAGAAATTACGGCGGCAATTTTGGTAATTGGTGATGAAATCCTTTCGGGACGCACCCAAGATTCAAACTCAAATACAATAGCAAATTTCCTGCAACCTTTTGGCATTGCCTTAAAAGAAATCAGGGTTATTGGCGATAAGGAACACGAAATCATCGCAAGCCTTAATGCACTTAGAACCCGTTATGATTATGTTTTCACAACCGGCGGCATTGGCCCCACCCATGATGACATTACCGCCGATGCGGTCGCCAAAGCATTTGGAGTAAATATCGGCATTCGTGATGACGCAATTGACATGATGCTTAATCGTTATAACCGTGACGAACTTACCGAAGCACGCCTTAGAATGGCGCGCATCCCCGATGGCGCAAGCCTAGTTAAAAATCCAGTTTCTTTTGCCCCCGGTTTTCAAATGGAAAATGTTTTCGTTATGGCCGGCGTGCCAAATATTATGCGTGCCATGCTTGATGATATTGCACCACGCCTTAAAACTGGAAAAGTAATAATCGCAAAAACAATCAAGGCAGACAATTTACGTGAAGGTGATATTGCAAAGCCACTTGGTGAAATCGCAAAAAAATATCCAACACTTTCATTTGGCTCTTATCCGTGGTTTCGCGGTGATGGCTATGGCGCACAATTGGTGGTGCGCGGCAATGATGAAGAATTACTCGAAGCAGGCATTAATGAAGTTGTTGAAATGCTAAAAACTCTAGGGCTTTCACCGAATATTGAATGATTTAATGCAATTCCTGCAACAAGATATGCCAATAACCGCAATTTTTGGCATTTGCACACTAGACTAGAAATTTAACCTAAACTATAAGCCGTCTTCCAATGTGCGGATGTGGCGGAATCGGTAGACGCCACGGACTTAAAATCCGTTGGGCTGTAAGGCCCGTGCCGGTTCGAGTCCGGCCATCCGCACCATTTCCTTTATCTCACGCTTATGTTCGGGGCAGTCGCTATTCGCGCCTGCTATTCCCTCACCGCTCCGATAGGGCGCCGCACTCGCGGCGGAGCGCCACGTGGCGCTCGGTGCTTTCAATCTAATTTGGTTCGAACTTTCTCCGATTAAGCGCACCATTTCTTTATATCTAACGCTAGTTTCGCTACGCTCAACGCTCCGATGGGGCGGCGCACTCGCGCCGGCGCTCATTCGCGCTTGTCGCTTCGCTCCACACTGGTTCGAGCCTTGTCCAGTTAAGCGCACCATTTTATTCAAGTTTCCACCCTAGGCACTTCGTGCCTCACTCAAAAACTTGGTTTCATACAGAAAAGATTTTTTGAAAAGCGCTGTTTCCAAAAAATCTTTGTATATGCTTTATTTCATTTCATTCTCATAAAAATCACGAATTGCTGCAACCACAAACGTGGTCGGCATCGCCATGATTATGGCAGGCAACTTCGGGAATTATTTGCCCATTTTTCAAGAAATCTGCAATCGCAAGCTTTATATCGCTATTATTAACAAGGCTGGCTTTAATGCCGCGTCGTGCCATTTTATTCATAAAGCCCATACCAAATGATGCAGAAAGCAAAACATCAACACCATCAAGCGGGTGTTCATTGCCTATGAAATTATGAAAGGCCATTTCTTGTGGTAAATCAAGACGTGATAATTCCTCAATATCCCCTGTTTCACTGACGTTAAAAATGATAAAACGGCGCGCTTTGCCGGCATGATTAGTGATGGTTTTGAAATTTTGGGAGGTAACAGCAATTTTCATTTTCTTGCGCCTTATTTACTTATGATTACGTAATTCCCAACCATTTTTGTTGGGTTACGCCCCTTTAACACCCAAACTACAAAGCGTATCAAGCGTTATAAAAATAAATTACGCTTATAAAACGCACCTGATATTTATTTTTTAAACATCTTTCATAAATTTCTTTTTCCGCTAGATTTTATTAATGAGAAAAATTTTTAAATCCCTATTCTTTTCGACAATTCTTTTAACCCCTGCCTTTGCATTGGCGCAAACCAATCAAACCTTGACGATTGATCGCGTTTTTTCTGATCCGCCAATCTCTGGCACAACGGCACTTATGGGGCGATTATCGCCTGATGGTAAAATGCTTACCTATCTCAAACCCAAAAGCGATAACGCAATGGTGCAGGATTTATGGGGCGTGATGGCAAGTGGTGGCGCACCATTTCTTTTGATGGATGCCAATAAATTATCAGATTCCGGCAAGGAATTATCATTAGAAGAAATTGCAAGACGCGAAAGAATGCGGATTTCTGTGCGCGGCGTTGTAAGCTATAATTGGGATAAAACTGGAAAATTTATCATTGTTCCGCTTGATGGTGATATTTATGCCATTGATGCCAATACACGCGCAATCACACGTCTAACCAATACCCCAGATGATGAAATTGATGCCCGCCTTAGCAAAAATGGCAAATTATTGGGCTTTGTGCGCGATGGGCAATTATTTGTTAAAAACCTCGATAGCAACAATGAAACCGCCATTTCCCCAAAGGCAGAGGGTGATGTTTCATATGGCACGTCTGAATTTATTGCCCAAGAAGAATTAAAACGCTTTGAAGGCTATTGGTTTTCACCAGACTCGCAAATGATTGCTTATCAAAAAACCGATGAAACCCGCGTCGAAACCGTTGAACGCACCATCATCGGCGCAGACGGCACAAAAGTTGTAAAGCAAAAATATCCCTATGCTGGCAAAGCAAATGCCATTGTTGAATTATATGTTAAGCCAATTAATGGTGAAGCAATAAAGATTGATTTAGGAAAAGATGACGACATCTATGTTGCAAGGGTTGATTGGTCACTCGATTCCAAGGCGCTTTTTGTCCAAAAACTAAGTCGCGATCAAAAAACACTAGAATTGATTAAATTTGACCCCACAACTGGAATTGGAAGAACCATTATAACCGAAAAATCCGATAGTTGGGTTGAGGTTAATGACGATTTCAGCCTTTTAAAAGGTGGCGATTTTATTTGGTCATCGGAACGCGATGGTAATAACCATCTATATCTTTATAACAAAGATGGAAAATTAATTCGTCAGATTACATCGGGGAATTATGCCGTTAAAAATGTCTCCGCAGTCGATGAAAACAAAGATTTGGTTTATTTTGAAGCCGGTATTCAAACCCCAATTGAAAACAATCTTTATGCCGAAAAAATTCACGCCAAAGGTAAGCCAATAACCATAACCAAAACTGGCGGCTGGTGGTCGGTAAGCATGGCAAAATCTGGCACAAGCTTTATTGGTAATTATTCCGACCCACAAACCCCACCGAATGCAGCATTATACGACGCAAGTGGCAAAAAACTTTTGGCAATTGAGGATAATAAGCTTGATAGCAATCATCCATATTACCCATATAAAGATACGTATTCTGCCCCTGAATTCGGCTCTGTCAAAGCCAAGGATGATGAAGATTTATATTATTCAATCCTAAAACCACGAAACTTTGACCCAAGTAAAAAATATCCGGTTTTGGTTTCAATTTATGGCGGCCCTGCTAATAGCGTGGTCAAAAAAACATGGGTTGCGCCACAAAACCGCTTGCTTCAGGAAAAAGGATTTATCGTCTTTTCAATAGACAATCGTGGCACACCAAACCGTAGTGTGAAATTCACCCGTGCCATTTATCGCCAGTTTGGCGGCCCAGATATTGATGACCAAATTGCGGGCGCAAAATTCCTGCAAAGCCTTCCCTATGTTGATAAGGATAATATTGGCATATTTGGTTGGTCACAGGGCGGTTTTGTAACCCTTATGTCATTATCTGTAAAAGACAGCCCATTCAAAGCGGGGGTTGCAGGTGCGCCACCAACTGATTGGCGTCTTTATGATACGGCCTATACCGAACGTTATATGGATACGCCACAAAACAACAAAGATGGCTATGCCGCATCTGATGTTTTGAACCGCATCGGCAATATCAAACCGAATTCGCTTTTGATTGCACACGGCATGGCGGATGATAATGTTTTACTTATCAATACCACCCGCGTGGCCGCTGAATTGCAAAAACGTGGCGTGCCGTTCGAAATGATGCTTTATCCTGGCGAACATCACGGCCTTAAAGGTTATGCAAGACGTAAATTCCAATGGAATTTAATGACCGATTTCTTTGAACGGAAATTAAAATCCGCTCAATAAAATCCGATGCAACGTTCAAATGCTGGCAAATGCCGATATTGTGAGGCATCACGAAGATTTTGAAAAATCATTGTGATGTCATCATAACCTTTTACCATTGGAAAAAGCTCACGGTCATATAATGCGGCATTCGCAATTTCTGCATTCCTTCCCGCCTCGCACGCGGCCTTTATAGATTGTGGGGCAGCGGGGCGGTAATTTGCGGTCATATATTTATTTGCAGGCACCTGAATATTATATTTTCCAAGCAAATATTTAACGGCATCAATATGTCTTGCCTCGGCATCTTTAATATTGATAAATGGGCGTATTTCCCCAAATTTATCAATTATAACTTGATAAGTTGCATAGGCTTTATATTCGTCATCAAGCGCACGCAAAAGCGCGTTTGATACATTGTTATTATTTGCTTCAACAGGTACAGCGACAAATAATAGTGACAAGATAATTGATGCATTTATTAAGAATGATTTTTTCATTTTAAATCCCTCCTGCACTTAAAACGTAATAAATTTGCAATTTTGGTCGGGACAAATTGCCATAGGCGTAAAAATCATAATATTTCGCGAATAAATATTGCATTTTAACTAATTAATAAGGCAAATTGAGGTAATAGTTAAAGTAATGGCTTCAATTTGCCCTTTTGGCTGTCTTGAAAAGGCTCTGCATTAAAAAATGAAAAAATATCTCAAGCTAGGAAACATTAAAGTTGGCGTGAAATTACTTGCAATTATTGTCATGGCAATTTCCGCAATGACCGTTGGGACGTTGTTTGCATTGGTTAATACAAGGCTTAACCTAATAGAAGAACGCCGCAATATGACATTGCATTCTGTTGAAATTGCGCAAAGCCTTACCAAAATGATTATGAACAAAAAGGCTTCAGGTCAGCTTAGCGAAGAACAGGCAAAAAGTTCTGCCCTAGAGGCGCTTAATGCAATGCAATATGGCTCTAATAATTATTATTTCATATTGGACAATACGGGCAAAATGATTTCCGACCCCGGAAAACCTGATTTAAATGGCACAAATGTTCTGACTATTAAGGATCAAAAAGGTCACAATTATTATCAAAAAATGATTGATGCCGTATCCAAAAAAGGTGAAGGCATTGTCGAATATTCAATTCCCAAAGCCCAAACATCGCCAAATAAATCATATCCTGTTATTACTTATGTAAAAGAATTTAAGGATTTGGGTTGGATTGTTGGCACAACAACTTATGTTGATGACGTAAACCGCGCCTTTTTTGGTGATATAGCAAAATTTGGGGCATTACTTTTACTCGCGGCGATAATGTATGTGGGAATTGGTCTTTTCATTGGTAAAGACATTGAAAATTCACTTAAGCATATTTCTGATGGCATCAAAACATTGACCGATGCAAAGGATTTAAAACTTACTGAAACCGACCGCCTTGATGAAGCGGGTGAAATGGCACGTGGTCTAGTAGAGCTTGACCAGAAACTACGTGATGCGCGCGAATTAGAAGACCTTCAGTTAGAAGCAGCCCAACAAAAAATTGAAGAGCAGCAAAAACTTGAAATCGAAATTCATGAATTTGAAGCACACATAAGTAACATTTTGCAATCTGTTGGCGGGGCAACAAAAGAATTATTTAGCGCCTCTGAACGTATGAATTCAATTGTTACTGATGTAAGCAAACGTGCGCAAGAGGTTGCATCGGCATCTTCGGAAACATCCGAAAACGTACAAACTGTCGCATCCGCCGCAGAAGAAATGTCGGCATCAGTTAATGAAATCTCTGAACAAACCGATTATTTCAATAACGCAATTTCTGATGCCGTTACACAAATGGAAAATGCCGACCGTACATCTGTACTATTGGATCAAGCGACAAAACGCATCGATGAAATCACAGACGTTATTCAATCAATCGCCGGACAGATTAATATGCTTGCGCTAAATGCAACTATTGAATCTGCCCGCGCCGGTGAGGCTGGTCGTGGCTTTGCAGTTGTTGCCAATGAGGTTAAACAACTTGCTGGACAAACCGAAAAAGCAACCCAAGAGATTTCACAAAATATTACCAATATCAAAGAAGTGGCAAATGCGGTTATTTCCGCATTAGCGGCAATTAAAGAAGCCATCGAAAGCATCACTGGGATTTCACGCAACATCCATCAAAATGTGGAAATGCAAACTGCGGCAACCCGCGATATTGCCCGCAATATGGCGCAAGCCTCATCTGGTACAAGCATGATTGATCAAAGCATTAATGAGGTTAGTGACTTCTCATTAGAGGCAAGTAGTTCTGCGGGTGAAACCATGCAATTATCAAAAACTTTGAGCGAGCAGACAGAAATCCTGTCACAAGAAATCACCACATTCTTAAAAAATGTACGTGCCGCGTAAAATAAAATGATTTGACAAAGCATTTTATATCACTATGTATGCGCCTTGAGTTTATATACTACCTCAACTATTGTTGACTTTTTAATTTTGTCCGTGGGTTATTTTAAATTACTTTATGGGCAGTGCGTCGTTTTCTATAAGAGTTTTTCTCTCCTATTTGGTTTGTGTCGTTTTATTGAGTTTAACTAAGTAACCAAGTTTAAGCTCATCTAAAATGTATCAAATTGAATAAAGGAAAATTATTATGGCAAACGGTACCGTTAAATGGTTTAACGCCACAAAAGGCTACGGCTTCATTGAACAAGCTGAAGGTGGCTCTGACGTTTTCGTTCACATTTCTGCTGTTGAAAGAGCGGGCCTTAGAGGTCTTCTTGATGGCCAAAAAGTGAGCTATGACGTTGTAAGTGCAAAAGGCAAAGCTTCGGCAGAGAATATCAAAATCGAAGGCTAAACCTTTAACGCATCGTGTGAAGAATTGTTTTACGGTTTTTCGTGAAACACGATGCGGCATTAAAAACCAACATTTATTTTTAGTATTTAACTAAATTCAAAAAGTGTTGGTATTGTGCGAAACTGCCTGAAAAGTAAATCAGTTGATTGAAATAAATCAAATGATTTATTCGTTTCAAAGGACGAGTGTGTAATTAATTTAAGCACTTATTTGCGGATTTCGCAATAAATATGGCTAGAAATGGGAATGCGTTTGGATGATTCCGAACGCAATTCTTTTCCCGATAATAAATTAATTACAACGCTTTCGCTTCATGCGAGAGACAGGACTTGAAATGAACGACTTTACCGCATTCGGCTTACAGCCGGTGATTATGCAGGCTTTGACTAAAATTGAATTCACCACCCCTACCCCTATCCAAACTGAGGCAATTCCAGTTGCACTTTTGGGAAAAGATATTTTAGGGACAGCAGGGACCGGAACCGGAAAAACCGGCGCTTTTGGTATTCCGGCAATTTCCCACCTTTTAAACAACCCACATGATTCGGCACTTATCATGACCCCAACCCGTGAATTGGCGGTTCAGGTTATGGATATGCTTAGACAATTGCTTGGCAATGAAACTAGCATCAAGACAGCTTTGTTAATTGGTGGGCAAGATATTAAACGCCAGCTTACACAATTAAAAGCCAGACCGCGCCTTATCGTTGGCACACCTGGTCGTATCAATGACCACATCCAAAGACGCAAAATCGATATGGTTAGCGTTCGTTATGTCGTGCTTGATGAAACTGACCGTATGCTTGACATGGGTTTCGGGATTCAGATCGATAAAATTTTGGCAAAAATGCCAAAGAAACGTCAAACCCTATTATTCTCTGCGACATTGCCTGATAATATCTTGAAACTAACTTCAAAATATTTGATTGATCCAGTGCGCATCACCGTTGGTTCAGTTAGCGAGCCGACCGAGAATGTAAAACAAGAAACTATTCACCTTACCGAAGCTGAAAGATACGGCGAACTTGTTAATCAGCTTGAAAAACGTGATGGTTCGGTAATCGTGTTTGTTAAAACCAAAATGGACGCTGACAAAATCTCTAAAAGGTTGCGTGACCATAGCCATAAATCAGCGGCAATTCACGGTGACTTGAAACATTCACAACGTTCAAAAGTAATTCTTGGTTTTAGAAACCGCGAAAGCCGTGTTCTTGTGGCAACCGATATTGCGGCACGTGGTCTTGATATTCCACATATTGAACATGTTATTAATTACGACCTTCCACATTGCCCAGAAGATTATATTCACCGCATCGGCCGTACTGGTCGCGCGGGCGCAGAAGGTGAAGCCGTAAACCTTGTTACCCCACAAGATCGCAGAAGATGGCGTGCAATTTGCAACCTTATCAATCCTGAAGAGGCGGCAAAAATGGGCGCTGAGCGTAAAGGTTCACGTGGCGATTCACGTAAAGATTCACGTCGTCCAAAACCAAATTTCCGCGTAAGAAAATCAACAAATGACGAAGCGGCCCCAGCAAGAAGGCCAAAACGTAAACCGTTTAAACGCGCGGCATAAATAAATAATAATACTAAAGGACCACCCTTCGGGGTGGTCTTTTTGTTTTGCCCCTATTGCACCATATAAAATTTTACTATATCTGACCACCTGCATCTGGTTGCCCGCAAGGGCATTAAAAGGGAAGGCAGTTTACAAAAGCTGACGCTGTTCCCGCAACTGTGATTGGATAGTTTTATTTCTTTTGCCACTGTTTAAACGGGAAGGCGAAGTAAAACGCGGGATCAATGCCCCAATTCCAAAAGCCAGGAGACCTGCCTGAAGCAGTCGTATTCAGCCGTACGGGATATGCGGATGAGCGGGGAAACCCCTGTTAAAGCGACAATTTCGGGTCGCGGTTTCGGGGATGGTCTCTTGAAAAATGTCATTTTGGCGCGTGACCCATTATTGAATGGGGACATTTATGCGTAAAACAAATCTATTATTAGCAACCGTTTCATTAATAAGTCTGTCAGTCATGGCGACACCTGCATTCGCGGATGAAGATGGTGATGTTGTGGTGGTAACTGCTGGTCGTAAATCACAAGATGCTGATAAAGTTGGTCAATCAGTATCCATAATTGACGAAGCACAAATCAAAAACTTGCAACAAATCCAATTGCCAGAGCTTTTGAAAGTTATCCCTGGTGTTACGGTTACAAGAAACGGTGGCGCGGGCAATGCAGTTTCGGTAAAAATTCGCGGGGCGGCATCATACCAAACCGTAGCAATGGTTGATGGTGTAAAACTATCAGATCCATCGGCATTACAGTGTGATTTCAATCTTGGCACAATTTTGGTTGGCAATATTGAACGTATAGAGGTTGTGCGTGGTTCGCAATCCGTACTTTGGGGTTCACAGGCAATGGGTGGGGTAATTAACATGATTACCAAAAAACCAACCAATACCCCTGAAACCAATATTCAAGGTGAATTTGGCTCATATAATACGCAAAATTATGTTGCCAATACATCGGGTAAAGTTGGCGGTTTATCGGCAAGCCTTGGTGTAAATTATTTTGATACTGATGGTTTTTCCGCGTTTAATAAAAATCGCGGCGGCGTTGAAAAAGATGGCAACCATAATTTTGGTGCAAATACCAAGTTAAATTATGAATTTAATGACGCCTTCTCAATTAATGCAATGGGCTTTTACACCAAGGGTAAAGGTGATTTTGACGATACCGGCAGTGATGCACTTAATAAACAATCGGCCGAGATTAAAATTGGATATTTGGGCGCAAACTATAATGCCTTTGATGGTAAGTTTAAAAACACTATTGGCTATTCAAAAACCCAAACCGAACGTGAATATTATTATCCGGCATGGGCTTCGACTTATAATTATAAAGGCGATATCGACCGTTATAATTACCAAGGAACATTAAACCTGCGCGATGATTTCGGCCTTGTTTTTGGTGCCGAACGTGAGGAGATGGATTATACCATCGATAGCGGCTATTCAATTGCCCGTGCCAACCAAAAAACCGATGCACTTTTCATACAAGCGGATGCAAAGCCAACCGAAAACCTTGCAGTTTCAGCGGGCCTTCGTAATGAGCATCACAATCTTTATGGTGATCATTTGGTCTTTGATATCAATGGTTCTTATTCATTCAATAATGGCAATAGCATTATTCGGGCAAGCTATGGTGAAGGCTATCGCGCGCCATCACTTTATGAATTATATGATGCGTGGTCGGGCAATAAAGACCTTGTACCAGAAGAATCCCAATCAAAAGATATTGGCTATTCACAAAAATTGCTTGGTGGGAAATTGGTTTTGGGTGCAACCTATTTCAGTATCGAAAGCAAAAACCTTATCAATTGGTCTGGCGTTTATAAAAACGTAAAATCCGCAGAGCAAAAAGGTGTTGAATTAGAAGCAAAGTACCAACCAACCCAAAACCTATCATTCAATGCTAATTACACCGATTACAGCACAGAAGATAAAACCACAGGCAAAGAATTGGCACGCCGCCCTGATAATACAGCATATGTAAGCGTTGATTATTTGTGGGGTATTGGTGTGAAAACCGGTCTTGGTATTACCCACGTTGGTGATAGCTATGATAATGATGCCAATAGTATCCTTACCAAAGGCTATACAATTGGTGACTTACGCCTAAGTTATAAATTAAATGAAAAGGTTGAGTTTTTTGGTCGGGTTGAAAACATCACCGATAAAAAATATGAAACCGTATATACCTATGGCACACCCGGCAGAAGCTACTATGGTGGCGTTCGCCTAAGCTTTTAGGACTTGAGAAGGAAAATATGAATAAATTACATATCTTCCTTTTTGCTATTGTTGCACCCGTCATTTTTGGCGGGTGTAATAAGGCGCATGTTGAAATTAATAGTGGGATAACATCCCTTCCCTATCGCCCACAAAGGATTGTTTCAATCAACCCATGCGCTGATGCAATATTGATGGAAGTGGTAGATAAATCGCAAATAAAGGCAATAAGTCACTATTCGCACGAAAAAACTGCAACCTCGATTAATTTAAATCAAGCCGCCGAGTTTCCAGCAACCTTTGACACCGCAGAAGAAGTAATAAATTTCAAGCCTGATTTGGTTATTGCGGGCTCACACGTTGCCCCACCCACAGTTGCCGCATTAGAGCGGTTAAAAATCCCAGTGTTAAACCTTGGCGTTCCGCAAAGCATCGCAGAAAGCAAAGCGCAAATAACATTGGTTGCCAATATCACCCATAATAATGACAATGGGATATTGCTTAATCAAAAAATTGATGCGGCGGTTCAGAATGCCAAAAGTAATAAACAAATACCAGCACTTATTTGGCAGGCCAATGGCCTATCACCAGGTGCAGGAACCTTAGCAGATGAATTATTAAGAACCGCAGGATTTAAAAACAAAAGTAGCGAATATGGTGTTGGGATGTGGGGCATTGTTTCGCTAGAACCATTGCTTGCCAACCCACCAAAATATTTAATGACCAAAATGGATGCCGATGGTTCGGACACAATATTAACCCATCCAGTTTTGAAAAAATTGGCAATAAAAAGCAAAATCGTTGATTTCCGACCCCGCTATTTAACCTGCGCAGGTCCGGTGATGATTGATGCCTTGGATCGCCTAAAACAAATAAGGGACGAAAATGAAAAATAATGTTCCAATAAATATCATGTTATTCGTCTTGCTATTGTTAATAATGGCAGGCTCTTTGTTCATTGGCAAAGTTAATGTCCCATTTTCGGAATGGCTTTCGGGTGATTTAAACTCATTAATTATAACCGAACTTCGCGCCCCACGAACAATTATTGGCGCGATTATTGGCGCAGGACTTGGCATGTCTGGCGCAGCGATGCAGGGATATTTGCGTAACCCACTTGCCGACCCTGGCATTTTTGGGGTTTCCTCAAGCGCTGCATTGGGTGCAGTGGCATCATTATTTTTTGGCTATACGGCATCGGTATATATTTTGCCATTTTTTGCACTTGGCGGTGCGGCAATTGGGATGGCATTACTGGCACTGCTTGCTGGACGGCAAGGAAGTTTAATCATGTTCACCCTTGCTGGTATTATTATTTCAAGCCTAACCGGTGCGCTAACCTCATTACTTATCAGCCTTGCACCCAATCCATTTGTGTCGGGGGAAATTGTAAAATGGCTTATGGGGGCTTTAACTGATCGCTCTTGGGATGATGTTAAAATTGCACTCCCGCTCGTAATAATTGGGATGGGCGTTTTAACTTTTAGCGGTAAAAGCCTTGATGCCCTAACCTTGGGGGAAAATACCGCCAAATCAATGGGTGTTAATATGCCACAATTACAATGGATATTAATTATAGGCGTTGGTTTATGTGTTGGTGCCTCAGTGGCAGTTGCAGGGATTATCGGCTTTGTCGGGCTTGTTGTTCCGCATTTAATGCGCCCTTTTGTTGGTCATAAGCCATCATCAGTCCTATTGCCTTCTGCACTTGCGGGGGCAATTTTGGTGGTGGCGGCCGACTGCCTTGTGCGCAGCCTACCATCAATCACTGAATTGCGCCTAGGGATTGCCATGTCATTACTTGGCGCACCATTCTTTTTGATGCTTTTATTCAAAATGCGTCGCAACATAATATGATGGGGGATAGAATGATTGAATTTAAAGACCTGTCATTAAAAATTGGCGAGCATCACATTCTAAACCACCTTTGCGGCGCAATCCCAAAGGGAAAAGTCACTGTCATTTTGGGTGCAAATGGTGCAGGCAAATCAAGCCTTTTGAAATCCATTGCCTCGATAATAAAACCAAGCGTTGGTGAGATTTATATCGATAAAACCCCAATTACCGCAATAAAACCCAATGAACGGGCGCGCAAAATTGGTTTTTTAGAGCAGAATGGCGATATTCACTGGGATGTGAATGTTTCAACCTTGGTTGAAATGGGCTGCCTTGTTAATGGCAATAATACGCAAAGTAATTCCGAAGCAATCTATGATGCATTGACCATAACTGATACGTTGCACCTAAAAGACAAAATTGCATCAAAATTATCAGGTGGTGAAAAATCCCGCGTTTTATTGGCACGAGTTTTGGCGGGAAAGCCTGAATATATCCTTGCCGATGAGCCTTTGGCGGCACTTGATCCCGCGCACCAGCTTGATACGCTTGCAAATTTTCGTGATATTGCCGCTCGTGGGGTTGGGATTGCGATTGTTTTACACGACCTTACCTATGCCGCACGTATTGCCGATGAAATCATCATGATGAAGAACGGGATTATTATACAAAAAGGCAATATCAATAGTGTTTTAACCCCACAAATTATTGAAGAAACATATGGTGTCAGAGTAAAAATCACTGAAAGTGATAATGGCTTTAAAATTATAACCCCATTTTCGCGAATATAACCTATAATATAGGCAATAATGAAGGATTGCGCATTAACCCTATTTTTAATGCGTCAATTTTTCACAATATCCCCTCTCGACCTGATTGGTAAAGTTGTATATACCATGCCACAATATAGAAATTCATAATATTCATCGGAGTGGAAATGCACATTACCCAATATACTAATTATGCCCTGCGGGTTTTGATGTATCTTGATTGTAATCGAGGGCCGGCGCGCATTATTGATATTGCTGAGCGTCACCAAATTTCGCGCAATCATTTAATCAAAATCGTGCAACAATTAGGGAAGCATGGTTATGTTAACACCACACGCGGTAAAGGTGGTGGCGTTGCGCTTGCCCGCCCTGCAAACGAAATTAATGTGGGGGAGATTGTTCGCCTTACCGAAGATAGCTTAAATTTGCTTGAATGCTTTGGCGATGTTGATTCAAAATGTAAATTGAAAAATGTTTGCCGCCTGCAAACCCTATTTGCCAAGGCGCTAAAAGGGTTCTTTGACGTTTTAGACGAGGCAACCATTGCCGATATTTCGGCAAATCGCAAAGAAATTCTCGCGGCACTTGGTATGGCGGCATAGCTACGAATCTGCGTAAATGGGCTAATGAAATTTAACGAACCACGCACGGGCGCCGGGGCGGCAATTATTGATGGCGCCAAAATACTTCTTATTAAACGAGTAAAGGAACCAGAGGCTTTTCACTGGGGCTTACCTGGCGGGAAAATAGATTTATTTGAAACCGCAGAAGACGCAATCATTCGCGAAGTCAAAGAAGAAACTGACCTTGACTTGAAAGAACCATTTTTACTGTGCATTTCAGATTTAATTGACCAAGACATTGGTTATCACTGGATTTCACCAATCTATCTTTTTGCTGAATATTCTGGCATACCAAAAATTATGGAGCCTGAAAAACACCTTGATTTAGGTTGGTTTGATATTGATGCACTTCCGCAGCCGATTACCAAAGCAGTTAGCGATGCAATAGCCGCTTTAAAGGAAAAATAATGGCATTTGGCAAAAATGTTGAAATCTATATTGATGAGCCAATAATTCTTGAAGATGCACTTGATGCCATAAAAAAACTTGCCGTTGCCTCAATAAAAGAAGAAGGCTGTTTATGGTTCAAATTCGCCCAAAATAAAGAAGACCCACGCCATATATTTATGTGGGAAGTGTTTAAAGATTTGGATTCATTCAAAGAACATCACAAACAGCAACACACAATTAACTTTATTGAACAAAAATTATTCCGTAAAATCGCCTCAATAAATCTTGATGTTGATTTCTAATAATAAATAAAACCAACACAAATGGTATAATATAATGATTCAGGCACAAACAATTTTCCTTTTATTGCTTTCAAATATTTTCATGACTTTTGCATGGTATGGTCATTTAAAATTTAAAACCGCGCCAATTGCAATTGTTATATTGCTGTCTTGGTTGATTGCGTTTTTTGAATATTGCCTACAAGTTCCCGCCAACCGTCTCGGCTCAAATGTTATGAGTGCGGCGCAATTAAAAGCCATTCAAGAAGTTCTTACGCTTTCGGTATTTGTCGTTTTTTCAATATATTATCTTAAACAACCAATAAGCTGGAATATATTGGCGGGATTTATCCTTATTGGCGCGGGGGCAATGTTGATATTCAAACCTTGGCCATAAAGATTAAGTGCATAAGATAAAATGATAAAAGGGCGCATAAAGCGCCCTTTTCGTTAGAATTTATATTTTATACCAAACCGCAACTGTCGCGGTTCAGAAATGTGATAAACAATATCATCAACGCCCTCTGCTGGCTCACCTTGCAGACGTGTGGTGTAATAATAATCAATGTCATGCCCTTTTGAATCAAAGGCATTTAATAATTCCAAAATAAATTCCATTTTTGAATGGGTTGCATATGATGCCCGCAAATTAACCATTGTTGACGATTTACCATAAACACTTTTATCTTCTGAAAGATTACGTTTGCCAAGATAGCGAACCCGTGCGCCAAAATTATAATGGTCAAACATTGTGGTAACACCAAATTCAGCAGAGGATTTTATTGCCCCCGGAATTCCATTCTCTGTGACGGGAACACCTTTCAACTTGCCTTCATTGGTGGCATAAACCCCATCAATTGCCAACCATTGTTTAGGTCGCCAAAAGCCAGTCACCTCAACCCCATTACGCTTGCCGCCATTGGTTGGCACAACCTCACCGGCATCGGCGGCATAAACAAGCTCGGAATCAATTTCGCTTTGCCAGACATCGGCGGTTAGGATTAATCCACGCCGCTCATAACGCGCACCTATTTCCTGCATATGGCCTTTTACAAGACCGGGTGCAGGGTCGGTTGGATTGGTAACGCCACGCGCATCATTGGAATGAAATCCTTCACCCCAATTGGCATAAAGCGCAATTTGTTGATTAAGGCGGTATTTAAGCCCGACTTTGGGTGAAACAATCTGATCATCGACTTTGTTTGACCATGAATTGCCGCTCTTGCCATGGCTTTCAAATTTATAAAAATCACCACGCAAACCTAATAACATCTCAAGCTTGTCGGTGATTTTTAAATTTGCTTCACTATAAAACCCCAAAGAGCCTTCTTTGACGGCAAAACGCGCCTTATTATAATCAACAATTCCATTAATCGCATGGTCAAGCCCGATATCAGATATGTCATCATACCGCCCTTCAACGCCGCTGGTTAATGTAAATCTATCATTTATTGTAAAAATCTTTTCTGCCCGCCCGCCAATGGCATTCAAAGATTCGAATTGGCGGATTTCATCACCATCAACGGGATTATCAAGATAGAATGTGAAGTTTGATAATAGGTGCCAATTATAATGCTGCAACCACGCGGTTACTTTCCAATCAGCACCATAAAGTCCACCTGTTAAAACCTGTCTTGAAGTGCGACCAAACAGATTTTTATCAAGGCTATCATATGGTGAATTTAAAGTAGTGCCGACCGCACGTGATGGGATTTGGTCGGTTGGATACCAGCTTGCATCATAGGTATTAAGTGCGATTTTAAACTTACCAAAACGGGTTGGCTGGGAATATTTTATTAGGCTTGAAAAGCCATCAAAATCTTCCTTTACTGTCCATGGGCCATCTTGATGTTTGTATTGCCCGAGAACAAGCAAATCGCCATCACCAATTTTAAACGAACTTCCGCCAACCACACGGCTATAATCATATGTTCCATATTCGGCGGTTATGAATGGGTCTAATATATCAAGTGTGGTAATTGCCGCCCGACCAGTAAAATTAAAATCACCGGCATCGGCACGATATGGCCCTTTGCGATATTCAACATAACCAACTGATTCAGGGATTAGTCCATTAACATCAAGGTAGCCCTGCCCATGCCCATGGGTTAGAAAATTAACCGGAAAATCGTCAATCACGGCTGCGAAATCAGTGCCGTGATCAAGGTTAAAGCCACGAAGGAAATATTGGTTTGCCTTGCCCCCGCCAGAGTGCTGGGTTGCGATAAGCCCAGGGACAGCCTCCAAAATCTCACCGGGGCGTAAAATTGGGCGCGCCCGCAATTCCGAACCACTTACCCGCCCTTCTGATGCCGAAACTGCGGTTTCAATGCGCCGCTCAGCGCGGCCGAAAACAATTACCACTTCTGGATTATGGGCGTGGTTTTGCGGGCTTATTTCGTCCTTTGTATTGTCATTTTTAACTTCTGCCGCATATGAAGATTCGGCAAACAAAAGCGCAGAAGTTGATATTGTCGATGCCAGCATGATTGCAGCACCTTTTTTAAAAGATGGAATATTTTTAAACATGATAAATCCTATAACAAATATCGCCTTAAGAGGCTAAGAAACAATGAAATTTGTTATAGTGTTTGCGGCGGCCCCGTTTGTGGGGGTGGCGGCGATGCAATATTTTGCAGCAATCCTGAGCAATAACAAAAGCTATAAATCGGGGCATTAAAGATTGCCGGAATAAATATCACAAAGCCAATATAATCGCGTGTAATAAAGGCGATTTTTACAATATTATTGGCAGGGTCTAATTTACTGGTTGCTTTTTTATCGCCAGTTTTGTGTAGGGCAGTAAAGTTATGGTCAAATACAACGATTGAGTAAAGTTTCAAAAACTCCTCAAAACCGCCGCGTCCATCACTTTTGCTAAAAGTTGCCAATGGCTGTGGGTTATTGGCATAACCAATTTCAAACCCTTGGGGAACGATAAGGCGAACCAATATCGCAAGGGCAAGAAATAATTTCACCGCCCGACATCGAAAACCAAATGATTTCACCGACAAACCAACCATATTTTTTTATAGAACAAGCCCTATAAAAACACAATTATGGCGGGGATTATGCCGCACCTATCATTTAAAGAATTGCTTGCGATTTTCGCGCCACTCTTCACGGTTTTGCCCCCACGCATCAACATCAAGATGGGAATAAGGTGCGGGCAATTGGGTTTTACCTAAATTGGTTGAACCAAGGCGCTTGGCAATATTTTGTGACGGTACATTATCCGGTGCAATACAATGGATTAATTTATCCCAACCCAAAACATCAAAGGCATAATCCATGGTTGCCACTGCTGCCTCACGGGCATAACCCTTACCTTGTGCAGCCTTGTTTAGACCCCAACCAACCTCATGCTCTGGCCAGCCATAGGGATGAATTGGGCCAATACGCCCCAACCATTCGCCAGTTTCTTTTTCAATCAGGCAGAACATGGAAAAACCCCACATATGCCATGAGCCAGCAAGTGCATTAAAGGTGCGCCATGCAACCGCCTTTGGCTGAATACCGCCCAAAAATTTCATCACATCTTCATCGGCGTGCATTTCGGCAAAAGCATCAAAATCTTGCTTGACCGGTGGGCGCAAATAAAGACGTTCGGTTTCAAGTGTCGGCCCTAAAGGGGAAGTTTTAATTATTGTCATATTTCAAATACCAAATTTCAACATTATGCCCTTGTAATGCTTCGGGCACTTTTTCTGTACCAATATTATATGCCCCAAGTTTTTCGGCAAGGCGCACAGAAGGAGTATTAAGCGGATTGATGCAGAAATAAAATTCATTCCAACCCAATTCACTGAAGCACCATTCAATCACTCTTTTAATACTTTCAAGGGCATAACCTTTGCCTTGAAATGGTGGCGATATCGCCCAACCTAATTCACCAAATTCAGAAGTCGCACGGGGTGCAACACCGGATTGACCAATCCATTCATTGGTTTCTTTTAAAAAAACTGAAAAGAAGCCAAAACCTTTATCATGAAAGAAATCGCGATAAAGCGCAAAGCGTTTCACCGCTGTATCATAATCTAATACACCGCCCATATATTTTTTATATTCTTCATCTGCTTGATGTTTCAGAAATTGTTCAAAATCTTCATCGGCAAAGGGTTTTAAAATAAGGCGTTCGGTTTCAAGGACTATTTCCATATTATTATGCTTCATGGTTCACAATGCTTGCGCCTAATTCGGTCATTAATTCGGTGAAGTTCGGGAATGAGGTTTTAATCATTTCCGCCTCATCTACCTGTACCGCCTCTTTCGCAGCAGTACCAAACACCAAGAAAGACATGGCAATACGGTGGTCACCATGCGTGGTGATTGAAACCCCACCATTTGGTTTATTATTTGCGCCTTTGCCATTTACAACAAGCATTTCAGGGCCTTCTTCAACATCAACACCACATGCAGTTAAGCCATCCGCCATTAATTTGATACGGTCACTTTCTTTCACGCGCAATTCACCAATACCATCCATAATGGTTTGACCATTTGCAAACGCCGCTGCAACCGCAAGAATTGGGTATTCATCAATCATTGATGGCGCACGCTCTTTGGGAACATTTATTCCTTTTAATTCAGAATATATTGCGCGAATGTCGGCAATACGTTCGCCAGCAATAAGACGTTCATTATAAATTTCTAGGTTTGCACCCATTTCTTTTAGGCATTCAAAAATACCTGCACGCAATGGGTTAATCATAACATTTTCAATTGTTACATCCGACCCTTCGGTGATTAGTGACGCAACCACCAAAAATGCCGCCGATGATGGATCCCCTGGAACAAGAACTTCTGTTCCTTGCAAAACTGCTTTGCCTTTTACGGAGGCACAAAGACCTTGTTGGTGATCCTCTATGGTTACATCGACGCCAAAGGCACGAAGCATATTTTCGGTATGGTCGCGCGATGGTTTTTTCTCAATAACTGATGTGACACCATCGGCACGAAGACCGCATAAAAGAATCGCACTTTTCACCTGTGCCGAGCCTTTGGTGGAAAAATATTCAATTGGCTTCACCTCATTTGTGCCAATAACTACACATGGCAAAAGGCCGTTTTCACGCATTTGGTATTTGACCCCCATCTGCGCAAGTGGATCTAGAATCCGTGCCATTGGGCGCGAACGCAATGAATTATCACCTGTAAAAAACGAATTTATTGGATATGAGCCAGCAACACCCATTGTTAAACGAACACCCGTTCCGGCATTACCAAAATCAATGAAATCATTTGGCTCTTGAAAGCCTTTCTCGCCCAAACCGCCGATTTCCCAATGCCCATCACCCAATTGGCACACGTCTGCACCAAATGCTTTCATAGCTTTTGCGGTTGATAAAATATCGGCACCTTCCAATAGTCCAGAGATTTTTGTTACGCCTTCGGCCATTGCACCCAAAATGAGTGAACGGTGTGAAATTGACTTATCGCCCGGGGCATTAACTGTTCCAATTAAACGGTTAGTCGGGCTAGCAATTAGGTAAGACAAGTGTTTTTCCTTCAATTTTTAATGTTAACTGCAAAAAATACAGTAAAAATAGCATAGTGGTTTTGACTTATCATATTAAGCATGGCAAGCGACTTTTCATAAAAATTGGAGCAAATACCAGTGCCAAAGCTTGATTTAGGTCAAAAACAGATGTGCCCGTCATGTGGGGCAAAATTTTATGACTTGGGCAAACGCCCTGCAAAATGTCCGAAATGTGGAAACGCATTCGACCCTGATGATGAATTGGTTGTTGCAACCCGTCAGGCTGCACGCATGTCTTCGCTTGATGTTGAAGAAACAAGTGTCGAAGATGATGAGGACGAGGATGCGGTTGTAAAAGTAAAAGCAGTCGATCCAGATTCTGAAGAAGAAATGGACGTTGAAGAAGTTACCAAAGAAATCGACATTGAAGCAATGGACGATGGCGACCTTATTATGGGTTCTGATGGTGACGATGATGAAGACGTTGTCGGCGGCGGCGATTCAATCCCTGAAGGCTTCTCTGAACAAGATTTAGACGAAGACGAAGAATTGGTTGACGAAGAAATTCCATTCATCGAAGGTGAAGACGAACTTCTTGAAGAAGAATTGGGCGATATTGATCTTGACGATCTTGATGAAGGCAAAGAGCCTTAATTCTTTCCAACATAAATAAAAATGGCGGCTCGAGTAGCCGCCTTTTTTTGTGCAAAAAATATGACACTTAAAGCCTTTTACGCTTGATAAGACTTATTTTGCTATTTATACGCATAGCATCTTTTATGGGGCCTTAGCTCAGTTGGTAGAGCGCTTGCATGGCATGCAATAGGTCAGGGGTTCGACTCCCCTAGGCTCCACCATTTTTTGATTAAACTCCAGCCTTCGCGCTTAGCGCTCACTCAGGAATTTAGATTAGTTTTGAAAACCTTCCGCTTTTTAGATAAATAGTTGCTTTGCGACTAAAGTGGTTAGACATTTCTCACCTGATATCCGCCATTTATATATCTCAAGCTTATGTTCTGGGCATACGGCTTACTCTCGTGCTATTCGCTTACAGCATAAAGCTATTTCGCCCGCCGCGTATTCACAACAAATGCCAATATTCCATAGATAATTGCCAATGATAGCATTTGGAAGAATTGGGGTTTTATTTCATTGAACCCTGCGCCCATAATATTTAGTGGCGTGAAAAGATGCACGGCAATTGTGGCAGGTGATAGGTGGCTAAGGGCGGCAAGCCATGCCGGCATTGCCTGAAGCGGCCACGCCGCACCAGTTAGAAAAAATAAAACCACAGAGGTCGGCGCAAGGGTGGCAAAGGCATATTCAGGATTTTTAAAAAACCATCCCAAAAACAAACCAAGGCCGACAACACTTATCGAAAACAAAGGGATTGTAATCATCAAAAGAAAAATATTGGGGCTAGTATTTATATCTTGAACTTTAAATATTGTGCCGAAAATAAATAGGCTTCCCAATATTCCAAGAAACACAAACGCAAGATATGCGCCCATAAATTCCGAAAAATGCCATTTTTGATTACTTGCGAACCGCTTTATACGGTTTGACGCTGCAAACATTGCAGCACCAAATAATAAGGTCTGTTGCAGAATAATATTGGCGACCATTGGAAAAATATAAGAAGAGTAACCTTCAAGATTATTATATAATGGGCGTGTTACAACGGGCGTAAAAGATTTTATTATAGCGTCATTTATTCCTTTTGATTTTGCGAATGCTTCGACCTCACCCTTGATTGCATCTTCAATCCCCGCGCCAACCGCCTTGGCACGCACAAGGTAAGAACCATTAAGCCATATACCAATGCCCGCATTGGTTTTTTGTGAAAGAATTGCCCCCGCAATGTCTTTTGGAATTAGTAAAATTCCTTCGGCTTGCCGCATTTTGATTGCTTTTATACCGTCTTGAAAATTATCGGTTTGTTCGACAATTTTCACCTGACGGCTGTCGGAAATGGCGCGTAATAATTGCCGACTTAAAACACTTTTATCATTATCAATGACAATTATTGGCATTTGTTCGGCGACCTGATGTTTGTAAGGCGCAGGATAGAAAAAAGAATAAAAAATCACCGAAATAACAATGGTCATAATCAAAGATCTTGTGGTGGCAATTTCATGAAGCGTGTTTTTGAAGGCATCAAATATTCTCATACCCCGCCCCCTTTTTATTGCGAATAAGCAATATGACAAAACCAAATATTGTTGGAATAATTATATAAAGCGATAATATACCAATTTGCGGCAGGGTCACTTTTGCCGATGCCCCTAAAAACTGATCCATCTCAAGCGTAAGAAAATGTGAAAAAGGAATTGCCGCAGACCATATTTTAGCAAAAGCAATTGCGCCATTTAACGGAAGCGAACCACCGGAATATGCCATTGATGATCCTGCATAGACCGCACTAAAAGACATTGTAGTTATTGTATCTTTGGTCAAAATAACCGAAAAAATTGAAATTGCCGCAGTCCCCGCAAAAAGTAAGAAAAACCCAATAATTATTAAAATTGTTGAACCATTTATTTTCCATCCCCTTACGCCGCTTATCCAACACAGCCATAATGCAGCCGATATTGTAATAACCAAGACATAAACAAAACAACGCGCCCATATCGCCAATATTTTGTCTTTTACATTGGGTGGCATTGAAACAGTTTCACCCTTCATCAAGCCTAAACATCTTGCCGTCACAAGCGCAGCCATACAGGCAATAAGCAAATGCAAACTTGCGGGAATTATCATTGCTTGCAAATACCATTCAAAGCTGGTTTGCGGGTTCATTAAGACCGATATATTCACCTGCGCTGGCCTAAAATGAAAACTAGGAAGCCCGCGTTTGCGAAGGCTTTCGGTAAAAAAATCACTTATTGCGGTGTTTACGGCATCCCGTGCCGAACCGGCTGCAAACCCTGCTGTTGAAAGATATGTTGCATTGGTGAATATGAAAACGGGTTTTATATTGGCGCGCAACAATCCATCTTGGGCCCCGCGCGGGATATAAACAATCACATACGCCTTTTCAGAAGCAATATATTTTTTGGCATTTTCAAGATTATCTTCATTGGCAATTATTTTAATATTTGCTGCTGAATTAAGGTTTGCATTTATTTTTTGGCTCATGGCGCTGCTGTCATTATCAACAACGACAATCGGCAAATCTCGTGCCACACCATTATAAACCATCGCCGCAACGGCAATAATAATTGCAAGCGGGAATGCAAATAAATACGCAACTCGCCACCTGCTCTTGGCAATAAAGTTTAATTCATCGAGAAAATGTTGCGCCCAAATCATCATTGCGGCCAGTTGAATAATACACTCATACCCGGCCTTAAATCTTTTAATTTTTGCGTAGGTTCAAGATGAATTTCAAAAGTGCGAATATCATAACCAGAAGTTTGACGTGTAGCACGCCAGGTCGCAAAATCCCCTTGGGGTGCAATGTAAGAAATTTTGAAAGGCGCATTTTTAATACCAAGTGCCGGAATATCGCCGTGGATTATCTTATCTTTTTGAACGCCCTTATAATCATCTTCCCTGATATTTATGATGATTTTTAGGTGGTTAATATCAACAATTTGCAACACTGGAACAGCAGGGGCAACAATTTCACCCGGCATTGCAAGTTTGTGGGATATTTCGCCCGCTATTGGTGCATAAAGCATGGTTTCATTATTAAAGGAATTTGCGCTTTCCTTTGATGCCTGGGCAATTTTCACCTGTGCATCAGCAATGGTTTTCATCTCGCTTCTTGTGCCGGCCTTTGCCTTTATATATTGCTGTCGTAATGCTTCTGCATTCATTGCGGCGGCATCACGTGCCGCATGTGCCTCATCGGCGCGCTGCTGTGCAATCACGCCTTCACGCAATAAATTATCGGCGCGCACAGAAGATTTACGTGCAAGTTCCGACGCCGCATCAGCCGCTTTCCAAGCGGCATAAACGCTTGCAATATCTTCGGGACGATTACCATTTGTTGCCATCGCCTCATTGGCAAGCGCAGTTTGCAAAGCCGCATCCGCCTGCTTTTGCATCGAATTAATTTCAGGGTTACTAAGAATTGCTAAAAGCTGCCCCTGTTGCACCATTTGCCCTTCTTCGACCATTAATTTATCAATTCGAGAAAGTGTTTTTGTGCCAATATTGATTTCATCGGCATCAACACTACCCTGAATTTGGCGTGGTGCTGGCTTTTTGGCCCAAACCAATCCAACCGCAGCCAGTAAGGCAAGAATGATAATAACCACCAATAATATTATTCCTGCCTTTTTAGGTGATTTCACCTTTGGCTCTTCTATTGATGCCGCCGGAGTTTCAGCATCAATTTGAGGGGCATCTGCAATTTGTTCTTGTGTTTCTTCGGTCATATTTTCAACCTTTAAGGGGCTTTTATCGCGTCGTTTTGATTTAAATATTTGCTAAACTCATCGCCACGGTTACTTATGGCAAGCAATGAAGCAAGTGATAAATCATATTCATATGCCGCAGCGGCACGTTCGGTCATTGCCGCAGTTAGCGCAGTTCTAGCAGTCATTAAATCGGCGACTGTCCCTTCACCAGATTTGAAGGCAATCTCTTGCACACGAACATTTTCTTTTGCTGCCTTTATATCAATGTCCATTAACTGAAATGACTTTCTGGCCTTTTCAACTTGATTATAAAGTTGATTTACCGTGATGCCAACATTCCTACGTGCTTCATCCGCCGCAAATTGCGCGGCATTTTCGCGCTCCCTCGCAGCAGAGATTCCAGAATCCCGATTATATCCTGAATATAAACTGTAACGCACACCAACACCAACAACCCAATCAGGATCTATCACCACTGCATTATCGCGATTGAAATTATAAGTACCAAACGCATAGGCTTGTGGTTTCTTTTGTGCCTTGGCAAGCTTTACCGCCGCACTGGCAAAATCTTTCGTTGCCTCGGCAGATTTTATATCGCCATTATCATAAAGTGCGGTTGCTTCAAAACCATTCACTGGTGCAAGCTGATTATAGTTTACAAAAAGCGGGGTTGTCGTTTTAACCTCCCCCTCATTTTGCAATAAACGAGCCAGTGTTTGCCGTGCACTCTTTAAATCTAATTCTGCGCGGTAGCGTAATCGCTCCGCTGCATCACGCCCGACCTGCACCTGAAGAACGCGCACATGGGGTATTAAACCCTGTCGCTCCATTGCGGCGGCATCGTGATAATATCTGTCAAAAGCATCACGACCATCTGTTGCGGCATCAAGCATTTGTGATGCCAATGATACCCCAAAATATGCCTGCACCAATGAAACTTGGACCAGATTTTCCGCCTTTAAAGTTTCTGCCTGCGCGGTTTTATATCGTGCATCTGCCATATCCCTAATCGCGGGAATCGCACCCCCTGTATAAAGCGGCATAACCACATTTACAGAAGGGCGAAAAATATCTTCGCGGGTTTGAAATTTATAATTATCAGGAATTAATGAGGAAAGGCCAGGCAAAGCAGCGCTTATCTGACCTGTTACTTGTGATACAATATCTTGGTAAGAAGGTGGAAAAGACGCGGGTAGATTACCCAAATAATCAGTTGCCGTATCCACAACGTTATTTCTTACGTCTTTAAGGTCAACATTTATAGTTTTTTGATATTCAAATGCGGTCGCCGACAAGCTTACAGATGGATAATTCAAATGTTTTAACGACGCCATATCATCCTCACCAGCGCGGAGTTTTGATTGCGATGCCTTAAGTAATGGTGAAACCTGCCCCATTCGCTGTTTTGCTTGTTCAAAGCTAAACGCGGTTAAATCCTGGGCAATTGCGGCATGACCAAAACATGATAGGCAAAAGGCAAAACCCAAAGTCGATAATAACTTGTTTTTTAAAAAGCACATAATTGCACCCTTATTTATATTTATAAAAACCTTCGCCGGTGGCTATTCCCAATTTACCTTTATCAATATATTTTTCTTTTATTAATTTGGCGAATTCACGTTGTTTGGGACTACCTATTGACGATATATTATATGCAGTCATCAAACCAACAATATCATAAATTTCAAATGGCCCTTGGGGTGCGCCGGTCGCAATCTTCCAAGTATTGTCAATATCTTCTATATTGGCAATTCCATCAACTAAAAGTGCCGATGCCGCAGACAAAAATGGAACCAATAAGGAATTAAGGACATAGCCAGCTTGTTCCTTATGCAATTGGATTGGAACCATCCCAATATCGCGTGCAAATTGAACCACGACATCATAAGTTTGCTTAGATGTTTCGGAATGCCCCATGATTTCAGCAATATTATGCTTCCAGATTTCATTAGCAAAATGGAGCGCAATAAATCGATCTGGACGACCAGTTGCTGCCGCCATCGCACTTGGTAAAAGTGTTGATGAATTGGTGGCAAATATTGTTTTACTTGGCGCCAATTGGGCGATTTGCAAATAGATTTGTTGTTTTATTTCAAGCTTTTCAGGCACAGCCTCAATAATAATATCGGCATTCTTTACCGCCGCCTCAAGATTGGTGAAAAATTCAATTTTTGCAAAGGCGGCATCAAGATTTTCATCATTTGCACCATCAATATCATTCAAATAACAAAGTTTTATATATTGAAATATCTTTTTGCTTTTTGCGATTGCTTCATCATTTATATCATATACGCTGACTGAAAAGCCTTTGAATGAAGATTGAAACGCAATTTGCGCACCCAAAACACCGGCACCAACGATGGTTACATTTTTAATTGTCATTATTCTTTTCCTTATAATTTATAGAAACATCACCATGCGCCACATTGCCAAGCCCAACCAAAACTTTGAAAAATGCCAGAAGCATTTCATCACGCGGCATTGCGCCTTCAAAGTTTCCAAAGGCCACCATTCCATACCAAAGCGAGTTTAGCCCAATCGCCATTTGTTCAGGTGGCAAAGCGGGTTTTAAATTATGTCGTTCAATAACTTCGGTTAAAAGGTTCGCGATGGCATTGTGAAAAGTTTTCTTACATTCGGCATAACGCATAGAAAATTCCTGGTTACGCTGGGCATAGATTTGAAATTCCAACGCCAAAAGTGACCATTGTGGCATTGATGCCAAATCAGAAAGATGCGCAGCAAGAATTTGAAGTGCATTATCCACATCACCCTTATCAAGTTTTTGCAACAAATGCCGCAATCTTAACGCCTTGGAATGGATATAATTTTCCATAACCTCAAGCAATAAATCGGGCATATTTTCAAAATTTGAATAAAATGCCCCCTGTGAATAGCCAGCCGCCTCGCAGACACCGCGAATAGTTGCCGCCGCAACCCCACCATTGGCAATAATTTCAGTTGCCGCCGCAAGTAGTTTTATGCCTTGTTCCCTCTTGCATTTCACGGCGACTAAGGCGACGTGGCTTTTCATCCGTCATGTTATTCTTTCTTTAAAAGTGAAATTACTTTTCCGATTTCAAAAGATATAGTTTTGAACAGGCTCGAGCCTTTTTCAAGAATTATACGCAAATCCTTTTCGACCTCATCTTTAAATGAGGTTTTCTCTTCTGGAAGTGGCGGTAATATATGTGCAAAATATGTTTTACCGAGTATAAGATGCAACAGACGCTCACCTATAAAAGGTTGATTGTTGTTAAGTGTGCGTGCAGCACGTAATAAATTACGAATATCATATTGCGAATGGTTAATATCGGGAACTTGTTTAGGAATATTCAAAAGCGAATATACCGCCACGCGACCACCGCGTACTGAACTTTCGACTGTAAATACAACATCATTATTTGTTTCAACAAATTGACCAACAAGCGCAAGGTTTTTACATCCTTCGGGAACAATGCGTGGGCGATCCCCCGCCGCCCTTGGCATGAATTGTGCAGTTATATATGGCATTAAAGAAAGCCTTATTTTGGTATTGGCAAGCACATCGTCAATTTGATCAATAATGCCAAGATGATAGCAAATTTCAATCAAAATTTCGCGACCATTACATTCAGGCATCGGCTTTTTAATATAATCACCATCTTTATCCATAAACAAAGCATAGGCCCATAAAACCAAAACATCTTTTGGCTGGTCAGGAAAGTGAGGTTGCCGGTTACAAGTTATGCTTAAAAGCCACTTGGAATCATCAAAAGTTATAATCCCCCCCGTAACAGTTCTACCAGAATAAGGGTCATTAACCGATAATTCCTTTATCTTTTCAGTTAACGCAGAAGTCTTACAGGTTAAAGTAGCTGATTCCCAAATCGAACCTTTGACATTACCATAAAATTTTTCAGGCTTACCAAATACTGGAGATTTTTTCGCAAGATTACGCCACAGTGACCACGCACTATCTGCCGCAGGTTCATCACTTGCCCTTAATATTGGAACACTATCCATATCTCCAAAAGACGTAGCCTCAGTCATTGAGCCAGTAAGGGCAATAACAACATCATCATTTGCAACATCAAGTATTTCATCTTGCCCGCCTTTTTTATATTTGATTGCAGTTACAATTTTGGAAACATCTGTGATTTCCATTTCAAAATCATATACATTTGAACCAAATTGTATTTTCACGCCTTTATCTTGAAGCATTTTAATCAGAGGCCGCACAAAGCTATCATATTGGTTATATTTTGCAAAAACCAGTGCCGACATATCTGTAAGTCCATCAAACGCATCAAGGAAACGGTGCATATAAAGCTTCATTTCAAGTAGCGAGTGCCAGTTTTGGAACGCAAACATAGTTCGCCACAATGTCCAGAAATTAGTCTTTAAGAAGCCTTTTGAAAAATATTCTTCAACCGTAATATTGTCTAAATCTTCTTTGCGTTTTAATAATAATTGCACCAATTCCCATTGTTGCGCCGCATCAAGACCAAATTTTGAAAAATCCTTAACCTTGCCTTGTTCGTGCATTATTCTTGATTTGGAATATGTGGAATCATTGTCATTAATAATTCGATATTCATCAAGGACCGAATACCCTTTTGGTAATTCCAAAGCAGGAACATCTTGATACATATCCCAAAAATTATCATAAGTCCAAGTCATCTCGCGACCACCACGCACTATATAGCCGTCTTCAGCATTTCCGCTACCATCAAGCGACCCCCCACTTATTCCCATAGCGTCTATAATTGTTATGTTTTCACCGGGCATTTGTGCATCACGTATGAGGTAAAATGCAGAGGCCAAACCTGCTATCCCGCTTCCAATTATATATGCTTTGCGGTTTTTAATACCTTTGGGGGGGAGTGTTTTGTTGCGGTTGTATAAGGAACCGAAATCAGGCGGAGGCAGAGTATTTTTCGCACTATTTTGCCAATAAGCATTACTGGCATCTGGTTCCTGATTAATAGAAATTTTTCCGATATTTGCAAATTTTTCAAAATCAGACATGATTTTTTCCTTCATATTTTCCCCTACCAACCGAAATCCCACAAAGAAAATAAAGATTATAAATCTGAATCTTATCTCATATTAAAATATCATATTATATTCAGATAGCAAATGATATTTAGATTACATTAACAGCAAATGAGACATAAATTTATCTAGTTTTGCTTTTGCAAAAAATTAATAAGGATTTAGGACGGGTAATTTCCACGCAACCCAAAACGCAATAATAGCGCGCTTTTTACCGCTACTATATGCGCTTAAAAGTTTACGACAAGACATTACAAATTGCCCGCATTTGCGGGATTATAATTTAATTAAGTGCGTGAACAAATATTTATGGGCAAATACCTATTTGTTACCATACACTTTTTCACCCGCAATATATGCAGACTTAACCATGAAATCATTATCGATAATTATAAAGTCAGCTTTGTTATTTTGTTTTAATTGCCCGATTTCATTTTCAAGACCAAGGAATTCGGCCGGATAATAAGTTGCCATTTTTATGGCTTCTATTTCATCTATACCAAGGGTTTTAATAGCAAACTTTAATGCCGATGCCATATCGAGATCTGACCCTGCAAGCGTGCCATTATCATCCATACAAACACCATTCACGACCTTTATGTGTTTGCCGCATAGTTCAAATTCTTTATTCACTGAACCGACACTTGGCATTGCATCGGTAACCAGCATGAAGCTCTCTGTGCCATGGGCGCGCATTGCAATCTTTGCCGCCGTTTCATGAACATGATGCCCATCCAAAATAATGCCAATATAAATATCTTTATTCTCTAATGCTGCACCAACTAATCCTGGGTCGCGGTGCATTAATGGTGACATGGCATTATAAAGGTGGGTTACGCCCTTTATGCCCGCATTAAAACCTGCTTTTGCCCGTTCATAATTGGCATTTGAATGACCCGCACTTATAATTATTCCCGCATCATTCAGTTCTGAAATATCGGCGATTTGATTTTCTTCGGGTGCAAGCGTCAAAAGTAGTTTGCCATTTTTAAATGACTTTAGAACCTCTTTGGCTTTGTCGTTAATTGATTGAAAAACACTTTCGTCATGAATGCCTTTTTTGGTTTTTGAAATAAATGGCCCTTCAACATGAATACCAATTATACCATTAGTTTTTTGGGCAATTGCATCATCAACCACCGCAATTGCCTTTGCAATCACCGGAACGTCAGAGCTGATTAAAGTTGGCAATAATGAAGTTGTACCATATTGCAAATGTGCCTTGGCGATTTTGTTCAAGGCATCAATGCTTATGTCATCGTTAAATAAAATACCACCACCGCCATTGACCTGCGTATCAATAAGACCAGGAATTAAATAACCACCCTTAAGGTCAATTACATTTGCATCATCAATAATATTGGTTTCAATGGCGCTAAAGACCCCATTTTTAATTTTAAAAGATGCCGATTTTGCAAATGTTTCACCAATTAATATTTTGCCATTGGTAAAATTTAATATTGTCTCATTCATAATTTCAAATCTTCTGTTCAAAAATTAAGGCTATTAAGCCTTGTCAACTATCAGGTGATATTTACCGTTTTGCGAAACCACCCATTTATCTTTTGCGACTTTATCAATATCCGCAGTTTTTACCAATGCTTTATCGATTGGTTGCAAAATCACCCGCCCTTCGCGATAAATTATGGATGCAAGGTTTTGTTTTCCACCAAATGCCGCGATTATATCATCACCAAGTTTGAATTGATTTTCATCAATTGTGGCGGTTTTGGCGATTTCTAACGAATTTGGCATAATATTTCCATTACCTTGCAAAAAGGCACGAATTTCGCCCGCAATTGCATCGGCCTTTGGCCCAATAACCACTTGAACCGTATTCTTATCAAGGCGCATAACCGCAATTGCGCCAATATCCTTTAATGCCCTGTCGTTTACATCGGCATTATCATTTACCTTAAGCCTTAGTCTTGTTGTACAGGCATCAACATTTACAAGGTTTTTTGCACCGCCCAGTGCCGAAACATAATTTTCGGCAACCGATTCTGCATCGCCTTTGCTTACTTTGGTTTGTATTTCACCATCATTATTATCAATTTCACGCCCTGGGGTCATTAAATTGAATTTTTTAATAAAGAAGCTGAAGCTAAAATAATATATTACCGAATAAGCCAAACCGATTGGAATTAATAATAATGGCTTGGTAGCAAGCTTAAAGTTTAGGACATAGTCAAACAATCCTGCCGAGAAGCCAAAGCCAAGGCGAACCCCCAATATGTCCATTATTGCCATTGCTATACCAGTAAGCACCGCATGCACCGCATATAATGCAGGCGCCAAGAACATGAAGGTAAATTCAATCGGTTCGGTAACACCAGTTAAGAATGAGGTTAGCGCAAGTGATATAAACATACCCGCAAGACCGCGTCTTTTTTCAGGTAGTGCCGCGCGATACATCGCAAGGCATGCGGCAGGCAAACCAAACATCATAACCGGGAAAAAGCCCGACATGAATTTTCCTGCTGTTGGATCGCCCGCAAAAAAGCGGTTCAAATCACCGGTAACGCCATTATAATCACCAATAATGAACCATGCCAAATTATTTAAAACATGGTGTAGGCCAGTAACAATAAGCAGACGGTTTAAAACGCCATAGGCAAAAAGACCAACCGGCCCCGCCTTCACGACCCATTCACTTAAGGCATCAATGAATTTTTCAAGATATTCAAAGCCAAAGCCGAATACCATTGCGCCCAAAATTCCGGCAAACCCTGCCGCTATTGGAACGAACCTTCTGCCACCAAAAAACGCCAAATATTCAGGAACTTTGATATTATAATAACGATTGTATAAAAACCCTGCTGTCAAACCCGATAATATACCAGCAGGTACAGATAGTTTAGCAATCTCTTTGTTTTTCCACGCTTCTATTAATGCCTTGGAAATATCGGGGCTTGTTGCAAGTTTGGTGACATCGGCGGGCGCATTAAGTAACGTTTTCGCCCCTTCTGTAAGCACCACAAAGGCAACCGCCCCCGCAAGCCCCGCCGCGCCATTATTTTCCTTGGCAATACCAACCCCGACCCCAATGGCAAATAATAAACCCAAATGACTAAAAATCGCATTGCCGGCGGCGGCAATGAATGGGATATTTAATAAGTCTGCTTGCCCAAGGCGCAAAAGCAACCCTGCAACTGGCAAAACCGCAATTGGCAGCATAAGCGCACGACCAATTGATTGGAAATTGGCGAGTAAATTATTAAATAGTTTCATGACCTACCTCACCCAAATTTCCATTTGCCAAAACTTGTCTAACCTCGTCTGCGGTGGTTGCTTTTAATGCCAATTGTGCGATTGCTACACACTCTTGCATTTGCAACTCTCTTACCCGCGTTTTTATTTGTCTTATCATTGCAATGGGAACCGATAATTCAGTAATACCAAGCCCGATTAATATCGGTATCGCAAGCGGAATAGATGCCACCCCACCACAAACACCAATCCATTTATTATTTGTCTTTGCCCCCTGCGCCGCAATCGCGATAAGGTTTAAAACCGCTGGATGCAAACTATCGGCGCGCGATGCCAATTGTGGATTCCCCCTATCAATTGCCAATGTATATTGTGTAAGGTCATTGCTTCCAACCGATAAGAAATCAGCTTCGTTTGCCAAATTTCCAGCCATTAAAGCCGCAGAAGGGGTTTCAACCATAACACCAACCGATATTTTTGATTTAACGCCACATTCCAACGCCACCTCATCAATTATTTTTCGTGCAGCGCGAAATTCCAAAACATCAATAATCATCGGCAACATGATTCGACATTGTGCTTGAGGCACAGATTTAATAATCGCACGAATTTGGGTTTTAAAAATATCCAAATTTTCAAGCTGATAACGAATACCACGCATACCAAGCGCTGGGTTTTCTTCTTTTGGAAACGGCAAATAGGAAATTGGCTTATCACCACCAATATCAAGTGTGCGAACAATTAATGGTCGTCCATCCAATGATTTGGCAATTGCCGATAATGCCTCTATTTGTTCATCTTCGCTTGGTGCCGTGTCACGTTCCATAAATAAAAATTCGGTGCGCAAAAGCCCACAACCTTCAGCACCATTTTCAACCGCCTTAGAAGCTTCTTCGGTTGATGCGAGGTTGGCAAAAACTTCAATCCGCGTGCCATCAGCCATCACGCAGTCAATTTTAGCATTCTTTGCTTCTAATTCGGCTTTGGATTGGTTTGCATCAATTATTTTATGCGCCGCATTAATATCTTCATTTGTTGGTTTGGGAATTAAAAACCCTTCATCGGCATTAGCAATAATCAATTGTGCATTTTCAATATTTGATAATTTATCACCAATCGCCACAATCATTGGAATACCAAATGAGGCGGATAAAATGCCAACATGCGCCGTTGGGCCACCAAATTTTGTGCAAATTGCTTTTATATTTTTATGATTCAAGCCCAAAAATTGAGAGGGCAATAAATCATCAGCAATCAAGATAATTTCTTTGTCATCTGGGATTTTGTTATTGCTTGCACTTGTACCACATATAGCATTTATAATCTGCCGCTCTAAATCCCGTAAATCTGATGCACGCTCTCGCACTCTTGGGGATTCAGAGGCTTTGAAAACATCTTCTTGTTGGCGTGATGATTTACGCCATGCCGCAGGCGCACTTAGACCATCTTGCAATAATTTATCGGCAACATCATTAATTTCTGGGTCTTGTAAGATTTCAATATGCGCCAAGGCAATGGTTTTTGCCGGCCCTTTAAATGATTTGGCATTGGCTTCGAGATTGTTAATCACCGCATTAATGGCATTGGTAAGGTTTACACGTTCTTGTTTATAGCCCTTGCCATTTTCATCAAAACTACCTTCTGTTTCACCAAAAATATATGCTTCGGCAATCGCATACCCACTTGATGCACTTACGCCATATAAATAATTTTGGTTTTGACTTTTAGGATTTGTTTGCTTTGAAGGTGGTTTTAATTCTTCACTATCTTCTTTTATGCCAGAAGTAATTAATTCAATCATTGAAGATAGGGCAGTTTCTGCATCATTACCCTTGGCGATAATTTCAATCTCATCACCCGGCTTTGCATTCAATGAAATCAAGGCAACAATACTGTTGGCGCGTGCCGTTTTTTGGTTTGCATTTATGGTTATTTCAGATGCAAACTTCCTTGCCAATTGTGCAATGCTTCCGGCGGGGCGGGCGTGAATGCCATGCACCAATGATAAAGCCAATGTTTGGCGGGCAATTGCACCATCAATATTAACATCAACCCCTTTATCACCAAATTTCTTTTTATTATTGTCAACTTTTCCAATTTCAAAAAGCGCGTCACCCACCGCAATCTGGCAATTCATTTTTAGAATTTTTAAATCTGCCTGCGGATCCATAACAATGATTGGTGTCAGCAAGCTCGGGACATTTTCACCGACAAAATCCATGTCAAAAGTAATCAGCTTGTCGCCAATTTTTACTTTATCACCAAGCGTAACATGCGCTTTAAAACCAGCACCCTTTAACCCGACCGTATCAATGCCAATATGAATTAATATTTCATCATCAGATTGCGTTTTTAAAATTACTGAATGCCCAGTTGGCGCAACATTAATAACAACACCATCGCAAGGCGCATATAATTCGTTATCGAGCGGCTCAATAGCAACACCTTTGCCCATTAATTCTTGCGCAAATGCGGCATCCGAACTTTCACTTAATGGCTTCACCCACCCTTTAAACGGCGATTTTATTATCAAATCACTATTCCTTATATTATCATCAAGCCGGATTATTTAATTGGATAAATACACCCCAATGTCATAATTCTATAAACATAATCTCATACCATTGCAATACCATTTTGGTTTAATTAAATACAATTTTCGGCAAGATTATTTTAATGTCACACACAATAAGAATGTTATAATATATAAAAAACGGCTTAATAAATGCAATTTTGGGAATAATTAACCGCAAAGCCCTTGAAATTGGTTATTTATTGGTTATAGTAAGTGAATTACTGATAGTAACGGATTAATAATGGCAAGCAAAATGAATTTCTCACAAACCATTGGCAAGCAGATAATTAAAGGCAAAGCACCATTATATTTGCAATTACAAGAGGCAATCCGCACAGCAATTAATGACAAAACACTTTTACCGCGTGAGGCATTACCACCGGAGCGTGACCTTGCCGAAGAGCTTGGTATTTCGCGTATAACTGTGCGTAACGCCATAAGCGGCCTTGTTAAAGATGGATTATTGGCACGCAAACAGGGCAATGGAACATTTGTATCAAGCCGTGTAGAGAAACAATTCGCGCTTCTTTCCTCATTCACCGAGGATATGGCAGGGCGCGGTCTCGTTGCCGATAGCAAATGGTTATTAAAGTCCAAAGGCCCTGTTACACCAGATGAGGCGCTTTTGATGGGACTTCGCCTTGGTGCGCAAGTTTACCGTTTCAACAGATTACGCCTTGCTGATGGCAGCCCAATGTCGATTGAACATTCGCTTATCTCTGCTGACGCATTGCAAAGTGAGCATGACGTTGTTGATTCACTCTATAAGGCATTAGAGGCAAGTGGGCATCGCCCTGTGCGCGCGTTACAAAGATTGCGCGCCCTACATTTAAACAAAGACCAAGCCGAGCTTTTGGAAACCGAGCCAGGCGCAGCGGGTCTTTTCGTTGAGCGCCATGGATATGATTCCAATGGTGCAACAATTGAAATCTCAAAAAGCTGGTATCGTGGTGATTCCTATGACTTTGTGGCGGAACTAAATGCATAAAAAAACAATCAATCCAAACACAACATTAATGTTTAAAGAAGCCGAAGAGGCAAACCAAGTTGTTGCGCACCAAATTGCCAGCAACCAAGAAATTATAAAACAAATTGCGGATAAATATTCAAATAATTTACCCGAACTAATCGTTACGTGCGCGCGCGGAAGCTCTGACCATGCGGCAACTTTTGGGAAATATGTTTTTGAAACCAGATTAGGCATTTTAACATCCTCTTTGGCTCCATCGGTTTCATCAATTTATAAAAAAGAACTAAGCATTAAAAATGCGCTTTGCATTGCAATTTCACAATCCGGCAAAAGCCCTGATTTATTATCGGTGATGAATTCATCAAAGGCGCAAGGTGTTGCAACGCTTGCCCTTGTCAATGACACCACTTCACCGCTTGCAAGCCTTTGCGATGATACATTTCCGCTTTGTGCCGGCCAAGAAAAAAGCGTTGCCGCGACCAAAAGCTTTATCGCATCCCTTACCGGCGTGCTACAAATTGGTCACGCATTAAACCCAAGCGCGTTTAAAGACACCGATATCGCATCAATCCCTGCATTATTAAAACAAAGCTTTGAATGCGATTGGACGCCATTATTAGAGGCCTTAAAAGATGCCGATGGCCTATACACAATTGGCAGAGGGCCAGCACTTGGCATCGCCAGTGAAGCGGCATTAAAATTCCAAGAAACCTGCGGACTTCATGCACAGGCCTTCAGTTCTGCTGAAGTGCGCCACGGGCCAATGGCATTGGTAAAAGAAGACTTTCCAGTCATTGTTTTTTACCAAGACGACGAAAGCGCGCCAAGCGTTAAAGAAAGCATTATTGAACTTGCGAAATATAGCAAAAAAATATTTGTAATTGGCGCAGAAATCGAAGGGACACACACCTTACCGTCCATCAAATCGTCAGCATTAATTGCGCCAATTTTGCAAATTCAATCGCTTTATAAAATGATAAATTCACTTTCTATCGCCCGTGGTTACGACCCTGATCGACCAGTAAGCCTAAAGAAAGTCACCGAAACAATTTAGAATTATAAGGACTGGTCGCATGGCAAACAAATCAATTTATGGTGCATTATCATTGGTATTATTGGCACTAAATTGTGGCTGCGCCAGCATACCAAACCATAAGAACGACATAAAAGTCATGTCGTTTAATATTAGGTGCGGCGTATGTGAGAATGCAAATGATCCCAACGCTTGGCCAAAACGTAAATTTTTGGTTGCCAAAGTCCTTGAGGAAGAGAAGCCAGACATTATCGCAACCCAAGAGGCCGAAGATTACCAAGCCGAAGACATGGCAAAGTTTGCCAATTTTTCGCATTATGGCATCGGTCGCGAGGAAGGCGAAAAGGGCGAAAGAAATGCAATATTATGGAATCCTAAACGTTTCACCGCATTAAAAACCCAAACCATATGGTTAAATCCAACAGGTGAAAAATTTAAAACTGGCTGGGACGCCGATTGGGTACGCACCCTAACCATGATTGAGTTTCAGGATGTAAAAACAAAAACCTTATTCTGGGTATTTGATGCACATCTTGATAACGCAGGCAAAACCGCAAGGGTTGAAGGCGCAAAAATAATTGCTGAACAAGCAAAAATGCGCAACCCCGAGCCAATCATATTAATGGGTGATTTGAATGATGTTGCAGGGTCTGATGCATACCTAACCCTCTCTACAACAATGCACCCTGTCACAAATTATACGCCGGATGATTATACTTTTAATGGCTTTGGTAAAGACGCAAAAAAAGGATTCGCAATCGATCATATCTTCACAAACTTTGATGCGCGTGAAAATGGTTTTAAAATAATCACCAAAAATTTTAATGGTTTATACCCATCTGACCATTTCCCAATAGTAGTGAATTTGGAAATCGATTAAGTCACTAAAAATTGGTACTATTAATATTTGCAGCGAAAAACATAATTTCAATTACAAAAATTAAAATTGCGAACTGCAATAACGATTATTATAAGATCTTTGCGCAAAGGCAAAATCATAATTATTTTTCAAAATATACAAATAAAACAATGGCTAATATTAACATTAAAGCCAAAACTGTCCATTAAACCATTAATCAACATTTTGAATTAAATAACCACCAAACCATCGGCATCAAATTACAGATATTGCAAAACAAAAACACTCATCAATTTTCCCAAATTGGTATTATAAAAACACCGCCACCAAGGGTTATTTTTATAGAATAAGCGCCATATAACCTGCCCAAAATTTAGGCAATACCAATTATATACGAATAATTATAATTTCTAGTACTTCTTATAAACACCCATAGCACAAAGAGCTTTGTTTTTATTAATAATTTCAAACAAGGCAGCCTAAACAATCATCATAGCCCTCTGCACAAATCAAAAAAATTTTAAAAAAATTGGTATTGCAATGGTTTTAAATCTTGACGATTTTGGTTTTATCATGTTAGCATCAATCATTCTTTATGAATTTAAAAAATGGCGGGTTGGATAATTTATATTCACTTTGCCATCGGGGGAAAGAAGATGAGAAAATTCAATCTAATCAAAAACAGACAAAGCAGAACAAATGCTTTAATTAACGCAACCTCAATTTTCGCATTGTCGCTTTCTGCGGCACTAATTGGCGCACCAAGTTTGGCACTTGCACAAGATGCAACCAAAGACACAAAAACTGAGGCAGCGAAAAGCGACACCAACAAAGAAGATACTGTGGTGGTAGTTGGCATTCGTAAAAGCCTTAGAAAAGCAATTTCTTTAAAACGCACAAACCTTTCCGTTGTAGAAGTTGCCACCGCAGAAGATATTGGCAAATTACCAGGTGTTTCGATTGCGGAAACTCTTTCCCGCCTTCCTGGTGTCGCAGTACAACGCGTTAACGGCCGCGCGCAGGCAATTTCAATTCGTGGTATGGGTCCTACATTTGGTGTAACCCTATTGAATGGCATGGAAATGGTATCAACGGGTGATGATCGCTCATTTGAATATGACCAGTTTCCGGCTGAATTAACAACCCAATTAACGGTTTATAAAACCCCAGATGCTGCGTTGGGAACTCAAGGCCTCGCCGGAACAGTTGATATTTCAACCATAGATCCATTACTGGCAAGTGGTAAAAAATTTAACGTAAGCGCTCGTGCAGAACTTAATTCTTTTAACAAACTTATTCCAGGTGCAAAAAATACAGGGTCACGTTTTTCAGCATCATATATTGATAAAAATGATGATGGTACATTTGGTGTTGCACTTGGTTATACGCGCCTAGATTCGCCAACTTTAAAGAAATATTTCAACCCATGGGATTTCGGCACAGCTATAAGTTTGGGAGTTTCAGGCATACCAGAAAATACACTGGTTTACGATGGATTTGAAACCGGCGTCATGGCTTGGGACGGGGTTCGTGACAGCATGATGGGGGTTTTTGAATTCAAACCAACCGACAATTTCAAAAGCAAACTAAATATTTTCCATTCTCAATTCAAACAAGACATGAATGGTCGTGAATTAGTTGGCGTTCTAGGTGACTGGGGCCTAGGCAATGTTTCCACAAGTGTTACACAAAATAATGGTGCGGGTGGGCTTACGGTTCAAAATGTTGCCGCAGTAGTAACAATGCGTGAAGATCATCGTAAAGATGATTTGGACGCCATTAGCTGGACGAATGAATATTATGTTGGTGGTTGGACATTAGAAGCTGATTTGGGCTATTCAAAAGCAACCCGCAAGCAAAAAACTTATGAAGTATATGCCGCAACCAAAGATCCAATTACTATGACTGCAAATATCAGTTCTGGTTTTGATGGCTTTGGTCAAGTTTCTTCCAACTTCGATTTTGGCAATATCGCAAATTATAATTATGCCTCATATTGGTGGGGCGGCGGCGGCGGAAATATCCTTGACGCTCTTATTAATGATGAAATGAAAAATGCGCGACTTTCTGGCAAGCATGATTTCAAATATGGCATTTTCAAAGACTTCGAAGGTGGCATAATTTATTCCGATAGAACCAAAAAAGTTATTTATGCTGGAACAACAATGTTATTGTCTAATCCGACCCAGAACGGTTGTATCCATTATTATGGCGGAAGTTCTGATGGCTGTATGGCAATTCCGACAAGCATACTTCAATCACCTGTTAACCTTAGTTTCGTGGGAGTTCCAAACATAATCAGCTTTAATGCAACAGATGCATTAAGTGGTCCTGAGTTTGTTGCAAATACTGTCCAAAATAAAAACCCACAATGGAACTATAATATAAGTGAAAAAATCACCACCGCCTTTGCAAAATTTGGCCTTGAATTTGACGCCGGAATTCCTTTTACTGGTAACATTGGATTGCAAGCAATCCATACTGAGCAAGGTTCAATTGGCACCAATGACAACAATGATGGCACAAAATCATTGGTAAGTGTTAAGAAAACTTATACAAACTATCTGCCAAGCCTTAACTTAACTGGTGATTTGGGCAATGGTCTTTATATCAAACTTGCGGCAGCAAAAGTTCAAGCCAGACCAGAATTAGATATGATGCGCGCTAACTTCTCCGCCGCAGTAGCAACTGCACCGAAGGTTCAATGGATAGGCAGTGGTGGTAACCCAACTTTAGAGCCATGGCGCGCAAATGCCTATGATATTTCTTTGGAAAAATATTTTACCAAAGGTACATATTTTGCCATTGCTGGCTTTAGAAAAGATATCACTACTGGTGTTAAAGAACAAACCATACAATTTGACTTCACGGGATTTAACAATGTTTCATCCGCAATCCCTCCAAGCAATATTGGTTTTTTGACTGCACCGGCAAACGTAAGTTCTGGCTATATTCAAGGGGTTGAGTTTAGTGGCGCAATGGAACTTAGCTTAATTAACAAGGCGCTTGATGGCTTCGGCATTATCGGAAGTTTATCTAATTCAAAATCAAATATTCCGGGTACAGATATAAACGGCGCACCAACAAATCAGCCTCTTGATGGTTTTTCTGGCGTTGTTGCAAACCTAAGTGTTTATTATGAAAATAATGGATGGCAATTCCGTGTTGGCGATAGATATCGTTCAAAATTCTCGGCACTTCGTCGCGATTCGTTTATTCAAGTTATTGATAGTGTTCGCCCTGAAAATCTTGTTGACTTACAAGCGGGATATACATTCCAAAGTGGCCCGTTACAGGATTTGAATATCTTGTTCCAAATCAACAATCTCACTGATGAACCTTATGTCACTTCACAAACCGTAGAAGGGGTTGAGGCATTAAAAGAATATCACAAATTCGGGCGCCAATATTTGTTGGGCGTAAGCTATAAATTCTAGCTGCTTTAAACTATATAATTAACGCCTGTCTTTAATGGCAGGCGTTAATATAAATATAAAATAGATGGGAATAGCAATGGTAAGACGTTTATTAATCACAACAGCGATAATTTCACCGCTTGCTATCACCCCTACAATTTCTTTGGCACAAGACATCAACATTGGTGTTGAATGGCAAGCACAAAAATACATAACTGAAAACAACCATCATTTTACCGAAGCCGCCTTTATAATTGCCAATAAAGGCAAACTTCCAATCAATACAAATGATTGGAAGCTATGTTTTTCTTCAATAATTGGTGCAAAAACCCTTGAAAATGCAAATGCTGTCATAGAGCCGATTGCTGGGCCGCTTTATTGCGCACGTTTCAGCAATTCCGACACAACAATCCCCGCAGGTTCATCACTAACCATGCGTTTTGAACATACGGAAACCGTAACCAAAATCGAAAAAGCGCCAGTAGCACCTTATATTGTTTTTGATAACGCGCCACACAATGGGATAAAAATTTCCGATTATAAAACCACCCCATTAGAGCGCACCAAACAGATTGAAGGCGCGGCAGTTGGCACTTCGACACTTGTAACACCGCAAGATATTTATCTTAAAAACCAAAATATAATTGATATACCAAAATCAAAATTACCGCCAATTTTTCCAACGCCAAAAGAAAATGAAAAATATGATGGCGTATTAGAGCTTAATGGTGCGCCTGTAATTATCGCTTCACCCAAGTTAAAAAATGAGGCGGCATTTGCCACAAAAATTTTCCAAACTTCGTTTAGCAAAGCAGGAACAAAACAATCCATTAAGCTTGAGATTGCAAAACTTGCCAAGCAAACATCACCCGATGCCTATGAGCTAGACATCACACCAAAAGGGATAAAAATCACTGGTAATAGCCCAAGCGGGGTTTATTACGGTTTGCAATCGCTGCGGCAATTATTACCAAATACCAAGGCGGATAAATTTGAGCTTCCGGCATTAAAAATTGTTGATGCCCCTGATTTTGAATATCGCGGTCTATTGGTGGATGTGGCGCGCAATTTTCAGCCCAAAGCACAAATTCTGCGAACTATTGATATTATGGCACGCCTAAAACTAAATAGGCTTCACTTACACCTTATTGATGACGAGGGTTGGCGTCTTGAAATCAAAAAAATCCCTGAATTAACACAAATTGGGGCAAAACGTGGTGAAGGCCTATGGTATAAAAACTTGCCGTCTGCTTATGGTTCTGGCCCAGATGTTAAAGACCCGCATGGCAGTGGTTTTTATACCCAAGAAGATTTTATTGAAATCTTGCAATATGGCGCCAAAAATCACGTTGAAATCATTCCAGAAATTGAAATGCCGGGGCATTCACGCGCCGCCGTTAAATCAATGGAAGCACGCGAATTTTTACTTAAACAAAAAAATGCAAAAGACGCATCTAAGTTTCTTTTAAGTGACCCTGATGACAAGTCACAATATCACACCGCCCAAAATTATACCGACGACGTAATGAACCCAGGGCTTGATTCAACCTATGTCTTTATTGATACGGTCGTTGGCGAGATTGCAGGGCTTTATAAAAAAGCGGGCGTTAAACAAAACATCCTTCATATTGGTGCCGATGAACTTGCAAATGGTGCATGGGAAAAATCACCAATCGCAATTGCAAAAATGAAGGAGTTAAACCTTAATTCAACCAATGAATTATGGGATTATTTTTATAATCGGGTCGCAGAATCACTTGCTAAAAATGGCTTTAAAATTGGGGCATGGGAAGAATTAGGGGTAAAACGCGAAAGCACATATCCAATAAACCAGAAATTCCTAAACCGTGGTGCAACCCTTTATGTCTGGAACAATCTTGAAGGCTCGGAAGACCTTGCATATCGCCTTGCCAATGGTGGCTTTAAGGTTGTTTTAGGGCCGGTAAGCAATTTCTATTTTGATATGGCTTATAATGAAGACGCCCTTGAACCCGGGCATAATTGGGGCGGATATATTGATCTTGAAAAAGCATATTCCTTTAACCCCTATGCACTTCAAGGAACTGATAAGGAAAACAAGGTTAAATTAGAGGATGCTGCAAAGTCAAATATTGTCGGCATCGAGGCTATGATGTTTTCGGAAACCATGCGCGACCCTGCGCGGATTGATTATATGATGATGCCGCGTATCTTTGCATTATCGCAAAATGCGTGGGCAAGGCACGATAATTCCGATCCTTCAAAATGGTCGGTTTTTGTCAATCAATTGGGTAAAAATCTATTGCCGCAGTTTGATGCGCAATTGCCAAATCTAAATTACCGCATTGCCCCACCTGGGCTTATGATTGAAAACAATATTGTCTTGGTAAATTATCAATTGCCGGGTTTTGCCTTGCGCTATACCACCGATGGCACAGAACCGACCATCAATAGCCCGTTGGTAAAAGGCCCAATAAATGACCGCGCAATAATAAAAGTATGCGCATTTAATAAAATTGGCAGAAAAAGCCGAACCAGCACAATAGATAATAGGTAATAATATGGGAGAAAACCAATTGCAAAATCGCTATCTTGCGATTGACGTTATGCGTGGCATGACTGTGGCATTGATGATTGTGGTCAATATGTCAATTTCGAGCCAATTATCATATGCACAGCTTCTTCATGCCACATGGTTTGGCTTTACATTAACCGATGCAATCTTTCCGACCTTTTTATTCGTTGTTGGTTCGGCAATGGCATTCACAATGCCGCGCTATGAAAATAATAAAAATAATGGCCTTTTCATAAAGACGTTAAAGCGCGCTTTTTTGATTTTTCTTTTTGGTTTTATTGTTTCCAATTTCCCATTTTTCCATATAAAAAATGGTGAGATAATCTTTCAAGATTTTGACAATTTACGCTTTCTTGGGGTTTTACAAAGAATTGGTATTTGTTTTGCCCTTGCCACCCTTATAATCCATTTTACAGGTAAAAAAGGGGCGTTAATATATTCAATACTATCATTGCCGATTTATTGGATTTTAATTGCGCACTTTGGTGATTATAGCCTTGAACATAATGCCGCCCTAAAATTTGATTTAGTAATATTTGGCGCAAGCCACCTTTATAAAGGCGAAGGCATTCCATTTGACCCAGAAGGGCTTTTGGGAATAATCCCATCCTTGGCAAACTTATTATCAGGCTATTTGGTAGTAAGTTATCTTCGCAATGCCAGCGATAAAAAAAGCGCTAATTTCAAAATAATCGCTTTGGGAATAATTTTAATTATAATCGGCAATATTTTGGCGCAATTTTTTCCAATATCCAAAAAGCTTTGGACATCGTCATACGCCTGTCTGACCATTGGGATTGATTGTTTGGTTTTGGGAATTTTGGTATATTTTATTGACATATGTGACCTTAAAAAAGGAACATATTATTTTGAAGTATTTGGCAAGAATACATTGTTCATCTATATTTTTGCCGAAATATTAATGGCAATATTATGGACCATTCAAATCAATGGCACAGAATTAATGATGGTAATTTATAATGATATATTTGCCAAAATTGCGCCGATTAAAATTGCATCATTTCTATTTTCTTTGGCATTCATGCAAATGTGTTGGTTTATTGCATATTGGCTCGATAAAAAGAAAATTTATATTAAAATATAAACTCAATTGCGGTTTAGAACCCATGCCCTAAACCGCAATTAATATAATTATATACGTTTTTTGGCGGCATTCATAAGGTTTAGTGCCTGTGATTTTCTTCCTGCATCACCAACTGCACGGTTTGCCCGTGCAGGCGCTTTATAAGAGCGTTCAGCATAATTATACGCGCCCTTATAATCACCAGAGATATATAATAAATCGGCCATGAAATAATTGGCATCAACATCATTTGGGCTTACAGATAATGCATGTTGTAAATAGGTTTTCGCCTTAGCCTTGTCACCAAACGCAATAGGTGGGCCAGGGACATGGGTGTACATCGCGCCGAGGCTTGCAAATGCGCCTCCATTAAGCGCATTTGGGTTCATTTTAATGCTGCGCTCTAATAATGCTTTTGACTGATTGGCAATTGGAAGCGCACTAAAAGCACCAACATCTTTTGCCTTTACCCCAAGGATGATGGCTTCCCAAATTAATGGCTCGGCACGTCCTGGGTTGGCTTTTGCTAATTGTTCAGCTTCGTTAATGGCCCTGTCTTCTGCGGCCATGCGTTGTGATTTATTTGGGGTTGAAAAATTTAATTGGTCAAAATGTTGTTCAAGCGTGGTTAGTTTTTGTTCGAAACTTTCGCCTTGTGCAAAGGCACTGGTGGCAAATGCACTTAATGACAATGTTGCAAAAGCGATTTTTGCAAAATTTGATTGTTTGGTCATTTTACTCTCCTGATATTATACGAATAATGATTTTGCTTTGCGGTCTTTTTCTGAAAGTGCTTCATCGACCAATGACGGAAGGATGCTATTCAGGCGAACAAAAAACGCCTCGGGAAAACCAATATAGACATCCTTGGCATCATCCTCGACGGCCTCAACAATGCGCGAAGCAATATAAACGGGGTCGTCCATACTCATTTTGGTCAAGTCGGCATATTTCAAAACCTGCGATGAATTCATGGTGGTTTTGACGGCACGTGGCGCGATATAAGTGGTTTTAATTCCAGTTCCTTTTAGCTCGCGGCGCAATGCCTGTGATAGGCCGCGCAAACCTGATTTTGAACTTGAATAAGTTACAAAATGACCAAAATTTATCGATCCGAAAATTGAGCCAACATTAACAATATGCCCCGAATTTTTTGCCTTCATTTTTGGCAAAACCGTTGCAATAATTCGGGTTGGGGCAATAAGATTAATCATATAGGTTTTGTATAAACTATCTGCCGATTGCGCCTCAAATGGCCCAAAATATTGGATGCCAGCAAGGTTGATTACAATGTCCCAATCTTCCTCGGCGATTTTTTCGCAAACCGCCTCAATTCCTGCTGGATCTGATAAATCACCCACAATTGTTTCAACACCAGATACATTTTCTTTATGGCGAGTGATGATGGTAAGCCTGCCACCGCTTGCAATGATTTGTGCGGTTAATGGTGCGCCAATGCCACCAGTGCCACCAGTTAAAAGAATTTTCTTATTCTTAAATTGCATATGCCAATTCCTTTTGATTATTTGCTGTTTGATTGCTGGTTAATGGAATAGAGGCGAACATTTCACCAAATAATTTGAAAACCATTTTTGCAACATGAATTATGGAATCTTGGTCGGCTGTATCGGAAATCTGGTTTACCAAACCCTCAAAAAAGCCGAGGTGGGAAATATCCAAATCGCCATGCGATGTAAGATATGTAAAACATTCAGGTCCCAGATTTAGATTTTGCGCAACCGCACCCGCACCCTTGGTCGCCAATTGTACTGACGTCCCTTCAAGCACGAATACCATGCCAAAAAAGCCAACCGGATTAACGCGGTTAATATAATCATAGACATAGGACACCATTAATTCCGTTGCCGGATTTGGCGCTGAATCACGGGCTTTTATCATGTCACCACCCGCATTTTTAATGTCTGCAAGAATCCAGTTTTCATGCCCGGTTTCCTCCTCGACATATTCATCAAGGGCTGAATGAAGCAATTTATTTTCAACAGGGATTTTAGCGCGCGCCGCCTCCATCAAAGGCACGGTGAATTTGACGTGGTGATACGCCTGCGTTAAATAGGCAATATAGGTTTCAAGGCTTATGTCACCTTTTAATCCGGCTTGAATTTGCGGAACCGCCATAAGCTTTTGCGCATCCAAAACGGTTTCAGAAATTAGCTTATGATAAAATTTCAATTCCTGTGGGTTTTTAAAACGTCTTTCAAAAATTGCGGCGCGTTTAAGACGACCATTTTCGGTCAATTCCCCATTTGTCGGCAAAAATGGTGTGGTAAGATGAAATTCTTTGATTTTGGCATAATCAGGCAGGCTTTTATTAATTTCAAAAACCGCTCTTTCGATATCCACAATTTTAAAATCAGGCCGTGATGGAACAATCAACGCTGATAATGATGGAGCCGCATCGCCATATACAAAAATTTGCCCAATATTTGGATTGGCAAGAAACTCACCCTCAACCCATTCAGGGGAAATATTACGTCCAAAGGAGTTGATGATGATATTCTTTTTACGCCCAGAAATATAAAGCTTGCCATCAACGACATTACCAATATCGCCAGTTTTTAATTCTTTTACTGCGGCATCCTCGCCAACATAGCCCAAGAAGCAATTTTCAAGCTTTTTATGGCGAACAATTATTTCGCCATCGTCAGAAATCCTAACTTCAAGATGCGGAAGTATTTTACCCGCAGAGCCAATAATCACATCTTTTGGGGTATTTAGTGTAACAACCGATGAACATTCAGAAAGACCATATCCTTCATAAATTGGAAGCCCGAGTTTTCTTGCACTTTCAAATAATTCACCCGCAACCCGCGCACCACCAACGGCAATAAATTCCAAACTATCAAGTCTTGTATTATTCTTTGCCATCGCTGCCATAAGACCGCGCAAAATTTCAGGAACTAATATCAAGCTTGTGGCATTGGTGTTTTTTATCGCAGAAAGCAAAAGCGATATTTCTGGCGCGAAAGGATTGGCAAAACCAATTTCTTTCAACGAATAAATCACATATTTACCACCGGCAATCAATGTTGTGTAAAGACCGGCAACATTTTCAAGCAAAACCCCAAGCGGCAACACCGCAAAATGCGTTTTGGCAAATTCACCGCCAATGGCTTCTATCAGGCTAACCGATAAGGTTTCCATATGATCAAGCGATAAACAAACACCTTTTGGTGCGCCGGTTGATCCTGATGTATAAGTAATTTTAGCAGTGTTTTTAGGTAAAGAAACCGCCACATTTTTGGTAGGTGCAATTTTTAAATTTTTGCCAAAAACATTTATTGCCTCACCTTGGCTAGGGTTGATAAGTGCAATCGCCCCACAATCTTGCAGCGTGTTTTTAACCTGCTCATCACTAAAAAATGGCGGCAAAACAATCGCGGGAATACCGATATTTAATAGGGCCAAATCTATTGCGATTAATTCGGCGCAATTATCTAACGCAATTGCAATCGGGCGTGATTTATCTGGGAATTGTTCCAAAAAAACTTGGCTAAGTCGTGTTACTTCTTTCCATAATGCCTGATTAGAAACCTTGTTACCGCTGGTAACAATTGCAATTTCATCAGGGTTCTTTGCGGCACGGTTTTTAATTGAATCAATGATTATTGACATATTTATTCCTATTGTTTCGATTAATTGTCTGATTTGTGGTGGATGCGCGCGTATAGAGACGGCAATTTCAAAGTCTCAAGCGGTGCTGAACATTCATCAATAAGACCGGCGATAACTTGTGGGTCATTTTCATAATAGCTTCCCCAATCTTCGGGGTTTTCGACCATATCAATGCTCGCCTTTGCTAAGGTTTCGGTTTTAAAATTAACGACCCGAAAAATACGACGCAAAGGGCGGGTTGCCGTGGCACAAGCAATTTTTTTATTTTGGCTTTTTAAATATGTCGCCATTGCCCGAAATAGGAAATATGCAACTCCACGCGCTTTGTCATTATCTGAAGAAACAAGATTACCAATTTCGACAATATCTTTACGTGATATAATATTTTCATGTGATAGATTGGCAAAATGTTTTTGAAGTGTGACCTCGACATCATCGCCAAGATAGTTTTCAAGAAACAATCTTTCATCTTCGGCATAACGAAAACCAGAAGCGGCAAGAATTTCACCCTCCTTGTTACGCACACTCATAAGAATTGGATAATGCGAGTGTAATTTCCCGCCAAAGGCACGGAAATAATTTATTTCTAAAAATTCTTCTACTTTTCTTCTTTCCGGATGGAAAAGATCACAAATAGAAATCACGTGACCACAAAAGCCACTTTGTTCATTATTATCTATATTTTTTTCTGCAATATTACGCATCAATCAATTCCCGTTTTTCAAGGCCTTTGATTGAATGACACCACCGCAAAGATAATGTCGTAAAATTTAAATGCAGAATAATTTTATTTAGAGTATTTAATTGACAGAAACTAAATGTATTATTGTTCTTAATGCCTCATACTGCGGATATATTATATCAAACCTATATTGAAAAACGTGAAAGTCTTTTACGGTTTTTTACTGCGCGTGCAAAAGGCAATAAAGAAACCGCCGAAGATATTGTTCAGGAAATATATTTAAAAATTACCCGCCTTGAGAATGATATAAAAATTGAAAACCCTTCGGCTTATCTTTTTAAAATTGGCAATAATATATTTTTAAACCAAATCCGCAGCCAAACCCGCGATATGGCACGCAATAATGCCTTTATCGATGTTAATGAAATACGAATTGGCACTGAGCCAATTTCACAATCCATGAATGCCGAAGAAGGTCTAAGTTTAAAAGAACAAATTCAAAAAGCGCAGGCGGCAATAAAAAACCTTCCGCCACGGGAACATGAAATTTTCTTGGCATGCCGCATGGAAGGGAAAACCCAAAAACAAGTGGCGGAGGATTTGGGAATCTCGAAAAGTAGTGTTGAAAAAAGCCTTGCAAAAACCTTGCGCCACTTGATGCAAATACTTAACGAATAAATAAATTAAAATATTTTCACATTTTTTTACGACACTTAATTTTGGTGGTGTCATATAATCAGAAGGTAACGGTTTAATAATGAAAATAGGTAAATTCGATAATCAAATTCTGGAGCGTGCGGCACAATATGTGGTTCGCATGAATTCCGATGATTTATCGGATGAAGAAATTTTTGAAATTACCGAATGGCTTGAACAAAGCCCAGATCATGCCGATGCCTATAATATTGCGGAGCAGGCCTGGGAAGTTTCTGGCACAAAAGCTGATAATATTGTTGAATTCAAACCAAAGCCACCAATTACCAACCCTGCGAATGACAATAATATTAAAATCCCATGGGCATCATTAATTGCCGCATGCCTTTTAATTGTTGTTAGCTTCCCATTATATAATTTTTATAGCTTTGGCACAGAAAACACCTATGCAACCCATCAAGGTGAGCGACTTGAGGTTACGTTAAAAGATGGAAGCCATATCCACCTTAATGAAAATACATTGCTAAAAACCAAGATTGGCGCCAAGGCCCGCAATATCACTTTGCAATCAGGTGAATTTGCAATTGATGTGGTTCATAATGAAAAAGCACCAATGAAAATAATCGCTGCTAATAAAGCGATTTGGGATGTTGGCACAAAATTCAATGTTAAGCTTGAAGACAATGGCGTGATTGTAAGCGTGAAAGAGGGTAAAATCTCTTACTCTGATGCGAGTGCAAAAGACTATGACAAGAATAATATAATAAATGCCGGCTATCAGCTTAGGGTAAAGGCAGATAATGCAATGGTTGCAAAAGCGAATATTGCCGCCGCATATGCCTGGGAAAGCCCTATTCCAAAAGATACCACACTTAAAACATCACAATTGGCAACCCCAAAAGAAAACAGTCCAATTGGCAAAACCCACCAATTCGTTTTTGATAATATAAGCCTTAAAATGGCCGCAAAACAAATTGCCAACACCTATGGCATTGAGGTTTCGGTTGCGCCAACAATTGCAAAACAACCTGTTTCAGCAATTGTAAAATCTGAAAATGCAGATGATGCATTAAATGAGGTTAGTAAATTAACACAAACCAGCGTAGAAAAGCATGATGGAAAATATTTGATAAAATAATTCATGCCGCATTTTTATATTGAAAACCAACCTGTTATAAATACGCTTGCCGAAATATCGCAAAAGACCGGCATTTCCATTGGCGGTGTTTCTCCGCATGAATGTTCGTCAGGCAATATTAGCCTAAAGGGAAATTATAATGCCGAAAGCGCGTTACAAGAGGCCTTAAAAGACACAAATTGCGATTTTCATAAACTTGACCATAGAACCTATGTCCTTTTTATAAAATCCGATAATATAAAACCGCAAAATGATAGTCAGGATGTTATTGTTGTTTTCGGGCAAAGGGCACAAAACCAATCGCAAATCGCAAACTCGATACAAGTTGTTTCGGGTAAAAATTTAAAAGATTATTCATCTGGCCTTGGTGATATTGCACGCCTTAATTCTGGATTTATGGTTACAAACCTTGGCTCTGGGCGTGATAAGATTTTGTTGCGCGGTCTTTCTGATGGGGTTTTAACTGGTTATGCAAAATCTATTTCAGGATTGTATTTTGGTAATTCACCAATCACCCTTAATGCACCGGACCCAGATTTATTATTAACGGATATAAAAGCCGTTGAAATCTTTAATGGCCCGCAAGGCGCATTATATGGCGAAGGTTCGGTTGCCGGTGTGGTTCGCATCGTCCCTAATCTTGCCCAAATTGGCGAAAACTATTCAAAACTTAGTGTTGGATCAGGAATTACAATTGATGGCGGCACATCTGCCCGTTTTGAAGCATTAAATAACACTGGCTTCAAGGGGGATAAAGTCGCCCTAAGAAGTGTTTTATATTACGACTATCAGGCCGGTTTCATTGACGATATTGGCATCCACAAAAATAATATCAATAGTTCCAAACGCTTTGGTATTCGCAATAATTTTGCGATTATTCCTGATGAAAGCCTTAATATAAATATTGGCTTTACCATGCAAAATATTGATAATGGCAATTCACAATATTATGACCCCAATGTCGGCAAGTTTCGGCGCAACCTGCAAATCGCCGAAAAACACGATAATGATTTCTCTTTGGCAAGCATTGATATTGATAAGAAGCTTGGCTTTGGTACGTTTAAAATAAATGCCAACCATGTTCATCACGCACTTGATACAATATATGATGCCACAAATATCAAAAGCTTTATGCCAATCGCACCAAACCAAGGGATAAGCTATAAAGACGCGCAACTTATTGATTTAAGTAATATTGAGATTGATTTTATATCGCGTGATGAAGGCAAAATTCGCTATTTGGCGGGTGTATATCTTCAAAACTCTGAAGAAATCTTAAAGCCACAACTTTATAATAATCAAGTCTATTGGCACGAACATCGGGTTCAAGACAGCAGCGACATCGCCGCAATTGGTCAAATAAAATATATACCCAATACAAAACTGGATCTAAGCATTGCCTTTAGAAATTCACAAACAAAACAAAAAATAAAAAGTGAGGTTTATGGTAATGCCGCATATGGCTTAAGTGATTTTTCACTTAACCAATCCAATTCATCACACCATTTATCATCACAATTTTCGGTGAATTATCACCCATTCAAAACAATTAATATCTATGCCCAATTTGGCGAAGGTTACCGCAATGGTGGCTATAATTCGGCATTTTTATTGCCGCCAGATAATAATGATACAAAATTTGATAGCGATGAATTAACCAATAAAGAGTTTGGCATAAAATATAATGATGCGAAATCCTCACTAAGCGTCGCAAGATATGAATTGCAATGGGATAATGTGATTTCCAACCAGCTTCAGGATAATGGTCTGCCAATTACAAAAAATATTGGTAATGCACTCATAGAAGGGGTTGAAATTTCTGGTAAAACCAAAATCAAAAATACCTATAACCTAAGCTTTTCCGCAGATTTAAATTCGTCAAAATTAATTGGAAAAGATAATAAAATCATTGATGCTGATTCAATGCCAAACATCCCAAATATTTCATATAATTTTGAAATATCGCGGAATTTTAAATGGTATATGTTTGATGCTTATTGGGCGGCAGATTATTTATACCGTGGCAAGTCACAGGCTAATTTTCATCTTAGCGATAATAATTTCATGGGTGAATATTCATCGCTTGATATGCGCCTTGGGCTGATGAAGGATAAATATAAAATCCTCTTAAAAGGTGAGAACCTTTTAAACTCTTCAAAAAACACCCTAAGCTTTGGCAATCCGTTTTATGGTGCAAATCAATATTTCATCACGCCACAACATCCAACAACCATTTCGCTTAGTATCTCAAAAGACTTTTAAGCCCTAGCCCCAAAGATAAGCAATTGGTGGATAGACCATGCCGTCTTTATAGACCATGCCAAATTCCCTATCCTTTGCCAAAAGCATTGGCCCATCAAGATCAACAAACCTTGCATTTTGCGCAATTAAATGGGCCGGTGCCATCGCAAGTGATGTTGCCGCCATACAGCCAACCATAATCCCAAGACCCGCTGATTTTGCGGCATCCACCAGTGCCAAAGCCTCGGTAAGGCCGCCAGTTTTGTCAAGTTTGATATTTATATATTGATAGCGCGGGGTAACATATTCCAATGACGAACAATCAAGACAGGTTTCATCAGCACATAATGGAACTGGGCTTTTGAAGCCCAATAATTCTTTATCTGCACCAAATAATAGTGGCTGCTCGATAAGCATGACACCAAGTTCCGATAATTTATCTGTCATTGTGCGAAGTAATTCCATGTCCCAGCCACCATTGGCATCGACAATTAATTCAGCATCAGGGCGCGCAGCGCGAATTGCACGCACCCGTTCAATATCGGTATCAGCCTCTATGCCACCCAATTTAATTTTAAAACGTGACCAGTCCTTTAGGCGCATTGCTTTTTGTGCCATATATTCGGGTGTTTCAATGCTTAGGGTAAATACGGTCGGCAGTGGTTTTGGTGGTGCAAGACCCGCAATTTCCCAAACCCTTTTACCCGCCTTTTTTGCCATTAAATCCCATAATGCACAATCAAAAGCATTACGAATTGGGCCAGATGGCAATAACTTATTTAATTCGGCAATCGTCATGCCATTTGTAAAATGTGGCGCAAGGCTTTGGGCATATTCAACCGCCTTGTTTAACTCATCCTCATCATATTCATGGGGTTCAGATTCACCACGGCCAATAAAGCCACCCGATGATAATTCAACCACCATCATCTGGCTGTGGGTAAAACAATGGCGGGAAATACGAAATGGCTCTTCTAGCAAATAGCGCTCAGCATAAGCTTTTACTTTGATTGAGCCTTCCATACTTTCTCCCTTTATTCGCCGCTTTTATTGCGCGGCGTGCGCACAAATCCCGTGAATTCTTCATAAAGCTGGCTAACATCTTCGAGGCGCTGTTCAACATCACGACCACCGCTATGGCCAACAACGTCATTAACCAATAAATTGACCAAACCAACCATAGGAACCGCCGAATGCCAGAATAAATAACCATCAGCATCAGCGGTTAAAACATGTTTCGTATAATGCGCCGCCCAATCACATAATGTGTCGGTAATAATAATTAATGGCAAACCCGCCTGTTTTGCCTTTTTCGCCAAAGCCTGTGATTTTCTTGAATAGCGGCGGATATCGACGATTATTAAACAGCGGTCTTTGGGATCTTCAAGCAATATATCAACATAATTGCCCGATGCCCCTTCAACCAATTCAACACCAGGGCGAACGTATTGCAATTGATGGGCAAGCAAGGTTGCAATACCGCGTTCAGTTTGAAAGCCTATGATTTGCACGCGTTTACTTGCCGCAATTTGGGCGATTGCATCACGCCAGACCGCATTTTGCGAACGTTCATAAACACTTACAAGTAATTCAATTTCGCGTTCAAGGGTTTTGCGGCGTTTGTCACTATCGGTAAAACCTTTGAGAAATTCCTGAAAGTCATCACCCGCAAGCCACGGTAAATTTGCCGAGCCGCGCAAATGTTCTTTTAAATCACGAAAATGCCTGAAACCGAGCATCCGACAAAAACGACCAACCGTAACCGAACTTACGTCAAGGCGTGCCGCAATGGAGGTTGCGGTTTCAAATGGTATCATTTCGCGATTATTAAGCAGGAATAAGGCTATCTGCCGCTCAGAATGCGTATATTCGTCTAATTCTTCTTCTAATCGCTTTAATAAATCAACCATATCTTATTCTCACATAAAAGAAATATATGATTAATTTACATATATTTTTCGAGATAGTCCACAATCGCACCCGCACCAAAACGTAATGGGTCACAGGACGGAAGCCCAAGTTCATCTTCGGCACGTTTTAAGGCATCGCGCGCGCTATTTTCATCTAGTAATGACGTATTTAAACTTATGCCAACGCCACGCGCCGCAGGGTTGGTAAGACGTGCCGCATTAACATGCACTGATAAGGCATCACTTAATGATGGGCATGCATAGTCACCCTCATAACCCACCAATTCTTTGCGTCCAGCCTCATGGCAAACCACAATCGCATCCGGTTGCGAACCATGAACCAACCCCAAAGTAACGCCAGCATAGGCAGGATGCAGCAATGCACCCTGCCCTTCGATTACGTGCCAATGATCATCACTTGCTGCCGGCGACAGCCACTCTGCTGCACCGGAGATAAAGTCCGCGACCACTGAATCGATTGCTATACCCCGTCCCGTTATCATAATACCGGTTTGTCCCGTTGGGCAGAATGTGGCGTTCACACCACGTGCAGTCATTTCTTTTTCAATACTTAAGGCCGTATATTTTTTACCGACTGCACAATCAGTCCCGACAGTAAGCAGGCGTTTTCCGCTTCGTTTAACGCCTGTACCCGGGCTGAATTTAATATTAGGGCGCCGCAAATCATAAAGTGTGACGCCGCTTGTTTTTGCGGTTTCCGCAATTTCTTTATTATCGGCAAGACGCTCATGCAGGCCAGCCGCAACATTTAATCCAGCTTTTAATGCCGCAATAATATGGGAAACCCATTTGTCGGCAATAAAACCACCATCATTGGCAATACCAATCACCATGGTTTTTATACCCTTTGCCACAGCCTCTTCAAAGCCAAGGTCTGGCAAACCCAAATCAACGCCGCAACCATCAAGGCGATATTGACCCGCACAATCTTTTGCGCGCCATTCAGCAAGCCCTGATGCAGTCTTCGCCCAGCTTATATCAGGTGCATCACCTAGAAATAAAATATATGGTGCTTCCATAAAACCCCCCAACCAGTATTATATTTAAATTATTTTGTTCCCGTACGGCGAATGATTTGCCCAGGTCTTTCGCCAGTTGGCTTACCGTCTTTGAAAACTGGCGTGCCATAAACCCAAACCTCATTCACGCCATCAGCAATTGCCGCAGGATTTTGAAAGGTTGCGTTATCCTTGATTTTTTTGGCATCAAATAACACCAAATCCGCAACCATTCCCTTTGCTATTTTGCCACGATCGGTAAAACCCATATGCGCCGCCGCAAGACCAGTCATTTTATATACTGCTGTCTCTAGGCTCATTTGTTTTTTATCTCTTACGAGCCATGCAATGACACGTGCAAAAGAACCAGATCCACGGGGGTGCATATCAATAATGCGACCATCAGAGCAGATATTTGAATATTTCCAACCAATAAGTTTTGCCACATCATCATCGCTCATGGCACGTCCCATAACGCCAGAGCCTTTGTCCATTGCGGCGGCCTCAATATTCAAATCAAGGAAGGTTGTAACGTCATCTTTGCCACGTAATTTTGCAATATCGGCAACCGATTTTCCAATATAGGATTGGTCAGGCGGGAAATTGGTAATGATAAGACCATCAGGCTTGGCAAGATGGGTTAGCGCAAATTCCGCTGCTTTGCGGTCAGTAAAGTCACGCTCCGGCAACAAAACATCAAGGCTAGATTGCCAATATGTATAAGGGTAAACATCGGCAGTTATATCAATACCTTCGGCTCGCGCTTTGTTTAATTTTGCAATGACCTTATCCGCCTGCCCCCATTTATCGACCATTGCGATTTTCAGGTGGGAAATTTGCACCGGTAATTTTGCCTGACGACCAATTTCAATCACTTCATCAATTGCGGCATCAAGTTCGACATCTTCGCTGCGCATATGGCTTATGTAGCGACCACCATATTTGGCGGCAACTTTGGACAAGGCAATAACTTCTTCATGGGTAGAATAAATGCCGGGATCATATTCAAGACCAGTTGAAAGCCCCAACGCACCTTCTTTCATTGCGCCCTCTACAAGCGCCTCCATCTTTGCGATTTCTTCAGGTGTGGCAGCACGTTTATAATCAGCCCCCATAACCGCAGCACGCACAGTGCCATGCCCAACATAGCTTGCAAAATTTATAGTCGATGGGTTGGTTTTACGGGCATCAAAAAACGTAGCAAGCGGCAACGCGCTATCACCATCTTCACCAACCACAACTGTGGTAACCCCTTGATTGATTGCGGCAAGGGCATCTGGGCGTTTATCAACATGACGGTCATGGTGGCTGTGGGTATCAATAAATCCGGGCGCTAGGGTTAGGCCTTTACCATTGATAACAATATCGCCTTTATTGGGTGCGCATTTACCGACACAAACAATATGACCATTATCAACGCGAACATTACCAACCCGCGCCTTGGCACCCGTGCCATCAACAATGCTTGCATTTACAATTGATGTTGCATTTTGCGCCATTGCAACAGAGCCAAAAGAAAGCACCATCGCCATACTCATTAAACTAGCAGAAATACGCATTTCACACCTTCCACAGACCGTAAACGCAAAATAATCAACAAATTGATTATAATGTTAGTTTTCTGTCATGAATCAAAAATATGCGCAAGTAAATATTGCTGCTTATGAAAAATATATAATTTTCACAATGTTTTATAGGAATGATTCTTTTGGTGGCAACAAGCACTTATGATAGGCAAAAAAATCAATTTAAATTGTTATTGCTAAACGATAGCATTCATTTGTTTAAAATCAATGCCTTTTCAATCTTAATAGTGGAACACTGAAGATGAGACCGATGGTCGCAGATTGAGAATTATGCAAAAGCAAAAACAATAATTTCCGTAAAATTTTGATGGGAATTTAAAGATATTTCGTATTGCAATCAATAAGTTAGGCATAGCCGCAACTATCAAATAATTGATTTTATATAAGTTTTTCCTAATATCTTTATACAAGAAATTAAATGAGCATAGCATTTGCTAAACAAATGTTTCTTTGCATAATCGCGCAAAATTAAAGGGGGGCCAAAAGATGCCCTCTATATAGGAGGAAGTCTTGACGCACCTCACAATGTCGCTTGTTGAAATTGCCACCCCGATTCTTGAACGTCATAAACGTGACCATACAAGATTGCTACAAATCTTACACGATATTCAGGATGAATTAGATTATATTTCACCTGAAACCATGGAATACCTTGCCCATGAATTAGAAATTCCAATCACCCAAGTTCAAAGTGTTGTGGAGTTTTATTCATTTTTTCATTCAAAGCCGCATGGAAAATTTCGCATATTATTTTCTGACAATATTACCGACCGCATGTTGGGCAATAAGGATTTATTTGACCACATGCTTAACCGCCTTCATCTTACGCCTGACACAGTCTCAGAAGACGGCCTCGTAAGCGTTGGCATGACATCTTGCACCGGTATGTGCGATCAAGGCCCGGCGCTTTTGATTAATAACATGCCAATAACCCATCTTACACCCCGCCGCATTGATGAAATATGCGATCTTGTAAAAAGCGGGCTTCCTGTAAACCATTGGCCATCACATTATTTTAAGGTTGATAATAATATTCGCCGTGCCGATGAATTATTGGCAACCGCATATAATATGGGCGATGCCATAAAGGCCGCTGTCGCCAAAGGCGCGCAAAGCATGCTTGATGAAATGAAGCGCTCGAACCTTCGTGGTCGTGGTGGTGCGGGTTTCACAACTGGCGTTAAATGGGAATTGTGTCGCAATGCGCCAAGCGATGAGCGATTTATCGTTTGTAACGCCGATGAAGGTGAACCAGGAACATTCAAAGACCGCGTTTTGTTACAATCTTTTGCAGGGCACGTATTTGAAGGCATGACAATTGCCGGATTTACCACTGGCGCAAAGCAAGGTTTTGTCTATCTTCGTGCCGAATATAAATATCTGGTCAAATCGCTTCAAATCTTCCTTGATAATATGCGTGCCGCAGGTTTCTTGGGTAAAAATATTCTTGGCATTGAAGGCTTTGATTTTGATATTGATATTCACCTTGGTGCTGGTGCATATGTTTGCGGCGAAGAAACCGCACTCATTGAATCGCTTGAAGGTAAAGCAGGCCGTCCACGCATTCGCCCACCATTCCCGGTAACTTGTGGCTATAAAAACAAGCCAACCGTGGTCAATAACGTTGAAACCCTATGCAAAGTTACGGAAATCGCAAGACGTGGCGGCGCATGGTATGAAGGACGCGGTACGCGCCAATCAACTGGTACAAAATTATTATCGGTTTCTGGCGATTGCGCACGCCCCGGAATTTATGAATTCCCATTTGGGGTTCGCATTTCAGACGTTCTTGAAGAATGTGGCGCCAAGGATGTTATTGCGGTGCAGATAAGTGGTGCGGCGGGTGTCTGCCTTGCGCCCCACGAATTCCACCACCGTATTGCTTTTGAGGATGTGCCAACCGCTGGTTCATTCATGATTTTTGGCAAAGACCGCGACATGTTTGACGTGGCATTAAATTTTGCCGAATTTTTTGCCCATGAAAGCTGTGGCTTCTGTTCGCCATGCCGCATCGGTACATCTTTGGTCAAAGACATGATGGAAAAGATTGCCGCAGGGCGTGGCACAAAATACGAAATCAACGAAATTCAGCGTCTGCGCGATCAAATGAAGAATTTCGCCCACTGTGGTCTGGGGCAAACGGCGGGCAATGCTATTTGCGACTGTATCACTAAATTCCGTCCGGCATTTGATAAGCATCTATCAAGCCGTGACTTTTTACCAGCTTTTGATTTGGAATTATCACTTGCCCGTTCCCGTGAGGTAACGCACCGTGACGATGCCGATGCACATCTTGGAGCAAAATAATGAGCGAGATTGCAAATACATTCACCCTAGACGGACAAATTGTTCATTTCACGCCTGGGCAAACAATTTTAGAGGCCGCATTAGAAGCCGGTCTTTATATTCCACACCTTTGCTTTAACCCAGAATTAAAGCCACATGGTAGCTGTAAATTATGCACCGTTATCGTTAATGGTCGTTCTGGCTCTGCTTGCACCATCAAGGCAATGCCGGGGCAAGAAGTGCAAAGCAGCACACCAGAATTAGATGGCAGACGCCGGTTGCAGCTACAAATGATTTTTGTTGAAGGCAATCACTTCTGTCCAGGATGCGAAAAAAGCGGAAATTGTAAATTACAGGCGGTGGCATATGACCTTGAAATGCTTAATCCGCACTTCCCGCATTTCTTTCCAGAACGCCCAATTGATGCCTCACACCCTGATGTGATGATTGATTTCAATCGCTGTATCCTTTGTGAACAATGCGTGCAAACCAGTCGCGATGTCGATGGCAAAAATATTTTCGCCCTTGCGGGACGCGGCATGAAATCACACCTAATTATCAATTCGCCATCTGGCAAATTGGGGGATACTGATTTCGCCCTAACCGATAAAGCGGCGCATGTTTGCCCGGTTGGCGCAATTTTGGAAAAACGGGTCGGATACGCAAAACCAATTGGTGAACGCATATATGACGAAAAAACCATTCGCGAACAAGTCGCTGCGGATGCTGAAGGGGGATTATAATCATGGACACACAGGTTTCTTCCCAACCACAAAAAGTGGCAAAGCGTAAAATCCGCGTGGCGACAACATCCCTAAGCGGTTGTTTTGGCTGTCACATGTCATTACTTGATATTGATGAGCGGATTTTACAATTAATCGAGGTTGTAGAATTCGACCGCTCACCAATCACTGATATTAAACATTGTGGCCCATGTGATATTGGCCTGATTGAAGGCAGCGTTTGCAATTCGGAAAATGTCCACGTCCTTCGTGAATTTCGTGAAAATTGCAATGTTTTGATTGCCTTTGGTGCATGTGCTGTTGCGGGTGGTTTACCGGCGCAGCGTAATCACCTTGATATTGGTGATGCATTGCGTGAAGTTTATTGCGACCGCGCGGGTCTTGGCAAACAAATTCCGAATGACCGTGAATTACCACTATTACTTGATAAAGTGCATCCGATTAATGAGGTTGTTCGGGTTGATTATTTTATCCCCGGCTGCCCACCATCGGGTGATACAATTTGGAAGTTTGTTACTGATTTAATTGCCGGACACATGCCCCGTCTTGAGCATCCATTATTAAAATTCGATTGAGAGGAACCAATAAGATGTCCTATTTGGAAACTGCCGAAAGTCCAGAAAAACTTCGCCGCCTCGTCATCGATCCTGTTAGCCGTGTTGAAGGACATGGCAAGGTCACCATTCTTTTGGATGATAATAATAAAATTCACCAAGTTCGTTTGCACATTGTTGAATTTCGTGGCTTTGAAAAATTTATTGAAGGCCGCCCATATTGGGAAGTTCCGGTATCGGTGCAAAGGCTTTGTGGTATTTGCCCCGTAAGCCACCAATTGGCGGCAGTAAAGGCAATGGATATTATTGCGGGTTATGGTGCAATTACGCCAACCGCAGAAAAACTCCGCCGCCTTATGCACTATGGGCAAATTGTGCAATCACATGCCGTGCATTTCTTTCACCTTGCTTCGCCTGATTTATTATTGGGCTTTGAAAGTGATGTTGCAAAACGCAATATTATTGGTGTGGTTGCCGCACATCCCGAAATCGCCACACAAGGCGTTTTACTTCGTAAATTTGGGCAAGAAGTTATTCAACATGTTGCGGGAAAAAAAGTTCATGGCACGGGCGCAATCCCTGGCGGGATGAATAAGGCGCTTACAATCCCTGAACGTGACGCCATGCTTGCCAAGGTTGATGATATGATTGCATGGTCAACCGCCGCAATTCATATGCTTAAAAAACTGCATGAAAGTGACCCTGATTTTTACAACAAATTCGGAGAATTTGATTCAAACATGATGGGCATGGTGCGCGGTGATGGCGCACTTGATTTATATCATGGTGGTTTGCGCGCCAATGATGCAGATGGCAAAAACATATTCGACCATGTGGATTATGCGAATTATGAAAGCGTGTTTGACGAAGAAGTTAAGCCGTGGTCATATATGAAATTCCCATTCATTCGTACCCTCGGCCCTGAAAATGGCTGGTACAAGGTTGGCCCATTGGCACGTGTACAAGTTTGCGACTTTATCCCAACCCCACTTGCCGAAAAAGAACGCCAAGATTTATTGGCAATTGGCAATGGTCGCCCTAGTCATGGCGCCCTATTATTTCATTGGGCCCGCATGATTGAGGCACTTCATGGGGTTGAGGTTATTCGCGATTTGTTAAATGATCCTGATATCCTTGGCACTGATTTAATTGCCGATAAAGGCGCAAGAAAAGAAGAAGCGGTTGGCGTTATCGAAGCGCCACGCGGCACACTTTTCCACCATTACCGCGTTAATGAGGATGATGTTGTTACATTCTGTAATTTGATTGTTTCAACCACCAACAATAATCAGGCAATGAATGAGGCAATTCGTTCGGTGGCAACGCGGTTTTTAAATGGACGTGAAGTTACCGAAGGGCTTATGAACCATCTTGAGGTGGCGATACGTGCCTATGACCCATGTCTGTCTTGTGCAACACATGCGATTGGTAAAATGCCGCTTGAAGTTAGCTTAACTGATTTAAACGGCAAAATAATTGATACGCGCTTTAAAAATATGCTTGGTGCATAATTGGGGACATAATCTATGAAAATAGTGGTATTTGGTTATGGCAACCCTTCACGCGGCGATGATGCCATTGGCCCATTGCTTTTGGGGCGCATTGAAGAAGGTAGCCATACCAATATCACCTGCATCGAAGATTTCCAGCTACAAATCGAACATGCACTCGATTTAAATAATCAGGATTTGGCACTTTTTATTGATGCCGGAATTGATACGCCTGCGCCATTTGCATTTTATGAAATCGCGCCAACAGGTGAATTAAGCCATACAAGCCACGCGCTGTCACCACAAACCGTGCTTGATGTCTTTGTTAAAATAAATGGCATAGCCCCGCCGCCATCATTCATTTTGTGTGTAAAGGGCGAATCCTTTGGTTTGGGTGAAGATATAAGTAAAACTGGCACAAAAAACCTTGAAGCGGCTTGGACATTTTTACACACCATTTTAGCGAATTCTAATGTTGATAATTGGCGTGAAAAGGTGCAAGCTAAGCCAAAAGAAGAGGAAGTATTATGAAAAAATCAATATCAATCGCATTGCTTGCTTCTTTAATCGGCACTGCGGCAATGGCACACCCTGGACATGGTGCAATCTTCACCTTTTCCGAAGGTTTGGAACACCCCACCGCAGGCCTTGACCATATTTTGGCAATGGTTGGCATTGGGCTTTGGGCATCATTTTATAAGGACTTAAAAGGTCTCTTGCTTCCGGCTGGATTTGTTGGCGGGATGTTGCTTGGGGTTACTTTTGCCTTTACCGGCGTAGCATTGCCGATGGTGGAAAATATCATTGCCCTAAGCGTGATTATAATTGGTTTGGCATTGGCATTTAAAGATAAAATTCCCGTTTATGCCGCTGCATCAATTGCATTAGTTGCAGGCACATTCCATGGCTTTGCCCATGGTGCGGAAGCAAGCAATATTGCGGTTTCATACGTTGCGGGCTTTATGATTTCAACCATTTTCATGCATGCTCTTGGCGGCTTTGCCGGCTTGAAATTTAAAGCATTGCGTAATGCCGCGCCATATTTTGGCGGCTTTATGGGTGTTGCAGGATTGCTTATGTTGGCAGCATAATAATGCACGAAATGTCGATATGTGAATCGGTTCTTGAGCATATAGAGGGGATTTGCGCACGAGAAAATGCCCAAAAGGTAACAAAAGTAATCCTTGAAATCGGCTGTTTTGCGGGCGTCGAAAATGACGCCCTGCATTTTTGCTTTGATGCCATAAGCAATGGAACAATTGCCGAAGGTGCAACGCTAGAGATAGTTGATCAAAGCGGTAGCGCCACCTGTTTTGAATGTTCGGAAAATTTTACGACAAATGACAGATTATCATTATGCCCCAAATGCGGAAGTGGTCGGATAATGGTCAATGGTGGCGACGCATTACGAATTAAAAATCTTGAGGTTGTTTAAATGTGTGTCGGCATCCCTGGGCAAATAAAATCAATCAAAGACTATGGTAAATCAATTGCCATTGTTGAATTTTCGGGCGAATTGCGCGAAATTGATTTAACTTGTGTTGCCGAAGGTAATCTTGACGAATTAGTTGGGCAATGGGTTTTAATCCATCTGGGCTTTGCCATGGATTTGATTGATGAAGACGAGGCAAAACAGACCCTTGATGCATTCAAGGAATTAGACGCAATTAATCAATCACTATAAACCAAAGCCGTTATTCGCCCCACGTGCCAATAATAAAGCACCACCAATTGCATCTTTAATGGGTTCGGCAATATATTGTTTTGCATTTTCCGATAGCCATGGGCGCAATGCCGCCGCCATACCACCAAGCATACAGATTTTTGGCGCACCAATTTCATTAAGGCGCATAATATAAAGCCCCATTATTTTTGCCGCTTTTTGCATAATCTCAACGGCGATTACGTCACCATCTTGTGCAAATTGGGTAACAATGGGTGCAAATGTGCCAAAATCCTTGGGCTTTGCGCCGGTTACAAATTTCACAATATTTCTGGGGTTGCCGTCAAACTTTTGCAATATCGCCTGACTTAGCGCAGTGTGCGGGCGAATACCATCATAACATAAAAGGGTTTCGTGCAACGCCTCGCGCCCAATTATTGCGCCCGATCCATCATCGCTTATTTCAAAACCCCAACCGCCGATTTTATGGCTCTTGCCACCCACAAAGGCATAACCAATGCTTCCAGTGCCGCTAATTAAAATTGCGCCATCCTTTCCGTCATATGCCCCAAGGCAGGCAATATGCGCATCGGTTGCCACATTTACAAAACCAAAACCCGAAAATGCCTGAATAATTACATCGGCATCAGTTTTATTGGCAAGCCCCGCCAAACCAATACCCAAAGCACAAGATTTTTCGATTTGTTTGTCTAGACCAGCATTGGCAAAGGCAATATCAATTGCTGAATTAATGCTTTCAATAACTAAACCAAACCCAAGGCGGACATTGGCTTCGCCGCCAATTCCTTCGCCCAAAACCACGTTATTGACATCAAAAATAGCGGCACGGCATTTAGTTCCACCACCATCAATTCCAATGAAATATTTTATTTCTGAATTCATTATCGTCCCTGATATTTTATAATGATTGAACCCCGGCCCCGCTTAATTTACTTCGCCCGCCAGAGATTGGTGTAACTTTTATTTGGGTTGTGATTTTCTCTTTTAGAGCGGAAACATGGGAAATAACCCCAATTAATTTACCATCTTGATGCAATCTTGAAAGGGTTTCAAGTGCGGTTTCCAAGGTTTCCTCATCCAATGTACCAAAACCTTCGTCAAGAAATAGTGAATCAACCCGCACGTTTGAACTTGCCATTTTTGAAAGCCCAAGCGCTAGCGCAAGGCTTATAAGAAAGCTTTCACCACCCGACAAGTTTTTAACCGGCCTTAATTGCCCCGCCTGAAAATTATCAATTACATTGAGTTCCAGTAGGTTTTCATTATCCCCCAAATCGCGCGCCAATAAATAACGTTCAGACATTTTTATTAATTCTTGATTGGCATGGGCAACCATAATGTCAAAGGTTAAACCTTGGGCAAAGTTGCGGAATTTCTTACCATCCGCCGAACCAATTAATATGTTCAATTTCTGCCATTTTGCGCATTCGATTTTCTGTTTTTCAATGGCGATGTATTTATCCTTTAACACAATTTTTGATTTTTCATTATTATCAAGCCGTGCCCGAATAGTTATAATTTGTTCGGCATTTGCCATGAAATTTGCATCAAGCAAATCAAGTTTTTGTTCAGCTGCAATTTGGGTTTCATTGGTTAATGCACGTGCAATTTCAGCGTCAAGTTTTGCATGGGCATTTTGCAATAATGCCTTTGTTTTAATTTCTATATCTTCAAGTTCACGAGAATTATTTGCAAGTTCGTCACGTTTTAATTTATCCAAAATGGCACTTTTATACTCATCCTCGCTACCAAAACCTTTGCATTCCAGAGCAATAACAAAGCCGTTTTCGGCCTGTTTTAATTTTTCTTCTTGATTAATTAACACCGTTTTTAAACGTTCGACTTCTTCCTTATAATGAGCAATGGATTGTATGGTTTCATTAAGTTGCGCAATTGATTTTGTGTTTTTTTCGCGTGCTTCTTCAAGTGCCTGATTTGTATTTTGGTTTTCAGTGATTGGGTCTTTATCGCCAAAAATTTCTTTACGTTGTAACTTAAGTTCATTCAGGGTTTCAACAAATTCAGCAATTTTACTTTTCTCAGTTTCGAATAATTCATTTTGTTTCTTAACTTCCGCAACCAAGGTTTCGAGCCTAATTTTTATTGAGTTTAAATCAATTTTGCAGGAATTAAACCTGTGTTGCATTTCTTCAAAGACGCTAAAACGCTCTCTTAATTTTTCGACAATATCTTCTGAAACTTCAAGGTTGAATTCGGAAATAATTTCTAAAAATTCGCTTTCAAGTTTTTGAAACTTAGACTGCTCCATATCAATTTCGAGTGTTAATTGGGTAATGGACTTGTCAAAGCCAGAAATCATTGATGTTTTCATCAATATTTCTGAATCAAGTTTTTGCAACGTGATGGTTAAATCAGTTTTTTCATCATTTAGCTTTTTTAATTCGCCCTCAACCTCATCAATTTTTTCAAGCAAGTTTGATAAAAATTTTATTTCATCATCAAACCCATCGGTTTTTGGAATATTACCGTGGGCATATGGGTGGTCAATTGCACCACATAATACGCATGGTTTGCCATCTTCAAGATTGGCACGGTGCTGTTCCAAGGTTGCTATTATTTGGGCGTTGGTTTTCTTTTCTGTGGCAAGATTTTTCTCAAGCTCTATTTCTTTTCTAGTTTTGCCATCAAGGAGCGTAAATATCTTTCCTGAAAAATATGCAATTTTGTTTTTGATTTCGTTTTCTTGGTTTAATTGGTCATCATATAATTTTTTTTGGGTTTCAAGACTGTTTTTTTCAACCAAAACCGTATCTTGAAGACCTTTTAAAGCCTTTAGCTGCTCATCAATTTTGTTTTTAGAGGTTTTTATATTCTCTATCTTGGTATCTAAAATAATAAGTTTTTCGCCAATTTTGGCGTCTGCACTATGGGTTTTTAAATATTGGTCTAATTCCTCATAATCTATATTTTGTTGAATTATTATTTTTTCAAGATTATCTTTATTGAGTAAATTGGCATTTTTATCTTTTTCAATTGAAGACAAATTATTTTGTAATTGCCGCAACCGCTCTTCTTGCTGCAAAATAGTGGCATCAATTTCAATTGTCTTATGGATTTTGGGCGCAATTTTTGCCTGATATTCTTTTATATTTTCAAAATTCTCTGTTGCGGCCTTCGATACTTCATGCAAACCTAATTCCACTTGGGATAAATTGGCAATTTTTGTTGTCAAATCTGATAATTGCGCGGTGTTCTCGGCAAATTTAATACGCATTGCGTTTAAACTAATGAATTCCCCTTCAAACTCTTGCGCCAAATTTGCCTGTTTAAGCAATTCCATTTGGGGTGCGAAATCTTGCTTTTTAATTTCGATATTTTTCAATTCAGCTTCTGCATTGGTCTTTTCTTTTTGCAAATCATTAATTCGCACAAACCAATCTTTTATTTCACGCTGCGCTTTAATTTCTATATCAAGTGCTTGTTTTTGTAGTTCCAATTCATTGATTTGATTGCCAAGAGCGACTTCTTCATCAGGAGATATAATTTCGACACCACTAATTTCAGAATTTAAATTATCCAATTTTGCATTTTCATTTTTTGCGGTTTCAAATACTTTTTCCGAAATTATTGAATAAATTTCTGTTCCCGTGATTTGTTCTAGGATTATTGATTTATCTTTTGGCGGGGCTTTTAAGAATGTATCAAAGCCACCTTGCGCAAGTAACATCGATTGTGTGAAACGGGAAAAATCCATTCCGGTAATTTCAATTATTTTATCAATTACCAAAGAACGTTTGTTTTCAATCAGTTCACCATTTAAATGAGCAATTTCGTGTTTATAACTCTGTAAATTACCATCAACGCTATTATGGGCGCGGCGTTGCGACCATGCGGCGATAAATTGCCCTTTTGTGGTTTGGAACACCACTTCTGCCATACATTCACTTGTGTGGCGCGAAATAAGGTTATTTACATCACCGGCAATTTTGCCCAAACGCGGGGTTTCGCCATAAAGCGCCAAACAAATTGCATCTAAAATGGTTGATTTACCTGCACCGGTTTGGCCAGTAATTGCAAAAATTCCGTTTTCAACATATTCATTATTTGCAAAATCAATCGCCCACTCACCATAAAGTGAGTTCAGATTTTTAAAACGTAGGGAGATAATTTTCATTTATTGCTCGTTAAAATCTGTTTCTTTGATGCTTTGCAAAATTTGTTGATACGCGATTTTTAAGGTTTCATTATCGGCCGCACCTTGATTATTCAATTCAAGGAATTTATCAAAAACCTCTAGCTCATTAAGCTCTTCAAGGTTTTTTGAAAAATCATATTGCGTAAGAATATTATTGAAAACACGCGGGTTTTTGATGCGTAAAATTTCCAAATTCGACCCCGCCACAAGATCGTTTAGGGTTTGGTTTAAATCATTTAATATTTCGTCGCCAATATATTCAATCTCTAGCCAAATATTTTTCTTTTGCGTGATTAGTTCATTAATTTCAGTGGTGATTTTTGCAATATCGCCTTTGATGCTTTTTAACGCTTGAAACTGTGGGATATTGATTTCATGGATTTGGGTTTGAACACCTTTTTCATCACCATTAAAATCAACAATAACCACCTGCTTCTGCTGCCCCGCTTCTCCAAAACCCATTGGCAAAGGGCTACCGGAATAGCGGATTTTATCAAAACCACCGACTTTTTGCGGCACATGTAAATGCCCCAAGGCAACATAATCAACAAAATCTGGAAATATATCGGCCCCAATTCCGGCAAGTGTCCCTATATAAAGCTCTCTCACACCGTCACCATCAATGGTTTGCCCACCACTTGCGAATAAGTGACCAGTGGTAACAATAGGGATATTGCCGCCCAATTCATCGCGTTTTTGCTTGGCAATTTCGCAAATTTCTTGGTAATGGCGGCGAATACCTTCAAGAAGTTTTGCATCCTTTTGTTCAAAACTTTCACCTGTTTCAACCTGGCGAATATCACGGTCACGCAAATATGGCACGGCACAAATAATTGCCAACGGCGCATCATCACCATGCAAAACAATAACATCATCGGCAATATCATCAGAAATTGCGCCAACCATATGAATATTTAATGCCTTTAAAAGTGCGGATGGTGCTTTTAGAAAGCTTGGGGAATCGTGGTTGCCGCCAACTAATACAATATTTTTGCACGCACCATTTATCGCAAGATTGGTAAGGAAGTTATAATATTGCTCTTGGGCGCGATTACTTGGAAGGCTGGTATCAAATATATCGCCCGCCACAATTAAAACATCGACTTTCTCAGCCTTAATTGTTTCGGATAGCCAGTTTAGGAATGCGTCAAACTCTTCGTAACGGCGTCGCCCGATTAATGAACGCCCCAAATGCCAGTCTGATGTATGTAAAATTCTCATATTTAGCCCCAAGACCCCATAACATCATCTAATGACAAATCTGGACATATGAATAATGCCGCCTGCATCACAATTTAATCTACCTATAACATGCGGCATATCACCCCGCCACAAATAAACTATACGCAAATACAGGAATCTATTCTATATCTGATGTTTCAATAACTTGATTTTTTGGCATTTATGGGCTGATTAGGGCTATGGAAAATATTGCATTACAAGATCTTAAATTACCACTTCGTATTGGTGCGCGTGGTTCGCCTTTATCAATCGCCCAAACCAAATGGTTGCGCTGTGAGATTGCCAAAAAACTTGGCATTAATGATGCGGATATTGAGGATAAATTACCAATCATCCCAATCACCACACAGGGTGATAAAATCCAAGACCGCGCCCTTTTAGAGGCAGGTGGTAAAGGGCTTTTCACCCGCGAACTTGATGATGCATTGCTTGATGGGCGCATTGATTGCGCCATCCATTCGATGAAAGACGTGCCAACCATTTTACCAGAAGGCATTGAATTATTAGGAAGCCCACCGCGTGAAGATCGCCGCGATGCCTTAATTACCAAAGACGGTATTGAATTTGATGATTTGCCAAAGGGTGCAAGTTTGGGAACGGCATCTTTGCGCCGTTCATCACAATTTCTTGGTCAACGCCCTGATTTAAAAATTGGGCTTTTGCGCGGCAATGTGGGAACGCGGCTCGGTAAGATTGAAGACGGAAGTTTTGATGCAACCATTTTGGCAATTGCCGGATTAAAACGTTTGGGCAAAGCAGATGTAAAACACACATTAATTGACCCCGTAAAAATGCCGCCGGCAATTGGACAAGGGGCATTGGCAATTACCGCCCGCAGTGGCGACAATGCCATTATTAACGCCTTTAAACTTATTGAATGTGGAAACACCACACTTGAAGTTCATGCAGAGCGGGCGTTTTTGCGCGCGCTTGATGGCTCTTGCCGAACACCAATTGCTGCATATTGCTATTTTGAAGGTGAAACCATGCACTTTATTGGTGAATATTTCAAAGATGATGGCACATCAATCAAAAAAATAACAAGCCTTGAAAAACCTGATATGGAAAAAGCAGGACAATTAGGTTATGAATGTGCGCAATCTATTCTGTTGGAAATTGGTGGAAAGTAGTTTTGAGCATTAACGAAACGCCAAAACATATAATCATTACCCGCACAAACCCTGGGGCGGGCAAGACAGCTTTACGAGTAGAAAACATGGGTTTAACACCCATAATATTACCCGCAGCAATGGTAATTGCCAAAGATTTTGAGGTTGATATCGAAGGGGTTCAGGCACTTTTGGTAACTTCATCAAACGCACCACAACTTGCACAATTTGATGAGCATTTATTATCAATCCCTATCTATGCCGTTGGCGATGCCACTATGGAGGCGTGCATTACACGCGGCTTTACCCAAGTAATTTCGGCTGGCGGCGATGCAAACGCACTTGCGGTTTTGATTGCCGATCGCCTAAAGCCTGAAGATGGCAAATTGTTACATTTGCGCGGTGATGATGTTGCGGGCGATGTTGGCGGCCTGCTACGCGCCTGCGGTTTTGAGGTTATCAATGCGGTTTGCTATACAACGGCTTTAAACCCAGATTTCGTTGCACAAATAAACCCAATTTTGCATGAAAATAGTGGTTTTGTTATGTTTCATTCGCCCAAGGGGGCCGAAAGATTTTATTCGGCCCTTAATGAAAAAAAACTAGAAAATTGGTGTGCAATCTGCATCTCAGAAGCGGCAGCACAGCCAATCCTTACCGCAGGATTTAAAGAAATTCGCGTGGCTTCACGTCCCAATGAAGATGCGATGTTTGACATTATTACGCCGTAATTTAACATTAATTAATCGCAATAATTAGAATGTAAATTGGGGGAATTAATGCAAAATAATGCATTGTCAGATCGTAATGCCTTTATTCTGCGGGTTTTTACCGGCCTTATATTTGGGCTAATATTATCATTCTTAAAAGAACCCTCATTATATTCTGATGATAAAAGCTTTTTATCCGATGTCTGGAATAATGTTTTTTATATTGGACTTTTCTTTTGCGCTTTTATTATTTGGGCCGCAGCGGGAACAATGCGCATCCTTAGCCTTGTCATTTGGGTTATTACGGCATTTATTTTAATTGGAATTATTAATTGGCATAATTTCAATATTTATTCAGGGCCCAATAGCTATTATCTTGATAATATATTTTGGCTATTCCCGCTCATTTTTATAATGAATGAATTAATCACCTGTGCCGACATAGCAAAAAAGCCAATTGCACCATATCAAACCTATTTTGATGAAACCTGGAAACGTGGGGTGCAGCTTGGACTGGCATTATTATTCACCGGTTTAATGTGGATTATTATTTTCCTTGGTGCAGAGTTATTAAAAGTTATTGGTTTTGATTGGCTTGAAAAATTAACCCATAAAAAATGGTTCAACCTGCCTTTAAGTGGGATTGCAATGGGTATCGCGGTTCATTTGGGTGATGTTCAACCAAAATTACTCGCGAATGTGCGAAATTTAGTTTTAAATATTTTATCATGGCTTTTGATTTTAATTACTGTTGTCGGGGTAATATTTGTTTCAAGCCTGTTTTTTAGCGGACTAAAACCCCTTTGGGATACAAAATCGGCAACTGCATCATTGCTGGCGGCGTGCGTGTTCTTGGTATTATTGACCAATGCCGCATATGGGCAAGGCGAAGGAAATGGTGAAGATGGCAAATCAATCAATAAGGCGCTTAAAATATCAATTCGTATTGCGGCGGTTCTAACCCTTATTCTTTCATCGATTGCCGCATACGGAATTTATTTGCGGATTAATCAATATGGCCTAACTTCAGACAGGGTGTTTGCAGTGGTTGGCGTGTTAATCGCCTTTGCCTTTGGCATTTCTTATAGTTTGGCGAATTTTGGCAAAACAGGCTTTATGCCAAAAATTGCCACGGCAAATATATATCTTTCGATTTTTGAATGTTTGATTTTCATCGCCCTTATGACCCCAATTGCCGCACCTGATAGGCTTGGAGTTAATTCGCAAATCGCAAGACTTATGGGCGGGAAAACCACAATTGATAAGTTTGATTGGGAATATTTAAAACTAAAAAGTGGGAAATATGGGATTATGGCAATTGATAAACTTGCCCTAAATCCAAAATTTGCAAGCATCGCCACAGAGGTTAAAAACCTTAGTCGCGATGACTTCTACCAAAGTAAATTTAACAATAAATATGTTGAAGAAATTGTGCAAAACCTGCCCAATCCACAATTAATTGACACCAAAAAAAGCAAAAAACAATTGCCACAAAGCTTTTGGAAACAGGAATTTAAAACCAATTTATATAATGTCCCTGATTGCCTACGAAATCCAGAAAATACAAAACGAAATGGTGAAAAATGCTTTGCCCAAATGGTTGATTTAAATAGTGATAATATCGATGAGATTTTGTTTATTGAAAACAGACAGGTCTATCTTTTAGAATTTAAAGATAACATTTGGTCACCGGTTAATATAAATGCGGGAAGCCTCGACAAAGAAGGTTATGAAAAACTCAAGAATGGGGACTTTGCAACAGCCAAACCAGAATGGAACGATATTGTTATCGGCGATAATCGCATCAGAATTGGTGAGTAAATAAACTATTCGCCCATCAATAATGGTCGCAAAAACTTGAGGATTTTATCCGCATATTCTTTGCGGCAAATCAAAAGATCGGGGACAAAAGTATCCTTTTGATTATATTTTATTGTCGAGCCATCAAGGCGCGAACAATGAAGCCCGTGTGTCAAACAAACCGCAACCGGCGCGCAATTATCCCATTCATATTGCCCACCAATGTGATAATAAATATCGGCATCGCCATTGATTACCGCCATTGCCTTTGCCCCTGCCGACCCCATTGGCAAAAGCTCTGCCCCAAGGTGGGCGGCAAGTTCGGCGGCATATTTTGGTTGGCGGGTGCGGCTGATTAGAATTTTTGGGCGTTGCGCCAATGGTTTCAATTCACAAATGTCATTTGATGAATAGGTTTTATCCTGCTTAGGCAGGGCAACAACCCCCATTGTAGGAGTGCCATTAACGCAAAAGCCAATATGCACCGCCCAATCATCACGATTTTCGGAATATTCGCGCGTTCCATCAAGGGGGTCAATAATCCAGACACGCTCTTTTTCAAGGCGTTCAAAATTATCATTTTCTTCTTCGGATAAAATCCCATCATCTGGGCGCAGTTTTTTTAAGGCGCTAATAATAATCTTATTGGCGGCATTATCACCATTTTTGCCTTTTTGTTTGCTATCAACATCTTTGGCATTTTGCAAAGACAAAAGAATATCACCCGCCTCTTTGGCAATTTGGTGGGCAATTTCAATATCAGTTAGGTTATTTGTCATTTTGCCGAATTTAATATTTTGGATTATCTTGCCACGCTTTTGCCGATTTTATAATGGTATCAATATCGGAATATTGTGGTTTCCAATTAAATTTGCTTAGAATTTTTGTTGGGTCTGCAACCAAGATTTTTGGATCCCCTGCACGGCGTGGGCCATAAGAGTGTGGAACGCCATTTATAAAATGCGCATTTGCCGCCTCAATCGCTTCTTTAACTGAAATACCTTTACCAGTACCTACATTAAAGACATCGCTTTCACCACCTGAAAGCAAATATTTCACCGCCTCAATATGCGCATTTGCCAAATCATAGACGTGAATATAATCACGAACCGCCGTGCCATCAGGCGTTTCATAATCAGTTCCAAAAACGGTTAATGGCTTAAACTTGCCTAATGCCGCCTTGCAAATAAGCGGGATAAGGTGGGTTTCGGGATTATGGCTTTCACCAATATCCACATCAAAATCCGAACCCGCCGCATTGAAATAGCGTAAAACGACATGTTTCAAACCATAGGCATTATCAAACCATTTTAAAGCGCCTTCAAAGGCAAGTTTGGTTGCACCATATGGGTTGATTGGTTCTTTGGGATGGGTTTCGGCAATTAATTCGGTAACAGGATTACCATAAACCGCCGCAGTCGATGAAAATACAAGTGCCTTTACGCCACCTTCAACCAAGGCAGCAGCAAAATCAGACGCCGCACCAACATTGTTGTCATAGTATTTTTTCGGATTTGAAACGCTTTCACCAACAAGGGAAAACGCGGCAAAGTGAATTGCCGCCTTGATGTCATATTTTTTAATAGTTTCAAGAATTAATGCGCGGTCACGCAAGTCACCTTTGACAAAAGGTCCATAAATAACCGCTTTTTCATATCCAGTTGATAAATTATCAAGCGTTACCGGATTAAACCCTGCTTGTGCCAATAATTTACAAGTATGCGCGCCAATATAGCCCGCACCACCGGCAACCAATATGTTAATTTTGCTCATCAATTAGTCTCTTTATCATATCGCGGATTTCACCGCCAATTTGCTTATCCCGCAAAGCATAGGCCAAGAAGGCCTCGGTATATCCTGCGCGAGAGCCGCAATCAAAGTCTGTGCCTTCAAATTCAAAGCCGTAAAATGGCTGGGTTTTGTGAAGGGTGTGCATCGCATCAGTAAGCTGAATTTCGCCACCTGCACCACGCTCTTGGGTTTCCAAGATTTCAAATATTTCTGGCTGAAGAATATAACGACCAGTGATTTTTAAATTACTTGGCGCTTCTTCTTGCTTTGGCTTTTCAACCATATTGGTAATCGGCATTAAATTGCCATTACGCTCACCATGGGCAATAACGCCATAGCTCGAGACCTGATTCATTGGCACTTGGTCAACCGCAATAATATTGCCACCAACCTGATCATAGGCATCAACCATTTGTTTTAGGCATGATGGATCTGATTGAATAAGAACGTCTGGCAAAAGAACCGCAAATGGTTCATCACCAATGATGTGGCGCGCACACCAAACCGCATGCCCCAAGCCAAGTGGTGATTGTTGACGCACAAAGCTTTTTGAACCGGCAACTGGCAACATATTTTGCAACATCTCAAGTAATTTAGTTTTGCCAGCCTTTGCCAAAGTTTCTTCTAATTCGAAAGCGCGGTCAAAATAATCGGAAATCGAGGTTTTGTTACGGCCTGTAACAAATACGAAATGCTCAATCCCTGCCTCAATTGCCTCATCAACAACCCAATGAACCGCAGGTCTATCAAAAACTGGAAGCATTTCTTTTGGCAAGCTCTTGGTTGCCGGTAATACTCTCGTCCCAAATCCCGCCACGGGCAATATCGCCTTACGAATCTTTTTATGCATTATTATGTCCTAGAATACGTTTCAGATAATTATAATTATTTTGCCCCCTGAAATGGTATAGCAAATGCATAGAACCTATATTGCAAATGTGTCAATTAAATTTTTCTTGAAGCGTAAAACTGTATTATTATCACAATAGGATATTTACCATATTTGATTTAATCCAAATTCCTGAGTGAGGCCAAATGTGGGAATTTGAAAATAGTCGGCTTTAGCCTTCACTAAAGTTACTGCGCGACAGCCTTCGCTTTTATATATTCATCTTGTAGGGTTTGTTTCTAGTTTACGCCTTAACGGCTCACCACACCATAGCCCGAAGGGCGAAGGCTGGTGGGCGCAGCAGGGATTGAACCTGCGACCCCTACAATGTCAATGTAGTGCTCTCCCGCTGAGCTATGCGCCCGTTCAGCGTGGAATGCGTTTATTGAATTATATT
>APMI01001139.1_pt1 | contig 118542 bp, 91 predicted proteins | sample 667938 | NCBI WGS metagenome assembly APMI01 (sample SAMN01084076, study PRJNA167559) | wastewater metagenome | biome: Wastewater | place: Denmark: Ejby Moelle, Odense | collected 2011-11-28 | reverse complement strand
AACCCTTCAACAAGCCGCCTGAACAACAATGGCTCTTGTCCAACTTCGAGGGGAGCATTACATACACTCGCGGGAGGAGGTGGGGCAGAGCACGCTGAGCCGGGTGATCGGGACGTTTTTTGGGGGATCGCTGACGCAGGCGCTGGCGGCGTACCTGAGTGCGCCGGGGGCGAAGCTGAGCGAGGAGGAGGTGAAGGAGATGAGGAGGCTTTTGGATGGGGTGAAGAGTGGGCGGCGGACGAAGGGAGCCTGAAGCGAGATTTTCACCGTGCAGATGGGAGCGCTGTAGAGGTTTGTTTTTTTTGCTAGAGGAGAGGTGTCGGCTGGCCGAAGGGCTATGGGGATGAGGGGGAAGGCGGAGGTTTGCGCTTTGGCGTAGTGCTGCGGGCTCGGAGGCCCGCGCGCCGGGGGGCTTTGGGGTGCGCCTAGTCAAGGGGGATGGCGGGAGCGCTGATCTACAGGCAGGAGTGCCTATCGTACTGGCTCAATGCGTGAGTGCGTAGAAGACGATGTTGATGCCGAGGGGGTAGGCGTGTTTTTCGGAGACGTGGGTGAAGTACCAGGGGTCGCTCTGCTCCTGCTCCCAGCCGTCGCCGAGGTCGTTGTTGAGGCAGATGAGCATGACCATGCGCCCGCGATCATCGAAGACGGCGCGGAAGTGCGGGGTGGCGGAGTCGGGGCGGATCTCATTATGCATGGCGGTGCGGCCCTGTTTATTCATCTGCTCCCAATAGACATTGCTGTGGACCTGGGGTGGGGAGGGCAGGTCGAAGACGCTGTGGAAGATGGGGTGGTCGGGCTGGAGCTCGACATAGCTGCGGTCGGGCCAGATTTTTTTGAAGACGGGCTCAAAGGCTTTCCATTCATCGCCGCCCCAGAAGTCGTCCATGAGGATGAAGCCGCCATTGAGCATGTAGTCGCGCAGGATGCGCCCTTGTTCGTCGCTGATGTCCATGTTTCCGGGTTCGGAGACGTAGAGGAAGGGGTGATGGCGGAGCTGGTCGGGGTCGATGTCGAGAATGACGGGATAGGGGCTGACCTGGACGGAGGTGAGCTGATGGAGGCGGTAGGATAAATTGAGATCGGCCTCCGGGTAGTCGGCTGTCCAGCGAAGGCCGCGGCGGAAGGGGTAGCAGAGGCGGGCGAAGGTGAAGACATCGTGCGGGAGGTCGGGATGGAGATCCCACACGGGGGCCTTGTGGCCACTGTGGCGCCAGCCTTTGAACTGGCGTGGGTCCTGCGGAAACTGGACCTCCCTGCCCCGGTAGATGCCGCGACGCGTGGCCGGGGCGAACTGGGAGTGCGAACTGCCGAGGGCGAGCAGTGCGAGGCATGGGAGGAGCGCTTTCCAGAGCCTGGGTGTCATGGAGGTGGTTTTTACCCGAAACGAGGGGGCGGTGGCGAGATCCATTTGGAATGATACCACGCAGAGCTGAAAACGGGTCTCACTCTGGATGCCGGCATTTCATGCGGCCAACGAGGGGGCTGGCGGTGTGGGATCGTCCTGATCCCCTCACGCTCAAGCATCGCCCAGCGCCAGCGCACATCCGCGAAGCCGCTGCAGGTGGGGGGATCAAGATGACCCCAATCCGGCGGCTTGTGTATCCGGCTTCAGGCCCTTTTCCATCGCCTCGTCATATGAGATCCACTTATGAATGGGTGGAGTCATCGCTATGAGCAGGATGAAGGGCTTTCGCTGTGAGTGGTGGGTAAGTTTGACGACACGAGACTCACGAAAGCGGTAGCTTCGCGACCGCAGTCCAAATTTGCGCTACTCGTGGCGGAGCGTTGGGAACATCGAGGCCCAGGTGTGCGGTGTGTGCGTGCTGCTCAAAGCCAGGGGCCCCGAACATTAGTCGGTGATGAGCTTGTTGACCGTGTAGTAGGCCATGCGGTGCCAGAGTGGGGTGCCGTCTTTGGATTTGAGCTGGGGGAGCTGGAACTCGTGGACGTAGCCGGGGCGGAGGGTGGTGCAGGTGACGGTGAGGACGAGGCCGTCAGAGCTGAGCTGGGCGGAGTCGATCTTGAGAGGCTGAGCGTCGAGCTCGTCGCCGCCGTATTTGCTCTGGAAGGGGTAGGTGTAGCTGGTGCCGGTGAGGGCGGTCACACTGGCGGGGTCCACGGGGAGGGTGAAGGTGAAGCGGAAGCCGTCTTTGGTGAGCTCCATCTTCTGGACTTCGAGCGGTGTCTTCTGCGTCCAAACGATGCGCTGGAGGCCGAAGGGGCGGTTGCCTTTGCTGTTCCAGCCGCGATTGGACTGGCCGACGATGAGGGAGCCGTCGGGGAGGAAATTGAGCGCGAGGGCGGCGCACTGGAGGCCGTCGATGAATGGGAAGCAGGCGCCCTGGTATTCGCCGCCGACTTTTTCGAGGAAGACGCGGTTCACACCGCTGAGGACGAATTCGCCGAGGAACATTTGTTTTTCGAAGGGACCGAATTTGCCGGGGCTGAGATCGCAGGCGATGCCGGTGCCGCTCTGGCCCATCTTGACATACGGGAGCCAGACGGCGGGCGGGGTGTAGCCCTGCACGGTCTTCATGGCCTCGGCGACGGTGATGCCGTCGGGCTGCTTGGGGGCGATCTTGACGGGAGACTCGGGACGCATGGCGTCGGGGATGGAGTCGGCGTGGGAGAAGTAGGCGCCTTTGCGCGCGTGCATGAGCGGGGTGGTGGGCATCCAGTTGCCCTGCTGATCGGTGATGAAGATGTCGCCTTCGGCATTCTGGCCGATGCCGCACGGGCTGCGGAATCCGGCGCAAAAGGGCTCGAGTGTGCCGCCCTTGGTCATGCGCACGACCCAGCCGCGCCAGAGCGGGTGCTTTTCCTCATCGCCCGCGCCTTTCCAGGCCTTGCCCATGCTGCAATTGAGCGAGGTGTAGAGATTGCCTTCTTTGTCGAAGACGGGGCCGTAGGCGTATTCGTGGTAGGCGCCGGATACGCCCCAGCCGGTGGAGGCGCAGAGGTATTCGTCGGCTTTGCCGTCGCCATCGGTATCGCGCAGACGGGTGACCTCGGCGCGCTGGGTGGCATAAAGTGCTCCATCATGCCATGCGAGGCCGAGGATCTCGTGGAGGCCGGAGGCGAAGAGTTTGAAGTCAGGGTGCGCGGTGTCGGTGGGATTTTGGGCGATCCAGATTTCGCCTTTGCGGAGTGCGACGGCGAGTTTTCCATCTGACGTGACGGCGATGCCGCTGGCTTCGAAGTTGACGCCCTTGGGGGGCTCGTAGGTTTCGGTGCGGTAGTATGTGGACTGGTCCTGGGCGAATGCGGAGGATGCCACGAACAAGAACGCGAGTGCGTTCTGGCGTGCGCCGATCCTCCGGCGCTTTCGAACGTCCACAGGCCTACGCAAAGCTCCAGAGGACTGGAGCACTCCAGAACGCTTCGCGACTGCGATGACACTTACCATGACAGGGTCTCCTTTGTTTGCTGGCCGTTGATGGTGATGATGTGCTCGAAGCCGCCTTTGACGGGGCGGAGGGTGTCTTCGACGGGGTGGCCGTCTTCGAGGTATTTGAAGGTGGGGATGCCGTCTTTGCCGAGGGTGTAGCCGCCAAAGGTGCGCTGGGTGGTGACGGCGGGGAGTGCTTTGATGTCGGTGCCGAGGGGCTTGATGGGGGGCATGGAGCGGTCCTGCCAATTGCTCATGGCATCGAGGAAGCGGCCTTTCCAGAGGATGGTCCAGCGGCTGGTCTTGGCATCGAAGGCGGCATTGAGACCGCCGGGGAAACCGACGCCGATGGCGTGGGTGCCGACGCCTTCGATGAAACTGCGGAAGATGATGGGACGCTTTTCGGCATCGGGCTTGAGCTCGAAGTCTGCGGATGACATGAGGCCTTCAGGGAGCGGCTGGCCGTCGATCTCGCGCAGGTAGGTCCAGATGCTTTCGATGTCCTTGTCGGCGGTCTTGCGGCCGATGAACATGGGGGGCATGACGGTGCCGGGCTGGGTGACCTGGGGATTGAGGAGGAGTTCTTTGAAGTACTCGGGCTGCAGGCGCTCGGCGGTGTGGGTGAGGCGGATGACGGGCGGGCCGAGGGATTTGCGGTCTTTGAGGCCGTGGCAGGAGACGCAGGCGAGGCCTTTGGCTCCGAGGAGCTGGCGGCCGAGCTCGGCGCGGTGGTGCTTGGCGAGGCCGGAGACATCGATCTGGAAGGGCTTGTCGAGTTTGTCTGCTTCATTGAGCCAGGCGATGAGCATCTCGGTTTGCTCACGGCCAAAGCTGGGCATGTGGGTATCCATGTAGGGGCGAACGCTGCCGCTCTGGCCCCAGAGGATTTTTTCAAACCAACCGCGTGTGAGCTTGCGGCCGACCTTGTCGAGATTGGGCGGGATGTTCCCGAGCTGGCCGAGTGACTCCGCCGTGGAGTCGTTCACGCCGAAGTATTGCGCGCGCGGGTCTTCGGGGCCGCCTTTGCCATCGCGATCATGGCAGGCGTAGCAGTTGAGGCGGGTGAGCTGCCAGTCCACTTTTTCCTGCGCAGTGAGTTTGGGGGCGTCCAGCTGCTGGATCATCTTCAGTGCGAGAGTGAGGGCGCGTTTTTCGAGGTCGTTGAGATCGAAGCGTGGAGTGCCGCTGGGCTGCTTTTCGGCCATGCAGCCGAGTGCGGGAGAGAGGTCTTTGAGGGGCTTTGAGGGGGTGCTGGCAGAAGCTGAACTATCTTTGTGGCAAGCGATGCAGTTCATCTGCTCGAAGACCGCACGGCCTTTGGCGGCGGTTTGTTTGGGGAGCTTGAGCGCGGCGCGTGCGGTGGCTTTTTCTGAGACACGGCCGGTATGGAGGTAGGCGGCGATGTCTGAGGACTCCTGCTCGGTGAGGCGCATGTCGGGCATGCGGCCTGAGGGACGGACGGAGAGAGGATTGTGGAGGAAGTGCGAGAGGGCGGTGAAGTCGTAGGCGTCTGCGAGGGCGATGGGCACGGAGGCATTGCCGGGCTTTTCGACTTCGGCATCTGCGGCGACCTTGGGAGGACGGACGTCTTTGCCGGGCTCATGGCAGGCAACGCAACCGACTTTGTGGTAGAGGTCCTTGCCGCGCTCGACATCGCCAGCGGGGACTTTCGGCTGGGGCTGTTTCAGGCTGCTGAGGTATTCGACGAGGGCTTCGACTTTTTCGTCATCGCCCTCTGCACCGTGAAAGAGGCCGGGCATCTGGGTACCTTTCTTGCGTGTCTGCGGACTGCGGACGAAGAGCCAGAGGGTGTCGGGATCGAGACGGGAGCCGACGGCGCTGAGATCTGGGCCGGGCTTCGGACTGAGACGCTGCTGCCAGGAGGCGGGTGCCGCATGGCAGGCGGTGCAGTTGAGTTCGGCGAGCAGGAGCAGGCCGCCATTAACGAGTGATTCGTCGGGGTCTTCGGGGATGTGGAACTGGTCGAAGGTGTAAACGAAGGCGTGATTGATGGGCTCGGCCTGGAGAGGATGGGGGAGCGCTGGCGACGCTCCCAGAAGGAACGACGCCAGCAGCAGCGCTGAATGACGAATGGCGAAGCGCGAATGACGAAATAATGATGAATGTCGAATGTCGAACGAGGGCATGGCTTCGGATTTCGGCATTGAGAGTTATTTCGTCATTTGGATTTACTTGTTCGTCATTTGACGGGCTTTAAATGCCCATCTTGGCGCGCTCGGCGTCGAGGGCCTTGATCCAAGGGGCGACGAAGTGGCCGGAGTCGTGGTAGGTGCGGCCGGAGTACATGTGCTGGTCGATAACGCAGGGCTCGTTCACATAAATGCCGCCGCAGATTTCGAGGTCGAACTTGCACTTGGCCACGGTGGCCATGCGGAGGCCTTTGACGATGTCGGCACGGGCGGGGATTTCCACGCCGTGGCACACGCTGGCGCAGGGCTTTTTCTGCTCCCAGAACCACTTGGTGATGCGGAGGAGGTCGGCGTCCTCGCGGATGTACTCGGGGGCGCGGCCGCCGCTGAAGAAGATGCCGACGTATTCCTCGGGCTTGATGTCCTTGAAGGCAATGTCTGCGTCGATGCTGTAGCCTTCCCACTCCTTGGTGATGGTCCAGCCGGGCTTGATCTCGTGCAGTACCATTTGGTATTTCCGCTTTTCCGGCGCGGCGACGACGGGCTTGTACCCACCCTCGATGAGGCGGTAGAAGGGATAGAGGGTGTCAACGGTTTCGGTGGCGTCGCCGACGATGATGAGGACTTTGGCGTCTGACATATTTATGATTTTTGATTTATGATTTACGATTTTGGTTGTTGGGAGATTTGCGGGAGGCGGCTGATTTGCGATTACAGTTTAAGGTTTGGGCGAAGCCAAATCATAAATCGTAAATCATAAATGCAGCTCTAGCCGATGAGGCTGTCGAGATGGTTTTTCGCCCTCACAATTTCCGCCGTGGTCTCCGCCGCCGTGGGGAGGATGGGGATGCCTCGGGGGGTGGGGTGCATGAAGATTTCGGTGGGGCCGGTGAAGCCGGTGGCTTTGAGGGCCTGCAGCAGGGGCTTCCAGTCGAGCTTGCCGCGTCCGGGCATCTGCTGGAGCTCGTCTTCCTTGGGCATGGGCTTGAAGCAACCCTGGCCAAACTCCCAGGCGTAGAAGAGGGTCATCTTTTTGTCGATGTGGGTGATGAGCTCTGAGAGCAGTGCAGTATCCTGCGGCAGATGATAAGGAGCGAAGGCGATGCCGATGCCGGGCATGGTGCGGATTTCATCGGCCAGCCAGCGGAGGGAGTCGGGGGTGTCGATGAGGTTGTTGACGTGGTTTTCGATGCCGATGGTGACGCCGTTTTCGGCGGCGAGCGCGGCATGGGGTTTCATCTTTTCCACGAAGGCTTTCACGTTGAGCTTAAGCTGTTCGGGCGAGACCTTGTAGTCCCCTGCCCCGCCAGCGACGATGAAGGTGCCGCCGAGTTTTTTCACGACGCCGATCTCGTCGGTGAGGCGGAAGGGCCCGAGGTCATAGCGGGTGGTGCCGCCGAAGGTGAGGCCTCGATCCTTGAGCATGGAGGCGAATTTTTCGTGGCCGATGGCATCGATCTCCTCGCGCTGGGTGCCGTGTTTTTTAGGCCAGAGTTCGATGGAGGCGGCACCGGTCTTTTTCACTTCGGGCAGGATCTCCGCCAGGGACAGGCTGCCATACATGGAGGAGGCGAGCATGTAGTTCAGCTTCCACGGCGGCGGCTCCGCCGAGAATGCGGGTGCGGCGGCGAGCGCGGACAGGGACTGCAGTAAGCGACGGCGGCTGGTCATGCGCTATACAACGCCAGCCCCGTCGCCGCTTCATTCAGACTTTAAATTGTCGTCTTCAGGTTTTGCGGCAGCAGGTTTCACCCCTGCACACGCTCCACCTGCGCACCGAGGGAGGCCAGTTTGTCGTCGAGGTGTTCGTAGCCGCGGTCGATGTGGTAGAGGCGGTTGATTTCGGTTTTGCCTTCGGCGACGAGGCCGGCCAGCACGAGAGCGGCGGAGGCGCGGAGGTCGGAGGCCATGACGGGAGCGCCTTTGAGCACAGCGCCGCCGCGAATGCGGGCGGTGGCCCCTTGGAGGTCGATGTTGGCCCCCATGCGCTTCATTTCGGCGCAATGCATGAAGCGCTGCGGGAAGATGGTTTCAGTGATGGTGCTGGTGTCATTGATGACACAGGCCAGAGCACACATCTGCGCCTGCATGTCGGTGGGGAAGCCGGGATAGCAGTGCGTGGTGAGATCAAAGCCCTTGGCGTTCGGATTGGGCTTTACGGTGATGCTGTCTTTCGTGATCTCCAGAGGGAAGCCGCATTTGATCATGGCATCGGTGACGGCTTTCATGTGCTCGGGCATGACGCGCTTGAGCGTGACGCCCTCTCCGAGCATGGCACCGGCGACGAGGAAGGTGCCGGCCTCGATGCGGTCAGGGATGACGACGTGCTCTGCGCCGTGGAGTTCCTTGACTCCTTCGATGACGATGCGGTTGGTGCCAGCGCCTTCAATCTTGGCCCCCATTTTGATGAGGAAGTTGGCGAGGTCTTCGACCTCAGGCTCTGCGGCGGCACCTTCGATGATGGTGGTGCCTTTGGCCAGCACGGCGGCCATCATGACATTGTCCGTGCCGAGCACGGTGGAGCCGTGCTTGCCCATGAGATTCATCTGGCCGCCTTTGAAACCTTTCTTGGCGTTCACAAAGATGTCGCCGCCTTCCACCACAATCTGTGCGCCGAGAGCTTCGAGGCCTTTGAGATGCAGGTCCACGGGGCGGTCGCCGATGACGCAGCCGCCGGGGAGAGAGACGGTGCACTTTTTGAGACGGCCGGTGAGCGGACCGAGGACGCAGATGGAGGCGCGCATTTTGCGCACGAGATCATAAGGGGCGACGGATTTGATCTTCTCCGCCTTGACCACGACGACGCCGCTGGCGCGCTCGACCTCGGCACCGAGCTCCCCGAGGATGCGGACCATGTAGTTGGTGTCGCTGAGGTCGGGCACGCGGCGGATGGTGCAGGTGTCCTTGGTCAGCAGGGTGGCGGCGAGAATAGGCAGCGACGAGTTTTTAGAGCCGCTGATGTTGATGCGGCCTTTGAGCGAAGCGCCGCCGTGAACGATGAGTTTTTCCATGAGAGTGAGACTGTCTTGTTTTGTGCTGCGGAATGCCGAGGTGGCAAGCCATTCTTCGAACTGACTTCGATTCAAAGAACGCTTGAAAAAAGTCCTTGCCGAATTGGATTACACCCGTAATCCTATGATTACATTTGTAATCCGAACCCATGGCACGCCGTCCCACCACACTGCCCACTCCCAAAATCTCCGACGCCGAATGGACGGTGATGAATGTCTTCTGGCAGCGGGGCACGAGCACACTGGCGGAGGTGGTGAGGGAGCTGGAAGGCAGGCTGCACTGGAAACCGCGCACGGTGCAGAGCCTGATACGCCGGCTGGCGGACAAAGGGGCGCTGGCGGTGGAGGCGGTGGGGCGGGAATTCCGCTACACGCCTGCCGTGGCCCAGAACCAGTGCCAGCATGAGGAGAGCCGGAGCTTTCTGGACCGCGTCTTCAACGGGCGGCTGACACCCTTTGTGGCGGGGCTGATGGAACGTGAAGAAGTGACGCAAGATGACCTGGCCGCGCTGCGTGAAGTGCTGAACCAGGCCGAGAAGAAACTCAAAAAGTAACACCGACCATGAATGCCGACGCCCTCCTCCACTGGCTGCTGCGAACCTCGCTTGAAGCCAGCGTTCTCATGCTGGCGGTGTTGGGACTGCGACTGATGCTGGGCATGCGACTGAGCCCGGCGTGGCGGATCGGCCTGTGGATGCTGGTGGGAGTGAAATTGATGCTACCTGCCTTCATCCCGGCGGGGTTTGGACTGGGGGCGTGGTTTCAGCCAAGCGCGGATGTTTCTGCTGGTAATTCTGTCATGACGCAGCCTGATGTGGCGGACGAGGCGGGCGCTGCCGCTTCCGTAAAGGTGCAGTCTGTTGCACCAGTGGTGTCTCATTCAACAGCGTCTTCAGTGATTTCGAGCGGGGTCAGTCTGGCGCTGGGGCTGTGGGTGAGCGGCGGCCTGTTTGTTTTACTGGCAGCGATTTACCGGCAGCAGCGTTTTCACCGCGCGCTACGCCGCAGACCGCAGGCGGCAGATCCCCTGCTCTGCGCTCTCGTGGCGAGCCTGAGCCGGAAAGCCGGGGTGAAGCAACCGGTGCGTCTTCTGCTGATGCCCGCAGGCACAACGCCAGCTCTGGTGGGGCTGATGCGGCCCTGCATCCTGCTGCCGGAGGACTGGGAGGAGCGTTTTGACGAAGGCAGCCTGCGCCATGTGCTGCTGCATGAGCTGCTGCACATCAAAAACCATGACCTGATCTGGAACTGGGCCGCCGTGGCAGTGCAGGCGCTGCATTGGTTCAACCCGCTGGTGTGGCTCGTGGTGTCGCGCTTTCAGGCGGACCGCGAGCTGCGCTGCGATGCGGGCGCGCTGGCGCTGCTCTCTCCCAACGAACGGCTGGACTACGGGCACACACTGCTGCGCATTCAGGAAACATTTTTCGCACCGCCGGCCATGGCAGGACTGGCCCCTTGTGTGCGCAACCACCCCGCCCTGCGCCAACGCATCCTCATGATCGCCCAGCCAACCACACGCCAGCCTGTGCTGCAAGCCCTGCTCACCATCATGCTCGGAGCGCTGGTGAGTTATTCCTTCACCACCGCGCGTGCGGTGGAAAAAGAAGCACCTGAGAAGGTGCGCACGCGGGAGGGAGCACGCACGCCTGCGGCGGAATCGCCCAAGGCAACCACGAATGAACCGGAGGCTGACACTCCAGCGCGAGCCCGTGAAGGAGAGAGTGGCAGCACGAAGGCCACCGGCATGCGTGAAGGCGATGGCGGCACGCGCAAATCTGGCACTCGTGATGGCGAAAAGCCGCGCAGTGGAAGCGGTGACGGCGATGGCGCACGCAAGACCGGCATGCGCGATGGGGAAAAACCGCGCACAGGAGAGCGTGACGGAGAGGGTGCGAGGAAGACGGGTGCACGCGATGGGGAGAAGCCGCGCACGACAGGAGAGCGTGATGGTGAAGGCACTCGCAAGACCAGCGCACGTGATGGCGACAAGGCTGCCAGGGCTTCTGGTGAGACGATCACGATGCGCGTGATCAAGGGCGGTGAGGCCGTGGTGGTGAGTGGTGAGGAGATCGCGATGAACCGGCTGCGAGGCCACCTACACAGCTTTCTGCCGGATCATGCGGGAGCGAAGGTGGTGATCACGGGTGAAGGTGATGTGCCCATGAGCGCGATACACAACACGATGGATGCTGTGCGAGATAACGGGAATAAAAATGTGAGCATTCAGGCCGAGTAACAAGCTGGTTAAAACATCATGCACATCATAAATGCAGGCATTTGCGGAGATGGAGGCACTCGTTTTATACAACTTGAATGCGACGATGGGAGCCCGGCAAGATTGATAGGGCTGGACTGTCGGATCCCAACACCGCCTCATCAACGCCGCATCTTTTTAAACGCTGAACATCCATTGAACCCCAATGCCCAGATACTGCCCATCGGGAGCAAGGACGAGATGGCCGCCATTGAATTGCTATCAAAATGGGCTGATCAAAATCTTTCCGATCAAAGGCGTGAATCATTAATGAACCCTGCCAATCGAGGCGAGTCTGAATCTGATTTTTTTGATTCCATGGCTCTTTCCATTCTCCTTACGGCCTTGGATCGGACCCCGCCGCCACAGAAAAAAAGAATACTTCCCTAACAAGAACAAGCATACACAACATCCGTGTCATGCGAATTCATTCGTTCATTATTCTGATTTTGGCATTCGCTCTTTTGCCGACGACGCAGGCTGCTTCACCTCAAGAAGCATCTGCAGCGGTCAACAAAGCGGTGCGCTTCTACCACACCCACGCCGCAATGCACGGCGGCTATGTATACCGTTACAGTGCGGACTTCACGCTGAAGGAGGCCGAAGGGATTCCGGGGAAGGACACGATCTGGATTCAGCCGCCGGGGACGCCTGCGGTGGGCATGGCGATGCTGGATGCGTATGAGGTGACGAAGGATGAGAAGTGCCTGGCTGCAGCAGTGGAGGCGGCGCATGCGGTGGCGCGCACGCAACTGGTGTCGGGCGGATGGGATTACTCGGGGGACTTTTCTGAGGAGGATCGGGAGAAGCATCTTTACCGGCGTGACGTGAATGGCAGGCTGATCGAGCGCAGGAAGGTACCGGAGTGCGAAGGCGGGTGGCATGTGTGGAGGAAGCACGCGAACAAGAACAACTACTCAACCTTTGATGATGATGTGTCGCAGGCGGCCACGCGGCTGCTGGTGCGGGTGGATCATGCGCTGGGTGGCAAGGATGCGGAGATCAAGGAGGCGGCTGACTATGCGCTGAGCGCGATCCTGGCGACGCAGTATCCGGCGGGTGGATGGAGTGCGAACTGGGACAGCTTTCCCAAAGCGCCACCGACGACCGCGATGTATCCGATCAAGGCGGGGAGTTATCCGGCTGACTGGCCGCGCAAGTGGCCGAAGGATTTCACCGGCTGCTATGTGCTGAATGACAACACGCATGCGACGCTGATGAGCACACTGCTGCTGGCGTGGCAGCTGCGTGGTGATGCAAGGTATCTGGAGGCGGCGAAGCGTGGCGGGGATTTTCTCATCACGGCGCAGATGCCTGACCCGCAGCCGGCGTGGGCGCAGCAGTATGATAAGGAGATGCATCCGGCGTGGAGCCGGGCCTTTGAGCCGAGTGCGATCTGCGGGCGCGAAAGCCAGGCCGCCATGTGGGCACTGCTGAAGCTAACGGCGGCGACGGGTGAGAAGAAATACCTGGAGCCACTGCCGAGGGCGCTGGCGTATTTGCGAAAGTCGCTGCTGCCAGACGGGAGGATCGCGCGCTACTATGAGCTGCAGACGAACAAGCCGCTGTACTTTGAGCGTGGCGAGGGCGGCAAGGGGTTTGTGCTGACGTATTCGGACATGAAGGCCTCGTCGAATTATGGATGGAAATGGGACAGCGAGCTGGCGGCGCTGGAGTCTTTCAGGCAGAAGATCGAGCGCGGTGAACGTGTTGTTTTTCCACGGGTGGAGAAAGAGCGATGGTCATCGCCGCCAACGGAGGAGGAGATCGGAACGATTTTGAAAGAGCAGCAGGCGGATGGCTCGTGGCGCGTGACGGATGAAGAGCGGGGATGGATGCGCGATGCGGGCGGGAAGAAGACGCGGCCTGCGGGCGGGGTGATCTACAGCCTGGACTTTGCGCAGAATGTGAAGGCGCTGTGCGCGTGGCTGAAGGCGAAAGGAGGCGGCAGATGAAGACTATGATGTGCAGTGGGACGCGTATGCGGCGGAGCTTTGCGAAGGTTTTTGGACGCTCGAAGGCGCCGGAGGACCGGCGCACTCCAGGACGCTGTCGCGCTCATCTCATGCCCACGCAGAGCATCTGCGCCATTTTTGTCTCGGCAGCATTTTGCGGCATGGCCATCCAAGCGGCTGAGAAATATGAGAACGAGACGCCTTGGTCGTATAAGCGCATCATGAGGCCGGTGGTTCCGGTGGTGAAGGATGGGGCGTGGCCGAGGGATGACATGGACCGGTTTATCCTCGCGCGGCTGGATAAGGAGAATCTGCATCCCATTGGCGATGCGTCGCGACTGACGCTGATCCGGCGGGCGTCGTTTGATCTGCGCGGACTGCCGCCGACGCAGGAGGAGGTGGAGCGTTTTGTGAAGGATGCGGCTCCGGATGAGGTGGCGTTTGCGAAGGTGGTGGATGCGTTTTTGCAGTCGGAGCGCTTCGGCGAACGGTGGGCGCGGCACTGGCTGGATGTGGTGAGGTATGCAGACAGCGTGGGGCGGGTGTGGAATGCGCCGTTTACGTATGCGTGGAAGTATCGTGACTGGGTGATCGACTCGCTGAATGCGGACAAGCCGTACAACCGATTTGTGGCGGAGCAGATTGCGGGAGATCTTTTGCCAGCGACAACGGTGCTGCAGAAGCGTGACCAGATTGTGGGCACAGGCATGCTGGCGCTGGGAAGCGTGAATTTGCAGGAGGGGGACTATGAGCAGTTTGTGCTGGATCAGGTGGATGACCAGATCGATGTGGTGTCGCGTGCGTTCATGGGGCTGACCATCAGCTGTGCGCGGTGTCATGACCACAAGACGGAACCGTTGAGCCAGAAGGATTATTATGCGCTGGCGGGCATTTTTTACAGCAGCCGCACGCTGCCGGGTCAGGCGAATCGTAGTGACATGAACGGATCGGGCTATGTGGACCCGGAGATGCTGGTGGATCTGCCGACAAAGCTGGATGAGCCGGTGGGCCCGCCTGCGAAGGTGCCGGAGGGGATTCACTCGATGGATGACATCCGCGCGCTGGGAAATCCGAAGACGACGATCCGCTACGATGTGGACCCGCATTTCTGCATGGGCGTGATCGAAGGTGAGATCAAGGATTGCGAACTGGCGGTGGGTGGAGATCCGCATGATCGCAAGGCGGCGCCTGAGCGCGGGCAGATGGGAATGCCTGCCCTGCCCCCGCTGCCGAAGATTCCTGCAAAGTCTTCGGGACGGCTGGAACTGGCGCAGTGGATGACGCAGGCTACGCATCCGCTGACCTCTCGCGTGGCGGTGAACCGCATCTGGCAGCATCTGTTTGGTGAAGGCATCGTGCGCACGGTGGATGATTTTGGCATCACGGGGAGTGACCCGACGCATCCTGAACTGCTGGATCATCTGGCGGTGCGGTTTGTGGAAGGCGGGTGGTCGGTGAAGAAGATGATCCGCGCGATGATGCTGAGCAGGACGTACCGGCTGGCGAGCACGGGCAATCCTGAGCATCCTGATGCGGGGAACAAACTGCGATGGAGGATGAATGCGAAGCGACTGGAGCTGGAGCCGCTGCGCGACACGCTGCTGCAACTGGCGGGCAAGCTGACGTTTGACCGGCCCGAAGGCATCCAGGTGGCGGGCACGGGCGGCAAGGGGCGGCATGGCCTGACGCGTGGATTGCTCAGTGTGGATGATCCGTATCGCACGATCTATCTGCCGGTGGTGCGGGACAATGTGCCGGAGCTTTTCAGCACGTTTGATTTCCCGGGACCGACGCAGATCAAGGGACAGCGCGATGTGACGACGGTGGCTCCGCAGGCGCTGTTTTTCATGAACAACCCGATGGTGGAGGAACTGGCGGAGGAGACCGCGAGGAAAGCCGGGAAGGATGTGAAGGCGGTCTATCGGCTGGTTCTGGGACGGGAGCCTTCGAGCGAGGAGGTGCGTGATGCGGCTGAGCTGGACATGCAGACACTGGTGCAGGCGCTGCTGGGGACGGCGGAGTTCAGGTATGTGTTTTAATTTACTGCGATATGAATCCTCTTTTTAAACGAGCCCTTTTGATGATGTGTGCTGTGCTCCTAACCAGCGGGCTGGAAGCGCAGACCAAGTTCTCCATGAAGGATGAAGACTGGGACTCCACCTTCACGCAATGGCCGCCGCAGGTTCAGAAACTGATGCTCGCGATCAAAGCCACGGACCTGCATCCGTATTTGCTGTCGGAACTGAAAAAACACACCTTGCTCGTGACACACATGAAAATTTTCGAGGATTCGCTGGTGGTGATCGACATTGAAGAAGGACATGGAGGGGAGAATGTGGTCTTTGATTTTGATGCAGAAGAAGGCTGGAGCATCATTCGCCGCTCGCCTCAGGCCGACTGGAAGCCCAAAGAACAACGAAGAGGAGGCAGGCTGACGCGCATTCCGTTCCCGACTGAATCCAGAAAACCTCAACCCAGCACGAAGCAGTGATGACCACCCGTCGCACCATCCTCCAATCCACCAGCACTGGCTTCGGCTGGCTGGCGTTCAATGCACTGCATCAGCAGTGGGCGGGGGCTGCGGCGCCGCCGAAGACGATCAATCCGCTGGCGCCGAAGGAGCCGCATTTTGCGGCGAGGGCGAAGCGGGTGATCTTTATGTTCATGCAGGGCGGACCGAGTCATCTGGACACCTTTGATTACAAGCCGGAGCTGGCGAAGGCGGAGGCGGACAAGGTGCAGAAGTACATGGGCTCGGTGTTTGAGTTCAAGCCACGCGGGAAGAGCGGGATCATGATCTCGGAGGCGTTTCCGGAGCTGGCGAAGCATGCGGATGAGCTGTGCCTGCTGAACGGGATGCAGACGCGCACGAATGCGCATCAGATGGCGACGGTGGCGCTGCACATCGGGAGTGAGACGTTTGTGCGGCCTTCGATGGGGGCGTGGATTGTTTATGGACTCGGCACGGTGGCGGAGGATCTGCCGGGGTTTGTGACGATCAATCCGGCGGCGGATAACGGCGGGGCGATGAACTATGGCTCGGCATTTCTGCCTGCAACGTTTCAGGGAACGCGACTGAGCACAGGTGGTGGAGGTGTGCCTGACCTGAGCAATGGGCGGCTGAGCGATGCGCAGCAGCGGAAGCAGATCGAGTTCATCCAAAAGGCGAATCGCAAGCTGCTGAGCGGTGATCCGGGGAATCCGGAGATCGAGGGAATCATCCAGAGCTATGAGCTGGCGTACAAGATGCAGACGAGCGTGCCGGAGGTGCTGGATCTGGACAAGGAGCCGCAGCACATCCGCGAGATGTACGGCCTGGATGACGGAGCTACGGAACGGTTTGGCACGCAGTGTCTGATGGCGCGGAGAATGGCGGAAAAGGGCGTGCGGTTTATCCAACTGACTTCGCCGGGGTGGGATCATCACAACGGGCTGCGGGACAATCTAGCGCGGCAGTGCACTTCGATTGACAAGCCGATCGCGGGATTGATCGCGGATCTGAAGCAGCGGGACATGCTGAAGGACACTCTCATTATGTGGGGCGGTGAGTTTGGGCGTGGCAGCGGATACGACAACGAGCCGTACAATGGGCGTGGTCACAATGGTGGCGGCTACACCATGTGGATGGCGGGCGGTGGTGTGAAGGGAGGCTTCACGTACGGCAGCACAAATGAGATGGGGGACAAGGCGGAGACGGGCATCATCGGCACGCATGATCTGCATGCCACGGTGCTGCATCTGCTGGGGATCAACCACGAGCGGCTGACGTATCGCTATGCGGGAAGAAATTTCCGACTGACGGATGTGAGCGGCGAGGTGGCGAAGGGGATACTGGCATGAGGTGGGCATCATCCCATTAGGATTTTCGTGAGACACTGAGAATGTTTCGCCCATGGCGGGATGTGAGCCGTTTACTATGGCTAACCCGCACCGGGTTCAGGCAGTCCACATTCGCGCCATGCAGAAAGAACAGATCACCGCCATCTTTGATCAACAGGCAGCAACGTATGACGAGAAGTGGAGCCGGCTGGCCCCCATCAACAGCGCCTTGCACCTGCTCACAAGCGCCGTGCTTTCGAAACTCCCCCAGACAGCGCGAATTTTATGCGTGGGTGCAGGCACCGGAGCCGAAATCCTGCATCTGGCCCCAAAGTTTCCGGGGTGGCACTTCACTGCAGTGGAGCCCTCTGTGGCCATGCTGAATGTCCTGCGGCAACGGGCGGAGGAGCATGGACTCACCGCACGCTGCGCCTTTCATGCGGGCTATCTCGATACATTGCCGCCGGGAGATCCTTTCGATGCCGCCACAGCGTTTCTTGTATCCCAGTTCATCCTTGATCCATCGGCCCGGTCGCAATTCTTCAGGGGCATCGCTGAACGTCTGCACCCAGAGGGCATGCTGGTGAGTTCGGACCTGTCCGGCGATCTTTCCGGCGACACGGATTCCACGGGGCTGCTGGAGGTTTGGTTTCGGATGATGCGGGAGAGCGGCTCCATTGCTCTTCCGGAAGAGATTGAAAAAATGCGCGAGACCTACAGACGTGACGTGGCGGTGCTGCCACCGCAGAAAACACGAGATATCATCAGCGATGGAGGGTTTGGCCCACCGGTTCAGTTTTTCCAGGCGGGAATGATACACGCCTGGTACGCCAGACGGCTCAAGCATGCGCGCGTTTGAGCAGGTTTTTCGTAATGCGTCAGACGCGGGTGTGAAGCGGTGACCACCAGTCCGGAGGCGCCTTCGTCACCACAGGGGCCACTTTGGCGCCTCATAGACCAGCCGAAATCCTGCCTGCTGAGAACTCCCCGCAATGAGCCATTTTCCTTCGTTCTGGCGCTGCAATACTGCATGAAAGATGTGGTGTAATCGCGTGCCGGCAGGGCTGCCCGAAGGCTCCGGGGAGGCTCGACAGCTCAATCGTGCCATTTTCCATCAATCCCGCTCATGGCCGACATGAGGAAAATCTCCTTTGCCAAACGTGGGCGGGGGGGTATGACTGCGGCCCCTAAATACAATATGAGCAAAAAAAGTGACTTCGGATTGATCGGCCTTGCTGTGATGGGCCAGAACCTCGTTCTCAACGTGGAAAGCCGCGGCTTTCAGGTGAGCGTATTCAACCGCACCACCAGCGTGGTGGATGAATTTGTGGCCAAGCACCCCGGCAAGGCCCTGGTGGGCTGCCACACCCTGGAGGAGTTCGTACAGAGCCTCGCCACTCCCCGCAAGATCCACATCATGGTGAAATCCACCGCCGTGAAGGACAGCGACCGCGATGCCGTGGACGCGGTGATCGAGCAGCTCATTCCCCTGCTGGACAAGGACGACATCGTGATCGACGGCGGCAACAGCTTCTACCAGACCACTGAGCGCCGCGACGCCTACCTCACGGAAAAAGGCCTGCGCTTCATCGGTGCCGGCGTGTCCGGCGGTGAAGAAGGCGCCCGCAAAGGCCCCTCCATCATGCCCGGCGGCCCTGCCAGCACCTGGGAGGTGATGAAGCCCATCTTTGAATCCATCGCCGCCAAGGTGGATGGAGAGCCCTGCGTCATCCACATCGGCCCCGGCGGTGCCGGCCACTACGTGAAGATGATCCACAACGGCATCGAGTACGGCGACATGCAGCTCATCTGCGAAGCCTACAACATCTTCAAGAACGCTGGATTCACCACCGACGAGATGGCCGCCATCTTCAATGAGTGGAACGAAGGCGACCTCCTCAGCTACCTCATCCAGATCTCCGGCAAGGCCCTGGAGCAGAAGGACCCGGAAACCGGCAAGCCCATCGTGGAGCTCATCGTGGACAAGGCCGGCCAGAAAGGCACCGGCCAGTGGACGCTGCTCAACGCCGCTGAAAACGCCGTCGTCATCAGCACCATCAACGCCGCCGTGGAGGCCCGCATCCTTTCCTCCCAGAAGAAGCAGCGCGTGGCCGCCAGCACCCAGCTGACGGGCCCGACTGTGAACATCACCACGGACAAGAAGGAACTCGTGAAGAAGGTGCACGACGCCCTCTATGCGTCCAAGATCATCTCCTACGCCCAGGGCCTGGACCTGATCAAGACCATGGGCGAGAAGAAGAACTGGGGCCTGGACCTGGGTCGTATCGCCGCCATCTGGCGCGGGGGCTGCATCATCCGTGCAAAGTTCCTCAACCGCATCACGGACGCCTACCGCACCAACTCCAACCTGGCCAACCTGATGCTCGACCCGTTCTTCAAGGACGTGCTGAGCCAGACCCAGCAGAACTGGCGCGAAGTGGTGGCCCTGGCCACCCTGAACGGCATCCCCGTCCCCGCCTTCTCCGCCTCCCTCGGCTACTACGACAGCTACCGTGCTGCACGCCTGCCCGCCAACCTGCTGCAGGCCCAGCGCGACTTCTTCGGCGCTCATACCTATGAGCGCACGGACAAGCCCGAAGGCCAGTTCTTCCACACGGAATGGCCTGAGGTGATCGGCTGATTGCTCTTCCCGGTTGCATTGCAACTGGGCTTCTTTGAAGGCGGCTGGGGAAACCCGGCCGCCTTTTTCATGTCCAGTTCACCTCAAGCTGCCGCCATTTCATCGCGCTGCTTCCAGCGTTTCTCGTGAGTGAGGAGGGTGTGGAAGAAGTCTTCTTCCTGCTTGGGTTCAAAGCCGTTGTCCAGCGGCAGGGTGAGCTTCAGCTCCAGTCCGCGCGGTTCCAGGTGATGAGCCTCAGCATTGCCGCCGTGCAGATGCATGGTGACGTAGCAGGCCATCATGTTCACGCCGAAATCATCGGGCTTGCGGCTGCGGGTGTAGAAGGGATCAAAAAGGTTCACGGGTTTGTCCGTGCCTTCCCAGATGCCGTTGTCACGCACATACATGGTCACGTGGGTGCGACCACGGGCATCCCGTTCCGCTTTGGCGCTGATGTGGATGCTGTCTCCTGCGCTGAGGTGCGTGAGCTCCTCCATGAAGATCAGACGCCACATCTGACGAAAGCGTGCGCCATGCACGATGAGCGGCGGCAGGGTGTCGTCCACATCCACCAGGATCTGAAGCTTTTTCTCCGTCATCTGCGGGCCGAAGAGCTCCACCATCTCATTGAGCACGGACTTGAGATGACACTGATCCACACGGTCCAGCTGCTTGGAGTGGGAGGCTTCGGCCAGACGGGCCAGCATGGACTGAATGCGCTCGAGCTGCGACTGCGCCTGGTTTTGCACATCGATCCAGAAAGAAGGGTCGCGCGGATGCGAGCCGCCGATCTCCTCCATGAGCTTCATGGGCGCGAGGTCGATGAAGGCGCGCACCACCGTCAGCGCATTTCGCAGGTGGTGGTTCAGTCCTTCCGCCAGGATGCCCAGGCCGGAGACCTTGTCCGCCGAGAGCATGCTGCGCACGGTATCCGCCTTTTCAGCGAGCAGGCGCTCGCGCTCGATGAGAGCGTGGTAGTAGTCCAGAGCGTGCTTGAGCACCATGCTGAGCTCCTCGGGATCCCAAGGCTTGTGCAGATAACGGAAGCAGCGCCCGGAATTCACCGCATCCACAGCCGCCTGATAGTCCGTGTAGGCCGTGACAAGAATGCGCACCAGATTCGGGTTGAGCTTGCGGGCATGCTCCATGAGCTCCACGCCGCTGGGGCCGGGCATGCGCTGGTCCGTGAGCAGCAGGCCGATCTGCGGGCCGTAGGTCTGCAGAATGCGGTAGCCGTCCATCGCATTGGTGGCGGTATGGATGGTGTACTCGTCGCCAAAGATCTCTTTGAAATAGCGCAGCGCCTTCTCTTCGTCATCGACGTAGAGAATGTGATATGGCGACAGCAGCTGGTTGGTCATGAACTGGGCCTCAGGTGTGATCAGGTTTCTTGAGGCTCAGCGTGAACTGAGTGTGGCTGCCCGCCAGTGAGTCGATCTTTATTTCGCCGCCCATCTGCTGGATCATGCGGAAGCAGATGCTCAGGCCCAGACCCATGCCCTGCCCCACCTGCTTGGTGGTGAAAAACGGATCAAAGATCTTGGAAAGGTTCTCCTTGGGAATGCCCATGCCGTTGTCCAGAACGATCAAATCCACCCCGTGGGGAGTGGTGGCAGCCTTCAGCCAGATGGTCGGTGCCGGCCGGCCGGACAGCGCATCCAGGCTGTTCTGCACCAGATTGAGCAGGATCTGGATGAGGTAGTTTTCATCTCCCTGAGCGATGGTGCCCGGAGGAATCTCGTCCAGCAGGGCCACGCCACGGTCTCCGATTTCCTTGGCCAGCAAGCGCAGGGCTTTGCGGGTGGTTTCGTGCAGATCAACCGGGCGGGAGCCACGATTTTCCGGATGTGCAAAGGTGCGCAGGTCGGACACGATGGCACTCACGCGGTCGATGCCTTCACCAATGTCTTCGGCGATGCTGTTGAAGCTCTCCGCCATTTCAGGAGGCAGATTGCGGCCTTTTTTCTTCAGCAGGTAGATCGCTGACTTCACGTAGTTCAGCGGATTGTTGATCTCATGCACGATCCCGGCGCTGAGGCGGCCGATGGAGGCCAGCTTTTCGCTCTGATCCAGCTGTGCCTCGGTCTCGCGCAGACGCTTCAGCGTGGCAGTCAGCTCTTCATTACGCGCTGCCAGCTCTTCGCGTTGATCTTCCACTTTGCAGCGGTTGGCAAACTCCCGCAGGCGTATCGCATGGTGCTGGCGGCTGCCCACGTAGAGCACCACACAATGCAGCAGGAGGAAGCCGGTGTTGTTGACAAAAATGCCCAGAGCACGCGGATCGTTCGTGGTGAAGAGATTTGGCAGCGTGGCGGCAAAGTATGCACCGACCACAAGACCGAGCGTGATGCCGATCTCCCGGAACGTCCAGTGGAAGACGAAGGCCGTGGCCACGATGCAAAGCAGCAGGCCCGCATAGTAGCCTGAGCCAGGATCGCCGCTGAGATAGATCATGAAGCAGATCATCAGCGCCGGAAGCAGCGGCAGGATGATCGGATAGGCACGGCAATACCTCCGCCCTAGGGAGCGGTTCAGCGCCAGCAGCAGAGGCACGCAGCTGGCCGCACAGGCCAGACGAAGCACCAGAAACTGCCAGTAACTGTCAGGGTAGGCCATCCAGTCCAGAAAGCTGCACAATGGCACCAGCACCATCACAAACCAGGCCCCCATTCGGGCGTTTCGCAGATTCAGCTCCATCTGCTCCTGCTCAAACCTCGTGGGCGCAGGCACGGCCACCGTCTTCCCCTCAATTGCGGGGTCGTCGGGGCGTGACGCGATCAGCGGCGAATCGAGGTCTGCCAAGGCTGCCAGAGACATAATTACTATAAAATTAATAATAATTACGTTGTTAAATCAAGGTCTATTCAAGGTTTTTTACAATTCCCTGACACCCCTCCAACGCCACTGGCAGCGATTCAAAACACACCCCTGCTTGGCAGCCTGGAATGTGCTCGCCAAGGTGCGCGCACATGCGCATCCTGATCGCCATCGACAAGTTCAAGGGCTCGATCCCGGCCTCTGTGGCCGCCCAATCCATCGCCTCGGCTCTGGCCCAGACTCTCCCCGAAGCAGCCTGCGATCTCTGCCCCATAGCCGATGGCGGCGAGGGTACCGCCGAGGCTGTGGTGACCGCCCTGAATGGCGAGTGGTGTGAGGCTGCCACCTTTGACGCGCAAAGCCGCCCCGTCACCGCCCGCTATGGACTCGCCACCTCGGCGGGACAAGCCGAAGCCGTGATGGAAATGAGCGCCGCCTCCGGCCTGGCCATGGTGAGCGATCTGCCGCTGAATCCTGCCACGGCCAGCACGTGGGGCACAGGATTGATGCTGCAGGATGCCTTGGAGCGCGGGGTAAAGCGCATCGTCATCGGCATAGGCGGCAGTGCCACCAACGACGCGGGCATCGGCATGGCGGCTGCGCTTGGATTCCGGTTTCTGGATGCCTCCGGGACTGTCCTGGACCCGGTCATCGCCAGCATGGACCGGCTGGCCCGCATCGAGAGGCCGGTGGATTTCACCCCGCCTGAGATCCTGGTAGCCTGCGACGTGAACAATCCCCTGCTCGGCACGCATGGCTGCACCCGCATCTATGGTCCTCAAAAGGGAGTCACGGACTTCGAGTTCTTTGAAAGCCGCCTGCAGTTTCTGGCAGACGTTGCCGAGCGTGATCTGGGCGCGGACCACCGGGATGTCCCCGGGGCAGGCGCTGCAGGCGGGCTGGGCTTTGGCCTCATGACCTTCTGCGGCGCTAGGCTGACCAGCGGCTTCGACCTCATCGCCGATCTCGTCCACCTGCGTGAGCGCATCGCGGCAGCTGATCTGGTGATCACGGGCGAGGGGCGCATGGATGCCCAGACGCTGCATGGCAAGGGGCCCATGGGCGTGGCGGACATGGCGCATGAACTGGGCAAACCCGTGGCCGCCTTTGCCGGAGCCATCGAGGCCGAAGACAAGCTGCGCACACGAATTGATCTCCTCTGCGCCATCAAACCCAAGGACATGCCCCTCGCCGAGGCCATGCAGCGCGGCCCGGAACTCCTGGCGGCAGCCGTCGCAGCCCAGGCCCAGGCCCTCTGCGACCTCGTGACCACCGCTTGACCGGTCCCCCTGACCGTGCTCAGTGCTCTCCCTCACTCATACAGAACCCCGTATCACGCATCCAGCATCCACGAATGAACGCAGTCCTCCTCTTCGCCGGTCAAGGCGCCCAGAAAGTCGGCATGGGCAAAGATCTTGCAGAAAGCTACCCCGCCGTGCGCGCCCTCTTTGACCAGGCCGATGCCACCCTTGGCTACTCGCTCTCCAGCATCATGTACGAGGGCCCGATGGAGGAACTGACCAAGACCTCGCGCTGCCAGCCCGCTCTCTACGCCCACGGCCTGGCCATTCTGGAAGTGCTAAAGAGCAAGGTGCCTGCGCTGAACATCACCGCCACCGCCGGTCTTTCTCTCGGGGAATTCACCGCACACGCCGCAGCAGGTACCTTTGACTTTGCCACCGGCCTGAACCTCGTCTTCCAGCGCGGCAGCTTTATGGAGGAAGCCTGCGAAAACACCAAGGGTGCCATGCTGGCCCTGCTGGGCGGCGAAGAATCCGCCATCCGCGAGCTGGCTCAGGAGTGCGATGTGGACGTGGCCAATCTGAACGCCCCCGGCCAGATCGTGCTCAGCGGCAGCGCCGAAGGCATCGCCGCCGCAGCGGCCAAAGCCAAGGACAAGGGCATCAAGCGCGCCATCCCTCTGCCCGTGGCCGGCGCCTACCACAGCCGCCTTATGAAGTCCGCCCAGGACAAGCTGGCTGCTGTGCTCGCCACTGCAGCGATCCAGAGCCCGAAGGTTCCTGTGGTCTGCAACTTTGAAGCCCGCCCCGTCTCCACGCCCGAGGAGATCCGCGCCACCCTCACCAGCCAGGTGACCGGCAGCGTCCGCTGGGTGGAGAGCATGCAGCACCTCATTGCCGCAGGGCACACCACCTTCATCGAACTTGGGCCTGATGCCACCCTCGCCGGACTCATGGGCAAGATCGACAAGAGTGTGAAGGTCATCAGCATCAAGGATGCAGCCTCCCTGGATGCAGCGGTGGCGGCGCTGACTGCGGCCTGATGCCCTGAGCGGTCTTCGTTATAAGTTTTCAGTGTCACCCGGTGCTTCCTTCGTGGAGCACCGGGTGTTTTTTGAATGCTCTCCAGCCCAATCAGCGTTTCCAACAGATGTCTTTCCCCGCACGATTCATAGCCACGCTCCTCCTGCTATTTTCCAGCTTTGGCTCTGCACTCGATCTGCCCGGAACCGATGGTCAGACCTACAATCCGATGGCTGCAGGCAGCAAAAAAGCCTCCGTGCTCTTCTTTGTCTCCCCCTTCTGCTCCACCACGAAGTCGTTCATCAAAGAGATCAACGCCATCGCGGCAGACTATTCGGACAAGGCGGCGGTGTATCTCGTGCATTCCGATCCCGAAATCACCAAGGAGGTGGCCATGGAGCATGCCATCCTTTCCGAGGTGAAAGCCACGGTGCTGCTCGACAAAGATCAGGCGCTGGCCAAGCAGGTGCAGGCTAAGATCACGCCTGAGGCCGTGGTGATCGGCCCCGATGGCAAGACGCTGTATCAGGGCCGCATCAATGATCTCTATCTCGGCCCGACCAAGCGCCAGCGCGCCGCCACAACGAAGGACCTGCGAGACGCGCTGGATGCCATCCTCTCCGGAAAGCCGGCGCCCGCGCCGCAGGAACCGGCGCAGGGATGCAAGATCGGCGGGATGAAGTGATCCGACTCACTCCTCCGCTTTCCTGCTGCCCTTCCCTTTCTTTTTTGGTTCTGGTTTTGGGCCTGCCTGCGCGAGGTATTCACGCTCCAACTTCTCCCAGCGTGAGGCCATTGCCCTCACCCGCTCAGGTTCCTTTGCTGCGAGGTTGTTTGATTCCGCGCGATCCGTGCTCAGGTCATAGAGCTCCCAGGCATCGCCATTGTCCGCAGCGCTGACGATCTTCCAGTCTCCCTCACGCAGGGCGCGGTTTCCAGAGTGGTTCCAGAAGAGGAAGTCACGGGAGATGGTCTCATCCTTTGCTAGGGCGGGTGCCAGACTGCGGCCTGGAAACGGCGGGGCATTTTCCGGCATGGCGCTGCTGTCTCCGCCAGCCAGTGCGATGAAGGTGGGTGCGATGTCGATGACATGCCCGGGCGTGTGACGCAACTCTCCACGGGCGCTGATGCCCAGCGGCCAGTGAGCGATGAAGGGCGTGCTGATGCCACCCTCATGCACCCAGATCTTGTGACGGCGGTGGGGGGTGTTTGAAACCGTGGAGCCGCCGGGCCCAAGGCAGAGATAAGATGCGGCCGCGCCCATGGGGGCATTTTTGTCATGCCCGAGCCCGCGCACCATGATCTCCGCGCTGGCGCCATTGTCCGAGAGAAACAGGATGAGTGTGTCCTCAAAGGCGTTCATGGCCTTCAACTGAGCGAGCACGCGTCCGACTTCCTGATCGAGGCGGTCGATCATTGCGGCATGGATGGCCTCTTTCGTGGCCTGAAACTGCTTCTGTTCTGATGTGAGGCTGTCCCACGGAACGGCATGGCGAGTCTCGCCCGGGCCGAGGATTTCGAGATCGCTCTCTTTGCCGCTGGGCGCGGTGATCTGTGGCTCGGGATCAGACAGGCTGGTGTGCACCAGCCCCAGCTGCTTCTGCCGCTCAAAACGTGCCGCGCGTGTCTTGGGCCAGCCCTGTGTGTAAGTGTCCTTGTATTTGGCGATGTCCTCCGGCAGCGCCTGGATCGGGAAATGTGGCGCGGTGAATGCCACATAGGTGAAGAACGGTGTGCCCGGATGCTGCTGGGCGTGCTCCTTGAGGAAGTCGATGGCGTGATCGGCGATGGCGATGCTGGAATACCACTGGCCCTCGGGCTCCGGCAGCGGTTTGTCATCCAGCTCATGCTTCTGCGGGTGGAAGTGGTTGTCCTGCTTGGCCACATGGTAGGAGTGCGTGAAGCCGCCATCCGCAACGACGCGTGGGGCATTGGTCACATGCCACTTTCCGGAGTGATAACTGCGATATCCCAGGGGAGCCAGCCTCTGAGGCAGCGTGCGCACCCAGGCAGGAAATTTGCCATAGGGCGGGTCCATGCCGATCTGCTGTGCGTAATGCCCGGTCATGAGCACGCTGCGCGTGGGCCAGCAGCGTGCGGTGTTGTAAAACTGAGTGAAGCGCAAACCACCTGCCGCCAGCTTGTCGAGGTTTGGTGTGGCGATCTCACCGCCGTAGCATCCGAGATCGGAATAGCCGAGATCATCGGCGAGGATGACGACGAAGTTCGGCTTGGCGGATGCAGCCTGTAGTGTCAGGCAGGAAAGCAGCAGCAGGAGTGCGGTCAGGCGGATCATGCAGCATCCAACGAGCTGGATGCTGCGTTCGTATCGCGAAATTCACCGCGCTTTACTCCGAAAACAAAAGTGCCTGCCATGACTCATCATGGCAGGCACTCAATGGTTATGAAACGCCTTGAACTACTCCGCCGCAGGGGCTTCTGGAGTGGGCGCAGCTTCGGCATCTGATGTGCCGGACGCGGCAGACGGCTCTGATGCGGCATCCGCATCATCTGCCACCACGGTGGCCACATCCTGGATGGTTTCTCCTTCGTTCAGCCCCATGAGCTTCACACCCTGGGCGTTGCGTCCAGTTTCGCGGATGTCACTCACGCGGATGCGCACGCTCTGCCCCTTGGTGGTCATGAGCATGAGCTCGTCCTTGTCGTGCACCGCCTTGGCAGCGACCACTTTGCCGGTCTTCTCGGTCACATTCATGGTGGTCACGCCCTTGCCGCCGCGATTGGTGAGCAGGCGGTATTCATCAAAGGCCGTGCGCTTGCCGAGACCGTTTTCAGACACTACGAGCACCATGGTGTCCGGCTCGTTGGTGATGCAGCTCACGAGGAAGTCGCCATCGTCCAAGGTGATGCCACGCACACCGGCGGTGGCACGACCGATCGGGCGCAGATTTGGAGAGGCGGGATCGTCCCCGGTCTCATGGAAGCGGGCGCACATGCCCTCATGCGTGACGAGGCAGACCTCTTTGTTGCCGTCGGTCAGCACCACATCCACGAGGTCGTTTCCTTCATCCAGCTTGATGGCGATGATGCCGTCCTTGCGGTAGTTTTTGAACTCCTCCAGCGCGGTCTTTTTCACCGTGCCGTCTTTCGTGGCAAATAGCACATACTTGTCCGCAGCCCACATGGCCTCGTCTTCGGCGCCCTGGGCTTTGAGGATGAGCACACTGGCGATCTTCTCCTCGGAGCGGAGGTTGAGCATGTTTTTGATGCTGCGGCCTTTGCCGGTGCGTGCGGCTTCGGGGATCTGATACACACGCTCCACGTACATGCGGCCGGTGTTGGTGAAGAAGAGCAGGAAGTCGTGCAGATGCGCGCTGAAGAGATGCTCCACGAAGTCGCTGGCCTCGTCTTCGCTCTGAGACTCGCGGGTCTCCATGCCTTTGAGTCCTTTGCCGCCGCGGCCCTGCACGCGGTACTCGGCGGTGGCGGTGCGCTTGATGCTCCCCAGGTGCGTCATGGTGACGACGGTGGGGTCGTTCGGGATGAGGTCGATGCTCTGGATCTCGCCCTCGGCGGCTTCGATGCGGGTGAAGCGTGGCGTGGCGTGCTTCAGGCGGATGGCCTGCAGCTCGTCCTTGATGATCTGGAGCACGCGCACCTCGCGGGCGAGGATGTCCATGAGGTCGCGGATGCTGGCCAGGATTTCATCGTAGTCGCCTTTGATCTTGTCGCGCTCCAGGCCGACGAGCTGGTAGAGGCGCAGCTCGAGGATGTCCTCCACCTGCTTGTCGGTGAAGATATATTTGTCTCCCACCACGCTGGCCTGGCCACGGATGAGGATGCCGAGCTGCTCGGCGGTGCTGACGGCGAAGTGGTAGGCTTTGAGGCGCTCGCGGGCTTCGTCGCGGCTTTTGCTGTCGCGGATGATCTTGATGAAGTCGTCCAGGTGCCCGAGCGCGAGGAGCTGGGCCTCGAGTTTTTCGGCTTTGAACTCGGCCTGCTTGAGCAGGTAGCGGGTGCGGCGGATGATGACCTCCCGGCGGTGCTCGATGTAGCAGGCGATGGCGTCCTTCATGCTGAGGACGCGCGGCTTGCCGCCGTCGATGGCGAGCATGTGGATGGAGAAGCTGGTCTCCAGCGCGGTGTGTTTGTAGAGGTTGTTCAGCACCACCTGGGCGCGGGCGTCGCGCTTGAGGTCGATGACGACGCGGGTGTTTTCGTCCGACTCATCACGCACGCCGCTGATTTCGGTGATGACCTTCTCATTGGCCAGCTCGGCGATGCGCTTCACGAGCTCGGCCCGGTTCACATTGAAGGGGATCTCGGTGACGATGATCTGCTCGCGATTGCCGTTTTCAACAACCTCCGCCTGGCCGCGAATGCGCACGGCACCGTGGCCGGTCTCCATGTATTCGCGGATGCCAGTGGTGCCCTGGATGGCGCAGCCCGTCGGGAAGTCCGGCCCCTGGATGAACTGCATGAGCTCGCTGATGGTGATCTGCGGATTGTCCACCTGCGCGCAGACGGCATCCACCACCTCTCCGAGATTGTGCGGCGGCATGTTGGTAGCCATGCCCACGGCGATGCCGGTGCCGCCATTGACAATGAGATTCGGGAAGGCTGCCGGAAAAACGACGGGCTCGGTGAGACGCTCGTCATAGTTTGGCACGAAGTCCACGGTCTCCTTGTCCATGTCAGACATGAGGGTGCCGCCAAGGTGCGTCATGCGGGCCTCGGTGTATCGCATGGCGGCCGGAGGATCGCCTTCCACAGAGCCGAAGTTTCCCTGAGGATCGATCAGCGGCTCGCGCATGGCCCAGGGCTGGCCCATGTGCACGAGCGTGGGGTAGATGACCGCCTCACCGTGTGGGTGGTAGTTACCCGAAGTATCGCCCGCGATCTTCGCGCACTTCATGTGCTTCTTCGGCGGATAGAGCGACAGCTCATGCATCGCATAAAGGATGCGCCGCTGCGAGGGCTTCAGGCCATCGCGCACATCCGGCAGCGCACGTGCGATGATGACGGACATGGAGTAGTCCAGGAACGAATTCTTAACTTCGTCAGCGACCGAGATGGGGTGAATGTTGGGATCTTGCATCGAATGAAAACTTGAGGTGTTGAATCAGTGGAGAAAGCGGCGCAGGTGGATCACACGTCCAAGTTTCTCACATTGAGGGCATTTTCTTCGATGAAGTGTTTTCGCGGCTCGACCACATCTCCCATGAGGATGGTGAAGATGCGCTCGGCTTCGTGGGCGTTGGTTTCGTCCAGCTTGATCTGCAGGAGCGTGCGCTTGTTCGGGTCCATGGTGGTCTCGAAGAGCTGCTTGGCGTTCATTTCACCCAGACCTTTGAAGCGCTTGATCTCCATGCCGCGCTTGCCGATTTCCATGACCTTGTCGAGGATGCCGGGGAGGCTGAAGACAGGGTGGACTTTGGCGTGGTCACCATCGCCTTCGATGACTTCAAAGAGGGGCTTGTCCTGGCTGCTGAAGTGGTCCACGTGCAGGCCGAGCTCATCGAGCTGCTGGAAGCGCCGCTTCATGCCGTGGGCCTCGTGGATCTCAATGAGGCGCGCGCGGCGGCTGGACTTGGGCGTATGCCCGTTGCCGGTGCCGTTGGCGGCCATGTTGGGGGTGCCGTCTTCATTGAGCACGGGTGCGGCTGCAGGCTTGGCAAAGAGGTGCAGGTCCTGGTTCTCCTTGGCGTAGGCGGCCAGCTGCTCATTGCCCAGGAAGTATTTAACATCCACCTCATTGCCCTCGCGGATCATCACGAGGTAATGCGGCAGGTTGCCGGTGGCTTCATCACGCGCCTGGAGGTAGTGCTCAAAGTCACCGCCATGGCGGCGGATGATGTCGGCAAACTTGGCCACGGGGACGAGCAGCTCCAGAATGGACTTCAGGCGGTCGTCCGCCACCTTGCTGCCGTCGGAGATGTTGCGCAGGCTGATTTCGCCGGAGCCCAGCTCCAGAAGGATGGCGTCCATCTCGGCATCGCTCTGCACATATTCCTCGCGCTTCTTGCGCGTCACCTGGTAGAGGGGCGGCTGCGCCACGTAGATGTGGCCGCGCTTCACCAGCTCCGGCATCTGACGGAAGAAGAAGGTGAGGAGCAGGGTACGGATGTGGCTGCCGTCCACGTCGGCATCGGTCATGATGACGATCTTGTGGTAGCGGAGTTTCTCGATGTTGAAGGACCCTTCGACGTTGCTGTCACCGCCAATGCCGGTGCCGATGGCGGTGATCATGGTCTGGATTTCCTTGTTCTGCAGCACTTTCTCCAGACGTGCTTTCTCGGTGTTGATGAGCTTTCCGCGCAGAGGCAGGATGGCCTGATTGTGGCGGTTGCGGCCCATTTTGGCGGAGCCACCGGCGGAGTCACCCTCGACAATAAACAGTTCGGTCTTGGCGGGGTCGCGCTCGGAGCAGTCGGCCAGCTTTCCGGGCAGGCCACCGCTGCTCATGGCATCCTTGCGGATGGCCTCACGGGCCTTGCGCGCAGCTTCGCGGGACTTGGCGGCGATGATGATGTTTTTGATGACCTCGACGGCGGTGTCCGGATTCTCGTCAAAGTGACGCAGCAGGCCCTCATAGACCACGGAACTCACCACGCCTTCCACTTCACCGTTCACCAGCTTCACCTTCGTCTGCGAGTTGAAGCGCGGATTTGGCAGCTTCACGCTGAGCACACAGATGAGACCTTCGCGGCAGTCGTCGCCCTCGATGTCTGGCAGCTTGTCTTTGAAGGCCTTCGGATTCGCATTGATGTACTGCTTTACCGCCTTGGTCAGCGCGCTCTTGAGGCCGCTGTAATGGGTTCCGCCGTCCGGATTCGGAATGGCATTGGCAAAGCACAGCGTCTGCTCGCTGAGGCCTTTGTTGTACTGAAGTACGCAGTCCACGAGGATGAACTTCGGCTTGTCATCGATCATGATCTCGCGGCGTCCGGCCAGAGCGATGGGCTCGGGGTGCACCTTGTCCTTGTCCGCGCCCATCTCGCGCACAAACTGCTTCACACCTTCGGTGTAGAGCAGCACCTCCTGCCGTGGCGGGGAGACGCGCTCGTCCGTGACGGTGATGTTGATGCCGGGATTGAGGAAGGCCAGTTCACGCAGACGCACCAGGAGGCGGTCAAAATTAAACGTGGTGGTGATGGTGAAGATCGTGGCGTCCGGGAAGAAGGTGATCTTGGTGCCAGTGCGCTTCGGCTCATCCTGCTCGCCGAGGACAGTGAGCGGCTCTGTGGTGATGCCGCGCTCAAAGCCGATGGCGTAGATCTTGCCGTCGCGGTAAACCTCGCACTTGAACCAGTCAGACAGGGCGTTCACGCACTTGGCACCGACGCCGTGCAGACCACCGGAGAACTCATAGGCACCGTCGCCGAATTTACCACCGGCGTGCAGATTGGTCAGCACCAGTTCCACGGTGGGGATGCCCTTGGCATGCATTTCCACGGGAATGCCGCGGCCGTCGTCCTCCACGCTGAGGGAGCCGTCGCTGTGAATAGTGACGCTGACGTTTTTGCAGTTGCCGGCCAGATGCTCGTCGATGGAGTTGTCCACCACCTCAAACACGCAGTGGTGGAGGCCGCGCTCGTCGGGGTCGCCGATGTACATGCCCGGGCGGAGGCGGACGGCCTTGAGGCCTTCGAGGTGCTGGATCTGCTCTGCGCCGTAGGCCTGGGTTGCGGCTACGTGGGTGGTGCTGTGGAGGTCGGTGTTGTCGTCAGACATGGCGTTGCTTTGCGGGGTGTTCCATCGCCTGAGTCCGTCCTAAAAAACCGCTCCGGAAACGTGCTCGATGAAGGTCATTTCAGACTAGCAGGCTGAGGGGGCTAGCCAAGGTTTTTTTGCTTTTAAGAACAGTCTTTTTTGAGGCAAAAACCGCCCCTCAAACCACGTCCTGCAGCCCCAGCTTCTCGATCACCTCCGGCAGCACCCCGGGATAAGGGCCGCCGATGCTGATATTCCCCACATAGCCGAGGCTTTTCCAGGTCTGACTGTGGCTGTAATAGCCACTGAGACAGAGCTGGCGGAATCGCTTGAAAAAAGCCGCCCCCACGCGGTTCTCCGGTCGCACCTCCCCTGCCCCGCAGATATCGTCGGCGATTTTCCCCTGCTGTTCCGTGCTCAGTTCCTCAAAGCGTTTTCCAAACCGCTTGAAGCTCTCCGTGTTCAGCCATCCGAGACCGCCGCGAATCGTCTCCCGGTCCTCCTGATGCACCGGGTATTCGGCGCTCACCCACTCGTTGATGAAATCCGGCACGCCCACCTCCGAGGCGGCGGGCGAAGTTTCATCCTTGGGGAGAATCAAATCCGCCAGCGCCTGCGTGGTGGCCAGCTCCTCGGCAGACAGCAGCTTTTCCCATGGAAATTTCTGCGGCTGCATGAAGTCGGGATCATGAAAGACAAAACGCGAGGCATGCACCGGAGGCGCGGGCTCGGTGTGGTTTGGTGCTGCAATGGCCGGCACAGCGGCGGCGCCTGCGGCACCACTGAGGAGTCCTTTCAGCGCGTTGCGACGGGAAATGGGTGAGTTTTCAGGCATGGCACAGATCTCTGTTAGATGTTACCCCTCTTCATCTCATCCATCAGCCATTCGCTGGAGCGCCAGGCGAGGGCGAGGATGGTGAGGGTGGGGTTTTTGTCAGGGTTGCTGGGCAGGACGGCGCCGTCCATGAGAAAGAGGTTCTTCACGTCCCAGGTCTGGCAGTATTGATTGGTCACGCTCTCGGCGGCTTCCGCCCCCATGCGGGCCGTGCCCACCTCGTGGATGATCTCTCCGGGTCTTTGGATGGCATCCGCTCCGCTTTGAGGCTTGGCCTTGCCACCCATTCCCTCGATCAGCGCCGCAAAGGTCTGCTGCATGTGCTCCGCCTGCTTGATCTCGTGGTCGCTCCACTTCCAGTGAAACCGCAGCACCGGGATGCCCCACTGATCCACCACCTTGGGGTCTAGTTCACAGTAACAGTCCTTGTTTGGAATCATCTCACCTCTTCCAGAAAAGCCAAACTGCGCCCCATAGTAGCGGCGCGCGTCTTCCTTGAGCTTGCGCCCGTACACACCTGGCGAGGTCGCATCCAGGTAGCCAAAACTCTTCACATCCGGCATCTGCCGCCCGCCGCCCATTTCGATGTGGTAGCCGCGGGCAAAGCCGAGTTTCGCATGGTCATTCACCAGCCACCAAGGCACGTAGGTGTGCAGACCGCCAGCGCCGTCTTCATTCATCGGCGGCAGGTCTTCCATGGCTGGAATGTGCGCACCGAGGCGCGTGCCGACGCTGTCCATGAGGTTGCGCCCCACCTGCCCGGATGAGTTCGCCAGCCCGGCTTTGTCACGGGATTTTGAGTTCAGCAAAATACGCGAGGTCTCACAGGTGCTCGCCGCCAGGATGACTACGCGTGCTTTCGCCACCGCATCGCGGCGGGTGATCTTGTCGATGTAATGCACACCTGTGGCTTTGCCGTCCGCACCCATCACCACCTCACGCACCATCGCATCGGTGATGATGTCGAGATTGCCCGTGGCCAGCGCAGGCGGCAGCAGCACGGTGGTGCTTTGGAAATTGGCGCGGATGCTGCAGCCCCGGATGCAGTTCGTGGCCCAGAAGCAGGCGGCGCGCGACATCATGTCCTTGCCGATGATCTCCTGCGCCTTCGGGTTGTTCGGGAAGAGTACCTTGGGCAGATTCTTCCAGTCCATCGGCTGGCTGAGCACCGCACGATGCGCGGCCACCACAGGCACACCGAGCTTCCGCCCCGCCTTCTTCGCTAGAAGCTCGCCCACGCGCGGCTTCGGCGGCGGCATCAGCACGCCAGGTGATGAATTCGGCGCATTAGCAATGCCATCATTTTCGCCATAAACGCCGATCAACTGCTCCACGCGGTCATACCACGGTGCCATGTCATCATACCCCAGCGGCCAGTCCACACCGAGGCCATCGCGGGACTTGGGTTTGAAATCAAACTCGCCAAACCGCAGCGAGATGCGGCCCCAGTGATTCGTGCGCCCGCCGAGCATGCGCGCGCGCCACCACCAGAAGTCGCCCTCCGTCCCCTGCTTGTTGGTGTAGGGCTCTCCGGGCACCTGCCAGCCGCCGTTTACCGTGGCATCATAATACCCGAAATACCGATCCGGCGTGGCCGCACCGCGCAGCGGAGCCATCTCGGGCGTGTTGAACATCGGCGTCTCCTTCACCGGATCATAATTGCGCCCGGCCTCGATCATGAGCACCTTCACTCCATTGAGGGCCAGGATCATCGCCGCCATGCCTCCACCTGCCCCGGATCCGACAACGATGACATCATACTGAGGCTGAGTTTTGCGTTCGGTGAGGATCGGCATGGGAAATGGTTTGCGCGGACTACAGCCAAGCGGTCATGGCGGCAAGTCATGTTACAGTTCGATCAGATTTTACGCGTTCTGCGCCGGGGTTTTTCACCTGAAAAACAACAGAAATGCCACAAGGCAAAATCGTCACCGCGCAGCTTTCGACAGTGGCATGCAGTGAGCGCATAGGCGGCGCGCTCAGCCTCTCCTGACATGAAATCCCACCCTTGGCAAATCACCGCAGCTTCATTCTCGATTGTTGCCCTTCTTTCGACCACCTCGCTCCCAGCGGCGAGCTTTGTCATCAGTTCAAACTCCACCACCGCCCAGACGCTGGGCAGCGGATCGGGGCAGACCGGCGTCGTCAACAGCGGCGTCTCGCTCACAGTGAGCGGCGCCACCGTGGCTGTCACTGTGACAGGCAACAATGCCAGCATCACCAACAATGGCACCATCAGCCAGACAGGCAACGGAAGGACGATCGATCTCAATACTGCCAGCATCACGATGGCCATCACCAACAACGCCGGGGCTCTGATTCAGTCGGCTGATGCCGACACGATCCGCGCCAACAAGGCCTCTGACAACGTCACGGTGGACAACTACGGCAGCATCATCTCCCTCAATGCCTCGGCAGGAGGCTCCCAGGCTCTGGATTTCGCCGCCATCACCTCAGGCACGAGCACCATCAACAACTACTCAACAGGCCTGCTCAAGGCCACGGCGGCGGATGCCGTGCGACCAGGAGTGAACGGCACTGTCACCAACAACGGATCCATCCAGGCCGTGCCCATCATTGATTCCGCTGTCACAACGCAGAATGCAGCCACCAGCAGCGATGGCATCGACGCACAGACCAACACCGGAGTTCAGATCACCAACAATAATGGAGGCACCATCTCCGGCCGCCATGGCATCACAGGTGGAGCCGCCTCAGACACCGTCAACTCCTTCACGATGACCGTGACGAACAACGCCGGAGGCACCATCACGGGAGTCAACGGCTCCGGCATCAACATTGACAACTTCAGCTCCGCCGCAGCATCCTCATCCGCGACTGTCACCAACTACGGCACCATCACCGGCAACTACGACAGCGCCCACTACGATGTCGGCGACGGCGATGGCGTCGATGTGGACGGCATCACCACTCTTTACAACCATGGCATCATCCGCGGTCTGGGTGCCAATGGTGTGGGCTCAGACACCCTGACTAATCACCCAGAGGGCGTCTCGATTGGCGGCGGCACGATCATCAACTACTCCGGTGCAGAGATCACAGGCGGAGCCTTGGATGGTACCGGCATCGAGGGCCATGGCATCCTGGTGGACAACTCCAGCTCCGGCAACGCCTTCGCAGCCACCAGCATCACCAACAGCGGCCTCATCAGGGGCACCACCGGCTACGCGATCAAAATGATCAGCACCTTTGACAACACTGTCACCAACAATGCCGGTGGTACGATTCGTGGCGCAGGCGACGCAGGAACGGTCGGAGCCGCCATTCAGACCGGCAACGGCAACGACACCCTCAGCAATGCAGGCACCATCACTGGAGACAACGGCAAGGCCATCGACCTGCAGGGCGGCAATGACATCCTCACCATCACCGGTGGCTCGATCACTGGTGATATTGACGGCGGCACCGGCACCAACACCGCCAGCATCAACCCGGGCAATGGCAACACCTTCAGCTATGCTGGAGCGATCTCCAATTTCAGCAGCGTGGACATTTCGAGTGGCAATGTCATCCTTTCCGGGGCCAGCACCTACAGCGGCAGCACCACTGTCAGCGGCACCCTGAGCGTCACCAACACCACCGGCAGCGCCACAGGTTCCGGCTCTGTGCTGGTCAACTCGGGTGGCGTGGTCAAAGGCACAGGCAGCATTGGAGGCAGCGTTTCCCTTGCGAATGGCGGCATCCTTTCCCCTGGTCTCAGTGTGGGCACACTTGGCATCGGTGGCAGCCTCAGCCTCGTGAGCGGCTCTCATCTGGCCTTTGATCTGGGCAGCATCTCCGACCTCCTCAACATCACCGGCTCTCTCAACTACACCGGCGGCGGTGCCACCATCTTTGACATTGTGGACAGCGGTGGCCTGACCAGCGGTGCCGACTACACGCTGCTGAACTACGGCTCCGTCTCCGGCCTGTCCCTTTCCAATCTCTCCTTCGGCAGCACACCTGCTGGTTTTGCGGGTCAGTTCACTGTCGGCACCAACTCGCTGACCCTGCACGTGGACGCCGTGCCCGAGCCCTCCCGCGCACTGCTGGGCGCCATGGGGCTGGCCTTCATCGCCCTGCGCCGCCGTCGCGCGCGCAAGGTAATCGCAGCCTGACCGAGCGCGCTTGCTGAATCAAAAATAACATGGCCGGCCTGCATCCAGCAGCCCGGCCATTTTCATTTTCACAATGCGTGAGGCCTCAGCCACAGCGGATCGCATCAAAACTCCCCACGAAACACGCAGCGGGCGCTGGGGGTCTCGTAGATGACGATCTCGCACAAGCCGGGAAGCTGCGGGGCGAGCTTCTTCCAGAGCCATCCGGCCATGTATTCGATGGTGGGGTTTTCCAGCCCCTCGACCTCGTTGAGATAGGAGTGGTCCAGGCGGTCGATGATCGGCTTCATGGCCTTGGAAATTTCCGCGTGGTCATAGACCCAGCCGATCTTGGGGTCCACCTCTCCCTCGACGGCAATCTCCACCTTGAAGGAGTGACCATGCATCTTGGTGCATTTGTGTTCGCCGGGGAGATTGGGCAGCGTCTGGGCGGCCTCGAAACGGAAGTCTTTGATGATGCGTGCGCGCATGAATGGTTGGGGAAATGGGAGAGTCTTTAATCCACTTCTTCTCTCTGGCCAGCACGAATGCTGTGCGGAATCTGTGAATGGTCCCTCATGCCACGCTCAGGGATTTTTGTCTGGCGCGGCTGCGGGGGCAGTTGCCACGTGCGGCGGCAGGATGGTCAGGTTCAGCCGGTACACCTGTCCGTCAAAGGGCGTGCTGTTGGGGTATTTGGCCGCTTTCAGAATGCCAAAGCTCTGCCCGGCAAAGAGGCCCGCCTTGGGCTCCAGCGGAAATCCCTGGGTGAAGGGAGCCACCCCCAGCACCTCGCTATGGCCCGGCGCCGCCAGGGAGATCACGCCGCCGGTCTCGATCTGGGCACGCAGGTTCACCCTCCCCTTTTCCAGGGCGGCGGTGCTTACCGATGTGACCTGCCCGCTGGCAAAGACAGTCAGCGTCGGCTGCCCTGCCATCAGGTGCAGTGCATAGCCGGACTGCTCGTCCCCCTGGGCCAGCAGCGTGCTGTCCATGTCCACCTGCGGGTCAAACTCAAACGCCGCGTCTATAAACACACCCCTGCCTTGGATTTTCGGTGCCTCATCAGCACGGATCGCATCTCCCATCTGCAGCACCAGATCCACCGACCCCGCAGGACTGGCCGCTCCCACGATCTCTGCCGCCGGACGCTCGGCGCTCTTAAATTCCTTCGGGAAAAAGGAGGCCAGCTTTTCCTTGAGTCCCGTGTGCTCGGGCTTGCCTGCAAGATTGGTCCACTCGTGCGGATCATTCTGGTGGTCGTAGAGCTCTTCGCTGCCGTCGGCGTAGCGGATGTAGCGCCAGCGCTCGTCACGGGCGGCATAGCCTGCGTTTTTGCCGCCTCCCATGCAGGTGATGGCAGGGCGATCGCGCTTGGCCGTGGGATCCAGCAGCAGCGGTTTGAGGCTGCTGCCGTCCAGATGCTCCGGCAGCGGCAGCTTGGTAAGATCGCAAAGAGTGGGATACAGATCAATGAGAGCCACGGGCTGGGCTGAAACGCTGTCCGCCTGAGTCACTCCCGGGGCATGGATCGTGAGAGGCACGCGTGTCGTCACCTCCCATAGCTTGCCTTTGTGCCACATCTGCTTCTCTCCGAGATACCAGCCGTGGTCTGAGGTGAAAACGATGATCGTATTCTTCGCATTCGGCCCCTTTTCCACCGCCTCCAGGATGCGCCCCAGCATGGCATCACAAAAGGCCACGCTGGCCAGATACGCACGCACGGCATCTTTCCAGAGGTTCTTTTCCACGATGAGCTGGTGGTAGCCCTCTTTGAGATGTGACTTGGCGATGGCGGGTACATCATCCAGATCATCCGCCTTCACCTCAGGCAGCTTGATCGCGTCCAGCGGTGGCAGTGCATCAAAGTACTTCTGCGGCACATACCAGGGCGAGTGTGGGCGATAGAGCCCCAATGCCAGAAAGAAGGGCTTCTTCTGCTTTTGAGCCAGGAAATCGGCGGCAAAGCCCGCGATCTGCCCGTCGTCTGTCTTCTCATCGGCCACCTGAATGCCACCCCAGTCCCAGTGCCAGATATTGAGTCCGTTGAAGTTTTGTCCTGTATGCACCGGCAGGTCAGGGATCTGCACCCCCGTCTCAGGAAAGCGCAGCCCCCAGGCTGCATCCTGCTCAAAACCACGCCGCCCGCCATGCCAGCCAGCCAGACGCCCCTCTGGTCCGCCGTGGTTGGCATGAAATATCTTGCCCGCCGCAGCCGTCGCGTAGCCCTGGGTTTTGAAATGCTCTGGCAGCGTAGGTTTTCCGGCCACCTGCACGCTGCGCCGCCAGTCCTGCTCATTGCCAAAAACACCACTGGAGGAGGGCAGCATCCCGGTCAGGAGGGAGGTGCGGGAGGGATTGCACAAAGCGTAGTTGCAATGCGCATTGGTAAAGCGCATGCCCATCTTTGCCAGGCGGTCCATGTTGGGAGTCACCGACTGGGGGTGACCTCCCAGCCACGCTGGATAGTCCCGCAGATCATCCGCGATGATGATGAGCACATTGGGCTTGCCTGCAGCGGAAAGGGCTCGTGTTTTCGATTTCACCGCTGCACCAGCGGGGGCTGAAATCAGCGCAACGAGAGCGCACAGGAAAAGACTGGCATGAGATGACATTGGCGAAACGCTCGCATGAAGCAGGTGCGATGTCGAGCCTAGCTGTTCAAAGCCTCACAATAGCGTCAAATGAACACATTATCCTATATGTTTTATTTAGTCAAATGCGCCGAATTTTTGATCGCGAAACGAGCTAGTTCATGAAAACGCGGACTTTGTGAAATTTTTCACAAATAGGGCTTGAACCCTTTTCCCAAGTGGCTAAAAACAAGGCCCGCCATCCCGGCCAGACCCTACACCGGCCCTCCCCGGCAGCCCCTACCCTCATGTTGTCCTCGACTCTGCACTCAACCTCCTTCTCGCCGCTGCTCGCGAACGTGCCCAGCTATGCGTCGGAGTTCTTTAAAGAGAGCAATCTGAGCTTCATCACCACGTCTCTTTTCGTTGCAGCCATCATCACTGGATTGCTGCTGTGGTTCGCACGCAAAGCCACGACGAACATGACTCTGATTCCGCACAAGACTCAGAACCTTTTTGAATTCATCGTCGAGTTTTTGTTTGGTCAGGTCGAAGGCATCGTGGGTGCCAAGCTGGCCCCCAAAGTGTTCCCTCTGCTGGCTACCGTCTTCATCTACATCCTCGTTTCCAACTGGTTCGGCCTGCTGCCCGGCGTGGGCACCATCGGCTGGGGTGAAGGCACCGGCACCCTGAGCGTCAAGGAAGTCCACTTTGCCCTGCTTCGTCCGCCGACAACTGACCTCAATGCCGCTTTCGGTCTTGCCGCCGCCATGTTTGTCGTCTGGCTTTACATCACCATCAAAGAAGTGGGTGTCTGGGGCTTCATCGTCCACACCTTCGGCCCCAAAGGCGGTCTTAAAGGCATCATGGGTATGATGGTGGCTCTGGTTTTCCTCTTCGTCGGCGTGATCGAAATCTTCTCCATCGTCTTCCGCCCCATCACTCTTTCCTTCCGTCTTTACGGCAACATCATCGCCGGTGAAAACGTGCTTCACACCATGAGCGGCATGGGTGGTTTCTTGGGCAGCATCCTTGCCCCCTTCCCCTTCTACTTCATGGAGCTTCTCGTTGGTCTCCTGCAGGCCATCGTGTTCACCCTGCTGAGCACGGTTTACATCCAGCTCTCAACCGCTCATGACGACCACGGTCATGAAGAGGAAGGCCACCACTAATCTCTGACTTTGCCTGCGGGACCATGCGCAACGCGTGGACGCAGGTGACAAAACAAACCAAACTAGACACACGACTATGACACTCGAACTCATCTCCATGGCTCAGGCCGCCGCCGCTCACGGTGCAGAAGCAGCCGCTGCTGCTGGCGTCACCGGTTCCATCGCCACCGGTATCGGTGCAGGCAGCGCCGCCATCGGCGTGGGCCTCATCGGCTCCAAGGCTGTGGAAGCCGTCGGCCGCAACCCCGGCGCTTTCGGCAACATCCTGACCCTCGGCATTATCGCCATGGCCCTTGCAGAAGGTCTCGGCATTCTGTCCTTCATTCTTGGCAAGTAAGCCTTGAATTTCGCGGCGGGCTGAGTCCCAGCCCGCCGCAGCTAGCTCTCTTCTTCTCTCCCCTTTTTCTCTTCAAACTTCGGCCATGGACCAGATCAAAGGCATCGCATATCAAATCGCAGGCGACTTCGGACTCGCCTGGGGCAAGTTCTTCGCCCAAGTCATCATTTTCATCGCGGTCTATAGCATCCTGAAGAAGTACGCCTTCGGCCCCATCCTGGCCATGCTGGAGCAGCGCCGCCAGCGCATTGCCGATGGCGAGGCCAAGCTCGAAAAAATCGCCCGCGACGCCGCTGAGGCCAAGCAGAACACCCAGGCCATTCTCGACAAAGCAGAGGCTGACGCAGCCCGCATCGTGAAGGAAGCCGACGACGCCGCCAAGGCCATCCAGGAGCGCCGCCAGCAGGACGCCGTGGCCAGCGCCAACACCATCATCGCCAAGGCCCGTGAAGCCGCCCAGCTTGAGCAGGAGCAGCTCATGTCCCAGCTGAAGCGTGAATTCGGCCGCATGGTCTCCGACGCCACCAGCCGTGTCACCGGCAAGGTCCTCAACACCGAAGACCAGACCCGCATCAACCAGGAAACCGCCGCCCAGGTCTCCGCTTAATTTTTCCGCCGCTTCGCCATCATGAAGATCACCAAAGAAGCCCGACGCACCTCCCGCCAGCTCTTCCGCGCCTGCATGGTCAACGGAAAGCTTGATGAATCCAGCGTGCGCAAGGTGGTCAGCACCGTGGCCGGCAGCAAGCCCCGTGGCTACATCGGCATCCTCGATGCCTTTGCACGCCTCGTGGCCAACGAAGTCGACCGTCAGCGTGCCGCTGTGGAAAGTGCCTCCCCGCTTTCCCCTGCCACACAGTCCGAGCTCCAGGCAAGCCTCTCCAAGAAGTACGGCCGCCCGCTCACCCTCGACTTCAGTGTCAATCCAGAGCTGCTCGGCGGCATCCGCGTGAAGGTCGGCTCTGATGTCTGGGACGGCAGCGTCAAAGCACGTCTCAAAGCCCTGTCTGACTCCCTCGCCGCTTAATTCCCGCCCCGCCTCTTCCCTCTTAGCTTTTTAAAACCAGTAATACCATGAGCAACATCCTCCAGGAGATCGAATCCCAAATCGCCGGCCTCAAGACCGCCGTCACGAAGTCCAATGTGGGCATCGTCCGTGAAATCGGTGACGGCGCAGCCAAGATTGAAGGCTTGAGCGATGTGATGCTCAACGAAATGATCGAGTTCCCCGGCGGTGTGTACGGCCTGGCTCTGAACCTCGAAGAAACCGAAGTGGGTTGCGTGCTTCTCGGCTCCGGCGAAAACATCAAAGCTGGCGACGAAGTCAAGACCACTGGCCGCCTCCTCTCCGTGCCGGTCGGCAAGAGCCTCCTGGGCCGCGTGGTGAACGCGCTCGGCCAGGCCATCGACGGCAAAGGCGAAGTGAAGGGTGAAACCCAGTATCCCGTCGAAAAGCTCGCCCCTGGCATCATTGCCCGTAAGTCCGTGTCCGTCCCTGTGCAGACCGGCATCATGAGCATCGATGCCATGATCCCGATCGGTCGCGGTCAGCGCGAGCTGATCATTGGTGACCGCTCCACCGGCAAGACCACCATCGCCGTTGACGCCATCATCTCCCAGGCCCAGCAGAACAAGGCTGCTGAACAGGGCAAGCTGAAAGGCCACAAGCCCCTCTACTGCATCTACGTCGCCATCGGCCAGAAGCAGTCCAACATCGCCCGCGTCATCAAGACCCTCGAAGACGCCGGTGCCATGGAGTACACCACCATCGTCAGCGCTTCCGCCTCTGACTCTGCGGTGAACCAGTATCTCGCCCCCTACGCCGGTGCCGCCATCGGTGAATGGTTCATGGACCAGGGCATGGACGTTCTCATCGTTTATGATGACCTTTCCAAGCAGGCTGTGGCCTACCGCCAGGTGTCCCTGATCCTGAAGCGTCCTTCCGGCCGTGAAGCTTATCCGGGCGACGTGTTCTACCTCCACTCCCGTCTGCTTGAGCGCTCCTGCCGCGTCAGCGAAAACTACGGTGGTGGCTCCATGACCGCTCTGCCGATCATCGAGACCCAGGCTGGTGACGTGTCCGCCTACATCCCGACGAACGTGATCTCCATCACCGACGGTCAGATCTTCCTCGAAACCGACCTCTTCTATCAGGGCATCCGTCCCGCCATCTCCGTGGGTCTCTCCGTGTCCCGCGTGGGTTCCGCCGCTCAGACAAAGGCCATCAAAAAGGTGTCCGGCACCACCAAGCTCGACCTCGCCCAGTTCCGCGAACTCGCCGCTTTCGCCCAGTTCGGTTCCGACCTGGACGCTGGCACGAAGGCCAAGCTGGACCGCGGTGCGCGCATCGTGGAACTCTTCAAGCAGCAGCAGTATCAGCCCAAGAGCCTGCCCATCATGGTCAGCACCCTCTACGCCATGCAGAAGGGCTACTTTGACTCCGTTTCCGTGGACCGCGTGAAGGAATTCCAGACCAAACTGGAAGAGTACCTCACCACCCGCAAGGCCGAGCTTATGGACCAGCTGGCCAACGAGAAGACCCTCGACAACGTCGAAGCCGGCCTCAAGTCCGCCCTCGACGACTTCAAGACCGCTTGGAAGTAAGTTGTTTTAGTTCAGAGTTTTTCATCCTTCATCCTTTAAAAGATGCCCTCCACCCGCGACATCAGACGCCGTATCAAATCGGTCAAAAACACGGCCCAGATCACCAAGGCCATGCAGCTCGTCGCGGCCGCGAAGATGAAAAAGGCGCAGGATCAGGCCAGCAACGGCCGCGCCTACGCCGAGATGCTCAACAAGATTCTCGTGAATCTCAAGGAGCACGCTGAAGAAGGCATCCATCCCTTCTTCTCCGCTGGCAAGGGGGACAAGACTCTCGTCCTGCTCATCGCCTCCGACAAAGGCCTCTGCGGCGCTTTGAACACCAACCTGTTCAAGAAGCTCCTCACCACGCAGATCGAAGGCGAAGTTGAATACGTCACCATCGGCAAGAAAGCCGTCCAGGCCATCAACCGTCTGCGCCGCACCCTGCTGGCTGACTTCCCGATCAAGGACCCTGCCAAGTTCCCTGAAGTGCGCGCCGTGAGCCGCTTCATTCAGGAAAAATACCGCACTGGCGAATACAAGAAGGTGCTGGTCGTCTTCAACAACTTCATCAACACCGTCACCGTTGTTCCATCCGTGGAGCAGCTCCTGCCGGTGAACCCGGTGACCCTGGGTGGCAAGCGTGACTTTGGTCATGACACCTCCGCTTCGACGGGACCTGCTCTCGAATACAAGTTTGAGCCGAGTGCTCAGGTGGTCTTTGAAACCGTGCTCCCGCAGTATGTGAACGACACCGTGTATCAGATGGTGCTCGAATCCCGCGCCTCCGAGCACTCCAGCCGAATGGTGGCCATGAAGAACGCCACCGACAACGCCAAGCAGATGATCAAGGACCTCAGCCTTGAGTACAACAAGCTCCGCCAGGCCGCGATCACCAACGAACTCCTCGAAATCACCACCGCCAAGATGGCTCTCGAATAAGCCCCTTCCACCCATCCCCTTTTACCTTTCATTTTTTATATGAGCAACATCGGCAAAATCGTTCAAGTCATCGGTCCCGTGGTGGACGTGGATTTCTCCGCTACCGGCAAGCTTCCGGCCATCTACAACGCCCTCGAAATCAATTTCGAGCAGGGTGGCAAGTCCGTCCGCCTCGTCTGCGAAGTGCAGCAGCATCTCGGTGACGGCTGGGTGCGTTCCATCGCCATGATCTCCACTGAAGGTCTGAAGCGCGGCATGGACGTGACCGACACCGGCGGCCCGATCACCGTTCCTGTGGGTGAAGAAGTTCTCGGCCGTATCTTCAACGTGACCGGCGACGCCTGCGATGACCAGCCCGCTCCCTCAGTCCAGAAGCGCTACCCCATCCACCGTGCGGCCCCTGCCCTCGTGGACCAGAACCCTTCCGCTCAGATCCTCGAAACCGGCATCAAGGTGATCGACCTCATCTGCCCCTTCACCAAGGGTGGTAAAGTGGGTGCCTTCGGTGGTGCAGGCGTGGGCAAGACCGTGGTGATCATGGAGCTCATCAACAACATCGCCAAAGGCCACGGTGGTTACTCCGTGTTCGCCGGCGTGGGTGAGCGTACCCGTGAAGGTAATGACCTCTACCACGAAATGATCGAGTCCGAGGTTATCAAGGTGAAGAAGAACGGCCACGACATCGTGAAGAACGACCAGGGCGGTTACACCTGCGAACCCGGCTCCAAGGTGGCCCTCGTGTACGGCCAGATGAACGAGCCCCCGGGAGCCCGTCTCCGCGTCGCTCTCTCCGCCCTCTCCATGGCCGAGTACTTCCGCGACGAGAAGAACCAGGACGTGCTCTTCTTCGTGGACAACGTCTTCCGTTTCTCCCAGGCCGGTTCTGAAGTGTCCGCGCTCCTTGGACGTACGCCTTCTGCCGTGGGTTACCAGCCCACCCTGGCCGCAGAAATGGGTCAGATGCAGGAGCGAATCACCTCCACCAAGACGGGTTCCATCACCTCCTTCCAGGCCGTTTACGTGCCTGCTGACGACTTGACCGACCCTGCTCCGGCCAACACCTTCGCCCACCTTGACTCCACCGTGGTGCTTGAGCGTTCCCTCGCTGAGCTGGGCATCTACCCCGCTGTGGATCCCCTCGCCTCCGTGTCCAAGGCTCTCGCCCCCGAAATCGTGGGTGCCGAGCACTATCGTGTGGCCCGTGGCGTGCAGCGCGTCCTTCAGCGCTACAAAGACCTGCAGGACATCATCGCCATCTTGGGCATGGACGAACTCAGCGAAGAAGACAAGCTCACCGTGTTCCGCGCACGTAAGCTCCAGCGCTTCCTCTCCCAGCCCTTCCACGTGGCTGAAATCTTCACCGGCACCAAGGGCGAGTACGTCAAGGTGGCAGACACCATCAAGGGCTTCGCTGAAATCCTTGACGGCAAGCACGACAACGTCCCCGAAGCCAACTTCTACATGAAGGGCGGCATCGACAGCGTGAAGAAGGACTAAGCTGCCGCCTCTTCGTCATTCTGAGTCAGTCATTCGTCATTTCCTTCCCACATGCCTCTCAAACTCGAAATCGTCACCCCAGATGCCCGCGTCTATTCAGACGAGGTCGATACCGTCGTGCTTCCAGGTTACGAAGGTGAGATGGGCGTGCTGCCTGCGCACAGCAACCTCGTGACCACCCTGCGTCCCGGCGAGCTGCGCATCACCAAGGCTGGCAAGACGATCGAACTGGCCGTGGGCGAAGGTCTTGTCGAAGTGACCGGCTCCATCACGCGCATCCTCACGGATTCCGCGCTGGACGCCGACAAGATCGACGAAAAGGCCGCTGAAGAAGCCATCGCACGCGCCAAGAAGACCCTTGAAGAACTCAAGCCTGGCGAGCACCAGGAGGAAGTGGCCGCCGCCATGGCCGCCATCCAGCGCGCCACAGCCCACCTCAACTTCAAGCGCAAGCGCAAGACCGTCTAAAGGCTCTGCAATCGCTCTGACAATTCAGGCACTGAGATGAAAGTCTCAGTGCCTTTTTGTTTAGTGCGAATCGCTGGATGTGTTTCCAGATCAAGTCACCGCTACAGTCGCGATCACCCCACTACGAGAAAAGGCGGCTGGTCCACCAGCCGCCCTCATGCGTCACCTAGCACCATTACCGTGACTGCCTCACTGAGAGATCGAGAAGGAATCCACGATGCGCTGCACCGCAGGCCCTTTGGTGACGGGCATGCCGTAATACGAGAAGAGCAGACCGGTCATCTGGCCCTGATGGATGAAGGTGTAGTTCAGCAGAGATTGCTGGGCCTCGGGCTTTTGGGCCTCAAAGCGCAGCGCCTCGCGTCCGCCCACCCTGACGAGCTGGGGTTTGCTGAATTTGGTGAATCCCTTCCGGGTCCATGCACCCTGCAGGGTTTTGAAAAACGCCTTGTCCGTCACACTTTGAAAGCTGGTCTCCGGCACCGAGATGAGGGCAAACACCATCCCACCCGGCAGGCCGCCTTCATTCTCGCGTGCGGCTCCCAGCAGGCGTCCTGGCCCCTTGGTTTTGGGCATCGTCTTCCACCCTGCAGGCAGAAAAAAAGAGATGTGCTGGCTGGGGAAAGAGAGCTGCTCGCCTCCCGCCACCGGCTGGCGCTGCGGCTTGGTGGAGGTGGCGCAGCTCATCAGTGACAGGGCGCTTGTGAGGAGGAGGAGAGACAGGCAGGCTTTCTTCATGGCAGGCCTCCGCAGTAGCCGTTCTCCCCTCCCGGGGTCAAGCACGAAAGAGCGCCGCCCCCGGCCATGCACAAATTCCAAATCACGCCTCACCTTTGTAGTTGGCAGACCGGGGATTCCCACGCAGGCTTTGTGAGTCAGCAACCACACCACGCCTATGTCCATCGCCTTTGGCTGTTTTGTCGGATTCATTGTCTGGTTCCTCATGCGCTACCTGATCGCAGGTTTCTACACGGTGAATCAAAACGAGCGCGCGGTGAAAACCAGCTTTGGCCGCGCCCAGCGCATCGGCAGTCTCCGCACGGTGGACGATCCCGTGGCAGAGCACCTCACCCCGGAGCAAAAGCTGCGCTACGACTACCCGCAGGTGCGCGTCATCCCGCCGGGCGGTCCGTATTTCAAATGGCCCTGGGAGCACGTGTACAAAGTGGATGTGGCCACCAGCACCGTAAACATGGCATGGGACCCCAATGATCCCAGCGCCAACAGCTCCGGCAGCATCCTTGAGGCCGTGACGAAGGATCAGCTCAATGTGGGGCTCACAGGCCAGATCCGTTTCCGTGTCTCTGACCGCAATCTCTACGCCTTCATCTTTGGCGTGAAGAACGCCTACGCTCACGTCATGGGTTACTTCGTCAGCGTGCTGCGAGAGCGCATCGCCACCTTTGAGGCGCCCAAGGCCCAGGGCGTGGAGGCAGAACAGCCCGCCAGCGCCGCCGCCAGCATCAGCATTTCCATCAATGACATCCGCAAAAATCTGCGCGACCTCAATGAGCATATGGACCGCGAGTGCCTCAGCTCCTCGGCACGCTATGGCATCGTGCTGGATGCCTCCCTGATCACCGGTATCGATCCGCCGACTGAAGTGGAGTCCGCCCTGGCCGCCATCAACACCGCCTACAACCAGGTCTCCTCGGACATCAGCCTCGCCCAGGCCAGCGCCGACCAGAAGATCGTACAGTCCCAGCGCGCCGTGGAGATCGAAACGCTCAAGGCCCAGGCCGAAGTCGAGCCCCTGAGGCGTCTGGCAGACCAGCTAAGCCAGCTGAAATCCCGCGGCACCACCGCCCTGCGTGCCTACGTGCGCAATGTGCGCCTGGCCCTCTTTGACAAAGCCGGGCAGGTCTTCGTCGAAACCCACAAGGACTAAACCCAGAACCTCACACTGAGACCCATCCTATGGACGCTTTTTCCAATTTCCTCCTCGCTGCGGCCGGTACTTTCATCGCCTGCAGCATCGCCGTTCCCCTGCTGCTCTGGATCGCCCGTGTCGCCGGGCTCTACGCCATCGTGCAGGAGCGCCGGGCGCAGGTTTACGTGCTGTTTGGCAAGGTCATCGGCACCATCGATGAGCCCGGCCTGCACATCCTGCCTCTCCGTCTTGGCCCCGCCGCCTTTCTGGTGAACTGGCTGGGCAAATGCCATGAGGTGGACCTGCGTCTGGACCAGACCTACCTGCGCAGCCAGCCTGTGAACTCCGAGGAGGGCGCTCCCATGGGTATTGGCATCTGGTATGAAATGTTTGTCAGCGATCCTGTCTCCTTCCTCTTCAAAAACACCGACCCCAGCGGCTCCCTCTCCGCCAATGTGAGCAACTCCACCGTCCGCTGCCTCAGCAACATGCCGCTGGCAGACATGCTGGTAAACCGCCACGTCATGAGCGACACCGTGCGCAATGAGGTGACGCCCAAGTCCCACGAGTGGGGCTACAAGCTCGGCAGCGTGTACATCCGCAAGGTGCACTTCCGCGATGCCAAGATGATCAAGCAGATCGAGAGCAAGGTCGTGAACCGTCTCCGCCAGGTCACCTCCGCCATCAAGCAGGACGGCGCCAACCAGGTCAACATCATCACCAGCACCGCCGAAAAAACCGCCGCCATCGAGCTCGCCAAAGCCGCCGCCGTGCGTCCCGAAATCGTCGGCAACGCCCTCCGCGACATTTCAGCCGACCCCGATGTGGCCCAGGCTGTGTTTGATGTGCTGGAAGCCCAGAAGATCATCGGCGGTCAGGCCACCGTGACCCTCGTCCCCTCCTCCGGCGGTGGCTTGCTGACGGACTTGCTCGCTTCGCAGCAGCCTCGGAGTGAGAGCACACCTCCTCCGTTGAAGAAGTAAGTCACTGCTGCGAAATCAGCATCTTGCAGGCAGGCGAAGATGGAACCCTCTCCGCCTCATTTCCGTCGCTTGCATTCCCTGCACGTCTGCTACACTCGCCCTCCCGCCTTTTTCGGGCGCTGGCTTGTCGTTTCCCCTCAAATTTCGTCCTTTTCCCACCCCACATGTCCCACAGAGTCCTTATCATCGGTGCCGGCGGCGTTGGCCGCGTTGTTGTCCATAAATGCGCCCAGCAGCCCGACGTGTTCGGAGAAATCATGCTGGCCAGCCGCACCAAGTCCAAGTGCGACAGCATCGCCGCTGAACTCAAGCGCCCTATTCAGACCGCCGCTGTAGATGCCGACAACGTGCCGGAACTGGTGGCCCTGCTGAAGAGCTTCAAGCCCGAGGTCGTCATCAATGTGGCCCTGCCTTACCAGGACCTCACCATCATGGACGCCTGTCTTGAGGCCGGTGTGCATTACATCGACACCGCCAACTACGAGCCGCGCGATGTGGCCAAGTTTGAATACCACTGGCAGTGGGCCTATCAGGACAAGTTCAAGAAAGCCGGCCTCACCGCGCTGCTCGGCTGCGGCTTTGACCCCGGTGTTACCAATGTGTACACGGCCTACGCGCTGAAGCACCATTTCTCCAAGATCGACACGCTCGACATCATCGACTGCAACGCGGGTGACCATGGCAAGGCCTTCGCCACCAACTTCAATCCCGAGATCAATCTGCGCGAAGTCACCGCCAACGGCCGCTACTGGGAAAACGACCAGTGGGTGGAGACCAAGCCGCTCGAGATCAAGCGCAGCTTCCCCTTCCCGGACGGCATCGGCCCGAAGAACATCTACTGCCTCTACCACGAGGAGCTGGAATCCCTGACCAAGCACATCCCGATGCGCCGCGCGCGCTTCTGGATGACCTTTGGCGACGCCTACATCAAGCACATGGAAGTGCTGGTGAACGTGGGCATGACCGGCATCCATCCCGTGAAGCACAAGGGCGTGGACATCATCCCCATCGAGTTCCTCAAGACCCTGCTGCCCGAACCCGGCACCCTCGGTCCGGACACCAAGGGCAAGACCTGCATCGGCAACTGGATCGAAGGCACGGGCAAGGACGGCAAGCCGCTGCGCTACTACGTGTACAACATCTGCGACCACCAAGACTGCTACAAGGAGACGAACAGCCAGGGCGTGAGCTACACCACCGGCGTGCCTGCCATGATCGCCGCACGCCAGCTCCTGACCAATCCTGAGGAGTACCGCCAGCCCGGCGTGTGGAATGTGGAGCAGCTTAATCCCGATCCCTTCATGAAGGACCTCAACGCCTACGGCCTGCCCTGGGTGGAGACCTGGCCAACAGAGAAGATGCCGGGGGAGTAAGCCGTCTAAAAGTCATGCAGGGTCAAGAGCTATGCCCTGGCCTGCATGACTGCTCTTGGATCCCTTTTTTGAGTTCGGATCTTCCAGACTCCGCGCCACCTCGATGCCGATGATGCACACGTCGTCATCGAAATCCTGGCGCTGGGAAAAGGACTGCACTTCGGTCAGGATTTCCTGAAAGAGCGTGTTGGTCGGCAGGTTCAGGCGCTCATGCACGGCCTGCTGCAGTTCTTCGTGGCTGTAGAGCTGCCCTTCAGGCGTCTCGACTTCAAACAAGCCGTCCGTGAAGAGCATGATCAGATCTCCGGGCGCGATGGTGGCGCGTGCGGTGGTGAAAAGGGTGTCGGCAAACAGTCCCAGCGCTCCGCAGGTGCCGCGGCCTTCCAGCGGAGCAGTCCTGCCCTCATGCCGCCGCAGGTGCAGCGGAGACGGATGCCCGGCGACGGAGTAGAGGATCTCTGACCGCGCCGCATCGGCGATGAGCATCACCCCGGTGGCATACATGGTTGTGCCCGCCTGCTTCAGGATCGAGTGCAGACCGTGATTCATCTTCGTGAGCAGGACTCCAGGATCGGGCTCCTCCTCGCTGTGCTGCTCCAGCAGGGCGCGCAGCATGCTCGTCACCAGAGCCGCGCGCACACCGTGCCCCATGACATCGCAGATGAAGATGCCGACACCCGTTTCAGACACTGGAAAGACGCTGAAGAAATCCCCGCTGACCGCTCCTGCGGGCTGATAGAGAGAGAAGAACCGCAGCGCGCTCTCGGTCACCGGCACCGAGCGCGGGATGCTGGGAAAGCGATCCGGCAGCAGGGCCAGCTGCAGTTCGCGCGCCATCGTCAGCTCCTCCTGCATCTGCTGGTTTTTGGCGCTCAGCTCCTGCGTGCGCTCGATGATGCGCTGCTCGAGGTGCCGGTTCAGCGACTGCAGGGCGGCCTGGGCCTCATTGCGCTCGCTTTCCGCCTGATCGATACGGCGCCCCAGCAGCCGCGCCACCTGGGAGATCACAGCGGTGACGATCAGCGTATGCAGCAGCGTGGAGAGCGCCGAGGCCAGCGCGGGATTGAGCCCCAGATCCACGAGAAAGCGGGTGCGCAGCAGCCCTTCTGCCAGCGCCACCAGCACCACGGCAGGCAGAAACCAGCGCAGCAGCATGGCACGGGTGGAGTCCCCCATCCAGCTGCGCAGGGGCCAGCACTCCGCCCCCACCGCCGCGACCACGCTGGCGCTCATGAGGATGAAGGCTGTGGCCGTGGGCAGCGCCACAGGAATGATGGTGCCGCCGTACAGCAGCGGCGTGCCGTGCAGATACCCCAGCACCACCACACCGCTGATGACGGCCACCGCCGCGGCCAGTGGCCCGGCCCAGAAACGCAGGCGTGGCTTCAGCAGGGCAAAAATGGCGCTGCTGAGGAGCAGAAAATTCAGCGCCGTGATGGGAGACATCCGCCCGGTGCGCACAGTTCCAAATTTCGCAGGATCCGCCACCAGCCACTCCTCCCCCCCCAGGCTGGCACCCGAGAAAAACTCCACCAGCTTTCCACCAGCCACGATCCCCACCGCCACCAGCACCACCTCCGCCACAGGCCGCCGAAACTTTGAATGCTCCCGCATCAGCAGCACCAGGCTCAGCAGGGTAAACGCCAGCGCCGTGCTGGGCGCCATGGGGATGTAGGCCTGGCTCACGCTGGCCAGGATGACCTTTCCTGACACCCAGCCGATCAGCGTCAAAGCTCCGAGCGCGCCCGTCAGCAAAGCGCAAAAAAAGCTGAGTCTGCGATAGATCATCTTCATGGTGAAAGCGACTCCCGCACAGGGTTGGTGGACAGCGAGCAGACGAAACCACGGTTGCGGAAAAAGACAATGGAATCTCCATGTGGCGGCAAAGGTCACAAATCGTGGGCAGCAGGCCGAGTGCGGACGGGCAAAGACGGCGGAATCCGGCTTCGCTGCTCTTGACTCTGCCCCCCACTCTCGCTACGCACCTTCAGACAGCTGGTGGCAGAATCATCCCCCTGCCAATACCGCACATCGTCATTCCTACATGCCACTTTCCCTCATCCTCACCCATCCTGGCGGCGCTCATAAGGACGAATTTCTTGCCTGCAGCCTGCTCGCCGCCGTACACCGTGTGCCCATCGTACGGCGCGAGCCCACCGCCAAGGATCTGGCCGATCCCACCATCGCGGTGGTGGACGTGGGAGGAGAGCATGCACCGGAGCGCCACAACTTTGACCATCATCAGTTCCCCGCCGACACCCCGCCCATCTGTGCGCTGAGCCTCGTGCTGCAGCACCTGTCTCTGTATGAAGATGCACGCGCCTTCTGCGACTGGCTTGAGCCCGCCGAGTGGTTTGACACCCGTGGCCCCAACACCACCGCCAAATGGCTGGGCGTGAGCCGCGAGGCCATGACCAAGCTCACCTCCCCCATCGACGTCACCATCCTCCGCCGCTTTGCCAAAGCAAAACGCCTGGAGCCCGGAGAGCCCCTGTGGGAAATCCTCAGCTACATTGGCAGCGATCTCCTCGACTACCTCCGCGACCTGCGCACCCGCCTCGACTTCATCGCCCAGCACGCGCAGATCTGGAGCGTGGACGATCACGAAGTCCTCTTCCTGCCGCGCACCGATCCCCTCCCCGACGAGCCCTCCTCCGGCATCGAGCGCTACCTGGAAAGCATCGGCAAAGACACCACCGTCGCCGCCCTCATCTACCCCGACCGCCGCGGCAGCGGCTACGGCCTCTCACGTCATAACGACAATCCGATCTACGACTTCACCCGCATCGAGAAAGAGCCCGACGTCAACTTTGCGCATGCACGTGGGTTTGTGGCGAAGACGTCGGCGGTGGAGATGGAGCGAGTGAAGGAGCTGCTGGGACTGGCGAGGGTGTAGGGGGGGCAAGCAAAGTTGGTCTAGAGGTGAGCATTGCCCCTCGACTGTTTGATCTATTGAAGTTCCGGCGGTCATGACAAGATTGACGCGCGGCCCTGCTACCAGTAATTTGGGCGTGAAAAGACACTGATCATGACTTTTACCGCCGTCCTGCCACCGAACATCAAGCTGCCAGAAGAAACTTGGCTGCCCGCTCGTGTGCGGCGGCATGGGCAATCGCTTGAAATCAGTGCTGATGAACCTGCCCAAGCCACAGCCTTGCCAGACAAGCAAGAGGCTCTCAAGGCTTGGTTGTCACGCTGCTCTGCACTGCCGGCAAGCACGTTGAGCGATGAAGACCTCGACGATCTTCGCTGGCAGCATCTGCAAGAGAAACATCAGCTTTGATTCATGCGCATTTTCGTGGACACCAACGTCTGGTTGGATGTGACCCTCAACCGCGCCGGTTTCACGGATTCCTCGGCGTTCCTGATTGGATGTGCCGCCAGAAACGATGAGCTTTGGATCGCATGGCATACCATCTCGAATGTAGATTACATCCACGCTCGGGCCAAACTCACAACCACCCAGCGAGAGCAACATCTCCGTGACATGCTTCTGCAGGCCCGCATTTCAGCGACCGACGAAACTGATGTCATGCGAGCGCTGAGCCTTGGCTTGCCGGACTTCGAGGACGCCCTCCAGGTTGCTGCGGCCTTGCGATGCAAAGCTGACGTGATTGTCACCAACAACACCAAGCACTTCATCAATTCTCCTGTTCTGGCGTTATCCGTGAGCGAGTTCTTGGTGAAGTTTCCATGAGCCCTCAAACTGCAGCGCTTACGTCGAGGCTCGCCGAGCGGGGCTACTTGAGCACTTTCGCCCGTGGAGGAGCTTAAAGACTATGATGTTCTTCAAGCTCCTTCACACAAGCTACTCGTAAAGCTTACAGCCTCCGTTCCTTCACCTCGCTGGTAACCTCCGCAATGAAGTCATCGATCGCCTTCACGCCAAGGTCGCCCTTCTTGCTATGGCGGACGGCGACGCTTTGGGCGGCGGCTTCCTTCTCGCCGAGGACGAGCATGTAGGGGATGCGGTCAAGCTGGGCCAGGCGGATCTTGGCGCCGATCTTGTCGGCGTCGTTGTTGAGGGTGACGCGCAGACCGGCATCCTTGAGCTTGGCGTACACTTCATCGGCGAAGGCGTCCACCTTCTCGCTGATGGTGAGGATGCGCACCTGCTCGGGGGCGAGCCAGGTGGGGAAATGACCGGCGAAGTGCTCGATGAGCACGCCGCAGAAGCGCTCCATGCTGCCGAAGGGCGCGCGGTGGATCATCACGGGGCGGTGCGGCTTGTTGTCCGCGCCGTTGTAGGTCAGGTCAAAGCGCACGGGCAGCACGTAGTCCACCTGCACGGTGCCGAGCTGCCATTCGCGGCCGATGACGTCCTTGATGACGAAGTCGATCTTCGGACCGTAGAAGGCGGCCTCTCCGGGCTCTTCGGTGAAGGGCACACCGAGAGTCGCGGCAGCGGTGCGGCAGGCCTCTTCGGCGGCGTCCCACTTGGCGGGATCTCCGGTGAACTTGCTGCTATCCGGATCGCGCAGGCCCACGCGCACGCGGTAGTCGTGCATGCCCAGGGTGTTGAGCACGATCTTCACGAGGCTGAGACAGCCCAGCACTTCCTTGGCCACCTGGTCCTCGGTGCAGAAGAGGTGCGCGTCATCCTGCGTGAAGCCACGCACGCGCGTCATGCCGTTAAGTTCACCGCTCTGCTCCCAGCGGTACACAGTGCCGAATTCGGCAAGGCGCACCGGCAGGTCGCGGTAGCTGCGCGGCTGGCTGGCGTAGATCTTGATGTGGTGCGGGCAGTTCATCGGCTTCAGCAGGAAGCCGTCGAGAAGCTGGTCGTCCGGCATCACGCGGTCTTCCGGCACCACTTCCTTGCCGGCACGCTCATTGAGCTGCTGGCGCAGGCGGGAGGAGACGGCACCCAGGCGCTCCATCACCTCACAGCAGCCGCAGCCTTCCTTGATCACCTTGGCGAGATCATCATTCTCAATGACCGGCGCGAACTGGCTGTCCTTATAATAGGGGAAGTGGCCGCTGGTCTTGTACAGCACGGTCTTGCCGATATGCGGCGTGAAGACCTGGCTGTAGCCCTGCTTGCGCAGCTCCTCGCTGATGAAATTCTGCAGCTCCTGGCGCAGGATGGCACCATTGGGCGTCCAGAGGATGAGCCCCTGCCCCACGTCTTCGTCGATGTGAAAGAGCTTCAGCTCACGGCCCACCTTGCGGTGGTCGCGCTTCTTTGCCTCTTCCAGTTGCTCCAGATGCTTGGCCAGTTCTTCGCTCGTCGGGAAGGCGGTGCCATAGAGGCGCTGGAGCTGCGGCTTGGTCTCGTCGCCCATGTAGAAGGCGCTGGCCACGGACATGATCTTCACGTTCTTGCACTTGGAGGTGTAGCCGACGTGCGGACCGGCGCAGAGGTCGATGAAGTCGCCGTTCTGGAAGGTGGAGATCTGCTCGCCTTCAGGAATCTTTTCCAGCAGGTCCAGCTTGAAGGTGCTGGGGTTGCCGGGGCGCTCCGTGAGGCCGCCCAGGCGACCAGACTTGGCCAAGGCGATGGCTTCCTCACGTGTGACACCCTTCCATTCAAATTTCTGGTTCTCCTTGGCGATCTTCTTCATCTCCGCCTCGATCTTCTCAAAGTCATCCGGGGTGATGCGATGATCCGGGAGATCGAAGTCGTAGTAGAAGCCGTTTTCCACCGGAGGCCCGTAGGCAAACTGGGCGTTGGGCCACAGGCGCAGGATGGCGGTGGCCATCACGTGGGCACAGGAGTGGCGCAGGCGGTCGATGTCGGACATCTGAGCGCGTTCTTCGAGGGTCTTGCGGGCTTCGGACATGGTTGTAAATGGGGGCGTGTCCATGCCTCAGGACACGACGGGATTCAAGGTGATTAACTGCACGATCCCTCAGTAAACCGTCTGCAGCGGATCACTGTGTGCCGGCAGCGGGAGTGGCAGGCGTGATCAGACGACGGCGTGTGACCACAGGCACCTCGCCCGTATTTGCCACCGGGGCGGACGCAGACTGCTGTGGCGTGGCATTGACAGTGCCAATGGAGCGATTGGCCGCAGACACGGCGGCGGGCGGTTGCACGATGGGCGCACCTCCGGGAACTCCCATGGCGTTTCCTTGTGGCACCTGCGGCATTTGGGGCATCTGCACACGCGGATTTTGATTGGCAGCTTGTACACCGCCCGGCCCTATCGGTCCTCGGTTCTGCTGCTGCCCAGGAGGCATGCCCCCCGGACGCTGCTGGCCGGGCACACCACCGGCCCCGGGCACCTGCTGCCCACCCCTGGCGGCATCAGCACCGGCCACCTGTTTCAGGTAGTCATTGTCAAATTTCACCTCGGCTGTCTGGCTGCCCATCGTCACCTCCGCCACGACGTCCTTGCGGGTGCTGCCGATCTTCAGCTCCTTGAGCTGCATGCCATCCTTTCCTTCTGACTGCGATTTTTTCAGCGAGGTGCGCTTGCCGGTCTTGGTATTGACCACCACGACGGTGGGGTCCTTGGCATCTCCAAAGTAGGAACCGATGGCGAGATCTTTGGCAAAGGAGTCCTGATCCACCACGGTGGGCGCGGTCTTCAGCGTGAAGGGGTTTTTGTTCCAGCCCGCCTCATAGCGGTCAAGAGGGTAGGCCTTGGGGACTTCAAATATCTCCGGCTGCGCAGCCTCCGGAGCCTGCTCCTGCACCGGCTCTTGTGCAGACGCCATGCCTGCACACACCAGACAGAGCACCACCAGGAGAACCGCCCTCGGGAGGTTCCCCGCTGCAGGCTGAGGCATGGTGGATGACAGGTCGGTCTGTTTCAAATCAGGTGGCTGTGAATGAGAAAATGAATCGCTTCCAACAGTGCTGCCCTCGGCAAAAACCGCAATAAGAACCTTTGGCCAAAGCTGGCAAAGCCTAGGTCAGATCAGCAGGCACCCGCATCGTCTTTCACTTCTGCTTGTCGCGCACGTAGATGATCTCGCCGGACTTCAGGCGGTAGGCAGTCCCCAGGCGCTCGCCCTCGCCGCTCTTGCTGGCGGTGCTTTCCTGAAAGCGCTCCACCTTCATGCGGGCGGCGTCGATGGCTTCTGCCGTAGGGGATTTGTCAGCCTGTGAATCAGCAGCGGCAGCCGGTTTGGGAAGGTTGAAATAGCTCACCACGGCAAGCAGCAGGGCTGCGGCAAAGGCGATCCAGACATCGAAGAGATTGATCAGGCCGGTGGCGGGATCGTCGCCTTCGGAGTCGTCCCAGAGGCGCTTTTTCATGGCATGGCGGGACGGCTGGCGTTGATGAAAAGATGCTCCAGCGTGCTGAGATCACTCTGATACCAGTTCTTCCGCACGAGGTTCATCGTGTAGGAGCAGCAGCCCAGCAGCACACCCACCACCGTGGCGGTGAAGGCCACCACGAGATTGCTGGAAAGCGTGGCCAGATCTCCCGATGCCAGCCCCGTGAGTGCAGGCCCCAGCGGAATGAGCGTGCCCATGAGCCCGAGCATAGGGGCGATGCGCGTCATCCACGTCAGGCGGGAAAGCGCGGTGGCTGTCTCGATTTCCAGATCCACCAGGCAATGCGCCAGCTCCCCTGCTCCGCCCCACTGGCCCAGCAGCTGGTGCAGCCGTGCCGGGAGGCCGCTGCTGGCGGTGCTCAGAATTTGCAGCAGCCGCACCTGATCTCCGCCCTCCACATGCGCACGGCGGAGCTGGGACAGGATGGACGCCGTGTGGCTGCGCCCCAGCCACTCTCGCAGCAGCCCGCCCAGCAGCATGGCGCTCCAGCCCACGAGGATGACGATGGCTGCCAGTGTGGGCAGCAGCACCGCTTCGGAGATCAGGGAAAGGAGTTGTTCGAGCAGCTTCATGTCGTGGACCCGGCCTTCTTGAAGAAGCCGAGCATCATCAGAAGCACAGCTGCGGCTCCGATCAACCAGGCGAATGCATTCCACGTCGGCTGCAGCACCGTGCCCTCGGGCTGCGGCGGCTTCTCAGCGGATGCGGTCGGCTGGCTCTTCTGGCTGATCTGAGTACCGCTGACCTTTTCAGCCGCAGTGGGCGTAGGCTCGGCGCTCTGCTGCAGCTTGGCACGCATCTCCTGTGCCAGCGCCGCGCCTTCCTGATCTCCGGGTGCCGTAAGCTTCGCATTCACAAAATCCGCCATGCGTGTATTCCCGCCGCTGACGAGACCGCCGGAGTCGCCATGCGCATTGACCGAGCGCGCATAGATCTCCGCCAGCGTGCGCACCTGCTCAGGCGTGGCCTTCCACAGATCCTTGCGCGCGGCCTCGATCAGTGTGGCGCTGATCTCCTGCATGGCATGCGGAGACACGCGCTCAAACCACTCGGGCAGCTTGAGGTTGTGCTTGTCCTTCACCAGCACGTCATAGACTTCATTCCACGTTTCCTGCGTGATGCTCCCACGCCGTGTCACGGACCAGCCGAAGGTGTTTTTCACCAGTTCAGAGATGTGCCCCGCCCCGGCGTAGTCATGCGACTTCATGCCCTCCAGCCAGCGGCGGTTGAGCAGCTCGGATTTCAGGTTGGACGCCAGCACTTCCTCAAAGTCGCGCACGCGTGCCCCGCTGGGATCACGCACATCGGAGATAACGGCGGCGGGCGATTTGCCGGTGATCTTGGTCACCGCCATGCTCAGGCCGCCAAGATATTCGTAGGCGTGGTGGTTGGAGAGCTGGCTGGTCATGTTGGAGGCCCACACGCGCAGCACGGTGTCGGTGTTTTGCAGCGCCTCCTCGTAGAGCCCGTCCACCTTCTCGCCCCAGGTGTCCTGGGTGTACACAAAGCTCATGCTGTCCGTGTACACATCGGTGATCTCATCGTCCTTGTCCCACACGCCGGAGCGCGGCACGAGGTAGAGGATGTTCGTGCCGCTCATGTTTCCGGGCTTGGTGCCAAAGATGCGCGCGGCGGCAAACTGATCGGCCCGCGCACCGGAGTATCCGCGCCTGAGCAGGCGCTCCCTGGTGGCGGCCACGGCATCGCGCACGGGGTTTTCGTTTTCAGGTGCGGCGGCGGCCATGCGCACGGCCTTGTCCAGCAAGGCCACGCGGGTGGGGAAATTCTCCTTGTACTGCCCGCCCATGGCGATGAAGACCTCCACGCGCTGCCGCTTCAGCTCCTCGGCGGGAATCAGCTCCACATCGATCACGAGGTTGTTCTGGTTCCAGATCGGGCGCACCCCAAGCAGCGCCAGGATCTGCCCCTCCATGACGCCAAAGTCGCGCATGGTTTCCATGCCGTTGAGATCCATCGCGATCTTCTTGGGCTTGCGTGTGCGCAGCAGTTCATCCACCAGCTTGCGCGCGGTTTCCCACGCGGGGCGTGTCGGGATCTCCTCGGGATTGAGCGAGTACAGATTGCGCCCGCCAGGAGCCGTGGCCGGATTGCGTATAGGATCAGGCCCGGGTCCCGGCTCCATGTAGTGGCCGCTCAAGGCCGTAATGAGTCCGGCATGCTCCTTGCCTGCATCCTGCAATCGGGCGCGTACATCCCGCGCAAAGGACAGGTCGTTCTCCAGCTCCGCTGTCATGCGCACATCGGCAGGCGGAGGCCCATCCAAAGCAGCGCGCAGAAACTCCGCCGCAGCCGCGCGGTCTTCCTTCTTGTGCTCCAAAGCGGCGCGGTGAATCCCACGCGTGGCTGCCAGGTGGTCAAGAAAAGGCTCCCCAAGAATCTGCGTCAGATACGGCACCATCTCGGAATCATGCGGCCCCTCCCCGAGTACATGCAGACGCAGCGGCGTGCGTGATTCAAAGAGATTGTGCAGATGCTCATCCAGCCGGGTGACAGCGGCGTCATCCAGCACGGCCTCCGCCGAGCCCGCAGCGCCATGCAGACTGGCATCCCGCGCCTGCTGGCTGATGCGCTTGCGGTATTCCTCCTTCAGCAGGCCATCTTCCAGCGTGCGGTATTTGTGGATGTCCTCGTGCAGATTTTTAAACTCCTCATCCAGACCTGCGGCCAGTGTGGGTGGCGGCATGTGGTCCACCAGCGCGGCGTAGGAGCGGCGGCGTGAGAGCGTGGCCTCGCCCAGGTTGTCGGTGATCCACAGGTTCACCACCGGCATGTGCCCGGCGCAGATGTCGCTCCAGCAGTCCTTGGAAAGACCGGCCTCCTTGCCGGGCATCAGCTCCAGCGTGCCGTGCGTGCCCCAGTGCACGATGGCATCCGCATGGTACTGCTGATCCAGCCACCAGTAGAAGGCCAGGTAGTTGTGCGGCGGCGGCACATCGCGGTTGTGCAGCAGGTTCTCATCCTGCTTCTCGCCACGCTCAGGCTGTGGCATGAGCACGAGGTTCCCCATCTCGATCCGTGGCAGCACGATGTGCGGCTCACCATTCCGCTTCACCACCATGATGCGCCCGGGCGGCGGGCCAAACTTCTCCACCATCACCTTGCGCGCAGGCTCGCTCAGCTTGGTGTTAAACCACTCCTCATACTGATGCAGCGGCACCAGCACAGGCTGACCTTCATCCACGAGCTTTTCCAGATCTCCCTGCGCCCAGGGGCCGATGTTGCGGCCGCCGCGTTTCATCGCTGCAATGAGTGCCTTGGAGTCTGCCGGTGTGTCCTTGAGGGTAAAGCCCGCCTCCTTCATTTTCGGCAGGAAGCGCATGAAGCTCTCCGGCGCATCCAGAAAGCCGCCGGTGGGGCTGCCGCGCATGAGGTCATCCTGGCCCAGTCCTTTGTTGTAATAGATGAGCGCGATCTTCTTCTCCGCATTGCCCTTCCGGCGCAGCGCGGCCCAGCGTGCGGCGCGTGCGGCAAAGGCCTCGATGCGGTCCGGGATCGGCTCATGCAGGCGGAAGCCCTGGATGTTCTCCTTCAAGCCTCCCACCACCACGGGCTCGATGGTGCCCCAGGATTCCTGCAGCGCCATGAACATGCCAACATCCCGGTGCGAGAGCCCGCGTGGATCCTTAAGCCATTCCTCATTCGTGGTGGCCAGCATGGAGATGGGGCGCAGGTAGGGCGCGTTCAGTTCCTTGAGCAGCGCCGTGCTCTGCCACATGGCGCCATGTCGGTCCTCAATGAGGATGGTGGGCTTGGCGGCCTGCACCAGCTTCGTCACCTGCGCCTCACGATCTCCAAACACCGGCACCACATTGAGCCCATGCTTTTCCAGCGCTTCAATCTGGGCATCGATGACTTTCAGATCATGCGTGATCCAAAACGACTGCTGCAGCACCAGCACCGCCACAGAGGCACCTTCCACCCAGCGCTGCTTGCCGCGTTTGAAAGCAATGAGTTCGCCGATCTCGGCAAAGGATTCCTCTCGTGCCGGATCGTAGTAGCCTGAATCCGGAATGAGCACAGGGGGCTCGATCTCTCCCGGCTGCCCGCAGTGCTTCACCATGCAGTAGCGGATCAGACGGCGCACATTCACCGTGCCATTGGGCCGCCAGTAGGCTGGCACGGCCTCGTCCTTGAGCAGCAGCCCCGCTTTTTCCAGATCCATCTGGCTGCCGCGCGCATCCAGCGGGATCACGCGCTGCTCAGGATTCAGAGTGCGAGCTTTCTGCAGCAGCTGCGTCAGCGCTGGAGCCTGCTCGGCCTCCAGATTGAGCACAAAGACGATGCGGTAGCGTGCAGCATTCGCATCCTTCTGTGTTTCATTAAAGGCCTGGCCTTTGAAAAAGGAGGCCTTGATGCCGTTCTCGCGGCAGGCGGCCTCCACCTGCGGCATGGAGCGGTCCCAGATGCCGATGAAGGCCCAGTCCAGCGGCTCAGCAGCCGGGAGCCGGAGTGCGAGCACCAGAAAACACCCCAGCCACCAGAGAATACCACGCATGCGAATCTTAGAAGGTGAGGCGTCCGCCCACGACCACGTTGAAGCCTGCGGCCTGACGCTCCTGCTGGGAGTAGGCCTCGCGGTATTTGCTGTCGAAAACATTGTTCAGATTCAGAGTGAGTGAGAAGGAGCTGTTCCCCTGCTCCCAGACCTTCACACCAGAGCGGATGTTCGTCACGATGAAACCTGGGATTTGGAAGTTGGGATTGATTGGCAGATTGTTGGTCGTGTTGGGAGAGCCCAGCGCCGGGTCGGTGGAGAAACCAGCGTCGATTTCATCGCTCGTATTGTGGCGGATGAGCGGACCGGCCCACAGTTCAGAGACGTCCACCCACCATTTCTTCTCCTCGCTCTGGAAGCGCACGCCGAAGCTGCCGTAGAGCGGCGGGATGAAGCGCAGCGGCACCGCCTGGGACTGGTTCTGGCCGTAGGTCCAGGTGGTGTTGTTAAAGACGCTGAAGTGCTTGTCCAGCTGGTAGTCCAGAGCCAGCTCCACCCCGGTGATGTAGCCTTTGGAGGAGTTGGAGTTGCGGGTGGCATTGTAGGTCACGCCGCCGATCACGACGGTACCGGAGGTGGTGGAGACGATGAGATCGCGGAGCTGGGTCAGATAGCCGGTGAGCGATCCATTGAAGCGCTCCGTGTGCATGCGCGCGCTGAGCTCATAGGTCACGCTCTTTTCCGGATTGAGCATCGTGCTTGGCAGCGAGGCGGTGAGACTGGAGAAGACGGGCGTGCCTGCGCTGAGCAGATCGCTGTAGGTGGGGGTGCGGTAGCCGGTGGCCACATTGCCCACGAGGTCAAACGTGTCCGTCACCTGATACACGGCACCCACATTCCAGGTCACGGCGTTCCAGTACTTGTTGGCCATGAGATCGCTGAGGGAGTAGCCGGCACCGGGGATCACATCCATGATTTCCGGGCGGGAGCGCAGGTGTGTGTTCTCGTAGCGTGCGCCCATGTTCACCAGCAGGCGGTCCACAGGCTTGAAGTCGAGGGTGGCAAAGGTGTCAAAGACGGCATAGGTGCCATCCGGGGTGATCCCCGCAGGCTGCGAGATGGTGGTGACCCCAGTGGCCAGCACCCGTGAATTCAGCATCTGGGAGGAAGACAGGTTCTCATGCCGGTAGTCCATGCCAATGACGAGGCGGGTGTTTTCCCCAAAAGTGGCGGCATTCTGGATGCCCACACCCCACACGTCCTGGTCAGCATTGGTGATGGTGTTGTTGAAGGTGGTGGCGCTCTGCACGCGGCGCTCGCGCAGCTGGTCGTAGTACTGGTAGTAGCCGTACACCTTCAGCTCCTTGCTGAGGAAGCCCAGGTCCTCGGCGGTGTAGTCCATCTTCACGATGCCACGACGCTCCAGCGGGCTGTAGATGCGCGGGATGCCATTGGCATTGAGCTGGGACTGGACGTAGCTCTTCACATCCGTGCGCTCATTGCCCACCCAGGAGAGGCGGAAGGTGTGCCCCTCCACGGGGCGCCAGGCGAGATTGGCATAGCCGCCGCTGGCATGAAAGCCGGTGGGCTGCAACGGGCCGGATGAGCTGTGGTAGTTCCCCACATCCTGGGCGGACCATCCGGCGGAGAAGGCCAGTTCCTTGGTGCTGACGTGCGTGTTGATGGCGCTGGTGAACTCCGAGTTGTTGCTGCCGTAGCGGGAGTAGATGTCTCCGCCCACATTCAGGCTCTCAGAGAATTCACCGCGCTTGGAGAAGACATTGATCACACCGCCGATGGCGTCACTGCCGTACTGCACGGAGCCCGCTCCGCGCACCACCTCCATGCGGCCCACGGAGTCGATGGGGAACTGGTTGAAGAAGGGATTCGGTCCGGAGAAGATGGCACCATTGTTGATGCGGATGCCGTCCCAGAGATAGACGAGCTTGTTGCCCATCTGTCCGCGGATGATCGGGGATCCCTGCGCCGACACCTGGTTCACCCACACGCCGGGCTGCTCCTGCAGCATTTCAGAAGGTGTGGTGGCCTGGTAGTGCTCGATGCGCTTCTGCTCCACCACATTCGTGGACTGGGGGACCTTCTTCTGCTCCGTGGCCGTTCTGGAAGCCGTGATCACCACCGTGGGCAGCTCATCGGGTTCTTTCTTCTCATCCTCTTTTTTCAGCTTGTCGGCGGCATGGGCATGCAGTGCCAGCAGGGTGGTCAGTGAGAGGGAGAGTGTGGAAAAGCGTAGGCGGGAGACAAACATCGCCCCCGTTTTTGCATCCCCCGCCCAGACTGGCAACGCACGTCCTTAAGAAAGGGGGCGGATGGTCACTTTTTATCCACCGCAGATCTGACATGGCAGACTTTTGCCCGATGGGCTTCAGACCTACCTCTCCTCACGCGCCCCATTTTCCACCTCGGCCAGGTGTATTTTGATCTGCCCGGGCTTCAGGCCGTCAGCTTCCAAGATGGACTGGTAGAGCTCCCTGACCTTGTCGTAATAGAAGAATCGATCGCGATGCGCCTCATCCATGGCAGCCAGTCGAGTCAGGCACTGCCGCCCGGCCAGGCGGGCTTTTTCCAGCTGACGCGTGTCGCGGAAAAACTCCGCCTGCCGCCGCAGGATGGAGCCAAGGCTGGAGGCGTCCAGCTGATGATCCTGCTGCAGCATTCCATAGGCTTTGCCCATCAGGCTGCCAGCCTCGGTCTTTTTGCGACCTATAATATGAAGACAGTAGGCCAGGTGGGTGAGAAAAAAGCAGTTGTCCGCATGCTCATCTCCCAGGGAGGTCTGCGCTGCAGCCAGGGCTTTGCGGTGGTGATCTTCAGCCTCATCCATCCTGCCTACGAGCATGAGCAGATTGGCCAGGCGCGTGCGGGCACGTGCGGCGAAAAGGCTGTCTGCTCCATGTTTGTCCACCAGACCGGCCAGGTTGCGGGCATAGACCGGCTCAGCCTCGGCCAGGCTGCCATTGTGCTTCAAAAGAGTGGCCAGATGGTGGAGGGCGTCGCTGGTGATGGGGTCTTCCGCGCCCAGCACCTCTTCACAATCCGCCACCACCGCGCGTGCACGGCGGATGGCATCGGCCCGTCGGCCCAGAAGATTCAGCACATGGCAGGTCTGAAACTGGGCGCTCAGCCAGCAGTGGGGGGTGGACTCGATCCGGGCACCTGCGGCGGCCCCCTCAAACTGCACCAGAGCCTCCGAGTAGTCCCGTACCTGCAGCGCTGAAAGGCCACGGGCAAAGGCACCACCTCTCACTGGCTGCTCAGCCTCTGGGAGACCGGGCAGTTGTGTCAGACGCGATTCCCGGTTCAGTTCTGCCGCCCCGGACGGCACCTTCAGCAGCAGCCATGCGGTCAGACAGAGACTGGCTCCGACCATTTTAATCAGGTCAAACCGCAAAAAAGGCATGCCGAAGCTACGCTTTCCCATCAGCATGGGAGGCATGAAAGTCTCGGCATCTTCAGCGGTTCTCATTCTAGGTGGCGGTTGTTTTGGTCTCTCGGCGGCGCTCGAACTCCGAACCCGTGGCTGGCAGGTGACCTTGATCGACCAAGGGCGCCTCCCGCATCCAGACGCCGCCTCCACTGACATCAGCAAGGTGGTGCGCATGGACTACGCCACCGACGAGCAACACACCGCCATGGGCGAGCGCAGCATCGAACTCTGGCATCAGTGGAATACACGCTGGAAGGAAAGCCTTTACCATGAGGCAGGTTTCCTTGTCATGTCACGCTCCACCCTCTCTCCAGGTAGCTTTGAGCACGACAGCCTCATGCATCTATCAAAAAGAGGCCACTCCCTGCGCCGCACCTCCGCTGAGATGCTCCGGGGGCTGCATCCGATGTGGAATGCAGACGTCATCGTGGATGGCTACCTGAACCCCGCCGGAGGCTGGGTGGAAAGCGGGCGCGTCATCGCCCGGCTGGCCGCCGAGGCACGCGCCGCCGGAGTACAGATTCACGAAGATGTGCCCCAGCCGCTCCCATCTTTTGAGGGAAAGCGCTGCATCGGTATATCCTCCGCCAGCGGTCGGGTCTGGCGGGCTGACACCACCCTCCTGGCGACCGGTGCCTGGACCCCGGCACTGCTGCCGGAACTATCTGAGGTGATGTGGTCCACGGCACAGACCGTGTTTCATTTCAAACCCCAGAACCCGCGGCCCTTCACTCCACCTCATTTTCCCGTGTGGGGGGCAGATATCGGCCTCACCGGCTGGTACGGCTTTCCAGCCAATGCGGACGGTCTGGTCAAGGTGGCCAATCACGGCCCCGGCCGCCGCGTGGAGGCCTCCGCACTGCGCACCCTCCCGCCTGGCGAGGAGGAGCGCTACCGCGCTTTTCTCCGCGAAACCTTCCCTGCCCTGGCCACGGCCCCGCTGCACTCCACCCGCGTGTGCCTATACTGCGACACCTTTGACGGAGCCTTCTGGATCGACCACGTGCCAGACCGCCCTGGCCTCGTGGTTGCAGCCGGAGACTCCGGCCACGCCTTCAAATTCACCCCCGTCATGGGCGGGATCATCGCCGACGTGGTAGAGCACCGGCCCAATCTTTGGACTGCACGCTACCGATGGCGGGAAAAGACTGCCTCAAGCTCTGACGGTGCACGTGCCACAACCTGAAAAAGTGCCATCGTGCAGCCGAAGGCCTGCAGGCGTTGAAAATGCCTTACTTTGCACAGGCATAAATTAAACATATATTTATAAATCAACGATAAACAGCCGGTTTACACACTCTCGGAAGTTGTTACCAGCCTCATGAGTTTTGATGTGAGCGGCCTGTATACATTGACATTGGTTAACGTTTGAGTCGTTAGTTTTACGCAACATGACCTTCGAGCATGCCGCCAAGCGATTCAAAATAAGTAACGCTTATAACGTTTATTTTTTCACCACCGAGACAGCAGAGAGCATCTCAAAACAAGCGCTTCGCCGCATGGCATTGAACAAGCTAAAGGGGCCCGCAATTTTCACCGGCGGATCAAAACAGCATGGGTTGATCATCAACTTCGGCTGCTGCTTTGGAACGCTTTTTTTTCGGCGCGGGTTCCTCTGCCTGGAGCACGAGCGTTTCCTCTTCGGAGACTGGTTCTGCCAAAGGTGACGATGCCTCCTCAGGCTGTTTTGGCACAATCTCTGTAGCGACTGGGAGAGCCTCCTCTATCACCGTTTGTGCTGCATCTTCCACGACTACCGCCTCTGCACTCAACGTTACATCTTCAGCCACAGGCACATCCTCAGATATAAACATAGCTTCACTAATTTCTAAATCTATGTTCGGTATTTTTACGTTTTCTACGTTATCGGATTTTTGCTCCGTTTTTACCTTTTTCGTAACGCTCTTCTCTTTTTTTGGTAACGCATCAATCGATACGTTTTCGCCAGCCTCCGCTTTGCGCAGACGATGCCTGGCCACGCGTTTTGCCGTAAGCGCCTTGTTCTGAGCTACGGGGCTGTTGTGACGTTTAAAATTACGGAACGAAAGTTTCCCATTCGTTTCCGTCAGCCAGCCTGTGTTCTCCAGCGCGACAGCAAAACCCTTGCGCCCCACCAAACGGTCAATGAATTCTTTGGTAACGCCTAGATCGTTAGGGTCCACCCGGTTCAATTCCGCCCAAGACCATAAGCGCACCAGCTTGCCCATCACCGTGTCTTCATCCATGCGGAGCTGAGTGGAAAGGCTGCAGATCTCCGGCTTGTCCGGTGTGCAGGTTTCGATCTTGATCCAAGGGCGTCTCATAATGCCGCGTATTTCACCGGCTGCACACTCATCCGTCAAGGAAACCTTATTAACGTTACATTGTCACGTTTGTGAATAACCCCGTTTAAGAAGCTATGTGTGGGACATCGGTCCCCATATGAATTCTTGTCAAAATAGTGACGAGATTGCCTCACTATTATAGGGGCGCTGTTGACTCATCTTTTCCTTAATTGAATCATCGTTTTGATTCGACTCTTGGTGTTGAATTTGCTACCTCGAAACATGCCCCAAATCCTCCCCCACTATCATCGGTCGGTGAGCCCCGCCCTGATGGCTGTTGCTGGAAGTATCTGGCATTCAAGGAACGAGCTCCCCCCTCATGCAGGCCTCCTGTGACTTCCAGTTTACCATCATGCCATCTTTCATTCTTTCCCTTGGTTCCATCTCCCACCCAGGTCTTCGTTGCGCCCTGGCGATCCTCTTGTTTTCAGCCGTTGGGACACTTCCCCTTGCAGCCATCACTCTGGATGAAGTCGTAGGCACTTGGATAAAGACGGACGGCACCATCCTGGAGTTTGCGCCTGATGGCATGATCTTCTCAAGCGGAGGCCCAATCGGCAAATGGGAGCGTCTAGCCGATTCCAAGCAGGCCATCATCCGCCTGAATGCTGTCCCTGGCTACAGTTTCCTCCATCTGGCTGCAAACAAGCGTACCATCTTGGTGAAACAGTTTGGCTCCAGTGCCACGAGCACGCTGGAAAGGAAGTACGACGGTCCAACGATCAATCCCGACGTGCCTGCCGAGCGTGCAGCCTATCAAATGGAGAAGGCAGAAATCGAGTCCCTCATCAACCAATCCGACGAACGCCTGAGGACAGCCCGACGCGAAGCCTACGAGGAGTGGAACAATTATAACTTGGCACGTCTTCGCAGACGCAGCGCCAGCCGCCAGACTGCTCTGAACAAAGATGCGGAGGTGAAAAAACTGGAGAGCAGTCTTTCAGAGTTGCGCCAGCGTCATATCCAGCTGCTCTCAATGATGAGTCAACTGCGCTGACAGCCCTCTCCCCCCACTCTCCGCTCGTGTCTATGCACTTGGATCTCAACGCCTGGCTCCCGCCCAAGCCTGCGGAACTCCAGTCCCAGCTGCCGCAGTATGATATCCTCACCCTGCTGGGACGCGGGGGCATGGGGGCGGTGTACCAAGGCAGACAACCGGTGCTGGACCGGATGGTGGCCATCAAGATCCTGCCACCCGGGCTGGACCAGATCGACGCCTCCTTCAGCGAGCGCTTTCGCCGTGAGGCGGTAGCCATGGCTAAACTGAACCACCCCGGGCTGGTGGCGGTGTATGACTTCGGGCAGATGTCCGATGGCATGCTCTATCTGGTGATGGAGCATGTGGACGGCACGGACGTGGCCCACATGCTGGCGCAGATGGGGCGGCTGCCCCCGGAGCAGGCCATGGCTATCACCGCCCATGTCTGCGATGCCATGAAATACGCCCATGAGCGCAAAGTGGTGCACCGCGACATCAAGCCGGCCAACATCATGGTGGGCTATAATGGCGTGGTGAAGGTGGCGGACTTTGGCCTGGCCAAGATGAACCAGGGCGGGGAGAGCACCGGCATGCCTCATAGCGGCATGGCCATGGGCACCATGCACTACATGGCACCCGAGGCGCTGACACTCGGCGCGTCTGTGGACCACCGGGCAGACATTTACGCCATGGGAGTCATGCTTTACCACATGCTCACTGGCAGGCTGCCACAGGGCGTGTTCAAGCCTGCTTCCAGCGTCGTGCCAGGTCTGGATCCGCGCTATGACACCATCATCTCCCAGGCAATGAAGGAAGACCGCGAGCAGCGCTACCAGCAGGTGGCGGAGCTGCGGAGAGATCTGGATGCTCTGCGTACCAAACCCGTGCCCCCTGCACAGGCAGGCAACAGCAGCCACTACCCGCCTGCCGCTCCGAGCACCCCTGCCCATTCACAGATTCCTCCCGGCCCTCCCGCGCGTCCGCGCACCACTCCCATCCCCCATCCGCGCCCAGTGGTGGTCGCAAACTTCAATGCGGGTTTCTGGCTGCCAGTGCTGGGCATGGCGGGGCTGCTGGTGGCGGCCTATGTCTGGCTGGCCCATCCGGTGCGGAAAAACATCCTGCGTCTGGAGGGAGAGAAACTCAAAGTCACAAGCCTCAGCGGCGGACGCGCCGACACACAAGGCACAGCTGGCTTCAAAAGCGGCCTCTGGAGCAATGACTCCCACCTCTGGTGGCATGACGCACAGATGGGAGACACCATGAAACTAACCCTGCCGGTGAAGGAACCCGGCATGCAGCGTATCCGTGCCGTGCTCAGCGGCGCAGGAGACTACGCCGTGGTGGCGGTGAGCGTGGACGGCACAGAGGTGCCGGGCTCCCCCTTTGACCTGCAGTCAGAATTCATCACCCCCACCGATATTCTGGACTGGGGTGAGAGAGACCTGAAAATGGGAGACCACACCGTGGAGGTGAAACTGGCAGGTTATCACGGCTCGGTGCGCAATGACAGGCCCTCCCCGTATGGCTTTGGGCTGGATTACATCCAGCTCGAGCCGCCGGAGATGCCGCAGACCACCGCCAGCCCCGGCTCAGATGCCGCCCATCTGGCGCGCCCCAGCGCCTCTGCCTGCACAGGGGGGGACTCGGTGCGCCATCTGAACAGCGGGGATGAGATCGAGGACAGAAAGTCCGCGGACCAGTCCAAGCCACGCCACACCTGGGTGCCGCACCGCGGTGGCATGGAGTGGGTGCAGTATGAGTGGGAGACGCCGCAGGTGCTGGGGGAGAGCCAGGTGTTCTGGTTTGACGACAGCTCCGTGAGAGGCGGCGTCTGCAAGCTGCCCGCCTTCTGGCGTGTGCTCTACCGGGAGGAATCCGGTGCCTGGGTGCCGGTGGATGCCGAGATACCCGCCCCGGTGGCCGATGCGTGGAATGGGGTGAAATTCCCCGCCGTGCGCACCACCGGACTGCGCATCTCCGTGCAGTGCCAGCCCGGCTGGTCTTCCGGCATCTGCCGCTGGAAGGCCATTGCGGCAGATCCTGCCACCGTACTGCCCGCCGCACAGCGACCGCACCCGGACCTGCTGCTGGGAGACCTGACCCCGCTGCGCAAGCAGGTGGGCTGGGATATCTACTATGCCAATGTTCTCTCCACCTTGAACAAGCAGGAAGGCAGCTACATGATGCTGAAAGGCAAGCCCTGTACACAATACATCTGGGCGCATGCAGACAGTCGGCTGGAGTTTAGCATCCCGGTCGGGTACACACATTTCAGCGCCACAGGCATTGGTCCTCACAATGACCGTCCGAACATGAACCGTGTGGGTCATGGCGGCTGGTCTTACTCGATCGAAGTGGATGGAGTGCCACTTTTCACCTCCAATGAGCTGCGCACCTACCCGAACAGAGAGCTGCCCATGGAGGTGAGCTTTCCAGCCGGCTCCAAACGCCTGACTCTCTTAGTGGATAAATGCGGCGACGCAAACAGTGACCACGCCTACTGGGCCAACCCCACCCTGAGCACCGCTGCAGGTACCCATTCCCGACCCGGGTCATCCGCACAACCGGTGGCATCGGCACCCAGCAATCCTGCACCTTCCCTGCCAGACACCAGCAAGGCCGCTCCGCCCCTGCCGCCCGGCTACGTGCGCGTCAATACGCAGTCCCTTTTCAATGGCCGGAACCTCATGGGCTGGCGTGGGCAGAGCCAGTACTGGTCGGTGGAGGACGGTGCCATCACCATGAAGACTACGTCAGAAAGCCACCCCAAGGAATTTACCTCCCTGGTGTGGAAAGATGAAGTGAGTGACTTTGAGCTCACCTGCCAGTTCCGCATCACCGGAGGCGACAGCAAGGCGTGGCGTGTCTCGGGCATCCAGTTCCGCACCCGCATGCAAAACCCCACCGCCTACAGTCTGGCGGGCTACAATGCAGACCTGGACCACGACTGGCGCTACACAGGTAATCTGGTGGAAAAGCTAGGGCGGAATTTCATGTTTGCCCGTGGCACGCGCGTGCATCTCACGGACAACAGCGCCGATCCCAACAAGCCGCTGGTCGAAGTGCTGGACACCTTTGGCACCGTGGAGGAGGTGGGCAGACGCATCCGGCGAGACGGATGGAGCACCTGCCGCATCGTGGCTGCAGGCAACCGCATCCAGTTGCATGTAAATGACCTGCTGACCGCAGATGTGACGGATGACACCACCAAGGCGGCACGCAAAGGCCTGCTGGGGTTGAGCAATTTTTACAGCTCTGTCATGACCGCGCAGTTCAAAGACCTGCAGCTTTCAGAGCTCTGCCATACCAGCGGCGGTCAGGTACTGGCCTTTGGCGGGCATCGCTACCAGTTTGTGCCGGGAAAAATCTCCTGGCATGCCGCACGCAATAAGGCTGAGGAAATGGGAGGGCACCTGGCAACGCTGGCAACGAAGCTGGAGAATGACTGGGCGGCACGCACTTTCTACCGCTACCTGCCAGCCACCAATGCCAACATACTCCTCGGTGCCTACCGCCAGGATGATGAATGGCGCTGGATCACAGGCGAGCCTTTTGCGCAGACCTTCTGGCACAGCGGCGAGCCCAATGCAGGTGGAAAGTCTGCCGTGCTCCACCTGTGGCGAGCTGCGGACTCCACAGATGCCGCAGCCTGGGATGACACCGCAATGGAGCTGGATCCCGCCATGGTGGGCTATCTGGTGGAGTGGGATGACGATGGCAGCCCTGAGGGGAGATCAAAGCGCAAGATCCGAGTCTTTGCGGAGAAAGTGGACGCAGTGCTCAGAGACATCCTCTCTCCACTGGAAGAGGAGCCGGACCACCGCCTGCGCTCCAGCCTGCAGGCCATGCGGGACGACCTGGTGGCCGAGGGCAGATCTCTGCCACCTGCGAGCCTGGACGCCTACCGGGCGGCCCACGCGCTGTGCATGGCCATGATCGCCGCGCTGGATGAGCGCAGCGCCGCCAGCTCAGCCACCGCCTGGAGCACCCGCACCCAGGCCCTGCGCCCGGTGATGGAGGATCTCCACACCAGGACGCGCGAGCTGCTGCCAACGGTGCCTTGAGGGGCTGAGCATCGCAGCCGCCTTCCCTTGTTTGTACAAGGATCCAGTCGAGTCGCGCCTACAGGTGATCTTACGGCAGCAATGCTCATGTGCTCTTTACGCAATGCGCCAGGCATCACGCATGGGGCGAAGGAGCATCTGGTTGGCCTGTTCATCGCCCTCAAAGCGCTCGGCTTTGGGGTCAAATTTGAGCGGGCGGCCCAAGCCAGCCGAGATGGCGCCGATGTGACAGGTGGTGGCGGCACGCTGGGCGATCTCTGCCGTGGCGGCCGTGCGGCCACGGGAATAGACGGCGTCGATGAAATTGCGGTGGTGGTTCTTCGACTCGTAGAGCTTCACATCGCTGTCCTTGAGCTTGGCGCGCAGGATGGCGTCGTCGCTGGCCTTGAGGACCTCGGACTCGGTGTAGATCCACCCTTCACTGCCGATGAATTTGGTGCCCCACTTGGTCTTGTCGTCCGTGCTTGTCATCACCACCCGCAGGCCGCTGGCGTAGTGGTACTCGATGCGGAAACTCTCGGCGGCATCGTAGATCCCGCTGGTGCGGCGCTTCACCTCGGTGGCGCTGACTTCGGTGGGGGTGGTATCGTCCATGCCCGCTCCCCACTGTGCCACGTCCAGGAAATGAGCGCCCCAGTCGGTGATGTAGCCGGGGGCATATTCCTCGATCCAGCGGAAGTTGAAATGGCAGCGCGCCGCCGTGTAGGGCTTTTCAGCCGCAGGGCCCAGCCACAGGGCGTAGTCCAGATGGGCAGGCACGGGCTCGGGGGCCTCCAGGCCGGTGAAGCCGCCACGGATGGCAAACTTCCCCGGCACACCGATCTCGATCTCCTTCAGCGTGCCGATGTAGCCATTGCGCACGCGCTCGCAGGCCATGCGCACCTTCAGGCCGGAGCGCCGCCAGGTGCCGCACTGCAGCACTCGCTTGTTTTCTTCCACCGCCCGGCAGATGGCTCGACCTTCCACAATGCTGGCGCCGAGGGGCTTCTCCGAATACAGATCCTTTCCAGCCTTGGCTGCAGCGATGGCCACATTGGAGTGCCAGTGGTCGGGCGTGGCGTTCATCACGGCATCCACATCACTGCGGGCCAGCACCTCGCGGAAGTCTTTGAAGACGGCGCTTTCCGGCAGTCCGGCCAGTTTGGCGGCTGCGGCGGCGTGCTGGGAGTCCACATCGCAGATGGCCACGACCTGCACACGCTCATCGGCCATCAGCGCCCGCAGATTGCTCGTGCCCTGCCCGCCCACGCCAATGCAGGCAAGTCGTACTTTCTCATTGGGAGACACCGCCCCTGCACGCCCCAGTGTGGCGGCGGAGACGATGAAGGGAACGGCGGTTTGAAGAAACTGACGGCGGGATGTGGAAGCAGGCGCAGGCATGGGAAAGAAACGCATCTCGTTTCCGATATTCATCACCCACCCGATTTCTTCACCTTCTCATGGATTCCTCGCCCCAGCCCCGCCGTCGTGACTTCTTGCAAACAACCGGCCTGGGACTCGTGGGCTGGCCGCTGATGCAGGGGCTCTTGGGCAGCACGGGCAGTGCACTGGGACAAACGGCAACCACGACTGCATCCGTACTCCCGCCGCTGAACCGCTTTCCGCGCATGATGCAGGACTGGCTGGTGGCGGAGGTGCGTGCCGCCGAGCAGCGCGGCAATGCACGACGCGAGGCATTGAAGACCAAGGCGGACGCCGAAGCCTACGTGAAGTCTGTGCAGGAGCGCATCCGCCAGTGCTTTGGCCCCATGCCGGAAAAGACACCCCTGAATGCCAAGGTGACAAAGACTCTGGAACGCGATGGCTACCGCATCGAGAACATCACCTTTGAAAGCCGCCCGGGCTATCTCGTCACGGGAAACCTCTATCTGCCCACCGGTGGCAAAGGCAAGGTGCCGGGCGTGATCGGTGTGTGCGGGCACTCGCTCAATGGCAAAGCTGCAGAGGCCTACCAGAGCTTTGCGCAGGGACTCGCGCGCCAGGGGCAGGTCTGCTTCCTCATTGACCCCGTGGGCCAGGGAGAGAGATTTCAGTACTTGAACGAAAAGCTGGGCTCACGCCTGGGTGGCGGCACCTCGGAGCACAACCAGATGGGCGTGCCGCAGGCGCTGGTGGGCGAGTTTCTCGGCACCTGGTTTGCGTGGGATGGCATCCGTGCACTTGATTACCTGATCACACGCCCGGAGGTGGACACCACTCATCTCGGCATCACTGGAAACTCAGGCGGCGGCACGCAGACCACCTGGCTCTGCGGGCTGGAGCCGCGCTTCACCATGGGCGCGCCTTCCTGCTTTGTGACCACCTTCCGCCGAGATGCCGAAAACGAGCTGCCGCAGGACATGGAGCAGTGCCCGCCGCGCGTGCTCGCGCAAGATCTGGATCACTGCGACTTCCTTGCTGCGATGGCGCCGAAACCGGTGATCATCCTCGCGCAGGAGAAGGACTTCTTTGACAATCGCGGCTCCACCGAAAGCTACGAGCGGCTCAAGAAGCTCTACACCCTGCTCGGCAAGCCGGAGAACATCCAGCTCCACATCGGACCCGATCCGCACGGTTACTCGCAGTCCAACCGCGAGGCGATGTACCAATTCTTTGGCAAGGCCACCGGCATCCCTGCCGCAGCTGCTGAACCAGTGCTCACCATCGAGAAAGACGAAGTGCTGCTCTGCACGCCGAAAGGACAGGTGGCGGAGGCGGGCTCGCGCACGCTTATGACCTTCACGCGGGAAAAGGCGGACGATCTGGCCGCAAAGCGCAAGACACTCTCAGGCGAGGCATTGCAAAAAGCTGCGCGCAAGGTGCTGAAGATGCCCACGATGACAGATAGTGCGCCAGACTACCGCATCCTGCGCAGCGTGGGCGCGCGCAAGTATCCCACCAAGGGCTACTGCACCTATGCCGTGGAGACGGAGCCGCTGATTCATGCCCTGGTCACACGCCTGAGCGACGAGGCCTTGACCTCACGCCTGCCGCACGGGCAAAGCAAGGCCGTGCTGTACGTCTCTCATCGCTCCGCCGATGCCGAACTGCGCAGCGATCCCTTTGTCAAAGAACTCATTGCCGCCGCGCCTGACGCCGCCTTCTTTACCTGCGATGTACGCGGCATGGGCGACTCCCAGCCCGACACCTGCGGTGCGAATCAGTTTCTCGGCCGCTACGGCAGCCACTACTTTTACGCCGCCTTCAGCCAGATGCTCGACCGCCCGCTGCCGGGACAGCGCACCTATGACGTGCTGCGTGTCATCCAGCTGCTCGCTGCTGCAGGACACACGGAGATCCATCTGGCTGCTCAGGGCTGGGGCACACTGCCCGCCGCCTTTGCCGCGCTGCTGAACCCCGATATTAAGCAGGTCACGCTCAAGCATGCACTCAGCTCCTTCCAAGAACTGGCCGTGCATGAGGACCAGCAGTGGCCCGCCGCCATCATGGTCCCACAGGTGCTGCAACACTTTGACCTGCCCGACTGCTACGCGGCGCTCAAAGCACAAAAGCTACAGCTCATCGAACCTTGGGGCGCTGCGGATGGAATGAAGCAAGAGTAGGCTGGCTCGTTTTGTTTGGCGCGTTCGTGTGCAGAGGGATTTTTTACCCTCTTAAACCATCCGTGTCTTCATGACGGACGGTCAGTTAACCGTGGTCGGGCTGGCGAGATTCGAACTCACGACCTCTTGCACCCCATGCAAGCGTTCTACCAGGCTGAACTACAGCCCGACCTAGGTTTGACTTCCCGCCAGCGGGGCCGCATTTGGGGTGGCTCCGGTTGGTGGGACGCGCATTGTGGAGAGTCCTGAAAGCTTTGCAACTGCGATGTTGCATTCTTGTGAGAATCTCTGCGCGGCTGGCTTGCGAATTGCCTTGAGACTCAAGTTCTAGTAAAAGCCAGGGAAGGATTTCCGACTCCTTCTTTTTCTTCACCACACACGCATGGTCACCATCACACTCCAAGAACTCACCAAACGCTTCATCGGCAGCGTGGTTCTCAGCAGTGTGGATCTGCAGGTGCCTGCCGGAGAGCTGTTCTTTCTGCTGGGCCCCAGCGGCTGCGGCAAGACCACGCTGCTGCGCCATGTCGCGGGCTTTTACCGGCCGGACGAAGGGCGCATCTGGTTTGATGACGAGGACGTGACCCGACTGCCGGCGCACCGGCGCGGCACGGGCATGGTGTTTCAGAGCTACGCGCTGTGGCCTCATCTCAATGTGGCGCAGAACGTGGCCTTTGGCCTGGAGGAGCGGAAGCGCCCGCGCCGGGAGATCGAGCACCGCGTGGCAGAGGCGCTGGATCAGGTGAAGCTGCAAGGCCTAGGCACGCGGAAGATCCAGCAGCTCTCCGGCGGGCAGCAGCAGCGCGTGGCGCTGGCGCGTGCGCTCGTCATCCGCCCCAAGTGTCTGCTGCTGGACGAGCCCCTGTCCAATCTGGATGCCAAGCTGCGTCTGGAGATGCGCACGGAGATCCGCCACATCGTCAAAGAGCACGGGCTGACGGCCATCTATGTGACGCATGACCGCGACGAGGCGCTGAGCATGGCCGACCGCATGGCCATCATGGATGCGGGCAAGGTGGTGCAGGTGGGCGCACCTGAGGACATCTACCGGCACCCGGCCACACGCATGGTGGCGGAGTTTATCGGCGAGACTAATTTCGTCGAAGGCCGTGCCCTGCGGCAGAGCAGCTGGGCGGGCTTTTACGATGTGGAGACTCCATTCGGAACACTACGCGGCCGCACCAATGACGGCACCTGGCAGCCAGCTGCGGGTCAGCCTGTGGTGCTGAGCATCCGGCCGGAGTCGCTGACCTTTGGCACCGTGGTGGATTCATCCAACCGAATCCCTGGACACATCGTGGACACCACTTATCTGGGAGCCACGGTGCAGTACCTCGTTCAGGTGAACGGTGGTCCGCTCATGAAAGTGTGCGAGACCAACCCCCAGGAAATCCGGCTCCCCTCTGATGACGAGGTGCGTGTGATGGTGGCGATGAACGATGTGGTGATCCTGCGGAAATGAAGGCGCTGCTCCAGCATCCGCGCATGCAGGCCCTGCTGTCATGGCTGGGTCACTGGCGCAAGGAGACGGCAGTTTGCCTGCTCATGCTGGCCACGCTGGCGGGTCCGTTCCTGCTCAAGCCAACGCTGAGCACCGCACCGGCGCACTATGACCGGCGGCTGATCATTGTGTCGCCGCACCATGACCGCATCCGCGAGGAGTTCGGGCACGCCTTTGTCGCGCACTGGAAACAGAAGACCGGCCAGGCGCTCTTCATCGACTGGCGCGTGCCGGGCGGCACCTCGGAGATAGCGCTGCTGATCAAGTCGGAGGCGCTGGCGGCATTTCAGCAGCACTGGGAAAAGAAGCTGCAGCAGAAGTGGACCCCTGCCGTGGCCGTGTCATGCCTGAATCCGAAAGCCGCTGCCGATGATCCCGCACGACAGGCCTACCTGAATTCGAATGTGGGCACAGGCATCGATCTCTTCTTTGGCGGCGGCGCCTTTGACTTCGAGCAGCAGGCGCGCGCAGGCACTCTCGTGGCAGGTGATGGCATCAAGACGGGGCTCAGCGCGCTGGCCAAAAAGCACCCAGAGTGGTTCAGCGATGCGGGCATCCCCGAAAAGCTCAGCGGCGAGCCCTTCCGCGATCCCCAGGGCCGCTGGTGCGGCACCTGCCTCTCCAGCAGCGGCATCGTTTTCAACCGCGATGTGCTGCGCCGCATCGGCATCCAGGCCGATCCCACCGCCTGGGCAGACCTGGCTGATCCACGCTACTACGGACAGATAGCCCTGAGCGATCCGGGCAAGAGCGGCTCGGTGACGAAGGCGCTGGAGATGCTGATCCAGCAGCAGATGGAGCTGGCGCTGGAGCGGCTGAAGTCAGTGCCAAAGTCCAAGCTGACACCGCAGCAGATGGAGGAGCAGGCTGTGGCAGAAGGCTGGAATGAAGGGCTGCGCCTGATCCTGCGCATCAGCGCGAATGCACGTTACTTCACCGATTTTTCCACCAAGATCCCGCTGGAGGTGGCCAAGGGAGACGCCGCCGCAGGCATGTGCATCGACTTCTACGGCCGCTCGGCGGAGGAGGATGTGCGGCGTGCCGACGGCACCTCGCGCGTGGGCTTCATCGCACCGCTGGGGGGCACATCCATCAGCGTGGACCCCATCGGCCTGCTGCGCGGCGCGCCCAGTCCGGAGCTGGCCACTGCCTTCATGGAGTTTGTGCTGGGAGATGCCGGGCAGAAGCTGTGGAGCTATCGTACGGGCGAGCCCGGTGGCCCGCGCCACCATGCGCTGCGCCGCCTGCCGGTGCGTCATGATATTTACACACCGGAAAACACCGCCTGCATGAGCGACGGCGCGGAGCAGCCCTTTGAAAAGGCCCGCGCCTTCGCCTACCACCCCGAGCGTACCGCAGCTCTCTTCAGCGCCATCCGTTTCATTGTCCGCGTCATCTGTGTGGACTCCCATGAAGAACTGCACACCGCGTGGCAGCAGATCATCGACAAAGGCATGCCCGAACGGGCCATACAAGTACTGGAGGACCTGACGCGCGTGAAGCATGAAGCCGCCTCCGGCAACATCTCAAAGATCCTTTCCGCTCGTGACAAAATGCAGGAGACCCGACTGGCCCGCGAACTGGGAGACGCCTTCCGCAATCAGTATCTCAAGGCAGCCCGCATTGCCGAGCGGGGGATGTAAATCTCACGCCGCTCATCCACATGCGGAGCACGCTTTTACGCAGGCATCGGCGGATGCATCTCAATGGCCGGGATGCGGGTACAGACGCGGCGGCCGTCGGGAGTGGTGCCGAAGAAGGAGCCTGTAGCGGTGCTCTCGGTCTTGATGACGTGGTAGGAGTTGTAGCTGAAGGTTTCCCCGGGAGAGAGATTGGGGAACTGTCCCACGACGCCATCCCCCTCGACGACCATGGTGTCCCCATCCGTGTCGCGCACGATCCATTTGCGGCCAAAGATCCGCACGACATCATGCGAGGCATTGTGGATCGAGAGGTGATAAACAAAGGGGTGCGGCCGGTCAGGCGGAGCAGGCCGCGTGGGATCGTAGGAGACGCTGTCCACCGTGACCGAGAGCCCTGGCAACGGTTCGAAATTCATAAAGTTTAGTGTAACAAATACGTGTGAAGTCACAAGCCGGGGTTTGTAAAATCCTGTAACCCGCCACCCAAGGACGGGAAATCCCCTCCCGAGACCGTGCCTGCGCAGCAGTTCGCACCCATCAGGGAGCGGAGGCAGCATTTGCAAAAAGCGGCTGGTTTCCTACCATCACACCTCCCCTCTCATGCGCGCTCCTCCTCCCGTTCTCTCCATCGCAGGCTCAGACTCCTCCTGTGGTGCTGGGGTGCAGGCGGACCTGAAGGCCATTTCGGCCTTGGGCGGCTACGGGCTGAACGCTCTCACGAGCATTGTGTCCGAGACCCCGGGACTCGTCTCCCAGGTACGTCTGATGGATGCGGAGTTCATTGTGGATCAGATGCGTGTGCTCTTTGGCGGTTTCCCCATTGCTGCGGCCAAGACCGGCATGCTCGGCGGGCAGGCCCAGGTGCGGGCTGTGGCTGAGGCGTGGAGGCAACTCGGACACGGGCGCATCCCTTTGGTGGTGGACCCGGTGATGATCGCTACCAGTGGCGGGAAACTGCTGGAAGACAGCGCCGTGCGCACCCTGATCGATGAACTGCTGCCGCTGGCCACCCTGATCACCCCCAATCTGGATGAGGCTCGCGTCCTGTGGGAGCGGGAGGTGTCCAGCATCGAGAACATGGAGGCCTGTGCACAGGAGCTGAGCGGGCGCTTGGGCACTGCTGTGCTGGTCAAAGGCGGCCACCTCAAAGGCGATGCCGCCGATGTGCTCTGCGCGGATGGCACACTCTCCTGGCATACGGCACCACGGACCCCCGGTGTGCGCACCCACGGCACCGGCTGCACTTTCTCGGCATCCATCGCCACAGGGCTGGCTCATGGGCTGGCGCTGAATGAGGCTGTGGCACAGGCCAAGCAGTTTGTCAGCCGCGCCATAGCCCAGCATTTCGTGTGGCAAAGTGCTGGCGCAGGCCCCGTACATGCTCTCAATCATCTCCAGCAAACCGCCGAATGAGACGACTCGCCATCCTTCTGACCTTGAGCAGCTCCGTTTTCGCCGCCAGCGGCACGGAGCCGAAGGACATCAGCCAGGCGGGCATTCAGTCAGCTTTCCGCATCCTGCAAAAGGAGTACATCCGCAGCAGCGATCTGACCTTTGATGTGCTGAACCGTGCGGCACTTTCCGGCCTGCTGCAGCGACTGGACTTTGGCGCCGAACTGGTACCCCGCACCGCCGAGGCCAAATCCGGCGCTCTCACCGGGGTGCAGGCCGAGCTGCTGACTCCGCAGACAGGCTACCTGCGCCCGCGAGAATACACCCCGCAGGAGACGAAGGAGATGGAAAAGCATCTCACGGACTTTGCTGCAAAGAAAGTCGCCCACCTCATCCTCGATCTGCGCAGCCCGGCACCACCTGGCGACTTCAATGATGCCGCAGACATGCTGAGCCTGTTTGTGCCCAAGGGGGATGTACTCTTCAAAATGCAGCAGATGGGGCAGACTGCCGCCGAGGTGGAGACCAACAACCGCGAGCCTCTGTGGACGCAGCAGATTTTTGTGCTGGTGGATGATGAGACCAACAACCTCGGAGAAACCATCGCCGCCGTGCTGCGTCTGCGGAAGCAGGCGCTCTTGATCGGTGCTCCCACACGCGGAGGCGCGGTGCGCTATGAGACAGTGCCGGTGGATGCAGAGTGGTCCCTCCGCTTTGCCCGTGCCGAGGTGCTGCTGACGGATGACAGCTCAGTTTTCAAAAAAGGACTGCAGCCTGATCTGGCCGTCAGCATGCCCACCAGTCTCAAGCGCCAGGTGTACCACGCCACTGATGCCAAGGACGTGAAAAGCTCCATCACCGACAAGCCGCGCCCGCGTTTCAATGAGGCCGCCCTGGTGGCCAATCAGAATCCTGAGCTGGACTCCTACCTCAAGCGCTCCGCTGGCGAGCCTCTGCCGGAGGATTCGCCGCCGCCTTCAGACATCGTGCTGCAGCGTGCCGTGGACCTCATCACCACCCGCGGCCTGTTTCAAGCCGCCAAGATCGACTGGAACCGCAAAGCGCCCGCCAGCCGCGAACCACCGGCACGCCGTGCCATTCCCCTGAAGAAATAAGACAAGCATGGAGATCGCCGATCGCATTTACACCGTGGCCACCATACGCCAAGTGCTGGGCCCGCGCACCTGCCACGCCGTGCTGCCCAATGGCAAGGAGATCTTTGGCAGCATCGAAAGAGACGTGGCCGACTTTCCGCTCAAGGACGGTGCCTTCGTGCGTGTGCAGATGCATGTGAGCGACTTCTCCTACGGGCTGCTGCTGGGAGAGGTGTGAGCGCTGATCGACGGGCAGGAGCGCCCACTGCGCTTCACACCTCCTCCGGCACGACAAAGGGCGGACGATACTTGTCCTTGAGCATGGCGTTGGCTTCGTCTTGATCGCTGAAGCGCTCGGTCTTGCCATCCATCTTCAGCACGGGGCCGATGGTGAGCATGTCCTTGGTGAGATCGACCTCGTTTTTGCCCAGATGCTCCTGCATGCGGGCAAAGCTTTCGGCGGCAAAGGCATCTCCTTTGATCTGCTCCAGGATGGCGGCTGGCTTTTCCTTCTGCCCCAACCTGTGGCTGATGTTTCCGGTATGGCAGAGCGCGCTGGAGAGATGCCCCTCCAGGATGTCCGCATGCAGGTCCTCCACACGGCGGCTGCGGCAGGCATTGATGAAGTTTTTGAAATGATCCTCGCTGCCTTCAAACTTTTTCATCTCCCTGCCCTCTTTGTCAAAGATCACAGCTCCCGAGTAGCTGGGCACGACGACAGTGCCGCCTTCGCACTCGACGATGACGCCCACGCCTGCTCCAGTCACTCCTTCTTTGCCATCCTTGCCGGGAAGGGGCTGAAACTTCACGCCCTTGCTGGTCTGCATGAGCTTGTCCATGTTTTTGCCATCCTTCACATCCGGCAGACCGTGCACTTCAAAGATGAGTGGAGCCTTTTCATAGCCGTGGTAGATGATCTGGGTGTTGGCAGTTTCTCCATCGTCCACATAGCCCATGCGACCGCCCACGCTCCACACGCTGGGAGAGAGCTCCATCTCGCCGAGGAACCAGCGTGCGATGTCCATCTGGTGGATGCCCTGATTGCCAAGGTCGCCGTTGCCATAGGCCCAGGTCCAGTGCCAGTCGTATTTCAGCTGCTTTCGCAGGAGAGGCCCTTTGGGACCGGGGCCGCACCACAGATCATAGTCGACGGAATCTGGAATCGGCTGCGCCCCTTCAGTCTTGCCGATGCTGTTGCGACGCTTGTAGCACAAGCCTCGTGAGAGCAGGATTTTGCCGATGTTTCCCTCCTGCACATACTTCACCGCCTCGGCGATGCCCTTGCGGCTTGAGCGCGACTGCGTGCCGGTCTGCACGATCTTGCTGTACTTGCGCGCAGCCTTTACCATCTGCCGGCCTTCCCACACGCAGTGAGACACCGGCTTCTCCACATACACATCTTTCCCTGCCTGCACAGCCCAGATGGTGGCCAGCGCATGCCAGTGATTCGGCGTGGCGATACTCACGGCGTCCACGTCCTTGCTCTCCAGCAGCTTTCGCAGATCGCTGTAGCCCTGCACCTTGATCTTCTCCTTGTCATATCCCTGCAGTCCTTTTTCGAGGATCTTGCTGTCCACATCGCACAGGGCGGACACACGCACGCCCTCGCCGTCTTTATTGAGCTTGTTGTAGCCGCTGATGTGAGAGCCGCCGCGCCCGCCGAAACCGATGACGGCCACATTGATGGTGTCTCCCGGACTTTTCTGCGCCCAGGAGGTTTTGGCGATGTAAAAGACACCCGTGGTGGCTGCGGCGGACTGCTTGAGGAAGGAGCGGCGGTTCGTGGTCATGTGCAGAAAAACGCCACACAAGCCGCTGCCTTTCCTTTTTGACAAAGAGCCAGCCATTCCTTCGTTGAGAATGCCCGACCATGATCCGCATTCTCACCCTTCTGCTTTCGACATTTATCCTTATGCATTTGGCCCAAGCCGCAGACAGCAGGCCCAATGTGCTCTTCATCCTCTGCGATGACATCCGCCCCAACGCTCTCGGCTGCTACGGCTCTCCACATGTTAAAACACCTAACATCGACCGCCTGGCCGGTGAAGGCGTGCGCTTTGCCAATACCTTCTGCACCACCTCCCTCTGCTCCCCCAGCCGCGGCTCCATCCTCAGCGGGCTCTACGCACACGCGCATGGCGTCACCAACAACTTCACCGAATACCCAGCCACGCTGCGCAGCTTTCCCTCAGTGCTGCATGATGCGGGCTACGCCACCGCCTACTTTGGGAAATACCACATGGGCGAGGAAAATGACGACCCGCGCTCCGGCTTTGACATGTTTGTGACTCACAAGGGCCAGGGCAAGTATTTCGACACCGAGTGGAATCTCAACGGCAAGAAGCGCGAGGTCATCAAGGGCTACTACACCACCATCGTCACCGATCTCGCGCTGGACTGGCTCAAGCAGCAGAAGGATGGCAAACCCTGGTGCGCCTGCATCGGCCACAAGGCCCCCCATAGCTTTTACACACCAGAACCCAAGTACGAGCACGCCTTTGACGACGTGCGGGTGCCCTATCCAGCCACCGCCTTCATGCTGGAGGACAAGCCCGCGTGGATCAAACAGCGCCTCCACACCTGGCACGGCATCTACGGCCCGCTGTTTGAGTGGCGCAAAAAATTCCCCGACGACAGCCCCGCCGCCGTGAAGGACTTTGAAAACATGGTCCACGGCTACTGGGGCACCATCCTGAGCGTGGATGACAGCATCGCCCGTGTGCGCGCCTGGCTGGAGGAGACCAAGCAGCTCGACAATACCATCATCGTCTTCATGGGAGACAACGGCCTGCTCGAAGGTGAGGACGGCATGGTGGACAAACGCACCGCCCATGAGGCCAGCCTGCGCATCCCGCTGATCGTGCGCGCCCCGCAGCTCACGAAAACGGCCAAGGTCATCGACAAACAGGTGCTGACGGTGGATGTGGCTCCCACGCTGCTGGAACTCTGTGGGGCCCCTGCTCTGCCGAAGATCCACGGCAAGTCTTTCGTCAAGCTGGTTAAGTCTGGTGATCCAGAGTGGCGCAAGAGCTGGTTCTACCACTACAACTACGAGAAGCAGTTCCCCTACACGCCGAACGTCCGTGCTGTTCGCACCGACGACTGGAAGTTCATTCACTATCCGCATGGAGATGGCTCCGCCGACAAGCACATGGCCGAACTCTACGACCTGAAAAACGATCCAGGTGAAACCAAGAACCTCATCGGCAATCCTGAGATGATCTCAAAGATCGAGGAGCTGCAGGGCGAACTTGCCAAACTCATGCTCGCCACCGGACTGGATGCCCAGACGGACAAGATGCCGCTGGACGAGGGCGTGAAAAGCGAACTGCCGGATGCGAAGATCCGCTGACTTGATCAGGAGAGAGCCTGGTGATGCATTTTATCCGCAGCACCAGCCCTCTCTGCCAGTCATATGAAGCTGATCAAACTTTGCCACGTGTGAGAATGAAGCCCGCACTGTGCTGCAGTGCTCACTTTTTCCGCAACACACGCACACGGTGCGCCTCGCTGTCGCCGATGAAGACGGAGCCGTCGGCATCGCAGTAGATGCCGTGCAGGCGGGCCATCTTGCAGTTCAGAGGGTTGCCATCCGGACCATCGCCTTTCTCGCCGGTGCCAGCGATGAGTTCGAGGTTTCCGGTCTTTGCATTGATCATGCGCACGCTGTGGCTCTCGGTGTCGGCCAGCCAGGCGTTGCCTTCGGCATCGATGGAGACGCCCTTGGGACCGCTGAGGGTGGCCAGCTTGGCGGGACCGCCATTGCCACCGAAGCCTTTGGCTCCCGTGCCTGCCACATGGCGGATGATGCCGGCCTTAAGGTCGAATTTGAAGACCTGATTTCCTTCGCGGGTGACGAGCCAGAGGTTGCCCTCTTTATCGAAGTCGATGCTGCGCGGGCCTTTCAGCGGTGTGCCTGTGATGGGTGCACCATCCGGCGTTGGGCCCGGCTTGCCAGTGCCGGCAAAGGTGCTGATGACACCCGTCTGCATGTCGATGCGGCGGATGATGTTGTTGCCGATGTCACACACGTAAAGACTGCCATCCGGGCCAAACTGGATGCTGTGTGGCTGCTTGAACTGAGCCTGGCTCGCATGACCGCCATCGCCGCTGTAGCCAGCCACACCGGTGCCGGCAAAGGTGGTGATGATCTTGGTCTTCATGTCGATCTTGCGCACCACGTGGTTGGTCATGTCCACCACATAGAGGTCTCCTCTGGCATCAAAGCGCAGTTCGTGGGGGAGATTGAAGGTGGCATGCAGGGCGGGGCCGCCATCGCCGCTGTATCCTTTCTTTCCTGTGCCTGCGATGGTGCTGATGGTGCCGTCCGAAGCCACGCGGCGGATGCGCTGGCCGGTGTACTCGCAGAACCAGATGGCACCGTCCGGGCCGCGCACCACGCCGAAGGGATTGTCAATCTGCGCCGCCTTGGCGGGACCACCGTCACCGCTGCCTCCGGCGGTGCCGTTTCCGGCAAAGGTGGAGATGGTCCAATCGGCCGCAGTGGCGCATTGGGCGAAGAGGGCAAGAGTGAGTAGCAGGCGCATGGTGGAAGATAATGGAGTGACGATGAAGGAACGTGCCGGGAAAGCCAAGCAGGAAATATACGCGCTATCGATGCAGCGTTTCATTGGCACATTTCATCAAGCCTGCCAAAATCTGCGTACCAACACATGAAACCGCTGATCCTTCTTTCCTGTCTCGCTGTTTTCACCACCGCCCATGCAGCAGTCAGGCTGCCGGCCATTTTCACGGATCACATGGTGTTGCAGCGCGGCATGCCGGTGCCGGTGTGGGGCAAGGCCGACCCCGGCGAGGAGGTGACGGTGGAGTTTGCCGGACAGAAGAAAACCGCCAATGCCGATGCCAGCGGGCGCTGGATGGTAAAACTGGACGCACTGACCGCCAATGACCAGCCGCAGGTGCTGAAGGCAGGCACCGCCACTGTGCAGGATGTGCTGGTGGGCGAGGTATGGCTGGCCTCAGGCCAGTCAAATATGGAATGGGAGATGCAGATGAAACCAGACAGCGCGGCGGACATCCAGAAGGCCACGCACCCCACGCTTCGGCTGATTGAAGTACCCAAGGCTGTAGCCGCTACTCCGCAGGAGGATGTCAAGACCGCCTGGACCCAGTGCACCCCGGCCAGCGCCGCCCCCTTCTCAGCGGTGGCTTATTACTTTGGCCTGCGGCTGCAGGAGGAGCTGAAGGTGCCCGTGGGAATGATCTGCAGCGCCTGGGGCGGCACCCGCATCGAGCCCTGGACCAGCATCGAGGGCCTGGATGCAGTGCCTGCGCTGAAAGATCTGGCCACAGACATGCACGCCAAGATCCCGGGCAGTGACGCCTACCGCGCCACGCATGAGAAACACCTGGCCGCAGTCGATGCCTGGGCCAAGGCCGCGCATGCGGCCCTGGATCAAAAGCAGGCCGTGCCTGCCATGCCACCACAGCCCGCCGGGCAGGCTTTCAAAGAAGGCACCCCGACCGCACTGTACAATGCCATGATCCATCCGCTCACGCCTTTCGCACTGCGTGGCAGCATCTGGTATCAGGGTGAATCCAATCATGTGGAAGGCTTTGCCTACACGGAGAAGACCAAGGCGCTGCTGGCCTCCTGGCGTGCCGCCTTCCAGCTGCCGGAGCTGCCGTTCTACTTTGTTCAGATCGCCCCCTGGCAGTATGGCACAGAAGGCGAGGATATCCTGGCGCAGTTCTGGCAGGCACAGCGCGAGTGCCTGACCATCCCGCACACTGGCATGGCGGTGATCTCAGACATCGGCGAGGTGGCGGACATCCACCCCGCGCACAAGAAGGAGGTGGCGCGCCGTCTTTCGCTCTGGGCACTGGCCAAAGAGTATGGGCACAAGGAGATCGACCCCAACGGCCCGCTGTATGCAGGCTACGCCATCGAAGGCGCCGCGATCCGGGCCAAGTTTGACCACGCAGGCAGCGGCCTGGCCTCTCGCAATGGCAAGCCGCTCTCCCATTTCGAGATCGCAGGAAAGGATGGCGTTTTCCATCCTGCTGAGGCAAAGATCGATGGCAGCAGCATCCTCATCAGCTCCGCCGCTGTGCCTGCCCCCCGCCGCGCCCGCTTTGCCTGGAACAAGCTGGCCATCCACAATCTGATGAACAAGGAAGGCCTGCAGGCCACCGCCTTCCACACGCACTGGCCGGTGGATCCTGACATGGGCGACAACTTTGCCCGCGGCTGCACCTGGGAAAGCAGCGACAAAAACACCTACGGCTGGGATACCGGCCTGACCGATGGCTCTGTGGTGGAGTATCCACCAAACTGCTACGCCACGAGCATTACCGACAAGTTTCCGAAGCATGTCACCGTGGATCTCAAGCAGTCAAAGAGTGTGAATCTGGTGTGCGTGAGCGTGCCTGCGGTCGGCTCCACCAAAACAGTGGCGGTGTCTGTGAGCACAGACGGCCAGACCTTCCGCGAGGTGGGCCGCCATGCCTTCACTCTTGGCAAGTCCGAGCGCGCCAGCGTCAGCTTTCCCGATGCCGAGGCACGCTACATCCGCATCAGCTACCTGGACCACCATGACAAGCTGTCCGGCGAATATCCAAACACCTTTGCGTTCACCACGGAGGTGGAGGCGTATCATACGAAGTAAGGCGAGGCCAACCAACCAGTTTTTCCCAACCAACCATGAAACTGACCTTTTGCGGCGCAGCCGGAACCACCACGGGCTCGAAACATCTCATCACCGTCAACGGGCAGCGCATCCTGCTGGACTGCGGCTTGTATCAGGGGCGACGGCAGGAGGCCTTTGAGCGCAACCGAGACTTCCCCTTTGATCCAGCCAAGATCGATGTGGTGGTGCTCTCCCATGCGCACATCGACCACAGCGGAAACCTGCCGCACCTGTGTAAACGCGGCTTCAACGGCAACATCTACGCCACGCCCGCCACACGGGACCTGTGCAGCATCATGCTGCCGGATGCAGCGCACATCCATGAAAGCGACATCAACTGGCTGAACCGTCATCGCAAAAACGACAAGCTGCCCCTGCTGGAAGCCAGCTACACCATGGCAGATGCCGAGCGCTGCATGCGGCAGTTTGTGTCCGTAGGCTATCACCGCCCGATGATGATCGCAGACGGAGTCACGCTGACCTTCATCGACGCCGGACATGTGCTTGGCTCCGCACAGGTCATTCTGGACATCAATGACCGTGAAACCGGGCGCCAGTCCCGACTGCTCTTCTCCGGGGACATCGGCCGCCCCAACAACGATCTCCTCAGCGACCCCGAGCCCAGCGAGAAGGTGGACTACGTCATCATGGAGAGCACCTACGGCGGACGGCACCATGAACTGGCCACGGATTCCAACGAGCACATCTGCCAGATCATCCGCCGCATCCTGCAGCAGAAGGGCAAGCTCATCATCCCCTCCTTTGCCGTGGAGCGCACCCAGCAGCTGCTCTACACGCTGGACCAGCTGCGCCACGAGGGCTGCTTCCCGCTCATCCCCACCTTCGTGGACAGCCCGCTGGCCGTGAAGGCCACGGAGATCTTCCGCCTGCACGTGGACGAGCTCAAGCCCAGCGTGCGCGAGGCCGCCTTCATGCGCTCAGACCCCTTCGGCTTTGAGGGGCTGGAGCTGGTGCGTGATGTGAACGAATCCAAGAACCTCAACAAGCTCAAGGGAGCCGCCGTCATCATCTCCGCCTCAGGCATGGCTGAAACAGGCCGCATCCTGCACCACCTGCGCAACAACATCGGCAACTCCCAGAACATCGTGCTCTTTGTGGGCTACTGCGCGGAGCACACGCTGGGCTGGAAGCTGCGCGAGGGGCACAAGCACGTGAACATCCTGGGAGATGAATTCGAAGTGCACGCCGGCATTGAGATTCTCGACTCCTTCTCAGGCCATGCCGATCATGACGAGCTGCTGGGCTGGTTTGACCGGGTGCAGGGCCCGAAGAAGAACGTCTTCCTGGTGCATGGCGAACCCGAGCGCAGCCAGGCGCTGAAGGAAGCCCTGGATGCCAAACACCCTGCAGGCAAGGTGCAGGTGGCGGTGATGAACCAGGCGGTGGAGCTGTGAAGTGATGCGGGCACTACTGCCCGCACGAGCGTGATGGGACGTTCGATCTGCAGGCAAGAGTGCCTGCATCACTTGTCAGTTGCCGCTGCTCTTGAACAGGCGCTTGAAGAAGTGGCCGACTTCGAGGCCGGTGTCACCTGTCCATTCCCAGGCGCGGCGGGCGGCGCGCTTCACTTCGTCAGCAGCCTTTTCTCCCTTGGAAGCGGGTGGTGTGGCAGGCTCACCTGCGGCGTAGCTGGCCAGACCGTTGTTCCACTGCTGATGCAGCACGGCGCCGGTCTCGGCGGAGATGACGATGAAGCCGACTTCCGCGCCATCAGGTCCATTGAGAGCCAGGCCCCATTCCGGAGCACCTGTGGTGGCATTGGCGGCGAGCTGGTAGGCGGCGGTGACAAAGTTCACCTTGGCCATGGCTGCATTCTGCTGCGCGGCCTTGAGTGCGTCTGAGGAGCGGTATTTGATGCGGTTGAATGCGATCGGCTGCGGTGGCACGCGGGTCAGCAGCTTGGTGCCAGCACCGCTGGCCTTGGGAGCCCAGCCGCTCTTGGCAGAGGTGAGGGTGGAACGCACCAGCTCTCCAGGGCGGAAAGGATCGCGTGCATAGACGGACCACTGCGTGGGATCCGCAGGGCTGGCGGGAGATTGCAGCAGCACCACGCCTTCGGAGGTGGCGGCACCGTATTCCTGATCAATGATGGTGGCGATCTCGGGATTGGCATGGCACAGCGACGCACCGGCCAGCAGCAGGCTGAAAATGAGTGAGGCTTTCATGGTGGATGGGACGAGGTTGGAGTGGAGGCGATGCCCGTTCGTTCAATCGCGGCTGCGCAGCTTGGCCAGCAGGCGCAGGATTTCGAGATACAGCCACACCAGGGTGACGAGCAGGCCAAAGGCGGCATACCACTCCATGTGCTTCGGCGCGCCAGCAGCACAGCCGTTTTCGATGAAGTCAAAGTCCAGCACGAGGTTGAGAGCAGCCAGAATGACAACAAAGGCGGAGAAGGCGATGCCGATCACGCCATTGCCAAACAGTCCCGGAATGTGGATGCCAAACATGCCCAGCACCACGGCGGCGAGGTAGAAGAGACACACGCCTCCGGTGGCAGCCACGATGCCGAGCTTGAAGTTCTCGCTGGGCTTGATCAGGCCTGTGGAATACGCAGCCAGCAGGGCAAACAAGACGCCGCAGGTGAGCATGACCGCCGAGAGAACGATGCCGCCGTAGGCCCGCTCATACATGGCGGAGATGATGCCGACAATGACTCCCTTCCCCAGCGCATAAACGGGGGCCAGCGCAGGAGCGGTGGTGGGCTTGAAGGAAATGATCAGCGCCATGACCAGGGGCACGATCCAGCCAATGGTGAGAGCCGAGCCAAACCAGGCGGGCGGGTTGCCGCTGAGAGCGAGCTTCCAGCTCCAGCTGGCGGAGGCCACGAGCAGCAGGGTGAGAATGGCTGTCTTGAGGACGGTGCCGTTAAGCGTCATGACGCCGTCGGCAGCGATGCCGGTGCGTGCATTGACAAAGACCTGGTCGTTGAGAGTGGGATTAGTGGAACGCATGATCGTTGAGTCGAGTTTACTGAAGCAGACTAAAAGAGGTTCCGCAGATTGGTCAATGCGCCACTTTGACGTAAATTTGTCATCGGACGGGACGCCTGCGGCCAAAGAATACGCGTCTGGTTACAAAGGCTGGCAGCAAAAACCTCCGCCCAGCTTTGCCAGGCGGAGGTCTGCAGTTGAAAACGAACTCCATTTAGAGCCAGTCACTGATCCTCTGATCAGCAAACCGGATCCGCCGCCGCATGGTGCTGCATGGCGGCTCTGACAAAGCCGAAGAAGAGCGGATGCGGGTTGTTTGGCTTGGAGAGGAATTCCGGGTGGAACTGGCAGCCCACGTAGTAGGGATGCGCTGGCAGCTCGATGATCTCGGCCAGATCCCCCTTGGGAGAGGTGCCGGAGATGAGCATGCCCTTCTCTTCCATGAGCTCCTTGTAGTCGGAGTTGAACTCAAAGCGGTGGCGATGGCGCTCGGTGATGGTGGCGCTGTGGTAGAGGTCGAAGGCCTTGCTGCCAGGGACGAGGTCGGTGACCCACGAGCCCAGGCGCATGGTGCCGCCGAGCTGCTTCACCTTCTTCTGCTCCTCCATGAGGCTGATGACGGGATGCGCGGCCGCCTTGTCAAACTCCGTGCTGGTGGCTCCGTCGAGGCCGCAGACATTGCGGGCAAACTCGATGACGGCGATCTGCATGCCGAGGCAGATGCCAAAGTAGGGGATGCCCTTCTCGCGGGCATAGCGTGCGGAGGTGATCTTGCCTTCCGTGCCGCGATCACCAAAGCCGCCGGGGATCAGAATGCCCTGCAGTCCGGCCAGATAGAGGTCGGGGCCTGCCTTCTCGATGCTCTCGGCATCCACGCGCACGATGTCCACTTTGCAGTCATGGGCGGCACCAGCGTGCGTGAGGGATTCGTAGATGCTCTTGTAGGCATCCTGCAGCTCGATGTACTTGCCCACCACGCCGATGCGCACGTGGTGCGTGGGGTGGATGACGCGCTGCACAAAATTGCGCCAGCGGCTGAGGTCGGGCTGCGGGGTGGTGAGGTTGAGCTGGCGGCAGACGTTGTCGTCCAGGCGCTCTTCGTGCAGCTTCAGCGGCACCTCGTAGATGGTGTGCTTCACGTCGCGCACTTCGACGACGGAATCGATCGGCACGTTGCCGAAAAGGGAGATCTTCTCGCGCACATCGGAGTCCAGAGGGTGCTCGGTGCGGCAGAGAATGATGTTTGGGGCAATGCCGATTTCCCGCAGCTTGGCGATGCTCTGCTGCGTGGGCTTGGTCTTCAGCTCCTGGGCGGCCTTGATGTAGGGCACCAGGGTGGCGTGGATGTAGAGCACGTTTCCGGGTCCGACCTCGTGGCCAAACTGACGGATGGCCTCCAGGAAGGGCAGGCCCTCGATGTCCCCCACGGTGCCACCGATTTCGGTGATGATGACGTCTCCGCCCATCTTTTCCGTGACTTCCTGCATGCGGGCTTTGATCTCATTGGTCACGTGCGGGATCACCTGCACGGTGCGGCCCTTGTATTTGCCGGCACGTTCCTTGTCCAGCACGCTCTGATACACCTGGCCGGAGGTCAGGTTGTTGAGGCGGGAGAGATTGGTGTGGGTAAAGCGCTCGTAGTGGCCCAGGTCCAGGTCGGTCTCGGCGCCGTCGTCCAGCACGTACACCTCGCCGTGTTCGTACGGGTTCATGGTGCCGGGGTCGATGTTCAGGTACGGGTCAAACTTCTGCATGATGACCCGCAGACCGCGCAGCTCCAGCAGCGTGCCGAGGGAGGATGCGGCAAGGCCCTTGCCAAGTGAGCTGACGACACCGCCGGTGACAAAAATGTATTTCATGATGCTTCTCGGTTGGAGGTTGTCGGGGCGTTGTTCAAGAAGATTGTTTTTGAAGATGCTTTTCGATGGCCGCTGCCTGCTCGGGAGTATCCACTCCAGGGGAGAGCTCGTCCGTCAGCACCACCCGAATGCGGGTGCCGTTTTCCACAGCGCGGAGCTGCTCCAGGGACTCGGTCTGCTCCAGGCGGGAGGGCGGCCAGGCCACAAACTGGAAGAGGAAGCTGCGCTGAAAGCCGTAGATGCCCAGATGGCGGTAGCTGCGCGGCCAGGCCTCCGGATTGCGCAGGTAGGGCAGCGGCGAGCGGGAGAAATAGAGCGCGTCTCCGTGGGTGTCGAAGATGACCTTCACCACATTGGGGTCGGTGATCTGTGCGGCATCGTGGATGGGTGCCGCAGCGGTGATCATCTTTACGTCGGGATCATCGCGCAGTGTACGGGCCAGCTCATCGATCAGCGCCGGGGAGATGAGGGGCTCATCTCCCTGCACATTGATGACCACTCGATGGTCAGGGAAGGAATTGGCCGCCTCGGCGATGCGGTCTGTGCCGCTGGGGTGATCTGGAGAGGTAAGGACGAATTTGGCCCCGAAACCGGCTGCCGCCTCGGCAATGCGGGCGTCATCCGTGGCGATGATCACGTCGTCAATCTGCTTGCACTCCTGGCAGCGCTCCCAGACGTGCTGGACGAGCGGTTTTCCGGCGATGAGGTGGAGCGGTTTGCCTGGGAAGCGGGTGGAACCCCAGCGGGCAGGAATGGCTACGAGAGTACGGGAGGAGGAGTCGGTGGTTGCCAAGGGTATGGTGGGAGGCAGGTTCCCCTGAAATGACGCGAAAGCGCCTGCGATGCAAGGGAGATTTGGAAATGAGTCCTCGGCTGCGGAGGGCAAAAAAAATGACTCCCTCGGGCAGGCCCGGGGGAGTCATGGGGAAACCGGAAGACGGTTACTTGACGTGCTGGTTCACCAGCTTGGTCATTTCAAACATGGTCACCTGGCTCTTGCCGCCAAAGACAGCCTTCAGCGCCTCGTCGGCGTTGATGTTGGTCTTCTTGGCCTGGTCCTGGAGACCGTGCTGCTTGATGTAGTCCCACAGTTTCTTCGTCAGCTCACCACGGGAGAGCGGCTCGGAACCGACGACCTTGGCAAGAGCTTCATCCGGCTGGACGGGCTTGCTCAGGGCTGGGTTGGGTTTACGGGCGGGTTTGGAGGAGGTTGGTTCAGACATGGGGGGACGAGGCTGGCAGCATCCGTGCCTGTGGTCAACCTCTGTGTGCGTCGGAATGCTTAATGAAGCTAAAGCGTGAGTGGTGCGTGTGGTGCATCTTTATTTTACCAAAAACGTAATAAATCACGCAAATGCATTATCGTCATGAATTTGTGCGCAGCTTTACGAGTTCATGCCCGCCAAGCTGATGCGCATCTGATTTCCCGACCTTTTTTGCCGAATGTGGGTGCGACTACCCCTTCTCGCTCTGGCTTTCCTCCAGCATGCGCACGCTTTTCTCCACCAGAGGCAGCCAAAGGCTCACGCGGGTGCCGAGCCCTTCGCGGCTTTCCACATCGATCTCGCCGCCGTGCTCGCGCACGATGCGGCGGACGATGAGGAGGCCCAGGCCGGTGCCGGTGCTGCGGGTGGTGGAGAAAGGCTGGAAGAGCTTGCCCATCTGCTCGGCATTGATCCCCTTCCCCGTGTCGTCAAAGCTCAGGCGCACCTCGTAGTCGGTGAAGGTGCCGCTGATGGTCAGGGTGCCGCCTTTGGGCATGGCCTGGCAGGCGTTGCGGATGAGGTTGTACACCGCCTGCTTCATCTGGCCGGGGTCGAGCAGCAGCAGGGGCAGGTCAGCGCGGAGTTCCAGCTTGAGCTTCACCTTGGCGGCCTCGATCTCCGGCTGCAGGAAGCGCACGCACTCGTCCAGCAGCTCGCGCAGCTGCACGCGCTGGAGCTGGGGCTTGGTGGGGCGGATGGCCGCCAGGAACTGGCCGATGATGAAGTCCAGCCGCTTGATCTCGCCGGTGGCCACGTCCAGGTGCTCCTGCAGGCTGGCACCCTTGGCCCCCATCTTCTTGAGGCGGCGCTCCAGCAGCTGGAGGTGGATGGTGAGGGAATTGAGAGGGTTTCCCAGCTCATGGGCCACCCCGGCAGCGAGGAGGGTGAAGGCATTGAGGCGCTCGCTTTCCAGCTGCTCCTCGGTGCGCTTGCGGGTCTCAGTGACGTCGCGGATGAGCATCACAAAGCCCTGCGGTGCCTCGTCGTCGATGCTGGTGATGTAGAAATTGAGGTAGCGGTTTTCCGGGTAGAAGACCTCCAGGTCGCGGCTGACCACGGTGCCGGGGATCAGCAGCTCGCTCCAGTCCAGCCCGCGCACGCCCTGGGCCAGCTGCTGGCCCAGCACCTGATCGCGCTCCAGGCCAAAGAAGGTGCAGGCGGCGCGGTTCACGTAGGTGACCTTGGCCTCGGCATCCAGCAGGATGACGCCCTCCTGCAGCGCCTCAAAGACCTTCTCCTGAAATTTCTTTTCCCGCACCAGCTCCAGCACGATGCCCTGAACCTCGCCGGGTTCCAGGCGGTCTATGCGTTTGATAAGCTTGTCGATGAACGCAGATCTCATAGGTTTGCGGGAATGAACGACCTCCTCATTGTCCTTTGCACCTTCCCGGATCTCGGGAAAGCCCGCGAGACTGGCACGGCGCTGGTGGAATCGCAACTCGCCGCCTGCGTGAATCTCATCCCCGCCGTGGAATCCATCTACCGCTGGGAGGGCAAGGTGGAGACCGCAGCCGAGGTTCTGGCGGTGTTTAAGACGACGAGCGGAGCGTGGCCGCGCTTTGAGGAGCGACTGAAGGAACTACACCCGTATGACGTGCCGGAGATCGTGGCGCTGAGGCCGGAGGAGGTGAGCGAAGCGTATGCGCGCTGGGTGGGGGAGAGTGTGGGGTGACAAGGAACGCCCCGGAAGATTTTACACCGCAGAGATTGGATAAACGCAGAGGTTTCTGATTTAAAATCTCTGCGGTGTGGACAATCATTCTTTTGAGTGGGTTTTGATCCGGTGAACTTCGGTAACGAGAGAATCGGCGTGGAAATTGAGGCAGAGTCCCGAGTTGAGCCCAGATGCCTTCAATAGAGAACGATCTCTGGCAAGCTGAAGCGGCCCTAACTCCTTCACGCAGTGGCAGACAACCATCAGGCTTTCTTCAACAATCATGGGTACTTCTTTGCGGCTTAAGATAAGCTGATCGCGATAGATTAAATTTGCGGGAAGATTGATCTGTACCCGGATGCCTTTCAAGCTTAACGCCCTGGCCAGACATGCCTCATAGGCGCTTCGAAGCAGGCCATAACCCAGTTCATACCTTACCTCCAGAGCAGCGGCCAGCACTTCACGAGAAAGGTCGTCAAATTTCTCCGCCACTAGCATTTCGCTCTGAAACCGCGAAACAGATTTTAGTGAACAGGCCCTTCGTAAAATCCCATCCTTCAGAGTCAATGTATTGAAGTTCATGAGCAGCCCCAAAGACAGTGCGGAAAGCCGCAGATAGGTCAGCAGCTGAGCCACGTAAACGGGATGAATTTTCTCCACTGTCTTGAGTTCCAGCAAGAGCTGCCCAGAAACGACAATGTCCAAACGATAACCGCAGTCGAGTTCCTCGCCTTTGTAACAAAGAGGCTGAGGCACCTGGCATTGATGCTCGATTCCCAGGGCATCCAATTCCAGATGCAGCGCGTGCTCATAATCCGCCTCATCCAATCCCGGTCCAAATGCACAATGCACCGCTATGGCTGCTCCGATGACACTCTTGGTGAGGCTGCCGCCGAGATTAGGATGTGGTGAAGAAGGCATAACAAAACAGAGCTTTACACCGCAGAGATGAGAAAAACGCAGAGATTTTTTAAATCAGAAACCTCTGCGTTTATTCAATCTCTGCGGTGTAAAATCTGCAGTCCTACACCCCCAGCACCTCACTCAGCGCTCGCTGAATGCGTGCCAGAGTCTTCTCCTTGCCGATCAGATGCGCGATGGTCGTCACGCCGGGGCCACGTGACTGACCGCTCAGCGCAAAGCGCAGCAGGGGCATCATGGCACCGGGTTTGACGGAGAGGGCTTTGGCGGCGGCTTCGACGGCGTCGTGGACGCTTTGCTCAGTCCATTCAGCAGCCTGTGCGAGTTGCTCGGCGGCGGCTTTGAGGAGGTCGGGGTTTTCGGGCTTGGCTTTGAGCTTGGTCACCACGTCGGCTTCAAAGGGGTAGTCCTCGCGGAAGAAGTAGTGAACCCATTCGGGAAAATCGGTGAGGAGGCTGACCTTTTCGCGCACGCTGTGGACGGCGGCGGCGGCCATGGCGTCGTCGGTCCATGAGAGGCCTGCTGCGGTGAGGAAGCGTGAGGCATTTTGCAGCAGGGCTTCGGGGCTCAGCTCGCGCAGATACTGCGCGTTGAACCACTGGGCCTTTTTAAGGTCAAACTTGGCGTTGCTGCTGTGGATGGCGCTGGCGTCGAAGAGCGCGGTGAGGTCCGTGCGGCTGAGCTTTTCGCTCTCGGCCTTGGGGGTCCAGCCGAGCATGCAGAGGTAGTTGAACACAGCGTCGGGCAGGAAGCCGGCGTTCATGTAGCTGTGCTCGATGGCGCTGCCGGCATCGCGCTTGCTCATCTTGGTGCCGTCCGGGTTCAGGATGAGCGGGATGTGGGCGTAGGTGGGCGGGGTGGCGCCGAAGGCGTTGAAGAGGTCGATGTGCTTCCAGGTGTTGGAAAGGTGGTCCTCGCCGCGCAGGACGTGCGTCATGCGCATTTCGATGTCGTCCACCACGTTCACAAAGTGGAAGATGTAGCTGCCGTCCGGGCGGCGGATGGTCATGTCCGGCTCCTCGGTGGGGGCAAAGGTGACGTCTCCGCACACCAGATCGTGCACGGTGATGGCGGTGCGGCTGAACTTGAAGCGCTGCGCGCCATCGGGCTCGGCATAGACGCGGCCTGCGTCTTCCAGCTTTTTGAAATAGGCGTCGTAGATGTGCTTGCGCTGGCTCTGGAAGTAGGGGCCGCAGTCGCCACCGGCTTCGGGGCCTTCATCCCAGTCCAGGCCCAGCCAGCGCAGGCCCTTGATGATGCCTGCGGCGGCTTCGGCGGTGTTGCGTGCGCCGTCGGTGTCTTCCACACGGAGGATGAAGGTGCCGCCTTCCTTGCGGGCCATGAGCCAGTTGAAAAGGGCCGTGCGGGCGCCTCCGACGTGGAGGTCACCAGTAGGGGAAGGAGCAAAGCGGACGCGGATGGACATGGGTGGTAGGAAGTAGTGCGGGCAATCCTGCCCGTGCAGAAGGGGCGGAGACAATAGCCGGGATTCGCCATTTCAAATTTCAAATCTCAAATTTCCAAATCCGGCGCGCCTGTTTATGCTCAGACCATGAAAATCTCACGCATCCTGCTCATCCTCGTCGGCCTGGTGCTGCTGCTCGCAGTGGCCACTCCGCTGGGGGCCGTCTGGTGGCTGCGCCAGTATGTGAGCAGGGAGAGGCTCGTGCAGATCACGGAAAAGGCGATCAATGCCCGTGCGGACCTGCAGGATGTGACGCTCTCCATCTTCACCTGGCCGCCGAGCCTGCGCCTCTCGGGCATCAAGCTGGCCCCGCGCGACCAGCACGCAGGCACCCCGCTGGCCTCCCGCCCGCCGCTGGAAAAGGCGGATGTGAAGATCGAGATGGCCTACCTGGAGCTGCTGCCAGATGCGCTGTGGCGCAGGCAGTTTGAGCCCAGGGTGCTGCGCTTCATCGACGTGGATGTGGACGAGCGCATCAGCCCGCTGGAGGGCAGCTCCCTGCAGCGGCTCTTTCTCCCCTCCCCTGAAAAGCTGGCGCAGATGCCACCGCCACAGGTGCCACCGCAGGAGGAGGTGCCGCAGGCCATCCCCGTGCAGCCAGCACCGCCTGCCCCCCCTGCCCCGCCCAAGGGCAAGGCGCAGCGTGTGGGCCTGCGGGAGATCAGCATCGAGCAGGCGCACTTCCGCATCTCCAATGGCGGCGCGGAGTCGCAGTTCAATGCAGACGTGAGCGACTTCAGTCTCTCCTTCACGGACATCGACATCGACCCGGGCGATCTCATGGCGCACAATCACCTGCACGTGCGTCTGGCCGCCAAGGCGGTGGTGGACGGTGTGACCAAGATCGGCGGGCAGGTGCGGCAGGTGCGCTTTGCCGACATGACGCTGCATGGCGAGGGCGATGTAAACCCCGTGGACCCCGCCACCATGCTGTGGTCCCCGGCGGCGGATCTGAGCCTCACGATCGACCGCGGCTCCACCATCGGCGGAAATCTGACCATCGGCGAGACCGCCGGACAGCACCTGGACAAGCTCATGAAGTACGGCATCGACATCAGCGCCGTGCGCATCGGCGGCACGCTGGCGCAGGATGTGCATGCCCACGTGCTCTACCGGGAGCAGACCATGCGCTTTCTGGACGACACGCAGTTTGTGCTGCCGGACTATGAGTACACCATCAAGCGCGAGTCGTGGATGGACTTTGCCAAAGACCAGCAGGGTCTGCTGACACGCCTCTCGTGTGGAGATGCGCTCAAGCACAGCCTCATGCAGGGCATCGCCAGCCGTGGGCTCGGCAGCACCGTCTCCCAGTTTGTGGTGGGCCTGCTTTCAGACAGCCGGGGACGCCTGAGCTTTGACCTCACCGTCACAGGATCGCTCTCCCACCCGCAGGTGACGCCCGACATCGTGAAGAAGCTGAACAACATCATCGGCGACGACATTGAAAAGAAGGCCAAGGGACTGCTCAACACCTTCAAGGGGCTGTTTAAATAGAGGCCGAAGAAATAGTGGCGTGAGTGCTTGGCAAGGCGGGGGCCGCCGCTTAGCATCCGCGCACTACTATGAGCAACAAATCGTACGGATGCCTGATCGCCCTGCTGCTGCTCGGGCTCATCGTCAGCCTGGGCCTGAATGTGGGCCTGTTCGTCAGCAAGCTGGATTTTGACGTGAGTGCGGACGCCGGACTGGTGGCGACCACCGCACGGCCCAAGCGCAAGCTGCATGAGGTGACGGTGGAGTCCGCCAGGAAAACCACGCAGGACAAGATCGTGCACATCGATCTTGAGGGCGTGATCTCCTCCATGAGCATGAGCGGCCTCTTTGCCGAGGCGATGCCGAGCGTGGAGAGCATCAAGCACGCGCTGGAGCAGGCGGTGGAGGACAAGAACGTGAAGGCCATCGTGCTGCGCATCAACTCCCCCGGCGGCGAGGTCACGGCCTCGGACATCCTCTACAATGCGGTGAAGAAGGCGGCCAAGGAAAAGCCCGTGGTGGTGTACATGGACGCCATGGCGGCCTCCGGCGGCTACTATGTGTCCTGCGGCGCGAGCAAGATCGTGGCCAGCGAGACGACGCTCACGGCCAGCATCGGCGTGATCATCGAGACGATGAACTACAGCGAGCTCTTTGGCAAAGTGGGCCTGTCCATGAACGCCTTTACCAGCGGCGCCTTCAAGGACTCCCTGAGCGGCGCACGCCCCATGCGCGAAGATGAAAAGGCCTACGTGCAGCATCTGGTGATGTCGATGTACGACCGCTTTCTGGGCATCGTGTCCGAGGCGCGCGGCGTGCCTAAGGAGCAGCTCAAGAGCACCGTGGCCGACGGCCGCGTGGTGACGGGGCGCGAGGCCCTGGCCGCCAAGCTGGTGGACCAGATCGGCTACGTGGAGGATGCCTACGCACTGGCCCGCACGCTGGGCAAGACCGCCGATGCCACCGTGGTGAAATACCGCCATGAAATGAGCTTTTTTGAAGCCATCAGCATGGCCTCCGCCAAAGCCGGGACACAGCCTGCCAAGGTGCAGCTGGATGTGAGCAGCAGCCTCATGCCCAAGCTGCTGCCCGGCGTGCCCTACTACCTGCCACCCAGCTTTGCCCACTGATCATGCTGGACGTCAATTCATACGGAGTCCTGCACGATCTGGCGGTGTATGTCAGCATCGCCACGGCGCTGTCACTATTCGGCTACCGCATGCTGAGGCAGATGCGCCCGGAGGTCTCGTGGAATCAAGAGGGCTCGGTGCTCTCCCGCCCCTACAGCGCGGTGGACCTGCTGGTGCTGGCGGGCATCGGTCTGGTCTTCATCCTCTCCATGCAGCCGCAGAAGGCGGAAGGTGCGGCAGCGGCGGCGGCTGTCAGCGACAGCACGCTGATCGTGGGCATGATCTTCAATCTCATCGTGTGCGCCGGCCTGCTGCTCTACCTCTTCCAGGTGCGCGGGCTGAATCCGGCGGAGCTCTTTGGCCTGCAGCAGGTGCACTGGCGCTCCCTGGCCATGACGGCGGGGATTTTCACACTGATCATCCTGCTGACGATCAATCTGGTCTCCGCCGCCACGCAGACGTGGCTGCAGGGCTTCTGGCCGGACATGGAGCCGCAGGAGACGGTGAAGGCGTTTCAGGAATCCGACGGCCTCGGCTTCAAATTCCTCGTGGTGCTCATGGCGGTGGTCATCGCGCCGCTGGCGGAGGAGACGATGTTTCGCGGCTTTGTGTACGGCGTGCTCAAACGCTATACGGACGCCCCCTTTGCCGCGCTGGCCTCATCGCTCATGTTTTCCATCATTCACCTGCACGTGGGCAGCCTGCTGCCGCTGTGGATGCTGGCCGTGCTCTTCTGCCTGGCGTACGAGATCACCGGCTGCCTGCTGGCACCGATGATCCTGCACGCGATCTTCAATGGCGTGAGCATCCTCGCCATGATGTTTGTGGACAAGTGAGCTGGGATGAAGCCCGAAAACCAGGCGCACCCCCTTGTCAGCCCCGCGCACGGCTCCCAGATTTCACACAAGAGAAGATGCGACCAAACGCGAAGCCCACAGCGATGCCCCTGGAATACTCAGTCCAGAAAGCGGAACTCTGGCGTGGACCAGAGGTTCTGAATAAAGCGGGCCCAGAGGTCGCGGATGTCTTCGACTGTGGCGTTGCCGGACTGGCTGGATTCGATGAACTCACGCACCAGTGCAATCTCCTTGTCCGTGGGCTGACGCTGCAGGGAGTTGCGAAAGGCGGTGGCGATGCGTGCATCCGTCTCAGGAGATGACTGCAGCACCACATCAGCAGCGCTGCGGGCCTGCTCGATGACCTTGGGAGAGTTCATGAGAAAGAGCGCCTGCGTGGCCACGGTGCTGGTGGTGCGCTGGGCGATGGGCTGGTTGATGTCCGCAAAGTCAAAAACCTCAAAGAGCGGATGGCGCACATTGCGGAAGGCAGCGGCGTACAGGCTGCGGCGTGTGTCCAGAAACTGGTAGCCGTATTCCAGATTCTGGATCTTCTGATCGTTGGCATCCACGGCCTTGGCTTCGACAATGCCCGGGCCGCCAAAGCTGCGGTCCAGTGTACCAGCCGCAGTGAGCATGGCGTCCCGCAGGCACTCGGCGTCCAGCCGCTTGCGGTTCATGTGGCTGAGCAGGCGGTTGTCCGGATCTGAGGCGGCAGCGTGGGATGAAGCCAGGCGGTACGCATGGCTCATGACCATCTGCTTGATGAGGAGCTTGAGGCTCCAGCCGTCCTCCATGAAGCGCACGGCCAGATGATCGAGCAGCTCGGGGTGGCTGGGGGCTTCGCCGGTCGAACCGAAGTTGTCCGTCGTGCGCACGATGCCCGCGCCGTAGATCCAGTGCCAGATGCGGTTGACCATGACGCGTGCGGTCAGCGGATTGTCGCGTGAGGTCATCCACTGCGCCAGCTGCAGGCGGCCGCTGGCATCGGTGGGGATCACGGGTGCGGTGCCATGCACGGCAGCCTGGATGAAGCCGCGCGGCACGGTGACCCCCAGATTCCGTATGCTGCCGCGGATGTGGATCTTGGCATCCTCTGGCGCGGTGTCCTCCGCCACGGACATGGCCTCGGGGCGGTCCCGCTGGTCTTTCTGCACGGCCTTCAGTTCCTTCTCCAGTTCTGCGAGCTGCTTCTTGAGCTTCACAGCGGTTGGCGACTCCTTGTCCTTTTCCTTTTTCGCCACCACTTCATCCACGGTCTCGTCTGCCGGGAGAAACTGCACGGCATCCACCGTCACATAGCCTTGAGATGCGGCATTAGACACCATGACAAAGCCCTGGCCGTTGGCCTCGAAGCGGTATGTGCCCAGAGAGGCAAACTGCAACCCCTTGAGGGAATCGGTGACCATTTTCACGCCTTTGAGCTCCTCGCCATCGGCATGCAGGATGGTCACTGTGGCGCTCTCTGCGCGGTTGGGACCAGAGTTGAAGGCCAGGCGCACCTCATAGCGTCCCGTCTTGGGAATCTTGGGGGTGAAGGACACGGTTTTCTCGCCCTTGCCTTCGTTGTTGTCGCTGAGATAGCCGCCGCCGATGTAGGGGGCGTAGCTGGTGGACTGCTTCCACATGCCCACCTTCTGCGCGGCGCTGTCGTCCACCACGATGCCGGGGAGGTCTTTGATGGAAATCGTTTTGCGCGCGCGCAAATCCGCACTGCCGGCATCTCGCAGACTGTCCTTGATCGTGGCGATCTGCTCCTTCAGCTCGCCCACTTGCTTCTCGTGCTTTTGCAGCGCCACCTCCGCCTCGCCGTCCAGCGGCAGCGGCGTGTCGATCCAGTGCGCCACGTTGTCGGTGTAGTTCCGCAGCGTCTTGGTGCTGCGCAGGATGCCCGCCAGCGCGTAGTAGTCGCGCGAGGACACAGGATCAAACTTGTGGTCATGGCAGCGTGCGCAGCCCAGCGTCATGCCCAGAAAGGCGCGTCCCAGGGTGTCCATCTGCTCGTCCACGATGTCCATGCGCAGCATGCCTTTGTCCTGCTCTTCGTAGTTGGTGGGCCCCAGAGCGAGGAAACCGGTGGCTGTGACCTGCCTGCGGCGTGCAGCGGCGTCTCCAGCGGGCAGGATGTCTCCGGCCAGATGCTCGGTGATCATGCGGTCTAGCGGCACATTGTCGCGGATGGCTTCGATGACGTAGTCGCGGAAGCGCCAGGCATCTTTGAACGGCAGCGAGCGTCCGCCACCTGATGACTCCGCAAAGCGTGTGATGTCCAGCCAGTGGGAGGCAAAGCGCTCGGCAAAAGCGGCGGAGGCCAGCAGTTCGTCCACACGCTTTTCATACTCCGCCAGCGTCTGCGGAGCGGGCTGGGAAGGGTCCGGCGGCAGACCTGTGAGGTCAAAGGCCAGGCGGCGCTGCAGGACGGCTGCGCTGGCATCCGGTGCGGGGGCAAGGTGGTTTTCCTCCAGTTTTGCGAGGATGAAGCGGTCGATGTCGTTTGCGGGCCATGCGGTGTTTTTCACCGAAGGTGGCGGCACATCATGCGGTGGCTGGAAGGACCAGAAGCTGGCGTCTGCCCGTGCGGACTTTCCTTTGGCGCTGCTGGCCACCTCATCACGCGGGTCCGGTGCGCCAGACTCGATCCACTGCTTCAGATCCGAGATCTCGCTATCCTTCAGCTTGCGTTTGGGCGGCATTTTCAGGTCGCGGTCCATGTAGGAGACGGCCTGCCAGAGCTTGCTTTCATCCAGCTTTCCAGGCACCAGCGCGGGGCCGGAGTCTCCACCGGTCTGCCACCCGCCGCGCGAATCCAGGCGCAGCCCGCCTTTCTGCTTGTCCGGGCCATGGCACTCGATGCAGTTCTGAATGAGCAGCGGGCGGATGCGCTGCTCAAAGTGTGTCAGGTCCGCAGCGGCACAGGCGGCGGAGAGACATGCGGAGGCTAGGAGTACGCGACGGATCATCTGGGGGAAATGTGCCTAGGCAAACGAGCCGCGCGCAAAGCCTCTTTCAATCAGGCGGTGAAGCGCAGGAGGTGGTGCTGCCGGTAGCTGCCCAGCACCTCCGGCGCTTTCAGCGCAGCCTGCTGTGCCATCTGCGAGAGATCGGCCAGCGTTTCGGGGAAATCGTAGGCAGCCACATGGGCGCAGGCTTCATCCAGGTGTGCGGGGTTCACCTCCCGCCACTCATTGCGCATGAAGCCCAGGTAGCCGTCCAGGTACTGCTCGCGCGTCTGGCCTTCATCCCGCAGCACATCCACCATGATAAGCTGGCCACCGGGTGCCAGACGCTCGGCGCAGGCGGTGAGCAGGCGCTGCTTGCCGGCGGCATTCAGATGATGCACGGCAAAGCCGGTGAAAATCACATCAAAAGCACAGTCCGTGTCCTCCACTGCCTGCAGCATGTCCTTGTGATGCAGTGCTGTGTTGGAGAGGCCCTGCAGGTAGCCGCGTGCCTCCTCCAACGCAGAGGCGGAGAGGTCCACGCCATCGTAGCTGGCTGGCGGAGCAGCCTTCAGGCAGGGCGCTAGAAAGCGCGCATTGCCGCAGCCCAGATCCAGCAGGTGGTACGGCCCTCCCGCATGGCGCTGACGCAGGAGATCCGACACCTGAGCGTAGATCTCCTGATGGAACATGTAGTTCCTTTCAGAGATGGCATCATAAAGCGTCCAGGCTTTGCGAAAGAGGGCGGTGTTGTCGTCTTGGGTGAGGGAGATGCTCATTGTTTGGCGAAAAGTGGCATTCACCCGCCTCAGCAGGAAGGCATGCGCGCCGCATGAGAGCATCATTCACGCAGCGCGCCAGCTTTCGCTTTCAGGCCGTCTTAAAAGGGCCGGGGGCAGATGACATGACCGCCACCGTGCGGGCGGTACCAGACGCCGCGGTGCGTGTAATAACGCACCCCTCCATGGTAGTAGGGGCGGGCCCCCACAGGCAGCACCACAGGGCGTACCACGGGATGAACAACCGGGCGGCCATAGCCGGGACGATAGGCGGGGCCGTAATAGCAGGAACTCAGGGTGAGCACGAGGAGGGAGGCGCAGAGTATGGCTTGGAGTTTCATGGTATGGAGTGGGTGATTTCCCGGCAGGAACAGACGCTTTCACCCCCAAATTGCTTCAATCTTTTCCCGGCCTTTCCCCGAAAGGGAGCGTTTTTCACTTTCGTTTGTTACCTCCCTTTTCACAGTACCGTCCCCAATCACCCTGCCACCCATGACCCCCGACGAAGCCAAAGCCCAGCTCGACAACCAAGTCCGCGAAATCATCAACTGGCACTTCTCCCCCGAGACTGGCTGCCAGTTCTGGCTTGAATGGGCCAAAAAGAACTTCGACCCCCGTGGCAAAGTGAACAGCTACGAGGACATCGTGGCCCAGTTCTCCCACTTCCAGGACGAGTGGCTGCGCGATCTCCAGCCTGAAGTCTGGGTGCCTGCCGCATTCAAGGGCAAGCCCTTCAACATCTTTGAAACCGGCGGCACCACCGGCATGCCCAAGCAGCGCATCGGCTGGAACGACTTCCGCGTGGACTACGAGGAGTTCAGCCACAAGCTGGACGACAAGCACTTCCCCCCCGGAGAGTCTTGGATCATGGTCGGCCCCACCGGCCCCCGCCGTCTGCGTCTGGCCGTGGAGCACCTGGCCAACTACCGCGGCAGCGCCTGCTACTTTGTGGACTTGGACCCCCGCTTCGTGAAGAAGCTCATCTCCAACAAGCAGGGCGATGTGGCCCGCCAGTACATGGACCATGTGGTGGACCAGGCCGTGCTGCTGCTCAAACACCGCAAGATCTCCGCCATCTTCACCACCCCCAAGCTTCTGGAAGCGCTGGCCGAGAAAGTGGATCTCTATGACGCCGGCATCCGCGGCTGCTTCGTGGGCGGCACCACCATGACGCCACAGTATGTGCGCTTCATCATCGAAGAGGTGCTGGAAAACCGCATCGGCTTCTACCCCACGTATGGCAACACCCTCATGGGTCTGGCCGCCAGCGTGCCCATCCAGCCCGAGGACAACTTCTCCGTGACCTACTATGCGCCGCAGCCCCGCGCCGTGCTGCGCGTGGTGGACCCGAAGAACACCGACACCACCGTGGAATACGACGCCTGGGGCCGCGTGGAACTGACCACCCTGACCAAGGAGTTTTTCATGCCCCGCTTCCTGGAGCGTGATGAGGCCATGCGCCGCCGCCCCCGTGCCCCCTATGCCTGGGACGGCGTGGCCGACGTCCGCCCCTTTGGCGCCATGGAGAAGACCATCGTGGAAGGCGTTTACTAAGCTTCCAACACCCAGCTTGTTTCCCAACGGGAGTGCGGTCACCGCACTCCCGTTTTTTTTGCGGGTGGCCTCGGAGATGATGGCCGTTTGCCCGGTCAAGCCCCCCCCTGCATCTGTGGGGGTTTTCGTGGGCACTAAAGAGAGCGAAACATACACTCTCATGAAAACAGCCATACTCTCCATCATGCTAACCGCCACATCGCTACCCGCCAGCGCGGAACTCATCATCACCTACGCAGAAAGCCCGGACTCGAATCTTTCCTCGCTCAAAAACACGCAAGTCTTCACTTTCGACGACCTGAAGACAGGGGTGAACAAAAATGTCTCCTGGAGCGGGGTGGGCACCTTCGACCAGCTTTACGTCAAAAGCGCCGACACCTACGGCGGTGCTGCCGATGCCTCCAATCCCAATGGCACCAAATACTCTCTGCAGGGCGCAGGCACCTCGGTGCTGAGCAGCACCCTCACTCTCAAAAGCGATTCTTCCTACTTTGGCATGTGGTGGTCCGCCGGAGACGCCAGCAATGTCCTGAAGTTCTACGAAAACTCCACGCTTGTGGCCACTTTCACCACCAGCAGCCTCATGAATCTTCTGCCGTCGAGCTACGACGGAAACCCGAAAAACCGTGCGCTGGACAGCAATGAGCCCTTCGCCTTCATCAACTTTTTTGGCGATGACAAAACGGCCTGGAACAAGGTGGTGCTGACGAACAACAACTCCTCGGGCTTTGAGTCGGACAACTACACGGATCGTGCCGCCGCGTGGAACCCTCTGGTGGATGGAGCCCTCCCAGGAGTCCCTGTGGCGCTGGTGAACGGCAATACCACGACTCAGGTCACAAAAGACTCGCTGGCAGGCACCAAATGGAGCCTGGGGCAGACCGCCGTGGCCTCCGCGCCAGGAGCCCCTGCTCCGCCCGTGACTTTGCTGGCTGCGTTTGCGGGTGTCATCGGCCTGCGCCAGGTCCGCGCACGTCGGAAGCAGGCAGCTTGATTCGAACCTCTTCTTATCCTCCGCGCCATGCACTTCCACCTCACAGCCTCCAGCCTGCGCACGGGGATCGCCGCTGTGGCTGTGGCGGCAGCGGTGCACCTGACGCAGTCGCGGGACATGGTGGTGGACTTTACGCGCCCCATCGTACTACAGGCCCTGCAGTGGCTGGGCACGGAGGCGGTGGACTGCGGCGATGAGCTGCGCGTGGGCCGGCTGCTGGTGCCCTGGACGCGAGATTGCGCCGGGATCAATCTGCTCCTCATCCTGCTGGCTCTGGCAGTGTGGGTGAACCGCAAAGAGAGCCGTGCATGGCGCTTCTGGCTCTGCATGGCTGGCATGGTGCCGGCAGCCGTGGCGGCCAATGTGCTCCGCGTGCTGACGCTTCTGACCTACCGCACCCTGGCCTATCCGGGTGTGGAGAGCCCGCAGACACATTACTTCATGGGATTCATGTGGCTGGTGCCCTTCATCGCACTGATCACACCACGCGATCATCGCCCGGCCTCCGCCGGGCTGATGGAAACCCTGCACGCCGCAGCGGTGGTGGCGCTGCTGGCCCCGATGGCAGGCACGCCCAATGCCACACTGCTGACTCTGGCGGCTGTGATCGCCCTTTCTCAATGCCGTGTGCGTGAGACTGCAGAGCGCGCAAACCCGTGGCTCTTTGCTGCATGGGTGGCTGCGGGTCTGGCCGTGGCCGTCGTCAGCATGGAGTCCTTCTGGCTGCCCTGGCTGCTGGTGTGCCCGCTGCTGGTGCAAGCAAACTGGGTTTTCAGCATTTCCGGCATGGCCTGCCTCCTCTGCACCCATTCCCTGGTGGCCATGCAGCCGTGGGCCTGGGTTGTGGCAGTCGTGGGCTTGGCATGGACCTTCCTTTTCGAAAAAGGCACGGGGCAGACTACACCGGCTGACAAGACGGATCCAGCCAATGCAGCGGCAGAACCGCTCAGCCCCGCAGGCTGGGCAGGACAGGCGGTATTCTTTGCCTGCCTGGCCCTGCCCTTCCTCGCTTCCACGCTGCTGGCCTTTGGCCTGAAAAGCTGGGAGCCCCCGACCGGCGTGGCCTCGCGCATTATCTCACCCAACTGCTACGAGGTCCGCCTTCCCGGCCAACCTGAGGAGATCGGCCTGGCCTGCTACAGTTCCGCCAGCCGCGACCGCCACCACACGCTGAACGTCTGCCTCAAGTACCGTGGCATCGAACTGCAGCCGATGGATGGCTGCCCGCAGGTGCTTACGGATGGCAAAAACTGCTTCCGCGAATTCTTCCTGCAGGATGGACATTTGCTGCCGGACTACCCCTCCTATGTTCGCAGCACCTTCCGACCGTGGTCCGATCCCGGTGTACATCTCATCTTTGTCTCCGCCCATGAGACGCAGCAGCCAGCCGCCTTCAACGCCACCTGCGAAAAACTGGCACAACGCTTCCATCATGAGTGCCTGAACGCCAGCGGGATGCGTATGGCAACCCGAAGTCTGAAAATGCAGACAAACTGAGCACCCGCGCGCCTCTTTTTCCCGCCTTCTGCGCAACCACAGCGCTCTCGGTTTGTTTTTGACCTATGGCAAAAAAACTCCCGTTTGCATTCCCGTCTCTGCGCGCTTTAAGACTCGTATCCCGATAATCTTGAAGACTCTCACGCAACCGCAGGAATGAAGATCGCACTGGATGTCATGGGGGGCGATTTTGCCCCGCAAAACCCCATCGGCGGCGTCAAGCTCGCCCTCGATTCGCTGCCGGCCATCACCAAGCTGTTTCTGGTGGGGGATCCCGCCGCCATCGAGAAAGAATTGAAGGCCCAGGGAATCGCCAGCCCCAAGCTGGAAATCGTCCCAGCAAGCCAGGTGGTGGACATGGCGGACAGCGGCCTGGACGCCGTCCGCAAAAAGAAAGACAGCTCCATCAGCGTGGCTGTGAATCTGGTGAAGGATGGCAAGGCAGAAGCCGTGGTCAGCGCCGGGCACACGGGTGCCGCCGTGACAGCCTCCCTCATCAAGTTGCGCACCCTCACCCACATCGAGCGGCCAGCCATCGCCTCCATCATGCCCTCGCTGACCAAGCACTGGGTGCTCATCGACGCCGGGGCCAATCCCGACAGCGAGCCCGCCCATCTGGTGCAAAACGCCATCATGGGCAGCGCCTTTGCCCGGCATGTGCTGGGACGTGACAACCCCAGCGTAGGCCTCATGTCCAACGGCACCGAGGAGGAGAAAGGCAACGCCCTTTGCAAGGAAACCAGCAAGCTGCTGCGCCACACGGCAGGGATCAATTTCATCGGCAATGTGGAAGGCCACGACGTGTGGGACACCCCACCGGACGTCGTCGTGTGCGACGGCTTCACCGGAAATGTCATCCTCAAAAACGCCGAAGCCCTGGCCCACTCCATTTTCAGCATGGTGCGCAGCGAAATTAAGAGCTCCTTCTGGACCAAGATCGGCGGTCTGCTGGCCAAGCCCGCCTTCAAGCGCGTACACACCCGCACCAATCCCGACGAGGTCGGCGGCATGCCGCTGCTGGGCCTGCGGGGCATCACCATCATCGCCCATGGCAGTGCATCTCCATTTGCCATGAAGAACGCCATACGGCAGGCTTGCGAATCCATCCAACACCAGGTGGGGCCACACATCGAGGCCGCCGCCACCGCCCATTCCATCTCCCTCCATGCCCGCTCCTAGTTCCCAGCCCTTCTGTGCCTCCAGCATCATTGGCACCGGCAGTTACATGCCGGAGAAAATCCTGACCAATGACGACCTCTCCAAGATCGTGGACACTTCTGATGAGTGGATCACCTCCCGGACGGGCATCAAGGAGCGCCGCATCGCCGCTGCGGAGCAGGCCACCAGCGACCTGGCCGCCGAGGCCGCCCGCAAGGCCATGGAAAGCGCCGGAGTCTCCCCTGAGGAGATCCAACTCATCATCGTGGCCACGGTGACGCCGGACATGTTCTTCCCCTCCACCGCCTGCTTTGTGCAGAAGAAGATCGGGGCCAGCAACGCCGTGTGCTTTGACGTCTCCGCCGCCTGCTCAGGCTTTCTCTACGCCCTCCAGGTGGCACGCCACTTCATCAACACCGGCAACCGAACCACTGCTCTGGTCATCGGTGCGGAAAAGCTCAGCAGTCTGATCAACTGGAAAGACCGCAACACCTGCGTGCTCTTTGGCGACGGCGCCGGAGCCGTGGTGATCCGCCGTGCAGACGAGGAGACCGAGGCTCCCGGACGTGTGCTCTCTACCGTGATGGGCACCGATGGAACCCTGGCCGATGTGCTCAAGGTCCCCGGTGGTGGCTCCGCCTGCCCGATCACCCCGGAAAACGTCGACTCCCACCCCAACACCATCCACATGGAAGGGCGCGAGACCTTCAAGCACGCCGTGACCCGCATGCTGGAGGCCTCCCAGCAGGCGCTGGAAATGGCCGGACTGAGCGCCTCTGACGTGGCACTGGTGATCCCCCATCAGGCCAATGCGCGCATCATCAGCGCCATCGCCGAGCGCCTGAACCTGCCGCTGGAGCGTGTGTTCATGAATCTGGACAAATACGGCAACACCAGCGCCGCCACCATCCCTGTGGCACTGGATGAGGCCAACAAGGCAGGCCGCCTCAAAAAGGGCGACGTGGTGCTGCTCGTAGCCTTCGGCGGCGGCTTCACCTGGGCCAGCTCCGTGGTCCGGTGGTAAGGTGGAATGTCAGCGTGGCAACTGATCGACCTGCATTCCGAAGCCTGCCCCTCTTTTGAGTTGTGGATCAGGTGTCTGAACCAGGGAGAGGGTGCGATTCGGCAAAGTAAATTTTCGCCGCTCCAAGTTTTCAGCCTGCCAAAGTCAGCAATTGCCGCTGCCACCGAAGCCTGGGGCATTTTTAAAGCTATTTGGCCGCCTTGCAGGTGAATCATGCTGCACGCAGCCGAAACGAAGCTGACGGGAGGCGATTACAGGGCACAGCCTTGCTGCATCTTTGGATGCAGGAGAATCACACGATGGATGCATCACAAACCCGGGTGGCCTCCGCCTCCTTATCCAGAGGTGGCGTGCTTTGTTCTCGTCTCTCGGGTGGAGTTCAATCCACCTTAGATTATCCCCAGCTCCTTGCCTACCTTCTGGAACTTCTCCAGCGCGCGGTCGATCTGCGCAAAGGTGTGGGTGGCCATGAGGCTGACACGGAGGATCTCCTCTCCGGGCGGTACGCCGGGGGGGATGACTGGATTGACGAAGACTCCCTCGTCCTGCAGGCGGCGGCAGAAGGCAAAGGTCTTCATGGTATCCCGCACATACACGGGCAGGATGGGGGTCTCGGTGGCTCCGAGGGTGAACCCGGCGCTGATCAGCCCCTGCTTCATGCGAGCGGTGTTGGCCCAGAGCTGCTGCATGCGCTCGGGCTCGGAGATCATGATGCGCAGCGCGGCCAGCGCGGCGGCCACGTTGGCGGGGCTCATGCTGGCGCTGAAGACGAGCGGGCGGGAGTGGTGGCGCAGGTAGTCGATGGTGTCTGAGTCCCCAGCGATGAAGCCGCCCAGGCTGGCGAGCGATTTGCTGAAGGTACCCATGATGAGGTGCACGTCATCCACGAGGCCGAAATGGGAGGCGGTGCCGGAGCCGTGCTCTCCCAGCACGCCGAGGCTGTGGGCGTCATCGACCATGATGACGGCATCGTATTGCTTGGCCAGTTTCACCAGTTCGGGCAGCTTGATGATGTCCCCCTCCATGCTGAAGACGCCGTCCACCACGATGATCTTGGGGGCCTCCGGGGGCAGGTGCGCCAGGCGGCGCGCGAGGGAGGTCATGTCATTGTGGGAAAAGAGGAAGGTCTTGCCCGGAGACATCTGGCAGCCGGCGGCGAGGCTGGCGTGGTTGGCGCGGTCAGCGAGGATGCAGTCCTCACGCCCCACTATGGCGCTAATGACTCCCAGATTCACCTGAAAGCCAGTGCTGTAGAGCAGCACGTCTTCCTTCTTCATGAGCTGCGCCAGCTCGCGCTCCAGCTGCACATGGATGTCCAGGGTGCCATTGAGAAAGCGGGAGCCCGCGCAGCCGCTGCCGTACTTCAGCACGGCCTCGCACACGGCCTCCTTGATGCGCGGGTCATTGGTCAGGCCCAGGTAGCTGTTGGAGCCCAGCATGAGCACCTGCTGGCCATTGATGATGACCTCGGTGTCCTGCGCGGAGGAGATCTCCCGGAAGTAGGGGTAGATGCCAGCCTCACGCACAGCCTGAAGGTCTCCCACCGCTCGGAATTTACGGACCTTATCAAACAATGGCAGGGAGGAAGGAGCTGGAGATGTGGGCATCGGGGCGTAAGTGGAGGACGAAAATGGCACTGGAACGCCTGCTGTCCATGACCACCTGATAGGTAGAATTCCCTATGAAACTTCAATTACATAGGCTCATCGCCCATTTTAGTCCAGCGAGCGCTTAGGCGGCGCAATAATCACTGCAGGTACAGTGCCATTGACAGCCGGGCGTGGTGGCGTGGGGGCTGTGCGCTGAATCTCGTAGCCTGTGATGTTCACAGTCAGGTCCAGCTTGGCCAGGAAATCCCACGTGGCCGCCACCCCCACCTCATCGGCGATTTTTCGCGCCTCCAGGTAGGTGTCAAAGGCGTCTGTCATCACCTGAAAGATGGCCACGCCATTGGGGTCGGCCTTGATGTCCCGCAGCAGGCGGATGTAGGCTGAGTTTGGCTGCTTCATGGCCTCCACCGTCTCCCCGCCGCCGCCTTTGGGGGTGAGCGCCAGCTGCACGTAGGGCAGCGTGGGCAGCACCTTGGGCTCAAAGGCATAGGAGCCTGAGAGCAGCGGACTGGTGGCTGCACGCTTTAGCATGGCCTGGATGCGAGTGGCATCGTAGATGGTGCGGGCCTTGCTCACGTTTTCGATGCTCGGCACCTTGTCCAGATCATGGAAGTACTTGAGCACATCCTTCGGCGTGGCCTTGACCTCCTGCGTCAGCGCGCCCCATGAGAAGCTGATCTTGCCATTGGCGGCGCTGGCTTTGATCACCGGCTTGGCGGGATCGGCGGAGGGGTCCATCTTCACCCACTTCGTCACGTCTCCTTTGGTGGCCGCAGCAATGGCCCCCGCCACGTCGGCCATGGGCTTGCGCGTGACCACGGCCAGATCTGCGATGGCACCCAGCAGCTGCTTGGTGGGCTGCACGCCACCCTCTGCCAAGGACTTGTAGGCCAGCGCCAGAAACTCCATCTGCACATGGTCCACCAGCGGAGCGATGTCCGGCCACGCCTTCTGCGCCGCACCGGCATTGCCCAGGATGCCCTCCAGCAGCTTGGCAAAGGGCGCGTACTCCACCTTTTGATATTCGAGCTGTGACTTCACCTTCTCCATGCCGTCGAGGATGGGCTGTAGAAACTTCCCCTGGTGAAAGCTCAGGATGCCCTGCCGTGCCACGAGGATGCGTGTCTCGTCGGGCTTTTCAGGATAGGCGCGCGGATTGGGCAGGCGCACGTACTTGGCCGGCTGCGGCACATAGACGGGTGTCTTGTCCAGCAGGGCCTTGAGGCGCTCCACCTCGGCCAGCATTTTGTCCGTCTCGGCCTTGCTGGCAGCGCGCTCCTTCTTGCGCTGGTCCAGCTGCTTCTGGAAGGCGTCCAGGTCCATGAATTTGATCTTGGACTGTGTGTCTGCGGTGTCCACGGTCTTGAGCTCCTCCACCGCGCGCTTCATCCGGGCCTCGGCCTGCTTCTGGTCTTCTTCCAGCTTCTTTTCATCGATCTTTTCAGGCAGCTTCTTCACGTCCTCCTGGATCTGCTGGTACTCCTCCTGGGTCACTGGCGGCAGGTCTGAGAGCACCTTCTTCACCGCGTCCGCCACGCTGAGCCCCACCATGACGAGCACGATGATGAGCACACCGACGACGTTGGTCATCGTGTCCATCAGTGCGACGAACGGCAGTTCCTGCTCTTCGTGTGGTTTGCGTTTCGACATGGCGCGTCAGGCGGCTTTCTTGGGTGGCTGGGTTCCGGGGGGAGGCGTGGCTGGCGGCGGCGTGGGTGCAGGCGCAGGGGCCGCAGCCGGTGGCGGTGGGATGGTGCCGCGGAATTTGCTGAAGAGCGCCAGATCCAGCACGCCGCGTCCGGGGATGGGCAGCTTGCCCACGCGCAGCTTGTAGTCGTTCTCGGCACGGCCTGCGCCGTTGTTAAAGGCCCCCTGCCCGTCATCACGGATGAGGAAGAGCACCAGCGATTTGGGGTCTTTGGCGAGCTCAGCAAGGAAGTAATTGAACGTAGGATCTGCCACCACCACGGCGGCGGCGGCGCTCAGCCGATAGTCCTCTCCCCACGCGCCCAGGATCTTCAATCCGCCTCCGGAGGCCTCCACAAAGTACACCTTGGTATCGGGTGCCATGCCGCTGCCGGAAGGCTGCACCACCACCGGTGGCAGCCGCTTCTCCGGCGGCACGTCGCGCTTCTTCAGCTCGGCCATCAGCGCGGCTATCTCCTTCTTGCTTTCCGCCTGCTGCTTCTTCATGCCTTCGAGTTCCAGCATGAGGTCATCCAGCTCCTTCTGCATGCGCTGGCTGATCTTTTCATTCTCCTGCTGCAGCTCCTTGGAGGAGTCCAGCAGCTTGCGCAGCTTGATGAAGCGCTGCTGCTTCTCCTCGATCTGCTCCTGCAGCTTTTGCAGGGAGGCGATCTTCTCCTTGAGCGCCTCCGCCTGCTGCTTGCGCTCGACTATCTCCTTGCGCATGCGGCGTGCGTCCTCGGCCATCTGCACCTCCTCCGCCGTACGTCCCTCCACCTGCTGCGTCTGGGACACGCACAGCACCACGATGAAAAGGATGAGCACCCCGATCAGCGAGCAGAGGATGTCCAGAAACGGCACCAGCAGGATCTCGTCTTTGGCACCATGTCGGCGTTTGGCCATGATCTCAGAGAAGGAAGATGAAAAGGAAGAATGAGGAGGATGCGGCGGTTACTTGCTGCTGAACCAGCCCTTCTTCTTCACCTGATGAATCAGGACCTGCTTGCCCCCGAGCTCGGAGAGCAGCGTGTTCAGAGACTGGATGCCGCTGGCCAGCGCACGGGTGTAGTCGGTGGTGGTCTTGACGCTGTCCTTCACCGCATTGGTCATGTCTTCGCGCATGCGGTTCAGCGTCATGGCAAATTCCGCATCCACACGCTGCTGATGCGCAGCGGCGCGTTTGTCCAGATTGTCCGCCTGCTCCTTGATCTGCTTGGAGAGGGCATTGAGATCCACCAGGAAGTCCTTCTGCGCATTGGCCACCGCCTTCACCAGCGTGTCCATCACACCCGCCGTGTCACCGCCGGCGATGCTGCCGCCGTCATTCAGGCGCGGGAGCAGCACTTCATTGCAAAAGGCGTCGATGTCATTGAGGCAGTCGTCCTCGGACTTCATCATCGCATTCAGCGGGAAGTTCAGGCTCATGGCCAGCACGAGGCCGAGCAGCGTGGCGTCAAAGGCCGTGCCCAAGCCGCCCGTCACCGCACCGAGTGTGGACGTCACCTGCTTGAGGTCCGTCATGTTGCTGAAGTTCATGCCGCCGATGGCGTGGGAGAGACCGATGACGGTGCCGATGAAGCCCAGGATCGGGATGGCCCACAGGAAGGCCTTGAGCAGCGAGTAGCTGCCACCGATGCGCATGCTGTCAATGTCCGACTGGCTGGAGAGCATGTTGGAAACATCACCCGTGTTCTGCTTCACCTCAAAGAGCTCCAGCGCCTTGCGCATGCGGTTCACCATCATGCTGTCCCGCAGGCGGTGGGGCAGCTTGTAGAGGTGGTCGATGAAATGGCCCACGTTGTCGCGGTTGATCTCCGCGCCCAGCTCCCACGGCAGCACGTCCAGCAGCAGGGCTTTGCGCTGGTGGCTGAGCTTCTGCAGCTTGAGGTAGAGGATGGACATGGACCACGTGAAGAAGAGCGTGTTCGTAAAGCTCACGAGCATGTGCTTGAAGAACAGCGAGGCCACAAACTGCATCGTGGTGTATGTGGCGGGCGCGGTGCTCTCCGGTGCCTTGAAAGGATACAGGATGCCGATCCAGACCACAAAGAGACCAAAGCCGATGCCAAAGCTCAGCAGTGCATTCGGATTCGTGGGGTCGATCTCCTCCCACCCGCCGCGCTCTCCCTGATGCTGCGGTGTGGTGTTGCTGATGATGGGCTGGGGCGGAGCGCTGGCTCCATGCTCATACTCCGCGCCAAAGGCATCGTTCTCCGCTGGAGCCGGAGGCGTGATGCCGCCGCTGGGAGCTGGCAGTCCGGATGGCGAAGGCAGCCCCGATGGTGCAGGCAGTCCTGCTCCTGCCATGGCCGGGATGCTCAGCTTCGTATCGCATCCTGGGCAGCGGACGATTTTACCGGCCATCTCAGGCTCGGCCTTGAGCTGCATGTCACATGTAGGGCATTTGAACGTCACTGATGATTTCCTCCTGAGTGTGTTTTGAAATGAAAGCGCGGGTGTCTGACGAGAACGTACTCAAACACTTGCACATTTCTTGGGGTGAAATCCAGCGAAGCTACAAAGATACCAGTGTACCTGACAAAAAGGTACCAAAGAACCGGCCAAATGTATCACTTTTGCCCAAGCCTCACGGAAGCCAGAAAAAGAAGGTGGTATCTGGCGCTACGAGCATGCCCGGAACAGCACCATCTCTCGCAGGCTCATGAGTTATACCATAAACAGTTGAATACGGGTCTTTTATATGCTATGCAGGGGGCATGGCAAAGACC